>ERZ650309.1530-NODE-1530-length-10824-cov-6.025536_pt1 | contig 10824 bp, 10 predicted proteins | sample MGYA00376245_ERZ650309 | MGnify/ENA primary metagenome ERZ650309 (study PRJEB26733, sample SAMN07839294) | wastewater metagenome | biome: urban; feature: wastewater treatment plant; material: waste water | place: USA: North Carolina | collected 2016-04-26 ...
GGCTGTCCGGCGTGGAAATGCCGGCTGAGGCGGCGCCGCTGGCGCAGGCCTACGCGGGACACCAGTTCGGCCAGTTCTCGCCACACTTGGGGGATGGCCGCGCCTTGCTGCTCGGGGAACTCATCGACACGGCAGGACAGCGTCGGGACCTGGCCCTCAAGGGGTCGGGCCGTACGCCGTTTTCGCGCCGTGGCGATGGCAAGGCGGCACTGGGCCCGGCGCTGCGCGAGTACCTCATGGGCGAGGCCATGCACGCGTTGGGCATTCCCACGACGCGTGCGCTGGCGGTGATCCGGACCGGTGAGCGGGTGAACCGCGAGGGCTCGCCCCCCGGGGCGATCTTGGTGCGCGTGGCGGCCAGCCACTTGCGGGTGGGCACTTTTGAGTTCTTCGCGGCGCGGGAGGAGGAGGTGATGCTTCGGCGGCTGCTCGACTATGCCGTGGCGCGGCATGACCCCGCCCTCGCCAAGCTTTCCGACAAGCCCATTCCGATGCTGGAGGCCGTCTGTGAGCGGCAGGCGCAGCTGATTGCACGCTGGATGGGCGTGGGCTTCATCCACGGGGTGATGAACACCGACAACATGAGCATTTCGGGCGAGACCATCGACTATGGTCCGTGTGCGTTCATGGAGGGTTTCGATCCGGCCACGGTGTTCAGCTCGATCGACCGTCAGGGGCGATATGCCTACGGCCAGCAGCCGGCCATGGCGCAATGGAACCTGGCCCGTCTGGCCGAAGCGTTGCTGCCGGTTCTGGACGCCCGCGATATCGACGTCGTGGAACGGGTGGAACAGGTGGTGGCCGGGTTTGCCGTGCGCTTTGACCGGCATTGGACCGGGCAGCTGCGCGCCAAGCTGGGCTTGGCCGCTGAAGAGCCGGACGACCGCGCCCTGGCGGACGACTTCCTGCAGCTGCTGCAGCGGGAAAAGGTGGACTTCACGCTGGCGTTCCGCCTCCTGTCCGACGCCATCACGGGGCCGGATGCCGCACTGCACGACCTGTTCGGACGGGAGCGCCCGGCGCTCTCGGACTGGCTGGCGCGCTGGCGCCAGCGCATGGCCCGGGAGGGAAGGACCTTGCAGGACTGCGCCGCAACGGCGTGGTCGGTCAATCCCTTCGTGATCCCGCGCAATCACCAGGTGGAGGCGGCGCTGTCGAGTGCCGTGGACGAGGCCGACCTCGGTCCGTTCGAGCGCCTGCTGGCGGTGCTGGGGCGGCCGTACGAGACGGTGGAGTCCGCGCGGCCATTCACGCTGCCGGCCTCGCCCGAAGTGGCCGCAGCCCACCGCACCTTCTGCGGCACCTGATTGGGGTACCCAACGATTTCTGAAAGGAGACTTCGCATGACCACAACGAAACAGGAACCCGGTGTCCTTGGCGAAGCGGCCGCTCCCCTGGGTGTGACCCGGTGGGTGGACGCGTCGGGCCAGGCGCTGGAACACTTCGACCTGGACCGCATGCCCGGCCGGTTCAAGCTCATCTTCTGTTTTCAGGACGCCTGCCCGGGGTGCCATGCGACCGGCTTTCCGGCGCTTGCCCGGGTGGTCGACGCGTTTCGGGGGAGCGACTTCGTCGGGTTCGCCGCAGTCCAGACCGTGTTCGAGGACTTCGGTTCGAACACCTGGGAGCGCATGCTGGCCAATCACTCCCGCTACGCGCTGGGCATTCCCTTCGGGCACGACGCCGGTGACGAACAGGACGGCGCGGGTTCGGAGCTGATGCGCCGCTACCGCAACGGCGGCACACCCTGGTTCATCCTGATCGATCCCGATGGCAGAGTGGTCTACAACCATTTCCGAATCGACGCCGACAAGCTCGTCACCTTTCTCAAGCGGCTGGAAAACGAACCGGCGGCACCGGAGCCTGGGCCCGACATGTTGACTTGGAAAGGAGTGATTCAACTGGTGGAAACGGGCAACCCGACGCCACCGCGCCGAGTTGAGCGCAGCGAAGCCGAGTGGGCCCAACAGCTGACGCCCGAGCAGTTCCGAATCACGCGGCTCAAGGGCACCGAACGGGCGCACAGCTCCTCGATGTGTACGCTGTTTTCGCCCGGGATCTACCGGTGCGTGTGCTGCGGCACTGAACTATTCGATGCGTCGACCAAATATGACAGCCGCAGCGGCTGGCCCAGCTTCACGCAGGCCATTGCCCCGGGTCTGGTGGGCTATCACGGAGACAACAGCCACGGCATGGTGCGGGTGGAGACGACGTGCAACGTCTGCGACGCCCACCTGGGTCACGTGTTTCCCGACGGACCCAAGCCCAGCGGTCTGCGCTACTGCATCAACGCCCTGGCACTGGAGAAAGCATGAGCAGCGAAAAGGTAGGCTTCGCTGGCAGCAGCCAGGGTCTGCTGGTGGGTGTCTTGGAACGCCCGGACCATGCACCGTTACAAGCCCTGGCGGTGTTTGCCCACTGCTTTACCTGCGGAAAGAACTCTCTCGCCGCGACCCGCATCAGCCGGGCGCTGGCTCAGCAGGGCATCGCCACGCTGCGCTTTGATTTCACCGGTCTGGGCGAGAGCGAAGGCGACTTCGGGCGCGGTGGCTTTTCGTCCAGCGTGGCGGACATTGTGGCGGCGGTGCACTGGATGCAGAGCACGATCGGCATGCCTGCACTGTTGGTCGGACACAGCCTGGGGGGGACGGCGGCCATCGCGGCGGCTGCCCGCCTCGACGGCATACGGGCGGTTTGCACGCTGGGCGCACCCGCGACGGCCGACCATGTGCTTCGTCACTTCGGTCCGACCAAGTCCGAAGAGGATGGGCAGATCCAGGTCGACCTGGGCGGCCGGGCGTTCAGGATCGCGCCGGCCTTCATTGAAGAGCTCCAGGCCCAAGCCCACGAGAACCCGGTCAAGGGGCTTCGCGCGGCCTTGCTGGTTATGCACGCGCCAAGTGACGCGGTGGTGGACATCGGCGAGGCACAGGACCTGTTCAAGGCGGCCAGACATCCTAAGAGTTTCATCAGCCTGGACGATGCGGACCATCTGCTCACGCGCCCGGCCGATGCGCAGTATGCGGCTGACCTGATTGGCGCCTGGGCCTCGCGGTTTCTGCCGATGCGAGCCGAGCGAAACGATGCGCCGTCGGACCTTCGTGCGGGCGAGGTGTGGGTGGGGGAGCACGATCACGCCTTCTGGCGATCGATGCGAGCAGGTCCGCACCACCTCGACGCCGATGAGCCCAAGGAAGTGGGTGGTGGCGAACGCGGGCCCGATCCTTATGAACTTCTGCTGATGTCGCTGGGCGCCTGCACGTCCATGACATTGCGCCAGTACGCCAAGCGAAAAGGCTATGCGCTCAAGGATGTCCAGGTCAGGTTGCGTCATGAGCGCGCGCACGCGACCGATTGCCAGGAGTGCGGGGATCGCTCGGGACAGGTTGACCACGTCACGCGGCAGCTCCTGCTGAGCGGACCGTTGAGTGAAAGCCAGCGACAGGACCTGTTGCGCATCGCCGATCGTTGCCCCGTGCATCGAACGCTGGAGAACCATCCGGTGATCACCACCACACTGATTCGGGACTGATCCCAACCACACACAAACGAAGGAGACGGAGCATGAGAGCCATCTGGAAAGGCACCACCATCGCTGAGAGCGATGACATCGTGGAAGTTGAAGGCAACGCCTATTTCCCACACGACGCGTTGCGCCCGGAACATTTCAAACCAAGCGATACGCACACCACCTGTCCATGGAAGGGGCGGGCCAGCTACTACGACGTCGTGGTCGGCGAAGACGTGAACGCTGACGCGGCGTGGTACTACCCGTCGCCCAAGGCTGGTGCGGAGGCGGTGACCGGCAGGGTGGCGTTCTGGCGCGGTGTCGAGGTGCGGCCATGAGCGGGGAACAGAGGTTCGACGCGATCGTGATCGGAGCCGGTCAGGCCGGTCCCTTTCTGGGCGCGACACTCGTTGCCCGGGGTATGAAGGTGGCGCTCATCGAGGAGCGTGACCTGGGTGGTACCTGTGTCAATCGGGGCTGCACCCCAACCAAGACCCTACGCAAGTCGGCTCGTGTGGCTCACATGGCGCGCCGGGCCAGCGAATTCGGTGTGCAAACCGGGTCGGTCCAGGTCAACTTCAGGGCAGCGATGGAGCGCATGCAACGCCGGGTGGAGGAGGCTCGCTCTGGCCTGCAGGCCTGGCTGGGCCAGTTGGAAGGACTCACCATCATCAAGGCGCGCGGTCGCCTGGCGGGCCGTGAAGGCGAACAGTTCGTGGTGCTGGCCGGCGAGCATCAGCTGGTGGCGCCCAAGGTGGTGCTGAACACCGGCACACGTCCCTTTGTTCCGCCGGTGCCTGGGCTGGACGAGCTGCCGTTCCTGGACAACGAACGGCTGTTGGCGCTGCGTGAATTACCGTCCAGGCTGGTGATCATCGGCGGTGGATACATCAGCCTGGAGATGGCTCAGATCTTTCGGCGGCTGGGAAGTGAGGTTGCCATTCTGGAAACAGGGCCCCGCCTCACGGCCCGCGAGGACGAGGACATTGCAGCCGCTGTGACCGGAATGCTGACAGCGGAAGGCATCGAAGTGAACACCGGCGTGCGCATTGAGCGGGTCGGCAAGGCGGACAACGACGCTGGCGTGCGGGTGCAGTTGGCTGGTGGCCGCAGCGTGGATGGCAGCCACCTGCTGGTGGCCACCGGGCGAATACCGAACACCGACTGTCTGGGCCTGGAAACGGTGGGCCTGGAGGTCAGTGCGCGAGGCTACCTGGTCACCAACGACCGGCTCGAAACCGCGGTTCCCGGCATCTGGGCGCTGGGTGACATCAATCAGCGCGGGGCCTTTACCCACACCAGCTACCACGATCAGGACATCGTGGCGGAGAACCTGGCCGGAGGGCAACGCAGCGCCGCCGCGCGCGTCGGCATTTATGCCATGTTTACCGATCCTCCGCTGGCCCACGTCGGTCTTTATGAGGCCGACGCGCGAAAACTCGTGACCGAAGGGCGACGCATTTCCCAGGCGGTTCACGCCATGAAGGACGTCAGTCGCGCGAAGGAAGAAGGCGAAACCGTGGGCAAGATCAAGCTCCTCATCGATGAGGACAGTGGTCATTTCCTCGGAGCGACCATGCTCGGGATCCAGTCGGACGAGATCATTCAGGCGATCGGTCTGGTGATGGCCAGTGGCGGCACCTGGAAGTTGGTCCGGGATGCATTGCCCGTTCACCCGACGGTCACCGAGTTCCTGCCCACCATCATTGATCGACGCAAGCCCTTGACCGCAAGTTCTGGGTGAGCCGGAGGACCCACACCATGCCCATCAACCGCTCATTCAGCGGCCGCAATCGCGATGTCCACAACCACGGCGGTCGACTTCCGCCAGGACAGTCCCTGACGGAAGGTTTTCCCGTGCTGACTGCGGGCCCCACCCCAAAAGCCTTGGCGCTTGGCGATTGGCGCTTGACCTTGAAGGTCGGTGTGCGGCCGGTTCGCGTTTGGACCTGGAGCGAATTCCAGGCCCTGCCCCAGACCGAGCAGGTGGTCGATATCCATTGCGTTACCACCTGGTCGAAATTCGACACCCGCTGGCGCGGTGTGACGTTGGACACCTTGTTGCAGGCGGCCGGACTGGAAGCGCCCACGCCTTGGGTGTTGGCGCATTCTCAGGACGGCTACTCCACCAACGTGCCGTTGGCCGATCTGACACAAGGGCGCGCAATGATCGCAACGCACTACGACGACCGACCGCTCGCGCCCGAGCACGGGGGACCGGCACGCCTGTTGGTGCCGCATCTCTACTTCTGGAAGTCGGCCAAGTGGGTCAATGCGCTGCAGTTCAACGAGCGCGACGAGGCCGGGTTCTGGGAACTGCGGGGCTATCACATGCGAGGCGACCCTTTCAAGGAAGAGCGCTATGGATGAGGCTGTTGGTCAACACCGGCTGAGCTGGCAGACCGCACGCATCGATGCGTTGCAGGCACTGACTCCACGCGTCATGCGGGTGGTGCTGCGTCCTGACAGATGGGTTCGCCCGAGGCCGGGCCAGCATTTGGATGTCCGACTGACAGCGGAAGACGGCTATCAGGCACAACGGAGCTATTCACTCCTCTCACCTCCTCAACGTACCGGGCTCTATGAGCTTGGCATTGAGCGTTTGGACGATGGCGAAGTATCCACCTGGTTTCACGACAAGGCCCAGCACGGCGAAACGATTGAAGTCCTCGGACCGGTTGGAGGTCATTTTGTGCTTGACGAGTCGAACACACGACCAGCCTTGCTGATTGGGGGAGGATCTGGCGTCGTTCCCCTTTTGTCCATGGCAGCGCAACGCGTGGGTGCATACAGCCAAGCGCATACAACGCTGTTGGTTGCCGCACGCCATCTTGACGAAGTGTTGCTCTGGCCCACCCTGCAGCGATGGGAAGCGTTTACGCCGCGGTTTCGCAGCCGACTGGCGCTCTCGCGGGATACCTGTGCCCCGCGCGCACAGGACCACGTTGGCCGCATTGATGGAGCCGATGTTGCTTGGGCATTGCAGCAATTGGGTGATGTGGCGACCGAATCTGCGCAGGTTTTCATCTGCGGGCGTAATGACTTTGTCGAGTCCATCGTTCATATGGTCACCGGGCTAAATGTGCCCGAGGTCTCCATCCGCACCGAGCGCTTCGGAAGTTGACTCTCTTTTTTCTCATCTGCCGTGACACCTGAAGACATCCGCCTAACCCGATACGTCTCTGTCCGTTCGCGCAGCGAACGTCTGTGTGCCCCTCTGAGTGCCGAGGACCATGTTCCCCAACCGGTTTCCGACGTCAGTCCGCCGAAGTGGCACTTGGCCCACACCACGTGGTTCTTCGAGACTTTTGTCCTCGCGAAACAACAGCCGGACTATCGACTGTTCCATCCTCTGTATGGCTACCTGTTCAACAGCTACTACGAATCGGAGGGCGCTCACCTGGCACGCCCGCAGCGAGGGAGCTTGAGTCGCCCGACGGTGGCTGAGGTGATGGCGTATCGCGCGCATGTGGACGAGTCCATGCGCCGTATGCTGAAGGAACCACTGGAGCCCGCGGTCGCGGCCTTGGTAGAGCTGGGCATGCAGCATGAACAACAGCATCAGGAGTTGCTGATCACAGACATCAAGTACATCCTGGGCCACAACCCATTGCATCCGGCGTATGACCCTCTGGGCATCGGTCCCCAAGATGTGACGGCCGAACATGATGGAACCTGCCCACCACTGGACGATTGGCTTAGCGTCGAAGGGCAGACGATTCGCATGGGCCACCAGGGGCCAGGGTTCGCCTTCGACAACGAGTCGCCATCGCATTTGGCGCTCATTCAAGGAGTAGACATCCGTGTGGCGCTAGTCACCAATGATGAATACCTTCAGTTCATGCGCGACGGAGGATATCAGCGCCATTCGCTCTGGCATGCGGAAGGCTGGGACTGGGTGCAAACGCTTAAATTCCGTGCGCCGATGTACTGGCAGCCCGACCCTAACCAGCCTGACGGATGGGGTCATTACACGCTCCAGGGGGTGATGCCGCTGACCAGTCAGGCACCAGTCACGCATGTCAGTTACTACGAGGCACACGCTTTCTGCGATTGGGCGGGGTGGCGATTGCCCACCGAGTTCGAGTGGGAAGCAGCGGCAAGCCGGTTCGACTGGGGGCGTCGATGGGAATGGACGCGCAGTGCCTATCAGCCCTATCCCGGTTTTGCCCGCAGCGAGGGCGCAGTGGGCGAATACAACGGGAAGTTCATGGTGAACCAGCAGGTCTTGCGCGGAGCGTCCTGGGCCACATCGCCGGGCCACGCCCGTTTGACATACCGGAACTTCTTTCACGCTCCGTTGCGTTGGCAGTTCACGGGCATCCGTCCTGTTCGCTCGCGGGAGTCCGCATGACTGATCGGGACAGACTGACGGAGCATGTTCTGCAAGGGTTGACGCGACCACAGAAGGCGCTCTCATCCGCTTGGTTCTACGACGATGAGGGCTCGCGCCTGTTTCAGCAGATCATGGCGCTGCCCGAGTACTACCTCACACGCCTTGAGCACGAGCTGCTGCGCTCACGCGCGGATGAGCTTTCCCGGTGGATAGATCCTCGGTGCAGCCCGATCGATCTGATTGAACTGGGCAGCGGCGACGGGGCCAAAACGCTGTCGCTGTGCCAGGCACTGGCGCAACGTGAAGTGGATTGCATCTACAGGCCTATGGATGTGTCCGCACACGCCCTAGCGGATCTGAGCCGCCGCTTTGACACGTACCTCCCCCGCATGGCCATCGAACCGGTGCTGGGAGACTATTTCGAGCATTGGCCTCAGATTGCCGAAGGGCGACGCCAGGTTGCAATGTTGCTGGGCAGCAATCTGGGCAACCTCGACGAACACGGTGCCGTCAAGCTGCTGCAGCGGGTGCATTCGCATTTGCGCCCGGGTGACCTTGTGCTGCTTGGTCTGGATCTGGTCAAGGACCCGGCCATGTTGCGCGCAGCATACGACGATTCACAGGGCGTGACCGCTGCGTTCAATTTGAATCTGCTGACGCGGTTGAATCGCGAGTTGGGCATGGACTTCGATCTGACGAAATTTCGGCACTACGCCAGCTACTGTCCGCTGGAACACGTGGCCAGAAGCTTTCTGGTGAGCCAAGTTGACCAGGTGGTCCACAGCAGAACCCTTGACCGAGGGTTTGTATTCCATGCCGGGGAGACCATCTATACAGAGCAATCCCAGAAATACTCCCTGGCTTCAATCGAACACCTCGCACGCCGAAGCGGGTTTGACAACACCTGCACCCTGACCGACCCCCGAGGCTGGTACGCCATCACCGTCTGGCACCGGCTACCGTTCACCCCAACGCAACAAACGTCGACCTGAAAAAGGAGTCCTAATGAGCAACAAGACCCATCTGCGCCAGACCATGCTGGACCTTGCCGAAGGGCGCCTGCGGTTTGCTGAACAGACCTATGCGCAATACCTGGTCGGTGCGGCGGGCCGCGGAGATGAACCCAGTGAAAGCGATGCGGCGTCGCGGGCCGTCAACAATGCCGCTCTGGCGCAGGCGTTCGAATGCCCCATTCACGATCATCAGGAGGCCCTGGAAGTCTTACGTCAGATCGATTTCGGTCCCCGGGATTCGGTGGAGACAGGCGCCGTGGTTCGCATCGACGGGCGTTGGTTCGTGATTGCGGTTGCTAGCGATGCCTTCCAGTGCGACGGCAACACCTACATGGGAATTTCCACCCAGGCGCCCATCTACGCAGCGATCGCAGATGCCCGAGCCGGTGATGTTGTCAGCTTCCGGCAACGCGAACTGCACATAGAGGAAGTCTTGTGATGCACCTCATTCGAGTCTGAACGATGGGCGGCACGCTGCGCGACTTGCTGCTCGATCGCGGGCCGGTCTTCTGGGTGCACCAGCCGGTCTATCTGTGGCTCACCAGCGCGGCCGCGATCCTGACCTTCTTCGTCGCCCCGCACATCGCGCGCCGTGCGGTCCTGCTGCTCTGGGCCGATGCCGTGGGCATGGCCTGCTGGGCGGTGGACCTGGTGGCGGCCGACCTGCTGCGTGAACGCCGCGGCGGCCCACGCGCGGCCAGCGAGCGCATGCGCCTGCGCTACGGCGCCATGCGCGGCGAGGGCATCAAGCGGGCGTTGCGCAGCGCGGCGAAGGCCGCGGCCGAGGATCCCGAGCTGCTGAAGTGGCTGGTCACGAAGGGGCTCGACGCCGAGCAGCCGGCCGAACGCGACGCGGCGATGCTGCTGCTGACGCAGGCGCCGCCGGCGGTGCTGAAGCCGCTAGTGGACCGGTTGCGCGCCGACCTGCGCGCCGAGTAGTACACGGTGATGCTCGCGCCTTCACTTTCGAGGACGAGGCCCTCCTGTATGGGTTCGCCAGCTGCTACGGGGTTGGCGCTCGAGTCGGCAGGTCCCAAACAAGAGCTACGGGATAGCCGCCCCAAGCGCTGTTGCAAAGCGCCCTTGCCATGGGTCGGCAGCCTGAGCGGGGGCTACGCCACGGACAGTCCCTACTCGCTCGAGATTCGCTTCCTGCCTCTCAGGAAGGAAGACCCGGCATATGTATTGCTTAGGCATGGCGTGTCCTGGGGACAGCGAGGAAAAGCGTGGACACACCTGACATTGTCGGCCCCTACCATGTCGTCCGTAAGATCGGTCAGGGGGGAATGGGCGTCGTCTACGAAGGGGTCCAGCCACAGATCGAGCGCCGCGTCGCGATCAAGATCCTGCTTCCGGAGTACGCACGGAACGCTGACATCAGCGCTCGTTTCCTGAACGAGGCACGCGCCGCCAACCGCGTCTGCCACCCCAGCATGGTCGCAGTCTACGAGGTGGGCCAGCTGCCGGACGGCACTGGGTACATCACGATGGAGTACCTGGCCGGAGAGAGCTTGACCCAGCGCATCCAGCGCGCCGGAGGCAACATGGGGTCCGCCACGCTGCGGCTCGGCCGGCAGCTCGCGACCGCGCTGGCTGCGGTGCACGCCCACGGCATCGTGCACCGCGATCTGAAGCCCGACAACGTCATGATCATCCCGGACGCGGAGAGCCCGGGCGGCGAGCGCGTCAAGATCCTCGACTTCGGGATCGCAAAGCTTGCCAGCGAGCTGAAGTCCGCGGCGCTGACGTCGCAGCCGCGCACGCGCACCGGGATGATCCTGGGGACGCCGCTGTATATGGCCCCGGAGCAATGCCGCGCTGCGGGGAAGGTCGACAGCAAGGCAGATGTCTACGCGCTGGGCGTGATGCTCTTTGAAATGTTCGCGGGTCAGCCTCCTTTTACCGCGGAGGGAGTCGGCGAGCTGATGGCGATGCACTTGTATCAGGAGCCGCGGCCGCTGACCGAG
>ERZ650309.1531-NODE-1531-length-10822-cov-4.308164_pt1 | contig 10822 bp, 8 predicted proteins | sample MGYA00376245_ERZ650309 | MGnify/ENA primary metagenome ERZ650309 (study PRJEB26733, sample SAMN07839294) | wastewater metagenome | biome: urban; feature: wastewater treatment plant; material: waste water | place: USA: North Carolina | collected 2016-04-26 ...
CGAACCGTGAACCGCGCGAGGCGATCAAAGAAGGGTTGATGCGCGAAGATTTGTTCTACCGAATTTCGACCATCACCATCAATGTGCCGCCATTGCGTGAACGTGCCGAAGATTTGCAGTTGTTGACGGATTTCTTTTTCCAGAAATTCAAAGACAAATACAGCCGGCCTCTGCAAGGATTCACTCAAACGGCTTATCATCGCATCTTTGCACATCGTTGGCCCGGAAACGTCCGAGAGCTGCAAAACGCCATTGAACGCGCCGTATTGCTGGCGAAAGGCTCGCGCGTAGAGCCGGAAGATTTGCCGTTTGGTGAACAGTCTTTGGAAGACACTCCGCAGGCGTTTTATATTCCGCCGGAGATGACGTTGGAAGAGATCGAACGCGTCGCAATTGAACAAACGCTCAAACGCACCAAAGGCAACAAACAAGCTGCAGCCCAGGTGCTGGGAATTTATCGTCCGCGCCTATACAGCAAAATCCGAAAGTATCGAATTCAGATTCCTCGTGAATCTCGAAAACGGGACAAAAAATCCGATGAGAATTCAGACCATCACAGCTAAGAATTTCGGAAGCGCCTTTTCATTGATGACCGTGCTGGGATTGCTTTTCGTTTTCGCTGCGGCGCAACAGCCAACCGCCACAAAACTTCCTCCTGGCGCGCGCATCAATAAAAATGAAGTGATTGCAGTTCAAGTCAAACTGCGAGACATGGGGCTTCTAAAAACTGCAATTACCGGTCAGCTGGATGCCGGAACCAGCGAAGCGGTGAAAGCCTATCAGCGCAAAAACGGATTGCCGGTCAGTGGTGGCATTGATTCAGCAACTTACGAAAAACTCGACCTGCCGTATCCGGCTCCGGACCCCAACGATCCTAATCTGGCTCAACGAACCGGCGGAGCCATCAAAGAAGGGGCGTTACACGGTTTGGAAAAAACCAAAGAGACTGGAGCTTACGTCGCGTCAAAAACCAAGGACGGAACCCGCTATACGCTGGAAAAAGGTTGGGATGGCGGCGCATATGTCGCATCAAAATCAAAAGACGCAGCCAAGGCATCTGTGAGCGGAACCAAAAACGCCACTCGCGCCGGAGGCCGAAAAGCTGTTTCAATCATTCGCCGTAACGATGAAGACATTGCCCCTGAAATTGCTGCGCTTTTCTTCAATCACCACGATTGGAATGGGGTGCGTTATACGGTCAAAGATGGAATGGTCACTCTGAAGATTTCATCCAAAAGCAATGTGGATATAGGTAACGTCGCAGCGGAAGTTCGAAAAATAGCCGGGGTCAGATCAGTCTTTGTAGTGATGCTTTGAAAGAAAAGGCGGGCAGGATTACGGAAGCGGTAGCTGGAATTTTTACGCTTAAACTTTTACCGGCTCACGGTTGAGCTTGTTTGACCGGAGCAGGCCTTGAGCCTTGTTAAACTCATCGTCAATTTTCTGAACCTCACCTTCGATGTCCGAGCAAACTTTCTTGACCTCATCGGGTGATTTGTCGCTAAGGCCATCCAATTGCTGCTCAAACTCGCTCAGCCGATTACGCCAATATTCAAGCTTGCTTTCGATAGAGGGTTTATTTGGCGTTACCAGCTTGTTTCTTAAAACAGTGATCTTATTTTTTACCAGATCAACACTGCCCTGTTTTTCCTTCAGAAGTTCTTCTTGTTGATCGCTGATTTTTTTTTGCTCAGCTTTCTGATCCTTGAAGTAGGAAACCGTCAAGAAAGTTAATCCAGCAATCCCTGCCACCAACAATAGAAAAAAAATCAGAAGGTTCGTGTTGGAAGTAGTTTTCTCTTTTGCCCCATTGTTCTTACCAGGATTCCCATATGGCGAATTGGGCTTCGAGATGCGCAGCGCATCCGCCTCTTCAACCGATTGGGTCGTCGCAGCCGATAGCGGTTTCGTATTTCGCCCGCTGAGAGGCGCAGTTGGATGTGAGTGTGCGTCATCACTGAAGCTCTCTTCATCCGGCTGCAAATCTTCGACAGCGAAAACGGCAGTAATCGGCTCTACACGATCTGATAAGTCGTTTGTTCGCTTACGCTCGTCGGGGATTTTTAGGAGCGGTGCGGTAAAGGGCGAGGCTTGCTTCGGCGGGAGTGGTAGCGGCTCAGTTTTTCTGGCGCCATCATTTTTTGATGGCGCCGCCTGATCACTCAAAGGATTTTCCAAAGGGTCTGTTGTCGCTCCGGAACTCCAATTGATCTCAGTGGGAGTATCAGGCGAACGAGCCAAGCTTTTGGGCTCAATGGTTCCATTCGGCATCGGCAAGCCGGAGCCGGAAAACTGCGCAATGACCACTGTGATGTTATCTTCACCCCCACGGTCATTGGCCAAGTTTATCAGTGCTTGGCAAGCTGATTTGAAGTCGCTCGCTTCATTGACAACCTGAGCAATTTCATTGGCATGCATCTTTCCCGATAAACCGTCGCTACAGATTATCAGCGTATCAAGCTGGCAAAGATGAACCGTGTTCACTTCGACGTTGACGTTGTTATGCGCACCCAACGCCTGCAAAATGACATTACGGTAACTATGTGTTTCGGCCTCTTCTTCTGTAATTTGCCCGGCATCTATGAGCTGCTGAACAAGTGACTGGTCTTTGGTGATGCGAGAAATTTGGCCTTGCCGAATCAAATAAGCTCGACTGTCCCCCACTTGGGCAAAATAAAGATGTTCGCCATTGATCGCGACAGAAGTAAACGTGGCTCCCAGTCCTCGATGTTGTTGGTTGGTTTGCCCGTCGGAGTGAATGACCAGATTGGCTTCTTCGACGGCGAGGCGCATACGTTCAGGAAAAGACATCTTGCCATAAGAGTCATGCGCCTGAAGCTGAAGCATCCGGTCACGTACAGTTTCGACCGCCATTCGGGACGCAACTTCCCCAGCCAAGGCACCGCCCATGCCATCTGAAACCGCCAGCAACGTGCCGTAATACCCCTGTGCGTAGGTTAATAAATCCTGCGGCTCTTCGTCATTGGCTGTCCAGCTTTTCCCGGTCGAAAGATCAAGGATAAGAAAGTTATCCTCGTTACCACTACGCACCATGCCCACATCTGTCTGTGCATAGAGCGCTAAGTTGATGGTTGGAAACTCGGCCATAAAGTTAGTGACTTTTTCTACGCTCGCTCGAGCGCCACGTCTAAATCCGCGACGATGTCCTCAACGTCTTCGATTCCGACAGATATTCGCACCAGCCCATCCGAAATGCCCAGTCGTGCGCGTTGCTCTGCCGGGACGGAAGCATGTGTCATGGTCGCCGGGTGAGAGATCAATGTTTCAACGCCGCCGAGGCTCTCAGCGAGTGCGCAGAGATTTACATTATCCAATACACTTCGCGCTGCCGCAAGAGAACCTGTTTCAAAGGCTATCATCCCTCCAAAACCTGTCATTAAACGCTTTGCACGCTCATGCTGCGGATGCCCACTCAATCCGGGATAATAAACTTTCTGAATCTTTGGGTGATCCGCTAAAAAACTGGCAACCGAACGCCCATTTACATCATGCTGATTCATTCTTATCGCAAGAGTTTTAGTTCCTCGCATGATTAAAAACGAATCGAATGGCGAAAGAATCGCTCCAACTGCATTTTGTAAAAACCCAATTTTCTCAGCATCTTCCTGGCGCGCCGTCACAACGACTCCGCCAACACTGTCGCTATGACCATTCAAGTATTTTGTTGTTGAATGCACAACAATATCCGCGCCCCATTCAATCGGACGCAGAAAATATGGACTCATAAACGTATTGTCCACAACCAGTCGAAGATCATTTGCTTGGGCCAACTTGCCAATTCCTTCCAAATCAGCCACGGCCATAATCGGATTGGTTGGAGTTTCAACAAAAACCATTTTTGTATTGGGCAATAAAGAGTTTTCGACATTGATGGTCTGTGTAGTGTCAACATAGCTAAAACTCAACCCAAATTCCCGCAGTACGCGTTCAAACAACCGATAAGTGCCGCCGTAGGTATTGTCTGAAACAATGACGTGATCTCCGGCCTTCAGCAATTTCAGCACGGTATCAATCGCCGCCATCCCAGAAGCAAAACAATGCGCTGCGATTCCGCCTTCAAGCGTCGCTAAATTTTTTTCCAAGGCAATGCGCGTTGGATTCTGCGTGCGCGCATACTCATATCCTTTATGCTGCCCAAGCGCATCTTGCACATAAGTAGATGTTTGATAAATCGGAATGGCAACCGCACCGGTTGCTGGATCAGGTTCTTGTCCTGCGTGAATAGCCTTTGTTGCAAACCCCATATAGTTATTTTGAAGACAGCGGTGAATTTCGGCCCAGATATTAAATATTCGGCCAAGAAAAAGAAAGGTGTATTTATCGTTAAAGTTACACGCGAGTGTCTGATCTCCAAGTCTACTAAAATCTTTGAGTATTTGGGCTTGCCACTTATTTGCGATCAGTAAACAACCTCAATCTACCAAAAATATTTGATCTGCAAGTGCCTGCCCTTAAAAATTAGAAAAAATATCTTAATTGAAGAAATTAGAGATCATTTCTCTCAGCCCATCCTTTAAGCAACTAAAATCACTGTGCCGTATCTAGTTGAATAGAAATAGGATATTACATCAGAAGTAATATCCAGCTTAACTGTCAAGCAAGCCAATCAAATTGCGCCCAAATCATTCAATAAGACTTTTTCCTACAAATTTCAGCCAGCCTACTGACAAAACAGCTTTCCTATTGTAAGGTAATCTCATTACCAACTTTTTCCCACAATTTTGAGTTGGCTGCGAGACCTAACCGTGATTCTAGCTGCGGCACTCCCACTGACGATTAGCTTGAATGATGCTCGCAAATGTTCTTACCACGTAAAATCCCCTTTTTGTCAAAGTAGGAAGATGAAGCTTCATTCATGGCAAACAAGACGTGGTGTCAAAACAAGCAGATAAATTATGTGTGCGATTCTGCAAATTGCCGTTCCTGATCTAGGTGAGTCTTCAGGGGGGCGTGCAGAGGAAAGCAAATAAAAATTAAACAGCCTTATCACCACTGGCAGGCGGTGATAAGGCTTCGAGGCAATACAACCTCCGCTCAAATTGCAGAGAAGGATGCATCGTCTGGCGACGCCAATCCTACTGCAAACACGGGCGATGGTTCAACATTCAGAAAGGACATTCTTCGTAATGAGTTTTAGAAAAGCTCTGTTTGCAATCTTACTTTCACTATCTATTTTCACAACCTGGGTTTATGGGCAGGATGCTTCAAAGGTCAATAAAGGAATAACCCGTTTGACCGCAGACCCAACTAATTCATACGATCCAATCGCCGCCGGAGACAACGATCCGCGTTTAAACGTGTACCGCAATATTGTTTCGCTAGGCGCATTCGGCAATGGGACGACTGATAATTCCGCTGTCTTGCAAAATGCCATCAATTCCGGCTACGCCATTATGATTCCCGAAGGAACGTTCAACTTCAACGCCACCCTGACACTTAGAAAAGACAGCATTATCGTTGGAATTGGTAAAAAGTCTGTGTTGCGCTACACCGGCTCCGGAGTCGCGATTCGCGAACCGGAGGGCAGCTACACAAATGGCTATGACAACTTGAAGTTGATGAACTTTACGCTAACCACCAATACTGCTTCAGCCACTGGCATTGAGTTGACCAACAATTATCAGGTCACACTTTCAGGTCTTTACATTGACGGAGCGCGTATCGGATTTCGCACAGCAGGAATTCATATCATTGGCGGAACGCCTGCAACCAACAGTGCAATCATTCGTATTTTGGACGGAGAAATCTGGTTTTGTGTCGGCGACGGCATCAGAGTCAGCGGCCCTGGCGGAGCTGCGGGCCTGTGGATCGAACACAACCACATTACGGGAAACGGGTTGGGCGTCAACCAAGTGCTGCCAAATGGAGCGTGGCCATCCACCAACTTTCAAATCAAGAACAATGTGATTGAAGGCAATATCAATGGAGCGATTAAAGCAGAAGTGTTGTACGCATCTTCCATTGTCGGAAACTATTTTGAGAACATTGCGAACTCAGACGCTGTGCTGGTGCAGATTGCGTCGAACGGGTTTGCGCAAGGTTTGAACATTTCCGAAAACCTTTTTGGAGGGAAAAGCGCTCAATACAACATTGATATGAACGGTCCTGCCGATATAACAGGCGTAATTGCCAACAACGTCTTTGCCGGAGCTTCTGTAGCGGCAATCCGTGTCAACACCGCTCGTGGATTGATCATTGAAAACAACACACTGGAAACCGGCACTGTTCCAACGATTGTGTCGCTGGGTTCAGCTTCGCGATCTGTGTGGATCAAAGATTCCAATAATGCCAGTTATGTTTCAGGCTCGGCGACTACGCAACCCAACCTGACCATTGGAGGCCGCGTGATTTTAGGCAGCGGCGCTTCCCTCAAAAGCAACGGCACCGTGCTAGAAACCCGTACAAGCGATGGAAACAGCTACGCGACCCATTCCGCGCTGGCGTTCAAGCTGGCTGCTGGACCCACGTGGTCGAGCGGAACGGCTGTTCCCTCAGGAGCCTGTGTCTCTGGCAGTCTTTACACGCGAACCGGCGGCGGCCCCAAAACGACGCTCTACGTCTGCGAAAGTTCGACCTGGGCTGCGAAGTAAGTCCAAAAAGAAAAATGGCGGAGCCGCGTGTTTGCAGCTACGCCATTTCTCTTTTTTACTTTTAGCTTTCTTTACACGGCGGCAGTCTTGCTTTTCTCTTGTTCGTCAAGCTTGCCGATCATTCCGTTCCAGGGCGATACCACCAGGGAAACATTGCCAAGCGCTTTCATTTGGCAAGCCAGACGCACTGGGGAGTCGGCGTCTCCGGTGAAGCCTTCATATCCAAAATACCGCCAGCGATCTATTTCACGCTGATTCGGCGGAGAAATTTTGCCACCGTCAGAAAGTACGCCGACCCAGCAAGTTCCACACGAAGCCGCACGGCATTCGACCGGAATTGGTCCTTCTCCGGGCATACAGCGAACGTCTTCAGCGTGATAATCCCGTTCGTATTGACGCCCGGCCATTGTCACATCCTGGCCGCTGATCAGCTTGAAAGAACGGCCCGCCTCATACTCCCGATAATTGACACTGAAGTTTTTATTGACGGAACGCAAGAAACCCAAGACGCCCTGGCTATCGTCTTTTTGACGATCTGCCAAAACCTGCTCGGCGGATTTTTTCCAATGCGCTCCATATTGCCCCGCAGCAGCCGGCTGCTTAAAAACATCCAGGCCGACTTGTTGTAATGTTCCAAACGCAACTGCCGTAATGCCAACAAGTAACGACACATCGGCGCTCACTTCTCCCCCTACTTTCCGGGCAACGTCGCGGATTTGCGCTTCTAAAGGTGCTCCCGATACCGTCTGTGCGTGATTGGCGACAGCCGCTTTCACCTGCGGCCAGTACCGATACCCGTATAAAAATTTCGCCGAAGAATCCACTTGATCCGCCAGCCGATAATTGCCTTTCAAAATCAGCTTTTTCGCAGTCGCTTCAGGATCGGCGGATTCTTTCAGCGCTTTGAAAAGCTTGACGGGATAAAACGCGAACCAAATTCTTGTCGCCTTTTGGTCAACGGGATGAATTGCCGACTCCAACTCCTTGACGATGTTAGCCCATCCAGCATCGTCAATTTTGCTCAAAGAAACTTCCAACTGATTCTGTTGATCAGCCATGTATGCCTGCTCTCCTTCTTATTTTTTTCCCGCACTTTGCGGATTGACTTTCTGTGCCTTGACCTTGCCGCCGGTCAAAAGCTCCACAGTATATTCAAGCTCTTGTTTCTGGCCGTTTTTATCAAGAGCAGTAAAACTGAATTTTCCTGTTTGACCGTCCATTTTCAGCGTAATCGGAAATCGCCCTAATACATCATCCTTGAACGGCGTTGAGTAATTGCGGCTTGCCTGGTCATAAGCCAGAACTTTAATGCGGTCAAAATCCGCACGGTCATCGGCGTCAAAAACCTTCCGTTCAGAGACAAGAAAATGATCGCCCGTGCGGCTATCGTCTCCGTGGACGGTACCGATTTTTTGCCAGCTCACAATGCGCCGCCCAGTCGAAACGAAATAGACAATTTCCGGTGGGATATCCAATTCGACCGAACCACCATAAATCCATCCAGCGGGCAGCACGCTGTAATCTTTGAGCCGCACCTCAAACCACTCATCGTATTTCACATCCGACTTTGAGGAATTCGATTTTGAATCTGGCGTTGCTCCTTCGGCGCTATCAGATTTCTGATCCAATGAAGCTGGACGTTGCTTTCGCTCCCGGGCCACAATTTCCATCATCGTGCCGGAAGGCATCAGTGTCGCCACATTGTCGTCATTCTGGCGATCCGGCGTTAGGCGAAGTTTCAAGGTCGCCTTTGATTTTCCAATGGCCTGGGTCGGTATGTCTTTGATTTGCTCCGCGATTTTATGCGACGCGGAAAATGTTTCTTCCTTTACGAAATAGCGGGATTCCGCCCAGCCTTCTTGCCCTTCGGGGCCTTTGATATTTACCCAGGGCGCACCGTCTTCCGCTTTGGAGCGTTTGGTGATGGTCACCTTATCGCCGCTTTTCAATTCTCCACTCGGTCGAGCAGCCTGCGCGGTCGAATTTTTCAACCTCAGCTTTTCCGGCACGACATAAGCAGTTTCATTCAGCAGGGATTCTTTTGAGCAAGAGACAGTCAGCGCCCCTGCCAGCAAAAGAAACACGCCGAGCAGTGTTTGGGCACGATTGCGAAACAAACTCATCGTTACTTTCCTCAAAAATGATTGCGAGTATTGTTTGGGATTTATGAAGTCGCGGGCGAGTTTACGAGTGACATCGAAAACATGCAAATTGACGGCTTGCGAGAAAAACTAAAACAAAGCATCCAGCGCGTCAGCAACCGAGCGAATCCCGATAATTTCCAGCCGATCATCCTGCGGCAACCCGGTCAAATTATTTTTGGGCATGATGACGCGCTTGAAACCCATCCGCGCCGCTTCCCGCAACCGAATCGCCGCGTGACTGGTCGCGCGAACTTCTCCTGCCAAGCCAACTTCGCCCAAAACAATCGTATGTTCGTTGATTGGAATGTTCCGAAAGCTAGAGGTCACGGCTGCCACAATACCCAAATCCACAGCCGGTTCGCTCAAGGCAATCCCGCCAACCAGATTGACGAAAATGTCATCGCCGCTCAGATGAAAACCGACGCGCTTTTCCAGCATTGCCACCAGCAAGGCGACACGATTGATTTCCACCCCTTGCGTCGTCCGGCGTCCTGTTCCGAATTTTGATGAGCTGACCAGCGCCTGAATTTCTACCAGCATTGGCCGCGTACCTTCTATTGCTGCAACCACTGCCGAACCGGAAGCACCGATTGGCCGTTCGCTCAGGAAAACTTCGGAAGGATTTGGCACCCCCACCAAGCCCGCGCCCGTCATTTCAAAAATGCCCAGTTCGTTTGCAGCTCCAAACCGGTTTTTGGCAGCGCGCAAAATTCGATGGTTATGGTGACGCTCGCCCTCGAAGTAAATTACTGTATCTACAATATGTTCCAGCGCTTTCGGCCCCGCAATCGTGCCTTCTTTGGTGACGTGGCCGATCAGAAAAACCGGCAGACCCAGGTTTTTCGCCAACATCAAAAACTGCCCGGCAACTTCGCGCACCTGAGAAACTGATCCGGGTGCGCTTTCCAGCTTTTCAGAAAAGATCGTTTGGACGGAATCAATAATGACGGCTTTGGGCTGCAATCGTTCGATCTGATCAAAAATGCGTTCCAAACTGGTTTCAGCCAATAAAAACAGTCCGTCCGGGTTAATCCCCAAACGTTCGCCACGCAGTTTGATTTGTCGCTCGCTTTCTTCGCCGGAAACATAGAGTACGTGGCCATAAACTGCGCTGAGTTTATCCGCAACCTGGCTGAGCAACGTTGATTTGCCAATTCCTGGCTCTCCGCCGATCAGCACCAGCGATCCCGGAACAATTCCGCCGCCAAGCACGCGGTCGAATTCATCAATGCCTGTTACTTCTCGCGCATCATCCTGCGCTTCAATTTCATTAAACGCGACAGGTTTGCTGTCGCGCCAACTGATTCCAACACGAGCCGTGCTGGCCGAATCCTTGCCACCAGGACGTTCGCGTTCTTCGGCAAACGAATTCCATTCGCCACAGTCCGGGCAACGCCCCATCCATTTGCGCGATTGAAATCCGCAATTCTGACAAGCGAAAACTGTTCGTGGTCCTTTGGCAGCCATAAGCGCATTTTACGGTAGCAATCTTCTTGTGAGAAGCCCCTGCGTTTCCCGGCACAAGGCTTGCACTAGGGATCAGTGAAGCACTTGGACTGAGTATTTTTACCCAATAATTGAGGAGCTATGTCATGAAAAATTTTGCCAAATTGCTGTTACTCGTCGGTGTTCTATTTTCCGCCCTTTCGCTAACAGTTAGTGGAGGTGCGTTTTTTGTTACGCTGCTGACGGCGGGGCATGTCGGTGGCGACGTGCCGATGTTCTATTACGAAAAGCTGAATCTGGAATGGCTGACGATTTTGCTGCCCTTGGCGGCGATCACTGCATTTTTGCTCGCATTGCCAGGATTGTTATCGGAGCGAAAAGCATCTGAAGAGTCTACAATCTTGACCTTCCCCGCCAAAGCTGCAGCGGATGATAACCGCCAGCATTTGAAGGCAGCTTGATATTCAAGTTTGCGGTCGCCGTCAACAGGCGGAGTTTGACTGCGGCCACAAAGGGGCGGTGTGGGTTTTCTCGCATCGCCCCTCGCAAAAATCCCCATCTTGTGTCTATCTCACCAATCAAACAAATTCCATCGCGGCAAAACTGACAACTGATTCTTCG
>ERZ650309.1532-NODE-1532-length-10820-cov-3.209568_pt1 | contig 10820 bp, 12 predicted proteins | sample MGYA00376245_ERZ650309 | MGnify/ENA primary metagenome ERZ650309 (study PRJEB26733, sample SAMN07839294) | wastewater metagenome | biome: urban; feature: wastewater treatment plant; material: waste water | place: USA: North Carolina | collected 2016-04-26 ...
CAGCCCAGCCGATTGGGGGAGATGGTATCCCAGGTAGTGCCTGTTTTGGGCGGAAAGTACAGAGACTGCGCCTTTATTTCAGTAAGAACAAGAAGAAATAAAATAAGGGTCAGTACATTCCTCATAAACGGCGGTTTTGCTTTAGACTACAAATTAATCAAAAAGTTTAAAAGAAACAGGCTATTCTCTCTAAGAAAGAATAGCCTGTAAACGCCCGACGACTTATTTTAGTATGTTATTTTGAGTTAATGTATTTGTCTAATTGGGTACTGTAGTTATTAAAGGTGAAGTCATTATACAAAGTGTAGTAATTGTTTTTGTCGATGGTTTTATCATAAGCGTATTTAGCCATTTCCAATTTGTTTTGCTCAAAAGTAAATTGCTGCAACAACTTATGCACTTGACTGGTTTTTACCTGTGCATTTTTTAGAGCCGTTCTGGCCACTTCCAGCATTTTGTCTTCAAAGGTCACATTTTTCATGGTTTGAATCAGTGTTTGCAAGCTGGCATCATCCATTACATTGCCGTATCCGTAACCATAATTACCGCCACCGTTTGGATAGTTATTCGGGTAATTGTTCGGATAGTTATTCGGGTAACCATTCGGATAATTATTATTGTATGGATAATTGCTGTTGCCATTCCATCCCGGATTACCATTGCCGTACCCGTTGTTACAATTCGGTCCGTGTCCCGGTTTAGGAGGCTTAGGGCAGGAAGGTATTGGTGTTCCGCAGGTAGGCTGATTATTCTGATTCGTAATCAGGTTATCGATATACCAGGAGCTTTGCACAAATGGCAATTTAGCGATAATTCTCAAACCCGAATATCTGTCTAATTCCGCCACTGTTCTGTATCCATCAGTAATAGCTACCGGCTGATCAAATAAAGTTCTTCCGTTAAATCCGTTTTCATATACTTTGAGGTTGTAATTGCCGGGATACAAATCGAAGAAACGAAAAGTGTTGGTGGATGAAGTAATAATCTGATTGTTCAGACTAACCGTGTAATTTCCATTTGAATTTATTTTTACGAAAAATTCGGCGGCAGCAAATAACTGACTGACCATTAAAATGGAAAAAGCGAGTGTAAAGATTTTCTTCATATAAAATAATTTTATTGAAAACCGTAATACAATCGCCGTGCCAAAAAAAAATTAACCGCAAAGTTCACAGAGAAAAACCGCAAAGATATGAAGTCTTTCTTTGTAAACTTTGCGAAAAACTTTGTGAGCTTTGCGGTTAAGAAATTATATAGAAGTAATCCACCAAACATTACCGAAAATATCTTTTACACCGCAGGTTCTGCCATAGGGCTGGTCAGATAATTCCATAACGGAAGTACAACCTAATTCCAATGCTTTTGCATAAGAAAAATCCGCATTGTTTACATAAATAAATAAACTGGCAGTAAGTGGTTCCCATTCACCACTTGCTTCGCCGCACATAATAGTGGCATTGCCTATTTTTAATTCTGCATGCATTAAAGCCTTTTCATTATGCATTTGTTTGTTTATAATTTCTGCATCAAATAAATTTTGCATAAAATCTAAGAAGTCCAACCCTTTACTAACTAATAAGTAAGGGATGACGGTTTGATATTGTGTTGGAATCGGCATAACTGTTTTTTTAAATAATTAATTTCACTGCAATATCCGGAATTGCACTTAGCAAATAAAATAAATCTTTTGTGATACGCACACCCGTTTTTCCGGATTGAAAAGTAAGTGGCTGTTCATTGTCGTCGTACAAATAAATGGTAAATGGTTTTTTTCCCTGATGTTTGGAAACGATTTTATAAATTCTGTCAACGGTTGTTTCGTCTAAGTTTTTATAATGCAGCATGAGTCGAACGCCTCTGCAGTATTTTTCCAGCACGTCCTGCAAAAACTCCATCTGGCTCACTTTCAATTCATACTTTTCCCGGTCGCGGTAACTTTGTTTATAAAAGCCTTTTATTAATAATCTGTTTCCCTGGTCTAAAAAAGCAAGATATTTATTGTAGTCTTCACTAAAGAATGCAAATTCCATCGTGCTGTCTAAATCCTCCATCACTACAATTGCCCATGGTCGCCCGTTTTTATCCATGCGTTTATTGACACTGGACACCATACAGGCCACACTTACTTCTTTGTCTCTGAACCGTTCAATATCATCGAAAGTGGTATTGGTATAATTTTTTATTTCCAGCTCAAAATCATCGAGCGGATGCCCCGAAATATAAATACCGGTTACTTCCTTTTCTTTTTGCAGTTTTTCAAAAGACTGCCATGGATTGGTATTCGGAATTTCAGGTTCCGGAATTTCTGCATCTGCTGTATCGCCGAATAAAGAAAAAGCGGTGGAGGCACTTTGTTCTTTTACGTTATTGCCGAAACGAATGGCTAACTCTATAAAAGAAGAATCGTCTTTGTATTTATAAAAGTATTGCGCGCGATGGGTATTCGGAAAACTATCAAACGCACCTGCCTGAGCCAGTGATTCTATATTTTTTTTGTTGACGGAACGGGAATTTACACGTTTTGTTAAATCAAAAATATTTTTGAAGTGACCGTCTTTTTCCCGTTCAATTAAAATATCTGTAACAGCTGCTTCACCCACGCCTTTAATGGCTGATAAAGCAAATCGAATTTCACCTGCTTTGTTTACGGAAAAACGCACATCGCTTTCATTGATATCAGGGCCAAGGGTGGGTACCTGCATTCTGCGGCATTCACTCAAAAAGAAATTGATTTGTTTAATATCGCTCATGTTATGAGACAACACAGAAGCCATGTATTCTGCCGGGTAATGCGCTTTTAAGTAAGCTGTCTGGAAGGCAACAAAGGCATAGCAGGTAGAGTGTGATTTATTGAATGCATACGAGGCAAATTTTTCCCAATCGACCCAAATCTTTTCACATATTTTCGGATCCAGATTGTTTTTCTGACAACCTTCAATAAACATGGGTTTCAAAGAATCGAGCTTTGCTCTGTCTTTTTTCCCCATCGCTTTTCTTAGCTCATCCGCTTTCCCTTTAGTAAAGCCAGCCAGTCTCTGAGAAAGCAACATCACCTGCTCCTGATACACGGTGATACCGTATGTTTCTTCGAGCAGGTCTTTCATTTCCGGCAAGTCGTAGGTTACTACTTCTTTTCCGTTTTTACGCGCAGCAAAACTTGGAATATAATCCATTGGCCCCGGGCGATACAAGGCATTCATCGCAATTAAGTCATCAAATTTATCCGGTTTTAAATCGCGCAGGTATTTTTGCATACCGGCACTTTCAAATTGAAACGTACCGATAGTGTCACCTTTTTGATAAAGTTCAAATGTTTTTTTATCGTCTAATGGAATGGTATCTAAATCAATTTTTATTCCGTGGATTTTTTCTATCAGGCGTAATGCATCGCGCAGAATTGTTAAGGTTTTCAGTCCTAAAAAATCCATCTTCAGCATGCCTGCAGATTCAATGATACTGCCGTCAAATTGAGTAACTAATAAATCCGCATCTTTGGCAGTGCATACCGGAACATAGTTGACAATATCATCCGGCGCAATGATTACTGCTGAAGCATGAATACCTCTGTTGCGTATCGAGCCTTCCAGATCTTCTGCCAGTTTTAAGGTGCGTTCCTGCATTTGTCCGTTGTGGCGGAAATTGCGCAACTCTTCCACTTCTTTAAATGCTTCCGCTAAGGTTACTTTCGGTCGCTCCGGCACCAGCTTCGACATTTTATCGGTATCGGATAAGGGAACCTTTAAAACACGCCCAACATCTTTGATAGAACTCTTGGCAGCCATAGTACCATAGGTGATGATTTGTGCTACTTGGTTCTTTCCGTATTTATCAATCACATAATCGATTACTTTTTGTCTGCCTTCGTCGTCAAAGTCGATATCGATATCCGGCATGGAAATACGATCAGGATTCAGGAAACGCTCAAAGAGTAAATTGTATTTTATCGGATCCACATTGGTAATACCGATGGCATAGGCAACGGCAGAACCTGCTGCAGAACCACGGCCGGGACCGATAGAAACACCCAGTTTTTTCCCTTCATTGATGAAATCCTGTACGATTAAGAAATAACCGGGGAATCCCATGTGCTGAATGGTTTTCAACTCAAAGTCGAGACGTTCGATAATATCAATCGGTAAAATTTCACCCCAGCGTCTGCGGGCGCCATCGAAAGTTAAGAATTTCAAATAATCATCCTGATTGGTAAAACCAACGGGAAGTTTAAATGCCGGTAACAATATATCGCGTTGCAAATTCAGCGACTGTACTTTCTCAGCAATCTCCAGTGTGTTTTCAATTGCAAAGGGAACATCCTTAAAGAGTTCCTTCATTTCATATTGCGTCTTGAAGAAAAATTTATCATTCGGGAATTTAAATCTGTCCGGATCGGTGAAATCCTTGCCGGTTTGCAGGCATAATAAAATATCATGCGCCTCGCTGTCTTTCTGGTCCACATAATGCGAATCGTTGGTCGCAATTACTTTTACCTTGTGTTTTTCTGCAATTTTAAGTAATTCCTGATTGATGCGCTCCTGACTCCATCCGGTACTGTCCAAATCATAAATATCATGACGCTGTAATTCTATGTAATAATCCTCGCCGAAAATATCCAGCCATTCCAGGAATACCTTTTCTGCCGCTTCAGGACCTTTGTGTATCATGGTTTGCGGTACTTCTGCACCCACACAGCATGTTGTTGCGATAATACCTTCACTGTGCTGTTTAATCAGTTCTCTATCCACACGCGGGAAATCCATATAGATGCCATCGATAAAACCGAGCGATACAATTTTCATCAGATTTTTATATCCGATTTCATTTTTTGCCATCAGCAGCTGATGATAGCGTTTGTCTTTATTTTCGCGGGTGAATTTTTTATTAAAGCGATCTTCTACCACATATACTTCACAGCCTAAAATGGGTTTTACACCGTGTTTTTTACAGGCGGCAAAAAATTTAAAAGCCCCAAACATATTGCCATGATCGGTAATGGCAACCGCAGGCATGTTGTCTGCCTTGGCTTTTTTTACCATGGCATCCACATCTGCTGCACCATCTAAAAGTGAATATTGCGTATGACAATGAAGAGGAGCGAAATCGCACATAGATAGTTAAAATAAATTATTGAAAATGATAGTGAAATTACGACAGAAAAGCCGTCAAAACGGAATTGTAAGGAGATTTATTTTTCAACAAACATAACCCCTTGAAAGTTAAATCAAAAAAGGTTGCTTTAGTGCCAGAGAGCTTCTATGAATTTGTAACACACATAAAAAATACCTGATAGTAAGAAGCCGATAATGCCGATTAATATCAAAATGATGATACCAAATCCTGCGAAGACACCCTTGTCGGTAGTTTTTTGCTGACGATTTATCAATCTTGGGATATAGGCGTCCACTTTTTCACTTGCTTCTGTAAATGAGATAGAGTAATAATTCATCACGACTCTCACCGCTTCTTCTCTTTTGCCGTTTAAGATATACTCATCGATTAGTTTATTAGCTTCCTCTTTTTCCATGTATAAATATTTGCTGAAGTCGCATTAATTCGCGTTACAATTTATAACTATTTTTTAAATGAACCATTCTGTTGATTTTCTCAAATAAGAAATAAAAAAGCAAGGTGCCTGTGATGTTCATCAGAATATCTTTGCGGGAATCGAAATTCAAGTGCCATTGAGATTGATGCTTATACCAGTTTTGAAAGAATTCATTTAAAAATCCGAAAATATTAAATACAATTACAATTCCTAAACGTTCGTTTTTTTTGAGTGTTAATTTATTCTGAAAAATAGAGTAATACACTGCCATTTTTATGCAGATAATAAAGCCGAACAGCATATGCTCAAAGGAATTGATGATGATTTCAATCCCGTCATAAAATTTATATGGACGGCTTCTGTCAATGCAAATTAACAGCACATAGCCGACAAAAAGTACATTTAATAATTTGTAATTGTATGCGGAAATGTATTGTTTATTGGAGTTCAGATATTCCAGCGAAATAATCATGACCGGAAAATAATATAACAGTTGATATTGTTTGGATAGTATGATTGACAACAATATAAAAACCGCAAAGACTCTAACTCTTGAAACAGACATGCTCAAAGATAAGGGTGCTAACCTAAGCCATTTATTTTTTAATCTTTCTTAATACTATTTTTGCTGCACCCACAAAAAAAGCCCAGACATTGCATCTGGGCACACGCAACTAAGAATTATTGAAATTTATGAGAAACTCATAAAAAGGTTAATCATAGTTTTATGGTCGTTTTATGGTATTTGTTTTTGTACTACAAGGTTACGTTGTTCCTTGATGTAAATCAATTATAATGAGTAAGCGGTCATTTTCAATGAGTATTCGGTAAAATAATGTCAAAGTCCCGAATCGCTTTCAGTATTTCTTGAAAGTTTTAAAACTTTATCTTAAATTTGAGTATGCAAGTAAAAGAAGCTAAACAGCAGTTTGTACAGGCCTGGGGAGCCCTTGGTTCTCAATGGGGAATCAATAAAACCATGGCGCAGATTCATGCGCTGATGATGGTTTCCACAGATGCACTCAGTACGGAAGAAATCATGTCGGAATTATCTATTTCCAGAGGAAACGCCAATATGAATATTCGTGAGTTGACGGATTGGGGATTAGTGACCAAGGTCTTTAAACCGGGTGAGAGAAGAGATTATTTTGTTGGAGAGAAGGATGTATGGAAGATTGCCAGACAGGTGGCGAAAATCAGAAAAACACGGGAGCTGGATCCTATCTTAAAATTACTGACAAACCTGAAAGAACTGGACATTCCGGTGAAAAACGAGGATACGAAACAATTTCAAAAATTGGTAAATGAAGTATATCAGCTTGCCACCAAAGTAGATCGCCTGATAGAAGGGGTTTTTAAAGCAGAAGAAAGCTGGTTCTGGGATAAAATGCTGAAATTATTCGCGAAATAAATCACTCCATACTATTCTCCATATTTTCTAAAATGCGCACCACGGCAGGACAGATTTCGGTATTCTTTACGGTCAGTTCTAAAATCTGCTGCATCTTTTTTCGCTTGGTGTGCGGGTAATCCTTACAGGCAAAAGGACGCACTTCATAAATAGAACATTTATTATCGATTCCTAAAAAAGTACAGGGTGTTTTATTTAAAACCGTATCACCATCATCATCTTTAGTAACATATCTCGCCATGAAATCTTTTGCTGAAATATGCATGTGTCTGGAAATGCGGTTGATGTCTTCATTGGAAACTAAGGCCGGAGTGGTTTTGCAACAGTTGGCACATTGCAGACAATCTATTTCGGTAAACACTTCTTCATGTTGTGTGTGAAATAATTCATCCACATCGTAAGGCTTCAGTTTTTTTAGTTCAAGAATAAGCTTTTGGTAGGCCTTTTTATTTTGTAAAGCATTATGTTTTAACTGTGATATTTCATCTTGTAAATTCATTATTTATTCACGCAAAGATACAAAGAACGCAAAAATTGTAAATTGTTAATCGTACATCGTTAATTGTTCATTATCTAAGCTTCACTTTATATCCTTCTTTTTCCAGAATTTCTTTTACTTTTTGTTTGAAATCTCCCTGAATCACGATTTCACCGTCTTTGGCAGAACCGCCCACACCGCATTTGGTTTTCAGCAGTTTCGCCAGCGCTTCCAGGTCTTCTGTTTTGCCAATAAAGCCTTCAATTAAAGTGACGGTTTTTCCTTTACGTTGTTTCTTGTCAATAGAGACAATAAGTTGTTGTTTATTATTGGGCAAGGTTTCCGTTTCTTCCTCTTCTGTTTCAAATTTAAAATCCGGGTTGGTGGAGTAAACGGTAGCAGCACCTAATTTCTTTTTCCAGTCGTCGGTCATACTTATAATTTAAAATCTTTATCCACTAAATAATTCAGCGCCTGTTTTTTGCAACTCACTTCAATATAGTTTGTTTTTCCTTTATAGTCGCCATCCATCTGTATGCTTTCAATCTTGTTTGTTCTTATTTTTAAGACCTTATTTACCTGATGTGTTTCCAGCATGGATTGGCTCGCGATATCACCATACAATGCTTCATAAATCAGATTTGGTACTTTAGATCGGTCGAAATTCTTTACGATGGTGATTTCAAATTTCCCGTCATTCAAGATACTGTTTTTGGTAAACTCCACATTGTAACCCAACTGTCCGGTGCTTGTAATAAGTACAGTAAAAGCCTCCGTCTCTATTGTTTTTTCATTGTCGATTTCAATAGAAAAATGCGGTAATTTATAGGTGAATGCAGTGGTTAAAACACCCGTTAAATAAGCACCAATTCCGCGAAAAGGAATCTTGTCGAATTGTTCCACCACTTTAGCATCATAACCGATTCCGGCTGCCATAAAGAATGGTTGTCCGTTTAAAATAAGTGCATCAATTTTAAAGGCTTTTCCAGTGTTGATGAGCTGAATGGATTTAGCTACATCTATCGGAATTTTGAGTTTTCGCGCGTTTGCATTTCCCGAACCGGTAGGTATACTTGCCATGATGATAGGTTTATTCACCAGTACCTGGCCCACTTCATTCTGTGTACCGTCGCCGCCGGCAACGGCCAGTATATCTATGCCTTCAATCAGTGATTGTTGTGCAATCTTGATGGCATGACCCGCATATTTCGTTACAAAGATATCGTAATCAAATTTTGTTAAATCCAGATTCTGCTTTACTAAACGTTCAGAGAACTTTGCGCCAAAGGTGCCGCCTGATTTTGGATTTACTATAAAGCGTACTTTTTTCTTCATGCACTTATTCTTTATTCTCTTTCTCAAATTGTGTAATCAGCGATGTCACATGTTCCATCATATTCGATTCTATGCTCGCTGCATTTTTAGGATACGTTTTTAATGTTTTCTTGTCCTTCATCCATTTGATGATCCGGTCATTTTTTAAATAAAACCGTTCCTCTGATTTGGTGAAATCGTTTGAATTAAATTCCTTAGAAGTAATTGAAAATTTATACGTGTAGTATTCTTTAAAAATAAAAATCGGATGATTGTCTTCTATGTAGTTAGAAATAACAGTTTTACCCATTTCGCCAAAATAAATTTCTTTGATTAGTTTTATTTCATTCAATTGTTCAGTATAAACTGTAATTTCATTTCCTTCAGCAGATAAACCTTGATCTGATTTTAAAATGGCAGTTTGATAATTCTTTGAATCTGCATTCGTTTTTTCTACTATTGAACGAATATAAGCGATATCACTTTCGCTTTGGGAATAAGCAAAAAAATAATAAAATGAAGTCAGTAAAAATAATAAGGCATTTTTCATTATTGAATTATTTAATTGCTTCATTATTTAATTAATCTCCGCTTTCAAACTTAAATCCAGACTTTTTACGGAATGCGTCAGTGCTCCGACGGAAATAAAGTCTACTCCGGTTTCTGCAAAGGAGCGGATGGTTTCCAGAGTAATGCCGCCGCTGGCTTCCGTTTCGAATCGTTTGTTAATCAGGACAACCGCTTCCCGCACGAGTTCCGGAGTAAAATTGTCCAGCATGATGCGGTGTATGCCGCCGCACTCGAGTGCTTCTTTCACATGGTCCAGATTTCGCGTTTCCACTTCTATGCGCAGGTCGAGTTGCTGCTCCTGCAGATAAGCGTGTACCTTTTTAATAGCCTTCGTAATGCCGCCGCAAAAATCGATGTGATTATCTTTTAACATAATCATATCATACAAAGCAAAGCGATGATTTTCGCCGCCACCAATTTTTACAGCCCATTTTTCGCAAGCTCTAAAACCTGGTGTTGTTTTTCGAGTATCGAGAATTTTTGTTTTGGTTCCTTCTAATAATTTTGCAAAATGGTTTGTTTTAGTTGCAATTGCAGACATTCTTTGCATAGAATTGAGTACTAGTCGTTCTGCTCTCAAAATGGATTGTGAACTTCCACAAACATGAAAAACCACATCGCCATATTTTACTTTTTCCCCATCATTTATAAAAGTATCCACGACTAAATTAGCGTCAACTTCTGCAAAAACCATTTTAGCAAACTCAACTCCAGCTATTATGCCTTCGTCTTTTACAAGAAGCTTAGCTTTCCCCATAGCATCAGCAGGAATGCATGCCAGTGAACTAAAATCGCCTGGACCAATATCTTCTCTAATTCCGTTTTGTATAATTAAATTGAGTTCGTGATGAAATTGTTCTTTTGAAATCATAATAAAAAATTCTTTTGCTAAAATAACATATTATTTAAGGATTTAAAAATGAATTTGATTTTCTATTTTTGCAACACAACAACACAACATTATGTACAAACTTCTTATTCGCCCACTACTTTTCTGTTTTGATCCAGAAAAAGTGCATTATTTTACCTTTTCTTTAATTCGTTTTTTAAAATTGAAGGCTCGTTACCGCGGCGCTGTTTTACGCCTTCCCATGCAGAGGCAATAAATTTAATGCTGGAGTTTACAATAATGTCTCCATTTTCTTCTGCCTTCATTTCCATTGTCTCTTTATATTGCCTTTGGTTTTCCTGTGCCCGGCTAATATTTAACAAGGTAAACATCAGTAATACAACCGTATAATATTTTAATTTATTTATTTTCATAATTATAAGTTTTGTCAGTTATCAGTAAATCTTACTGTATGGTGTTTATTATTTTCATTATAGTCTGCTGGTGAGTAGTACCTGTATTGGCATTTGCACCCACAGTTATTCCTACAACACCGTTACCAGTTGCTTTTAAAGCGGCTACCCAGTTTAAAAGTACACCGCTGGCATTACCGGTTTGTCCGTTATAAAAAGTGTACCCATTAGCTTGTCCGGTTGATTGGTACTGCAGACCCTAA
>ERZ650309.1533-NODE-1533-length-10819-cov-6.018766_pt1 | contig 10819 bp, 10 predicted proteins | sample MGYA00376245_ERZ650309 | MGnify/ENA primary metagenome ERZ650309 (study PRJEB26733, sample SAMN07839294) | wastewater metagenome | biome: urban; feature: wastewater treatment plant; material: waste water | place: USA: North Carolina | collected 2016-04-26 ...
CAATCCGCAGGATTGCATTAGATACCCTGTGGCGTAAGCCCAGGGTGGTTCATTTCATCGGCATAAATATATTCTAAAGTCTTGATATACATTTCGTATGGACTAAATAACTGATCTCCATGATTAGAGCTATTAACAAGTTCTATAAAATCACCAGTCCAATTTATAGACATTTCATCATTCCAGATTTCTTCGAACCAAGACAAATGTCCATGCTCTTGATTTTCTGATTGAGGATTGAATTGTACAATTCTATTATCTACTTCAGATGTATTAAGTTCAAGATTTGTTGTAAGTCCGTTTTTGGTAAAATTACTAGACCCTATAAAACCAACAGCTTTTTCTGTTTTATAATTTCCAAAAATATATGACTTAGCATGTAAAAAGTTTCGTCTGTACACTTTAACTTCGAGCACTCCTTCGTCTACCTTTTTCTTTAGCTCTTTTACAGTTGCGTATAGAGCAGAGTCTGATTTTAATCTTTGCAAATCTTTAAATATATCAGTATCAGGAAAATCTGGTTCAACTTGATTTAAATTATAGCGACCGATGAGTGGTTCCTGTCCTATAATAAGTCTTATCTTTTTATAGTCTTTTAGACTTTCAATTAACAATTTTGTGCCTTCTAAATCCCAGTAACCAGTCGTTATAGATAATTCGTCGAAATCTTTAGAAGCTAGAATTAAATTTTCTAGTAAAGTCTTTCTTTTATTGTCTATGATTCGGTTTATCATAACTCGATTATAACATATTTAAGGTAAAAATTAGAGGACAAAAAATGCTTTTTTGTTAAAAACATTGTAGGTAATAATCCAATTTTACGCCTCTGACATTTAACCTTTCTGCGATATAATATATAGAATAATAGCCCAAAATATGTTATTATTATATTATCAAAACCTAAGGTTTTCAGGTAACTGAAAATACGGTTTTAAATCCGCTACAGTATAAAAGACTCCTCGTCAGAGTCACTGTAGCGGTCGTACTTGGAAACGAGTATGTGTAATTTATGAAAATAAGTTACAACAATGGCGAGGAGTCTTTTGTCAACGAGGCTCTAGTTATTCTCTATTAAAATCCGCTACAATTTTATGAAATATAAAAACCAAACCAATATTTTATTTCGGTAGTAATACATCATTTATAACGTGTATCATTCCATTTGAAGTTGGAATAGAAGCTAAAATTTCAGAACCGTTTACAAATGTTTTACCATCTTTTTTTGTGATTTTCACTTTGCCACCAAATACCATATCAAACTCTTGTCCATCATTCATATAATCTGTTTTTAATGAACCTACATAAGTATGATAGCCAAGAACATTTTGTAAATCGGCTTTTTTCTCTGGCTTTAGCAAACCTTCTACTGTCCCTTTTGGTAGTTTATCAAATGCAGCATTAGTTGGTGCAAATACTGTAAAAGGGCCTGCATTGCTCAAAGCATCTACCAGTTCAGCTGCTTTTACTGCTGCAACCAATGTTGTGTGGTCTTTGCTGCCTACAGCAACCTGTACAATGTTAGGACTTGATGTTTCATCTTTAACACCAGACTGTCCTGTTTGTGGTGTAGCAGTTTCTGTATTTGTTGTTTGACTTTTATTTTCTGTTGTTTGGCAAGAGGTTAAAAATGAACTGCCAAAAACACTTAAAATGAAGACTGTTTTTTTCATAAAAAATTATTTAAGATGCAAAGCAAATGGCTATTCCATAAGTTTTTTATGACTTGCATCACAAAGAAAATTTTATTCAGTTAGTCTAATTTTATGCGTTAGTATTTGACTTTTTAAAAGTAATATTATTCCAACAAAAATTAAAACCGAAACTGCAAGTAAGATATAGTTTGTATATGGAATAACAGTGTAAGTTATTGAAGCAATACCTTGTATTCCTAAAATCAACTCGTTTAACAAAACCCCAATTGTAAAGATGATTATTGCTGCTTTAGCTTTTATATTATTAATGATAAATTGATTTGCGAATAGGTATGTAATTAAAAATACTGATGTAATTGCCAGCAAAACCAAATGCAAATAAGCTATAACAATGGGTCTGAAGCCAAATGCTAATTTGCTAATTGAGGGAATAATTGAAAGTAGTTGTAAAGAAAATTTTATCATCAATGCAATGCCTAAAAATGCAAACAAATATTTTAATAATTTAGTGGGCAGACTTGCAAAAAAAGATTTTTTAAAGAGAAGTTTAAAAAATTGAAAAGCAGCAATTGATTGCACAAAAACGCCTGTTGCTATTAGTAAGTAAATTAGCAGAGGCATTTGCAACCACAGTATTGATAAACCATAATTAATGAGACAACTTATAAAAAAAAGTTTAAATATTGAAGATGGGATTACAATTTTTGGTATTAGTTTTTGAACATAAATCCACAACAAACCCATTATCATAAAAAAGAACCAACCATTATACTGAAAATGTAAATACCAATAAATTGATGATAAATATAAATGCTGTTCTAAATTTTTTGTTGCCATCATTACAGATAATGACAATGTGCCAACAGATGATACAGCACCCCAAATTAATGCAGCTTTAAACCACTTTACACTTTCTTGAAAAGGTAATTTTTTAAGGATTTTGTAGCAGTTGAAAGAGAATATAAAAAAGATAACTAAAGAAATTGTTGAAAGTATAATTGAAACCAATCCATAACCTTGAACTGCAAAAGATAGCAGCATTAAATAAGCACAAAATAGATTAAGATTGAGTAAGATATTATACTTTTTTATTTCTTCTAATCTAAGATATGGTGAAATGAAATTAACAAGTAAGTATAAAAAAGCTTGTGTTACCCAGCCAGAAAATGCAAAGTGAGAATGTGCATTTTGTATGTTCTTTTGATCGAAATACGGAAACTCGAAACCAATTTTATAACGCATTAAAATTCCCAAAGCTGCAACAATTAAAATATTTAACAATAATATGTTAACCCACTTTTTTGAAATTTGCATATGCATTAAAAATATAGTTTGTGATGTATTATTTCTACTTTTTTTTGTTCTGCCAATCTTGCTAATGTTCTTATTACTGTTTCAACTCTGAGCCCTGTAATGTTAGCAATCTCCTGTCTAGTGTGCGGTATTAGCATTTTTTTACTAGTACTTTTTTCCATCTTTTTTAAAGAGCATAAAAAGTTTAGTAAACGTGTTTCTGCATTATTGATAATCAAACTTTTTGCAGCTGTTGATTTGTTATAAATTCTTCTTGCTAATAATTTAATAAAATGCATTTGCAGCAATGGTGTTGCTTGAAGCATTTCGAAAAAATTAGTTTTGGGAATCTTTAGAATTACAGCATCTTTTATCGCAACAGCTGTACTTGGATAACATTCGTCTATGAACAACGGCGGTTCACCAAAACTCTCACCATCAGAAAAAATACCCTGCACAAATTCTTTACCATCATCATCAATGTTGTATAATGACACTTTACCAGTAATTATTTGATAATAGTGTGTAGCCAAAGCATCTTCTCTAAATATAATTTCCTTTTTTGAAATTTGTTTTATTGAACCACCCCACGTGATTAAAAGGTCTAAATCAATTTGCATAGACATTTTTATTTATGAGCAATAGTAACAATTAATTTCAAAAGCATCTTGTAAAACAAACAATTCATCAGAGGCAAAACTATATCCCTGCTTTTTTAATTTTTATGACTCAAAGCATAATTTTATAACCTAACTGAATATGTTACATAAGATGAGAGGAAAGTTGACAAAAGCAGAATTTTTAAAAGCCAAAGTGTGTGATGTTTTAACAATCGAAATATGGTGCAATTTGTGCAACCATTTCGGGATATTTAATTTTTATGGGCAGGTTCTGTTTGCAGTCTGGAATAACTCTCTCTTTTTTGCTATGCTTGTTTGCTTGCCTGACTCTTTGCAAACGATGAAAGAGGCTTGCAATGTGCCAAATACTATAGCTGCATTGCAACAAAAAGTATAACCTATAGTTTATTGCTTTCATTCATAACAGTTAATTAATTAGATTCTTTAAAATTTTCTAATTCTTTATTCACTTCTTCCAGTAACTGCTGTTCTGTTGGAAGGTATAATTTGTATTGACTGGCTATAATATTTTTCGCATTTTCTGGCAATGTAAATTTTACTACAGCATCGTTTTTATCGGCACATAATAGAATACCAATTGTTGAATTTTCGGTTGGCAGTTTTTCTATTCTATCGTAGTAGTTTACATACATCTGTAATTGTCCGATATCTTGATGTGTGAGCTTGGTAGTTTTAATTTCAATAATTACAAAGCATTGTAGCAACCGATTATAAAAAACTAAGTCCACAAAAAATTCATCGCCCTCGATATGTATTCTTTTTTGGCGTGCCACGAATGAAAAGCCATTGCCTATTTCTAATAGAAAATCTTGAAGGTGTGTGATAATGGCTTGCTCTAAATCTTTTTCGTAGTAGGATGCTTCACGCTTTAAACCCATAAACTCTAAATACATAGGGTCTTTGATTATCTCTTTAGCATCCGATGGTAGTTTCTCATTTTTTGCCACTGCTAAAACACTTTCCTTATCGTTGCTCAATAAAAGCCTTTCGTATAGGCTGCTATTGATTTGGCGTTCTAATTGGCGAGATGTCCAATTGTTTTTTACTGCTTCGGCTATGTAAAATTCTCTTTTATCTTGATTATCAAGGCGTATAAGTGTTTTGTATTGTGTCCAACTCAATTGCGAACGCAGTGCGTTCGCAATTGGAAATGTGCGATAAAACTGGCGAAATAGTTCTATTTGGCGTTTGGAATAACCACTACCAAATTCGGGCTCTAATTGTTGAGCAATATATTTAGTTAGGTATTCACCATATTCGGCTCTATCTTTTCCCTGTTGTTCTTCATCAAAAATGCGTTTGCCAATATTCCAATACATCAAAGTTCTTTCTGTATCAACCGCCCTAATTGCCTTGTCTTGTGCAGTGGCAATTATTGCTTTTATATCAGGTATTATTGAATGATTTATGAGCATTGATTACAGTATAAAATTGGTTGCTAAAATAGTTGGTAAATTTACAGAAAAAGCAATTGGGCGTAGAATAATAAATTTATATGTAGGGTAAGCAGGGTAAGCAAATTTTGAAAGAAAGATATTTTGTTTTAGCGTGAAAATAAAAAACGGTTTTAAGTGGCTGTTTGGGTGCAAAAAATACTTGCTGTTTTACCGATTTGCTTTGATTTAGTAGATAGTTTCCTGAACTTTTTATAAGTGAAAAAACACAAAATGTTTTTTGTGTTTTTTGCTTACCCAGCTTACCCTACTAAACCAATGCAAATAAGTGATGTGTTTTTGAGAGTGAAATTTTAAAATGGCAAGTCGATTTGTTCGGCTGTTGATGGTGGTGGTTTTTCATCATCATCTTTCATTGATTGTTTATTTTTTTGATCCACTTCTTCCCAAGTAAATTCTTTAACAGCATACACAAATATTCCATTCTTTTTTAAACGTAGGAAGTTGTGTTTTTTAAGTGCCTTGCCCAATTTATTTATTGTACCATCAGTTAACGTTATTTTGGCTTTTTCTGCCAATTTTGAAGCAATTTGAGAAGCGTTAAGATAAGTGTTAGCAATATCTTTTTCGCAAGGTTCAAACCACGTTAGCAACAATTCTTCCTCTGGACTGCGAAGCTGGTATTGTTCGTTATTTTCTGTAATAGATTTGATTTCTTCCTGGTCGAACCAATATCTAAATCCATCGTTGAATAAATGCAATGCTTGTGCATAGACAAGGCTTATATCAACATCGTGCTGGTATTGGATTCCTTCCACTTCAAAGCAAAGGAAACGCCTTGAACCTGTGCTATCATTTAAAAACTGTGCAGTGTTTACACTGCCTGCAAAACTTGCCCTTCGTGGCATAGTTTCGTTGTTGTGACCATAAGCTTTACGCATACGGATTTGCGTTTTGGTAATAATTTCTTTTAGGCTGCCAATCTCGCTACGGTTAAGGTTTTCAAGCTCGTCTAAGTTGATTAACATACACTCTGCCAACTGTACTAACGTGTCTTTGTTATTGGGGTTTATTGTGCCACTAAATAAATATTCTTTTAGCTGCTTTGGTACAAGCCTTTCTACCCAAGTTGTTTTACCCAAACCTTGTTTACCACTGAATACAATTACTGTGTGGTTAATTACTTTATCATTTAAAACACAGCCCACCATTGCTACTAACCACTTCTTAAAACATTGTTGCCAAAGGTCTTGTTTTGTGGTTGTGATGGTGTTGGCTAATTGTGTGATGTAATCAGTTTGCAAATCATATTCTGGCAATGTTTCAAAGTAATCTTCAAAGGGATTGTACAACTGGCAAAAGTCTGAATACAAAAGGCTTCGTAGCGATGATAGGTTTGTTTTTATTCTTGCTTTTAAACATTCACGAAGCATTGAGTTTTCAATAAAATCATTCATTACGTTCCAAGCCCCACCTAACCTCCCCGAAGGGGAGGAATTGGAACTACCTCTATTGGGTTTAAACTCCAATTTACCTGAAACAATGTTGTGGCGAAAGATGTATTTGTTGGATAAAAATGTTTCTAACCTATCAATGATAGTAGGCTTTGGCTTGTCTTCATCAGCCTCACCTAAATCCTCTCCAAAAGAGAGGACTTCTGAACCCTCAGTAATTTCACATTTTGCATTGATGGCAATATTGCTTTTCTCATTCTTTGAATTGCTATTGCTTTTTCCGTACTCACTTAGATTGCCATAGGCACTGTTTACAGCTTGTGTAACTTCTTTTTCATCGAAATTATAATCTACTAAAATGTAGCCTAATGCAACTTGTAAAGGCACTGCTTTTCTGTTGAGGTTACAAGCCAATTGATGAACAAATGTGTTTCTGCTTCCGCTTGTGTATTGCACTTTTTTTTCAGTAAATTTTATGCAGTGTTGATACACCACTTCAAAATCATTAACTGGCTGTATTGCAATGGTGGTAGTGGTTGTAGGTGTTTCTTCTTGAGATTGCTTCATTTCATTCGCAATGACAAATACTGTTGCAGCTTCGTTCAAATACAATTCAGCATCGTAAGAATAAAAGCAAAGGCGTGTTATGTCCTTGCCTGATTTGTCTATTTGTAAATTCAAAAGTGTTTCATAATATGCTTGCACTTTTAAAAATGCTTCTTTATGCAAATCCTTATCTGAATTGACTTTCACCAAAATTTTTAACCCATTACCAGAGGGACTTATAAAACTTGCAAATGTGTATTCACATTGATTTGCTTTAATTGATGTTTGCTTTAATTGTTCTTGTGTGAGCTTATCTATATCCAATATTAAAACACCTGTGTAGTCTTTTATAAACTCTAATTTTCTACCGCCAACAAAAGTTGCTGAAGGTGTGAAAGCTAATAATGATTTTTTACCTTTGTCGTAGGCATCTGTTTTGTTTTCGGCTAATGACTTACGCAAGTAAGTAATGCCGTTTTTATACTTGCCATTTTTAATGTCGGCAAGTATAGAAGTGATGGGCTGTTGCTCCACCACCTCTATAAAGTTTTTGAAAATAGTAACGTACATTTTTGAATAATTTTTAGTTATGAATGTTGAAGCCCAAATTGTTGCTGGCACTACTTTTTAGCAAATGATTTGTTGTAGTGTGCTTGCAATAATTTTTCAACATCAGATAACTTGTAGTAAATCTTACTACCCACTTGGCTGAATGAAATTTTACCTTCATCCCTCCAAGTTTGAGCTGTACGCTTTGAAATTTTCATTAACTGTAGAAACTCTTGGTTGTCTAAAAAAGTTTCTTTCTTAGCATCTGCCTTGCTGTTAAGCTGTGCATTGATGTTGTCGATTTTTGCCAATAAATCTGTGTATTGGTCTTTTGTTAAGATAATTGCTTCCATTGTTATTATTTTTTTTGATTATGAAAGCAAAACACAGAAAAAGGGGAAAGTCTTTTAGTCCCTAAATGGTCTTTGAGGACTATTTTGTTTTAGAGCATTTTGTTAATCTCTATACGCTTGTGGGGTTTGGGGTGTTTTTCTGGTTTGGAAGGGGCAAGAATTGTTTTGACTGTATCAGGACTAATTTCTCTTCCATCTTTATCAACAAATGAATTTACAATAACAGCAACCAAATCATTTATTGAACCATCAATAATGGGTTTACCACTTACAAATTGTTCTCTGTGAAGCTGGTAGAATATATCTACAAACTGATTGAGATTGCAATTGATTTGCACTTTGTTTTTACCATAAGTGGCTGCTGGCTCATTCACTACATTAGTAAGATTATTTGCTTCAAGTTCTTCCACTTCTTCAATGTATTTTAGTTCAGCTTCTACCTGCTTATCAAATGGTTTTACTTTGGCGTAAATTATTTCTGGGTCTGCTTGTTTGTATTCGTGTAAAACCTTTTTAAGATACCTTTTCTTTTCGATGGAACTATTGATATTACTAAGTTTTAACTGTACTTCTTCAAAACTAAAAATAGTTTCGCCAGCTATACAAGACACTTTTTTATTGTTATTTTTTGCAGCAGTTGTAACAGTTTTTTGAGATAAAATATTTTCTCTTTTGATGTCAATTTGAGAAATAAATTTTGTGTGTCGGTGCTGCAATTTTTTAGTGTCAAAGAGTTCAATATTTTGTGCTATTAATTTCTCAAAACTGTTTAGCCAAAGCACTGGATTTTTTATAAGATGGCATTGATAGTTTAGAAAACTGTTTATCTCTGATAAACCAATGCTCATTATTTTATCAAATAAAGCAAAGCAATAATCGTTTACAGAAAATTCACCTTCGATTCTAATTTGCAGCAAAGGATTTTCAACTTCAGTTGAAACTGTGATAGGCATTTCGGTAAAAGAAACCACTTGTATATTTTCCCACTTTGAACTCATTTTGCAATTGATACTGAATTAACAAAGCAACCATTTTACAAACACTCTCGAAAATTGCAGTAAATGTTGTACTCACTTTTTTGTTTCTGTGTATCAGCCTTTAGTGGTTGCTAAAAGAACAAATTTATATAAAGTGATGTTTTTTAGTGCTAAAATATTTAGTTTATTTTTTCCACAGGCTTAAAATAACGTTTTTAAACTACTTTTTTGATTGACTTAATTTACAAAAGCTTCCACTGCTTTGTCCAATTCTTCACTAATGATTTTTGCATAAATTTGAGTGGTGCTAATGTCTGTGTGGTCAAGTAATTTGCTAACGTGTTCTATTCTCATTCCATTATTTAAAGCATTGGTTGCAAAAGTGTGCCTTGACAAGTGAAACGATAAGTTGAACTGTAAACCCATTTTTTTGCCATAGCTTCTTAAATAGAAAGTAGAATTTTGATTAGCTCTGCTAATAATATTAAACTGATACTCTTCTGTTTTCTTCTCAAAATCTTTATCATCAACAATAGGAAACACAAAATCATCTGGGCTGGCATTTGGTTTTATGTATTGATCTAAAATATTCAAAGCTGTTGCACCAATTTTAAACTGGTGTACTCTGTTTGTTTTGCGTATGAGTTTTTTAATTCTGTGTTCTTCTTTATTGAAGTGTTTTACCTGCAAGGTTATAACATCACTAAACCTTAAACCACCTGCATAAATTGAGAAAATAAACATATCCCTATACACTTTGCCTTTGCTGCTTTGATTGATTTCTAAGTTGTTTAATTGCTCAACTTGTTCCTTGTTTAAAAACAGTCTTTTGCCTTTGTCTTTCTTGATTTTTACTTTACTGAAAGGATATAAGGTTTCGGGAATTACATCTTCTCTTTGAGCATCTTTGAAGATGATAGAAAGTATTTTAAGTGAGTAGTGTTGAGTGGTTGCACCATTCTTTGAAACATTGCCCATATAAGCCACATAATCGTTTAACGTGGTTACTGTAATATCATCAAAATAAACATCCTTGCTGCCCAGGAATGTTTCAAACTTTTTTACATAATTAAAGTAACTATCATAAGTACGATATGACACATTGCCTTTTGTTTTTTCAATTCTTGCATAAGCATACTCAAAGAAGTTTGGTATTTCTTTTCCTTTGATGGCATCCTTTAATTTTTTGATTGATACCGATTTTCTTTTACGTTCAAGGTCTGCAACCTGCCCTTCTGCATCTGCTAACTTTTGCATTAAAGCTGCATTCATCCTGGCACTATTGGGATGGTTCTTTTTTACTCTTTGCTTTTCTTCATCCCACTCATTCAACTTTAGTTTTACACCAGCCGTAATGAATTTTGTTTTTCTATCCTTTATAACCCTGATGTATAAAGGGCTGTGTCCTGTTGCATCTTCTTGATGTGTACGAAGTACCAATTTAACTGAAGCCATAAAAGTATTTTTATATTGTTGTTGTACTATATTTACAAAGTGGTGCAAACCGATGAAAGTATTGAAAACATTGCTATTTCAAAGGGGTGCAACTTGGTACAAAGGTACAACATTTGGTACAACAAATGAGTGTTTTAGTTACTTTTGTTTGCTTTAAATTATCCACAGTAAAAAATTAAACTCAATATTAATAGGCATTACAGAGCATTTTGAAACGTTGGATAAAATATAATAGATAACATAAGGTTTGGCATTATTGGGGCTTGACGAATATTGCCTCAACATTTGTTCTTTATTGTGCTTCAGTTCGGGCTTGACGTTATAAATTTGGCTTATGAATAAAACATCAGCAATATTGCAATCATTGGGCTTCAGTTATGGGCTGACGGAATGCTAATTCCCCAACAAACGCCAAGCCTTTTTCGTTGGCAGCCATTTTAATGACACTCCATTATGAAAAGACCTTACGAAATATTTCAAGAAGCTGAGTTAAAAAGAGAAGCTG
>ERZ650309.1534-NODE-1534-length-10818-cov-5.292669_pt1 | contig 10818 bp, 4 predicted proteins | sample MGYA00376245_ERZ650309 | MGnify/ENA primary metagenome ERZ650309 (study PRJEB26733, sample SAMN07839294) | wastewater metagenome | biome: urban; feature: wastewater treatment plant; material: waste water | place: USA: North Carolina | collected 2016-04-26 ...
ATTCTTATCTGAGGCACCGAGGGTGTTTCGCGGGCATTTTTCGTGAGTCAAGTCGTCGTATTGACATGCAACGCACAGTCTGCGAATCTTATTGACACATGCGTTAAGGGCGTTCAGGAAGGCTTGGTCGATGTCAGAAATTGCGAAGTTCTCGTCCAACGCAGCAACCAAGTTCCAGATTGGTGTTGCGGCGTGCGCGGTGGCAGCTGCCGCGACGCTTACCCCCGTAGTGGCGAAGGCCGACGTCACTTCTGTGGCTCCGCTTGCTCCGGTCTCTCACATCGTGGAGACCACCTTGCAAGGGCCGGCGCAGTTCGTGGCGCACGATGTCCTCAAGCTCGGCGGCAATGCCTGGTGGTGGTTCGGCACGCCGAACCCGAACCCGCCGCCGAAGATCCTCGCTGGATCGTTCGCACCGTTGTGGCTGTTGCCCGGGTTCCTGCGCCAGCCGTGGATGAACCTGACCAAGAACATCAAATTCGAAGCGTGCATCTTGGGCCTCGGCTTCCGGATCGGCCCGTATGGGACGCTGACGATTTCATTCGGTCGGGGCTGCTGAGCTGCTTGAAGTCACTTAGGCCGTCGGGACACCGGTGACCCAGTTGATGTTGCACAACGAGCATTTCGTCGTCCTCCGCTCACGGGAGCGTTCCTGAGTGGGGGACGACGTTGCATCCTCGGACACTGATGCCGAGGAGGCTCCCGTTCCCCGTCGCCCTATCTGGCGGCGTCCCGTTCCGATGGCCGTGAGCGCGGTCCTGCTTGTCGCTCTGGTCGGATTCGTCGCGTGGTTGGCCGTCGAAGGTCGCGCGGTGAAAAGCAACTTGGAGCAGGCGCGCGCCGACGCGGTACAGACCAAAGAAGCTCTGTCCAAAGGGCGTGTAGAAGACGCGGCGAAGTACGCGAGTTCCGTTCAGGGGCATGCGCAGAATGCCGGCAGAGCTGCACATTCCTTTCCGTGGGCGGTGGCGGCGCAAGTGCCTTGGCTGGGTAGCCCATTTCGGGCAAGCCAGCAGATCTCTGATGTCGTCCTCGGATTCGCAACCGATGTTCTGGAGCCGTCCACACACATCGGCCTGGCGCTTTCGCCGGACCATCTGTTGAGCGGCAGTCGGTTGGATGTGCACCTGCTTCGTAACGAAGCGCCGGCAATCAGCAAACTGTCAACTGAGGCAACGCGTTTGGATGCCGAGGCTGGCGCGATAGCGGAGCCAACCTATCTGTCGTCGGTGGCTGACGCGAGGTCCAAACTGCAAAGTCAGATCGCCAGCATCGCGAAGATCTTGCAGACGACGTCCCTGGCTGCGCAGTTGGCCCCGTCAATGATGGGTGCGGACGGTCCGACGACGTATTTCATGGGGTTCCAGACGAACGCGGAAGCCCGTGGAACCGGGGGCATCGTCGGCGGATTCGGCATCCTGCGTTTCAACGACGGTGCACCCAGTGTCGAAACCTTGGGGCCGAATACCGAACTACTCGGGCCCTTCCAGCCGATCGATCTCGGCCCGGATTTCGCGGACGGATACGGATATACCAATCCCACCACGGATATCCGTAACAGCAATATGAGCTCGCATTTCCCGTGGGCTGCCCAGATCTGGAAATCGATGTGGGCGCAGGATTCTCACGTAAATGTGGACGGCGTCATCTCTATCGACCCGGTGGCGCTCAGTTACATCCTCGGTGCCACCGGACCAGTGAAGTTGGCCGATGGCGAGGAAATAACCAAAGACAACGTCGTTCAATTGACCGAGTCGACGGCATACAACCGGTTTCCCACCGATCAAGTGGCGCGCAAGAAGTATCTACAGGACATCGCCGCCGAAGTCGTCAAGAAAATGACGCGATCGCTTGAGTCGCCGCGTGCGCTCCTCGAAGGATTGGGAAAAGCGATCGGCGAGAGGCGAATCGCCGTCTGGAGTACGTCGGAAGCCAATCAGAAACTTCTCGAACAGACGCCACTGGCACACGAGATACCCGACGATGCTGCGCCATACGCCGAGGTTGTGATGAACAATCTTGCGGGTAACAAGATGGACTACTACCTGAAACGGCAGATCACGTACACCGCCGAGAGTTGTTCGGGGGCTACACGAAAGTCGACGATCTCGATCAAGTTGACCAACGATGCGCCGGATACGCCTTTACCCGAATATGTTGCCGGCGCATTGGGCCTCAGCCGTGATGTTCCGATGACGATGCCGAGTGGATCGATGCTGACGTCCGTCCGTCTGATCGCGACGAAGGGCGCACAATTGACGAAGGCGGCTTCGAATGACCAAGAGATGCCGGTCTTCACAAGCTCGGAGCGTGGACACCCGACATACGAAGTGCAAGTGGTGATTCCGCCGCGGCAGTCGGGAACCTTGACCTTCCAACTCAGTGAGCCGACAGCAGCGGGCGCAGCTCGTGTTCCGATCCAACCGTTGGCGGACCACGTGGAAACCGACATTCGCGTGCCGGCGTGCTCCTAGGTGCATGAAATCCCATCATGTCCGCCGGCGCCGTCACTGCGACAGCGAATTACTTTGACGGACAGTATGTTTCCGATATCTCACCGACCTGGCTGGTCTCGGTCGCAGAATTGTGCGGGTATCGCGCTCCGAGCGCACGTGGAGCCGTCTTCTTTCGGCCGCTGGGCTCGCCGAAAGTCAGCGATCCGACGCCATGCGAGCGGAGGCATCCTGCGGGAAAATCGTTGTTGGATCGGGGATTTCGCCGGCTTTACCAGCGGGTAACCCGAGCGATGAATGCCATTGTTGTTTTTCAAGATCGCGCCATTACGAAGGGGTATGGTGCAGGCAAGCTATCTGACTGTGTGCCTCTGATCATCGCCGTTGGATGTGCAAGGAACTTTGGGTGAAGGGGTGGCCTTGAAGCTACAAGATTTTGTGAAGCTGTTGCGGGCTCGCTGGATAACCGTCTGTGCCGCCATCGTGGTGGGTGTAATCGGTGCGATTGCGGTGACCTGGTCAACGACTCCGCTGTACAAGGCATCCACTCAGCTTTTCGTGGCGGCATCGGCAAGCGGCACCGCAACCGATATGAACCAAGGAAACCTCTTCACCCAGCAGCGGGTGATTTCGTATGCGCAACTGCTCATGGGAAACACCCTGGCGCAGCGGACTGTTGACAAACTGAAGCTCGGTATTCCTGCCGCCGAACTCCAGGAGAAAGTCAAAGCAACGGTACGGCCGAGCACCGTGCTCATCAATGTCGACGTGCTCGACGCCTCACCGGTTCACGCACGTGATATCGCCAACGCATTGTCCGATGAATTCGTACTGATGGTCCGGGATCTGGAGACCCCGGAACGTGGCATTCAGCCGAACGTACGTGTCGTTGTCGAGCAGCGCGCGTCGGTTCCTGAGCGCCCGGTTGTCCCCCGGGTTGGGCTCAACATCGTGATCGGCCTCGGGGTAGGCCTACTGCTCGGTGTTGTCCTCGCGGTCGTCCGTCATGCTCTCGACAACACGCTCAAGAATCGTGAGGCTCTGGAAGAGACCACCGGCGTTGGAATGGTCGGCGGGATTCCGCTGGACCGACAGTGCGTCAAACAACCCGCGATCTCATTCGGCACGGATAATTCGGCGATTGCCGAATCGTTCCGCAAATTGCGTACCAACCTGAGCTTCCTCGGCGTCGACAACCCGCCTCGCGTCATCGTCGTCACGAGTTCGGTCTCGGGCGAAGGCAAATCGACAACGGCAATGAACATTGCGTTGGCGCTGGCCGAAGGTGAACACAACGTCGTCATCATCGACGGCGACATGCGTCGGCCGGTGGTGGCCAAGCTGCTCAATGTGGACGGACCGGTCGGTCTCAGCACCGTCCTCAGCGGTGCGGTGTCGCTGCAGGAGGCGCTGCAGGAGACCAAGTTCGAAAGACTGAGTGTTCTTACCGCAGGCACCATTCCGCCGAATCCGAGCGAACTGCTCGGCTCGCAGGTCGCCAAGAAGGTGCTTGCCGAACTGCGGGCGCAGTTCGACTACGTCATCATCGATTCGTCGCCGCTGCTGGCGGTGACCGATGGCGCCATCCTTGCTGCGCATGCCGATGGAGCGATCATCTTGTCGCGGTACGGACACACCCGCCGCGAGCAACTCGCCCATGCCGTGGGCAACCTGCACTCCGTTGGTGCGACCGTGCTGGGCGCCGTCTTGACGATGGTCCCGGTGCGGGGCGATTCAGGCTACGGCTATGGCTACGCCTATTACGGCGAAGACAAGGCCGACTAGGGCTACCGACGCTCCCACGAAAATGGGGCTGTCCAAGCGAAATCGCTTGGACAGCCCCATTTTCGTATTCCGACCGTGGCACCTGGCGAGACGAGGGATGTGTTTGGGCATGGGCTGTGGCTCCCATGCCCTAACACAACTCACTCCTCTGTGGCAGCCTTGGCTTCCACCTCAGCCGTCGCGGCAGCCGTGGACTCAGCAGCCTCGGCAGCCGGAGCGGCCTCCGCAGGTCCCTCCGAATCCGGCAGCTGCGAGGCCAGGTGACCTGCGAGCTCACCGATGGTCGGGTAGTCGAACACCGCAGTCGGGCTGATGTCGAACTTGCCACCGAACTGTCCGAACAACCGGTTCCGCAGCTCGACCGCCATCAGCGAGTCGGTACCGAGGTCCAGGAACCGGCTCGTTGCGGGCGGCGGGGAAGCCAACCGCAGGAAGCCCTGGACTTCACGCTGCAGGAACTCGGCCAGGAAGTCGCCGCGTTGCGACACCGGAATTTCCTGCAACTGCCGCAGCAGCTCGCTGTCGCCGGTGACGGCGGCATCGGCCCGGGGCAGGACGTAGTCCAGCAGCGGCGGGCGAATGCCACCGAGCATCTTGGCCGCGCGCTGCCAGTTCGCCTTGAGGACCGTCGCCTGACCGATGCCGTGGCGAATCGCCTCACCCAGTGCAGACAGTGCTGACGACGGCTCCAGCGGCATCATGCCCTGCGCGCTCAGGTTGGCCAGCGCCGCTTGCGAACTCGCCATACCGCCGCGGCCCCAGGGGCCGAAGTTGATGGCCGTCGCAGGCAGACCGCTCGCCCTGCGGTGCGCGACGAGACCGTCGAGCAGTGCATTGGCAGTGGCGTAGTTGGCCTGTGCCGGGGAACCCAGCACCGCCGAGGCGGACGAGTAGACGATGAAGAAGTCCAGATCGTCGTCCTTGGTCAGCTGGTGCAGGTGATGAGCACTGAAGGCCTTGGGCCCCAACGTCGTCCGGAAGCGTTCCAGGGTCTGTTGCGGCACCAGTGCGTCATCGAGGACACCGGCGAGGTGGGCCACGCCGGCCAGCGGCGGCAGCTCCGTGCGGATGCGGTCCAGCAGCGCCTCCAGCTCGGTGGGTGAACCGACGTCGGCGGTGAAGGCGTGGACCCGGCAGTGGAAGCGCTCCATCAGGCTGGCAATCGCACGCTGCGCGTCAGCGTCCGGTTCGCGTCGACTGGTCAACACGATGTCGCCGGCACCGAGCTGGGCCAGGTAACCGGCCGTGTGCAGACCCAGCGCGCCGAGGCCACCGGTGATCAGATAGGTCCGATCACTATGGGGCTGAAGCGGTTTGGGCATCTGCACGACGATCTTGCCGATGTGCCGCGCCTGCTGCATACGGCGGAAGGCCGTCTTGGCTTCCGTCAGCGGGTAGATCTCGGCGGGCACGGGCACCCACTCGCCCTTTTCCAATCCATCCGATACCTCAACCATGAGGCGTCGGATGTGATCAGGGTCGGTCATCATCGTCACGTCGAGGGCGACGATCTCGTACTTGATGTCGGGACGCACTGCCGCCATCTGCTCGGCGGTCCAGATGTCGCGCTTGGCGATCTCGGCGAAGCGGCCGCCCTGGGCCGTGGCCCGCACCGTGGCTTCGATGAAGCCCTCGTTGGTCAGGCTGTTGAGCACCACGTCGACGCCCTCACCATTGGTGTCGGCAAGGATCTGATCCGCGAAATCGGTTGTGCGCGAATCGTAGACATGCTCGACGCCCATGGCCCGCAGCGTCCCGCGCTTGTAAGCACTGGCCGTGGCGAAGACCTCGGCACCGTGCTGGCGTGCCATCTGGATCGCGGCCAAGCCCACGCCACCACTGGCGGCATGGATCAGCACCCGGTCGCCGGGCTTGAGCTGAGCCCAGTCGAACGCGAGCCGCACGGTCAACGCTGCGGCAGGCAGCGTCGCCGCATCGACCGAGCTGACACCGTCCGGCACCACCGCGAGCAACGGAGCCGGCACGTTCAAGCGGCTGGAGAACGCCCCCTGCATCGAACCGAAGACCCGCTGACCGACCTCGAATTCGGTGACCTCAGAACCCAATTCGGTGATCACACCACATAGGTCACCGCCGATCGGGCCGGGATCACCCGGGTACAGGCCCAGCACGTTGAGCACGTCACGGAAGTTCAGGCCCGCGGCCTCGATCCGGACCTGCACCTCGTTGGCCTTGGGCGGCGTGACCTCTTTCTCGGTGAGCCGCAGGTTGTCGATGGCGCCGCGCTCGGTGGGAGCCAGCACGTAGTCATCGGAGCGGGGCATCGGCAGATGACCGCTACGCGACCACGGCTGCAACCGCGATACGAGGAACTTGCCTTGGCGCACAGCCATTTCGGATTCGACGACCGGGGTGCCCAGAGCAGCGGTCAGCCACTCGGTCGAGGAATCTGCGTCGACGTCCACCATGCGGCAGCGCAGCATCGGCTGCTCGGCAATGATGGTGCGCCCGAGGCCCCACAGTGCGGCCTGCACGGGGTCGACGGGCTCGCCGGGCTCGGTCGCCACCGCGTGTTCGGTGATGATCCACAACCCACCGGCCAGGTTCAGCTTCTCCTCGGCCAGCGCGGTCTGCGCAGCGCCGAGCAGGGTGCCGACGGCAGCCTCCAGTCGTGCGGCCAGTTCGGTGGTCGACTCGTCGGCACCGGGCTTTCCTGCACTGCGCCAGATGATCCCGGTGACGGGGTCGCCGGTCTCGGCGGCCTTCACGAACGCCTGCTGCCAGGCCTCGGCACTGGCTTCCCTGTCGAGTGAGACGGCACCCGGCACCGACGCCGCCAGCTCGTCGTACCCGGCGATCAGCCAGGTGCCGGTAGTGGGTTCCTCGGCAACTTCCGGTGCTGCGCCCTCATGCCAACCCAGGGTGTATAGCAGTCGGGTCGTGTCGCCGCCGAGTCCGCGCAGCAGGGCCTCGCGAGGCGCCCGCTTGACGGTGAAGTCGGTGATACCGCCGAGGCGATGTCCGTCGCGATCGATGAAATCGATGTCGAATACCTGGGTTTCGCCCGTCACCTCGGCCTCGTGCCAGCGCGCCCGGCAGTAGAAGCGCTTCGGCATCTTCTCGCGCAATTCCACCTGGCCGTACCGCAGTGGCAGGAACAGGTCGTGCATGCCGTGTTCGGCGGCAAGCAGCGCGGGGAACGATGGGAACGCCACACCGGTGCACAGGTCGAGCAACACGGGGTGGATGGGCTCGACACCCAGGTGTTCGTTCAGCTCGTCGCCGACGGAGACGTCGCCGATGGCTTCACCCTCACCGACCCAGACCGACTTCAGCGAGGTGGACCACGTTGGACCCCAAGCCAATTCCATGTCGTTGAACGTCTCGAACAACTGCTGCGGACGGATCCGGTTGAGCTGCTCGAGCGTCTCCTCCATGGAGGTGTCGCTCTCGGGTGTGACGATCTCGTCGTCGCCACCGGTCAGGACGGTGCCGTCGGCGTTCAGTGACCACTGGGCGTCACGGACACCGGCGGGGCGGCTGTGCACCTGGAACTTCCACCCACCGTCGTCCAGCGGATGCATGGTCAGCTGGGTCTCGCGGGAGGCCTTGTCCGGCAGGATGATCGGCTCGTAGAAGAAGACTTCCTTGACCCGCGACGGAGCGCCCGCAGCGGCCAGCGCCATCGACGCATAGGTCGCGCCGGGCACCACGACGGTGCCGTAGATGACGTGATGCGACAGCCACGGCTGCGTCTTGACCGACAGCACGTTGGTGTAGATGGTGTCGCCGGACGCCAGGTCCTTTGCGCTGCCCAGGATCGACGACAGCGCAACGCTTTCGCCCACGCCGGCCGCAGCACCGGTGACCTTCGGCCAGTAACGGCGACGCTGGAACGGGTAGGTCGGCAGCGCGAGGCGGTGGCCCACGTTGTGCTGCGTGGCGGCGAAGTCCGGCCGGTGCCCGCAGATGTAGGCGGTGGCCAGTGCCTCGGCGATCTGACGGCTCGCGTTGGCGCCCTTACGCAGCGACACGATGGCCTTTGGTGCATCGGAGGACTCGGGCCAGATGCCCAGCGCCGCGGCGGTCAGGATCGGCTGTGGGCCGATCTCCATCAGCACCGAGCAGCCCAGTGCCGCAACAGTCTTCACGCTTTCGGTGAACTGCACTGGTTGCCGTGAATGGCGACGCCAGTACTGCGCGTTGATCGGTGTGTCTGCGGTGAGCACGGCTCCGGTCCGGTTGCAGACCAGCGGCAGGGTCGGGACCGCGTACTGGAACTGGCCGGCGAATGCTTCGAATTCGTCGAGCACCGGATCCAGCAGCTCCGAATGGAAGGCGTGGCTCGTTTCCAGCCAGGTGCAGCGCGCACCGTCCTCGCTGCAGGCGTTGACGATCTGTTCGAGATCCTCACCCGGGCCCGACAGCACGGTGTTGCGGCCGTTGTAGGCACCCACGGACACCCGCGGGAAGCCGTCGGCGGCACGCTCCACATACTCCGCGTCGGCGAAGACCGCGACCATGCGACCGCCGGCAGGCAAGCTGCCGAACAGTCGGCCGCGCTCGGCGATCAGTCGCGCACCGTCTTCGAGGCTCAGCACGCCGGCGACACATGCCGCCGCGTACTGCCCGACGCTGTGCCCGAGCACCACGTCAGGTTCGATGCCCCACGACTGCCACAGCCGGGCCAGGCCCATCTCCACCGCGAAGATCGCAGGCTGGGCAAATGAGGTGTGGCGCAACGTCTCGGCGCTGTCGCGATCGGTGTTGAACATCGCCTCCAGCAGCGGACGCGGCAGCATCGGGTCGACGGCTTCTGCGCAGCGGCGCACCGTATCGGCGAAAACCGGCTCGGTATCGAACAATTCGCGTGCCATGCCCGGGTACTGGCTGCCCTGACCGGGGAAGAACCAAGCGGTCGTGGGCCGGTCGGTGCATTCACCGCGAACGACGCCGGGGCGCAACCGGTTTGCCACCAGCTCGTCCAGCAGAACCCGGGCTTCCTGTACGGAATCGGTCACCACGGCAGCCCGGTGCTCGAAGTGCGAACGGCCGGCGCCCGCGGTGAAGCACACGTCGGCGATCGAGACCTCGGGGTGTGCATCGAGCCAGGCGCCGTAGCTTCGGGCCAACGCCACCAGGCCCTGAGACGAACGCGCGGACAGCGGCAACACGCTGACCGGCTCGCGACCGGCATCGGACTCCGGCTCGACATTCACGTCGTCGGCAGGCTCTTCGGTGGCCGGTATGGGCGCTTCTTCAAGCAGCACATGGGCATTGGTGCCGGTGAAGCCGAAGGAACTGACACCCGCACGACGCGGGCGTCCCTCGGCGTTCCACGGCATCGGCTTGTCGACGACCTGAACCGGCAGCGAATCCCACGGGATGTGCGGCGAGGGGTTGTGGAAGTGAAGGCTCTGCGGCAGCAGGTGATTCTGCAGCGACAGCACGACCTTCACCAGACCCGCGACACCTGCCGCGGATTCCAGGTGACCGATGTTGGTCTTGGCGGTACCCATCAGCAGCGGGCGGTCCGCGGCACGGCCCTGTCCGTAGACCGCCGCGGCCGCCTGCACCTCGATCGGGTCACCCAGCGGGGTGCCCGTGCCGTGGGCCTCGAGATAGTCGACGTCGCCGCCGGTCAGCCCGGCCCGGGTCAGCGCTGCGGCGATGAGTCGTTGCTGCGCACCACCATTGGGCACCGTCAGGCCGCTGGAGGCGCCATCCTGGTTGACCGCGGTGCTCCGGATGATGGCGAGCACATTGTCGCCGTCGCGCTCGGCGTCGCTGAGGCGCTTGAGCACCAGCACACCGCAACCCTCACCGCGGACATAGCCGTCAGCAGCAGCGTCGAAGGTCTTGCAGTGACCGTCCGGAGCGAGCATTCGGGCACGGGATGCCGCCACGATGGACGCGGGGCTCAGCAGCACGTTCACGCCACCGGCCAGGGCCATGTCGCAGTCGCCCGAGTGCAGGGCCTGGGTGGCCTGGTGCACCGCGACCAGCGACGAGCTGCACGCGGTGTCCACCGCCATGGCCGGGCCCTCGAGGCCCAGCGTGAACGAGACGCGGCCGGCGATCGCGTTGAGGGCGTTACCGGTGATGAAGTGCGGTTCGAGATTCTCCACCGAACCGTTCGACAGCAGGTGCGAGTACTCGTTGGCGCCGACACCGACGAACACACCAGTTCGGCTGCCGCGCAACGACGCCGGCCCGCTCCAGCCCCTCCCAGGCGATCTCGAGCATCAGGCGCTGCTGCGGATCGATCCACGTCGCCTCCCGCGGGGAGATGCCGAAGAACTCGGGATCGAACGTGTCGACGCTCTCCAGGTAACCGCCCGAGCGCGTGTAGATCTTGCCCGGCGTCTGCTGATCGGGGTCGTAGTACTCGTCGACGTCGAAACGGTCCTCGGGGATCTCGCGGATCGCGTCGACACCGCCGGACAGCACGTTCCAGTAGGCATCCGGATCGGGCGAGCCCGGGAAGCGGCAGGCCACCGAGATGATGGCGATGGGCTCGTCGGCGGCTGCACTGGCCAGGGAGGCCTGCTGCGTTGCGGCCTTGGTACCCGACTTCTCGCCCAGGCTCAGGATGTCGCTCAGCAGATAGTCCGCCACG
>ERZ650309.1535-NODE-1535-length-10810-cov-4.448071_pt1 | contig 10810 bp, 12 predicted proteins | sample MGYA00376245_ERZ650309 | MGnify/ENA primary metagenome ERZ650309 (study PRJEB26733, sample SAMN07839294) | wastewater metagenome | biome: urban; feature: wastewater treatment plant; material: waste water | place: USA: North Carolina | collected 2016-04-26 ...
TGCACCAGAGCACCGTCGACGGGGCGTTGGGGCTGCCCTGGTTCGCGCCTTCGAAGCCCACGCGCAGACCCACGGCTGCACAGACTTTTTTCTGGAAACATTCAGCTTTCAGGCGCCGGCTTTCTACCGCGCGCTCGGCTACGACACTGTCTACCAGCTTGCCGTCTATCCACACGCAATTGTGAAGCATGTGATGCTGAAGCGCTGCCAAGCCGCGTCCAAGTGAGTGGACGCGCATGAAAAACGCCCTGCCGATCAGCCTGATCAGCTACCGCTGCAACCTCGTGGCCCACGCCGCCAACGCCGTGCCCAACCACCGCCTTTGCGAGATCAAGGAGCTGAGCCAACAACCCGAGGGCCTGAGCCTGGACCAGCAGGTGGCCGACGGTGGCCTGCGCCTGGGCCACACGCCCGGGCATGGCGTGCGGGTGGACCGCGCGGCCGTCGAAGCCCTCATGCGCGAACCCGCCAACCAGCCCGGCGTGAAGCGTCGCCTGGGGTGACGATGCGCGCTCTGGTCTCGATGCTGATCACGGCAGCGCTGGCCGCCGCCATCGACCGTCTGGCCGGCGACCCGGCCTTACGCGCACGCCTCGGTGCCGCCGGCCGGGCGCGCATCCTCGCCGAGTTTTCGATCGACGCGATGGTCGACGGTAACCTCGCCATCTACCGCCACGTGCTGGAGACCCTGCGCAAGTATCACAACCGTGCCATCGAAACCGCGCAGGTCATCGAAGAGCTAATCCAGATGGCCAAGGAATTCCAGGCCGTGCTGGAGCGCGAAGCCGCGCTGGGCTTGGGACAGGATGAGATCGCTTTCTATGATGCCTTGGCCAACAACGAAAGTGCCGTCCGTGAGTTGGGTGATGACATCCTGAAGAAGATCGCCATCGAGATAACAGAAAAGCTTCGAGCCAGCACGACGGTGGATTGGCAGGTGCGAGAGAGTGTCCGGGCGCGGCTGCGAATTCTGGTGCGGCGCTGCTTGCAGAAATGGAAGTATCCACCTGATCAGCAGGCCGATGCCGTGGAGTTGGTGCTCAAGCAAGCGGAAACACTCTCCAACTCCTGGACGCACTGAAACGGGGAGGGCTCTATGACAGCAAAGGGCAGGCTACTGCAGGAGGGGCTCTTCCTCAGCTGTGCTGCTGGTGTCGGAGGCAGCGGCGCGGCGGCTTCGCTCCCATCACTTGACTGAAGCTAAATCCGCAACCGCTCCACCACCCGCCCGTGCTGCAGATGCTCGCTGATGATCTCGTCGACGTCGGCTTCGTTCTCGTAGTGGTACCAGACTTCTTCCGGGTAGATCACCATGGTCGGGCCTTCGTCGCAGCGGTCCAGGCAGCCAGCGTTGTTGACGCGCACGCGGCCCTTGCCGGCAAGACCAAGGCCCTTGACCTTCTTCTTGGCGTAGTCGCGCAGATCCCCGGCGCAACGCTCGCCACAGGAGGGGCGTCCGTCATCGCGCTCGTTGGTGCAAAAGAAAACGTGGTGCTGGTAGTAACTCATAATTGCAGATCAAACCGTCAAAGCATCTGCATCAATTATGTCTGGCCCGCTTTCCCACCTTCGCGTCCTCGATCTCACCCGCGTTCTGGCTGGCCCGTGGTGCACGCAGACGCTCGGTGACCTCGGCGCTGACGTGATCAAGGTGGAGCGACCGGACACTGGTGACGATACCCGCGCGTGGGGCCCCTCGTGGCTGACTGATGGCGAGGGCAAACCGACCACGGACTCTGCCTATTTCTCCAGCTGCAATCGCAACAAGCGCTCGATCACGGTGGACATCTCGAAGCCGGAGGGTCAGGCGTTGTTGCGCGAGTTGGCCGCGAAGTGCGACATCCTGGTGGAGAACTACAAGCTCGGGGACCTGAAGCGTTACGGGCTCGACTATGAATCGCTGGCCAGGGTGAACCCGAAGCTGGTGTATTGCTCGATCACTGCGTACGGTCAGGACGGCCCTTACGCGCAACGCCCCGGCTACGACCTGCTGTGCCAGGCCGAGGGTGGGTTGATGGCAATCAACGGCCATGCGGATGTGGCGGACGGCGGCCCCGGCGGCGGCCCGGTGAAGGTGGTGATTGCGGTCACCGATGTGCTCTCCGGTCTCAACGCCACGATTGGCATTCTCGCGGCCGTCGAGGCTCGCCACAGCACGGGTCGTGGTCAGCACATCGACATCGCCCTGCTCGATTCCATCGTCCAGTTCGGCGCCAACCAGATCGCCACCTACTTCATCACCGGCAAACAACCGAAGCGCGTGGGCAACGCGCATGTGAACCTCGCGCCGTATCAGTCATTCAAAACCGCCGACGGCTACATGATTGTCGGCGCCGGTAACGACGGCCAGTGGCGCAAGCTGTGCGAAGCGATGGGTTCGCCGGACATGGCGTTTCGGCCGGAATATCTCGAAATGAAGGACCGCAACGCCCATCGGCCGCAACTGGTGCGCGACATGGAGGCGATCTTGACAAAGCACCCAACGCAGCACTGGCTTGACACTTTCGCGAGTCTCGGCATTCCGCATGCACCGATCAACACCTATGACCAGGTGTTTGCTCACCCCCAGGTGCAGCACCGCGCCCTCAAGATGAGCATGGAACGGCCTGCAGAGCAAGGCGGTGGCGTGGTCGCCATGGTGGCGAGCCCGATACGCATGAGCGATACACCGGTCACGTACCGCCACGCACCGCCGGTGAAAGGGTCAAGCACGGAGTCGATCCTGCTTGAGGTGCTGGGCAAGAGCGCCGCCGAAGCGCAGGCGCTGCGCGATCGCGGCGTCGTCTAGCCGTGACCGCAGCGGCGCGGGACTAACCCCCTTTGCCCGGATGCACGTGCCCGCAATGCGGGCAGGTGCGCAGCTTTTCGCTTGCGTAGAACGCCTCATAAAGCGGCGGCAGGTCATCCACGATGCTCTGCAATTGCACTTCGATACGGTAAACAAGGCCGTCGCACTTCGGGCAATACCACTCGAAGCCGTCCAGCAAGCCCGCAGGGCGCGCGCGCTCAATCACCAGGCAACGCGATTCCGGCTCCGGCCTTTGTGGCGAGTGGCGCAGATGTGGCGGCATCAGGTACATGGTGCCTTCCTTGAGTTCAATGCGGTCGCGCTTGCCGCGATCCATGATGTTCAGGAAGGCGTTGCCCTTGAACTGCCAGAAGTATTCCTCCAGCGGGTCGTCATGAAAGTCGGTGCGCTGGTTCGGGCCACCGACGATGGTCACGATGAAATCAGTGCCGGGCCAGATCTGCTGGTTGCCGACCGGCGGCTTCAGCAGATGCGCATTGCCGGCGAGCCAGGCCGGGAAGTCGATTGACGTGTAGGGTTGCACCATTGCGGGTTTCCTCGCTTCAATAGTCGATGTGCGGCGCAGGCTCAACGCGGCTTGTACGCCACCGCCTTCATTTCTATGCGCAGATGCGGATGCGGCAGTTGATGCACGGCAACAGTAGTGCGCGTGGGGCCGTTTTCGTCAAAGTATTCCGCCCACACCTCGTTGTAGCCCGCAAAGTCGTTCATGTCGACCAGGTAACTGGTGATCTCGACACAGTTGGCGAGCGTTGCGCCTTCAGCGGCCAGGATGTCACGGATATTCTCGATCACAGCGCGGGTCTGCACCCGAATGTCCAGCCGCGTCGCTCCCACCGTGTCCACTTCAACGCCGGCGAAGCTGTTGTCCTTGCGCCGCGAACTGGTACCCGAGACGAACAGGAAATCTCCGGCACGGCGAATGTGCGGAAAGCGGCCGCGCGGTGTAGCCTTCTCGCTGAGTGTGGTGGCAGTCATGGAGCTTGCGGTGATGGCGTTAGAAAGAAATACAGCGTTCAAGTCTAGCGTTGGCTCATGGCTGCCTGCGGTTGCGCTGCTCGCTTTTTTGCTGGCCGGGTGCTCGACACCGCAGCGCAGCGTCGATGCCTCTGGTGCTGTCAGGCGGACCGTCGCCGAACTGGCAGCCTTGCGTCCGGCGTCAATCGCCCACGGGCTCACGTCTGCCACCGGCGAGCGCGCGGTCTACGAGACCGAGATCGCCGCGATGCGCATGGCGTTCGCCCTGCCGCCTGGCCCGGAGGCCAACGAAAAGCTGCCAGCAGCCCTGAACACGGCGCTGCATTTCAATACCGACCTCGATACCGCCCGTGACCGCCTGCTGGCCGCGTTACCCAGCGCCGTCACGCAGCCTCCGGCGTGGCAACGCAACGTGCTGAGTGCAGCGCACGCCCAGTTCGCACGGGAAGCAGCGCCGATGATTCCGCCGCTGCTACCGCAGATCCGCACGCCGCGTGAATTTGCGATTGCTGCGTATAGCTTGCTGCGCGCAAACGATACGCCCGAGGTACGGCGCCTGATCGCCGATACGATGCGAGCAGGATTTCCTGACGCGGCGCAGGAGCCACGCCTGCGCGCGCTGGCGCAGCGCCTGCAACCAGCCGCGTCTGGCGAACGGCCGTCGCTCGCCGAGTTGCTCGCGTCGCCGCCGCGACCTGGCTACCCGGTCGTCTACAGCTTTCAGCGCAAGGACCGCGTGCGGGCTGGCCTCGCCATCGTGCGTGGCGCCGACGGCCGCTTTGTGCGCAACGTGGACGGCAGCCTGTTCAACGTCGCCCAATATGCTCTGGCGCGAACCAATCTGCCCGGCACCATCACCAATGGCAACACACCACAGGGCGTTTTTGTGGTCAAGGGTACTGGCAGTGCAACCAACCGCTGGATCGGGCCGACACCCTACATTGAATCAATGCTGCCGGTTGAAGCGCCGGTTGCCTTGTTCGACAACCCCAAAGGCCGCGACGAGTTGCCGAAACTGAGCGAAGAAGACAACCGGCGTCTGTGGACGGAGGCAGCCTACCTTTCACTATTGCCATCATCGTGGCGGAGCTGGACGCCCATCACCGAGGCGTTTCTGGCCGGGCAGGCGGGGCGCGACGAGATCCTCGCGCACGGCAACGCGATCAACACATCCTACTATCGCAATGAGGCCTGGTATCCGACAGCGCCATCGGCCGGCTGTCTGGTGTCTGCCGAATACTGGTCACGCGAAGACGGCACGCTGGTCCACAGCGACCAGTTGGCGCTGGTCAAGGCGTTCGTCTCCGGCGGCAGCGATGTTGGCTATCTGGTCGTGGTTGAGATCGATGATCAGCCACGATCAGTGACACTGGCGGACGTTATTGCGGACGTACTGGCTGCCGAAGCGAAGCGTTGAGGCTGCGTCGGCAAACCGCGAGTTGCTTGCGGCTACGGCGTGACGACGATCTTGCCCATCGCCTGCCGTGATGCCATGCGCGTCAGTGCGTCGCGGGCGCCATCAAGGCCAACCGACTCGGTGATGCTGGGGGCGATCTTGCCGGCGGCGAACCATTCGCCCAGTTCGCGCATGTTGGCCAGATGGCCTTTCGGGTTGGCAGCCACGCTGTCGCCCCAATAGACGCCGAGAATCTGACGCTCTTTCAACAACGCGAGATTGAGCGGAATTTTCGGAATGTCACCTGCCGCAAAACCAACTACCAGATAGCGTCCACGCCAACCCAGCGAACGCAGGGCGGGTTCCGCGTAGGGGCCACCAACGGCGTCGTAGACAACGTCCACGCCTTTCTTGCCGACGATGGCATTCAACTGATCGCGCCAGTCGTCGTGGCTGTAGTTGACGAGATGATCCGCACCGAGCGACTTGCAAAGCGCTAGCTTGTCGTCGCTCGACGCTGCCGCAATCACGGTTGCACCGGTGATCTTCGCCAACTGGATCGCACTGGTACCCACGCCGCCGGAGGCGCCGAGGATCAGCAGCGTTTCGCCCGCCTGCAGCTTCGCTACGTCCTTCAGCGCATGATGACTGGTGGCGTAGGTCAGCACGAACGAGGCGCCCTGCGCGAAGCTCATGGTCGGCGGCATCGGGCTGACACGCATCGCGTCGGCGACTGCCTGCTCGGCAAAACCGCCCCAGCCGGTGAAGGCCATCACATGGTCGCCCGCCTTGACGTGGGTGACGCCTTCGCCCACAGCAGCGACCACACCGGCATACTCGGCGCCTGGAACAAAAGGTGTCGGCGGTTTGACCTGATACAAGCCCTGCACCATCAGCGCATCGGGGAAGTTCAGCGACGCGGCCTTCACGTCAATCAGCACCTTGCCTGGCGCCAGTGAAGGCGCTGGCACCTCGGTCACCACAAGGTTCTCGATCGGGCCGAACTGCTGGCAGAAAAGTGCTTTCATCGGGGGCTGGCAGAAACAAATTGAGCGCGAAGAATATCGCGGGTTGGCGGTAGCGCGAGGGTTGCTGGCTCTAAAGTCGGGCTACGCAGGCAGCAGTGTTTTGGTTCCCACGACGACCGGGTAGTCGGGGCGTCCAGTCCGCGCCCAAGTGATCAAATTGCGCGCCGCCTTGGTTCGGAGCTCGATCTCGCTCTCCACGGAATAAAACGCCGAATGCGGGGTCAGCACCACGCGCGGATGCTCGGTCAGCCGTTCACCGGGAAGTGCCGGTTCGTCGGGCAGCACATCGAGCCCGGCTGAATCAAGCTGGCCGCTGTCCAGCGCCGCCAGCAGATCGGGGATATTGATGACGGCACCGCGTGCCGTGTTGACCACATAGCTGCGCGGCTTCATTGCCGCGAAGCAGGCAGCGTCAATCATGCCGCGAGTCTCATCGTTGAGTGGCACGTGCGGCGAAACGACGTCAGCCTGACGGAACAACTCGTGCAGGTCACGAACGCGCTCGACGAACGCCGGAAAATCGCCGTCAATCAGATAAGGGTCGTAGGCGATCACGCGCTTGAACAGGTTGCGCGACACATGGGCCATGCGCTTGCCGATGCGTCCCAGCCCCACGATACCGAGCGTCATCTCGGTGGCGCGACGGCGTTTGCCGTTTGATTCGTAATGCCACTTGCCGGCGCGGATGTCGGCGGTGTGGAAGGTGGTGCCGCGGATGATGTCGAGCGCGAGCGCCAGCGCGTGGGTCGCGACTTCGCCCACGCCGTAGTCCGGTGAGTTGGCGAGCCAGACACCGAGTTTGGCGCAAGCTTTCGGGTCTATGGTGTCGAAGCCGGCGCCGATGCGGGAGCAGATACCCACGCGCGGCAACGCGCTGAGCACGCGCTCCGTGACCGGTGCGTACTGGATCAGCAGGCCATCGGCGTTGCAGGCAGTCGCCGCAGCGATGACTTCATCTTCGGATCTGGCTTGTGCTGTAACAAAGCGCATGCCAGCATCGGCAAAAAGCTTTTCTTCCAGCGCGAAGTTGGGAGCATCGAAATCGGTAAGCAGGAAGACCGGCATGGCGAATGAAGTGAATCATGAATTCGCCAGTGTGCCCCAGTACGCTGTCGGACAGGTCCGGCGTGTTTCAGTCACGCCGGTACCGTCGAGCCATCCCGCGTGGCTACTTCTCGTACTTCTTCACCAACGCCTGCGCTTTGGCGAGCAGCGCCTTGCCGTCATTGCCCTTGGCAGTGACTTCCGCGATCCACTCGTCATAGAGGCTCGCCGACGCGCCGCGCCAGTTGGCCAGTTCGCTGGCCGGCACGGTGTAGAAGGTGTTCTTGCGTTCTTCGGCCACCTTGCGGCCTGCCGTCGCCGATTCATCCCAGGTTTTGCCGGTTTGCTTGACCAGCGCTGCGCCCGAATTGTTGTCGATCACCTTCTTCAGGTCGGTGGGAAGGCTGTCGTACTTCGCCGGGTTCATCGCCATCAGGAACACGGCGCTGTAGAGCGCACGTTCCTTCGGATCGGTCTCAGTGTGGAACTTGGTCAGTTCATGCAGCTTGACGCTCGGGATGACCTCCCACGGCAGCAGGTAGCCGTCGATCACACCTTTCGACATCGCCTCGGGAACGGCTGGTAAGGGCATCGCAACCGGTGCCGCGCCCAGCTTGGCGAGCAGCTTGTTGGTCTGGCGCGTCGGTGCGCGCATCTTGAGGCCTTTGAAATCGGCCAGCGCCTTGATCTGCTTTTCCTTGGTGTGCACGTATCCTTCGTCGTGGGTGTGCAGCATCAGCGGCTTGACGCCAGCGAACTCCTTCTGCACAGCCGGCGTGGTCAGGTAGTACTCCCACACCGCCTGCGAAGATGCTTCGGCGTTCTCGTTCATGAACGGCAGCTCGAATACTTCGGCAAGCGGAAAGCGGCCTGCGGTATAGCCCGGCAGGGTATAGACGACATCGGCGACGCCGTCACGCGCCTGGTCGAACAATTGCGCTGGCGTGCCGCCCAGTTGCATCGCCGGATAGATCTGGCACTTGAGCTTGCCGCCAGAATCCTTGTTGATCTTGTCGCACCACGGTTGGATAACCTTGGTTGGAGCCATTGCACCCGGTGGCCAGAAGTGGGCGACCTTGAGCGTGACCTCCTGCGCCTGCGCGGGGAGCGTGATGGTCAGCGCGCCCGTCACTGTCAGTGCAGCAAGTAGCGCGCGTTTCGTTGTTGTCATGATGTCCTCCTTGTTGATGCTCGGCGAACCGTCGATGCGGCTCGCTCCTGGAACGATTGTAGGTATTGCCTTGCGGTGGGCCGCGTGATCAGACCACGGCGGCGAGAACCGTTCCCTCACAGGTTCCGAAGCCGATTCGAGCGCGGCCCGGCGCAACGCAGTGTGCGTTCAGTGCAACGCTGTCACCGTCTTCAAGAAAGCTGCGCGTCTCGCCGCTGGGCAACGTCACCGGTTGCTTGCCGCCCGACGTCAGCTCGACCAGCGCACCGGCTTCCGTTGCGGTTGGGCCGGAGAGTGTTCCGGTGCCCAACAGATCACCCGGTTGCAGGTTGCAGCCGTTGACCGTGTGATGCGTCACTAGCTGAGCGATCGTCCAATAGGCATGGCGGTAGCTGGTGCGGCACAGCGTGTGCGGCGCGACGTTGTCAGCGCGCATCTTGGCGCTGCTCAGCGTCACCGCGAGCTGAATGTCGATGGCGCCGTTGCTGCGCAGGTCGGGCGCATCGAGATAAGGTAGCGGTTGCGGATCGTCGGCCGGGCGTGTCCATGCCGTGCGATACGGCGCCAGCGCTTCCATCGTCACGATCCACGGCGACAGCGTGCTGCCGAAGTTCTTCGACAGAAAGGGGCCAAGGGGCTGGTACTCCCAACCCTGGATGTCGCGCGCTGACCAGTCATTGAGCAGGCACAGGCCGAACACGTGTGACTCGGCGTCTGCCATTGCCACGCGGTTTCCAAGCGCGTTGCCGGGGCCGACATAAATGCCCATCTCAAGTTCGTAGTCGAGTCGCTTGCATGGGCCGAATGAAGGCTGTGTCGCGCCTGGCGGCATGCTCTGGCCCACCGGCCGGTGCAGCGCCGTACCGGAGACCACCAGCGACGATGCGCGGCCGTGATACCCAATCGGCACCCATTTGTAGTTGGGCAGCAGCGGGTTGTCCGGGCGGAATTGCTTGCCGATGTTGGTGGCGTGATAGATCGAGGTGTAGAAGTCGGTGTAGTCGCCGATGCGGGCCGGCACGGCGTATTCCGCGCTCGCCTGCGGGACCAGGCAGCCGCGCAATGCGCGTTCGTGCGCCGAGCCGGTGCTGAGTGCGTCGGAAAGCGCGGCCCGCAACGCCGACCAGGCCGCGTTCCCCATCGCCATGAAGGCGTTCAGCGTGCTGGCGCTGGCAGCAACGGCGGCTTCCTGTGCCAAACCGGTGAATACGCCCGCAGCGGTTGCGGCGGCCAGGTCAACAATCTGGTCACCGATTGCCACGCCGCCGCGGAAGGCCTCTGCGCCGCCGGTTCGACGAAACACCGCAAACGGCAAGTTCTGGATGGGGAAATCGGTGACGCCATCGATGGCGCTGGTCACCCAACTGGTGCGGGCGGGGTCGTGAGTGGCGTTGAGAGGGGTCATTGGCTAAAGGCGCGAGAAAAAGTGGGGTGTGTCCCTCCCCCCTCGTGGGGGAGGGGTTGGGGAGAGGGGCGGCTGATTGGAAGAACCGTTGTTCGCCGCTCGACCATCACCCTCTCCCCCAATCCCTCTCCCCTCAAGGGAGAGGGGCATATCTACTGTGTCGTCTCGCCGGCCATGCTGCCGTCGTGCATCCATGCGGCGTGCTTGGGCGCGCGCTTGGTCTTCGACCATTCTTCCAGCATTTCCCATTTCACTTCGTCGAGCATCTTTGCCATCTTCGGCGTGCCGGTATCGGCGGCGAGTTCGAGGCGATGGCCGTTCGGATCGAAGAAGTAAATCGACTTGAAGATGGTGTGATCGGTCGGGCCGATCACTTCGATGCCGCTGGCCTCGAGTTTTGCCTTTGCCTTCAGCAAGGTATCGACGGAGTCGACCTTCATCGCCAGATGCTGGACCCACTTCGGCGTGTTTTCGTCGCGTCCCATGGTCGGGCTGTTGGGCAACTCGAAGAAGGCGAGCACGTTGCCCTGGCCCATGTCGAGAAAGATGTGCATGTAGGGGTCCGGCGCACCGGTGGACGGCACCTGATCCTCCGCGATGGCAAGCACAAAGTCCATGTCGAGATGCTTTTTGTACCACTCGACGGTCTGCTTGGCATCGAGGCAGCGGTAGGCGACGTGGTGAAGGCGTTGAACGAGCATGAGGTTCTCCTTGTCCTGAGGATTGATGGACAGTCAGTGGTACTTCAAATGTCTTCGCGCGCTAGCTGCATTGCCTCGCGCAGCGTGTCGAGATTGCCGATGTGATTGGCGAGCAGCAGCACCAGCCTGGCGTTCAGCAGCGCACTCTGCTCATCACTCAAATCGCGGTGGGTGTCGATGAGCAATTGGTAAAAGTCGTCGCCTGGCGAAAAGTCGCGGTGGTAACGATGATCGGGTTGATGGAAGTTCGGCGTCAGTTGCAGTGACATGGTCATGCT
>ERZ650309.1536-NODE-1536-length-10807-cov-4.469773_pt1 | contig 10807 bp, 3 predicted proteins | sample MGYA00376245_ERZ650309 | MGnify/ENA primary metagenome ERZ650309 (study PRJEB26733, sample SAMN07839294) | wastewater metagenome | biome: urban; feature: wastewater treatment plant; material: waste water | place: USA: North Carolina | collected 2016-04-26 ...
TCATCACTCACTTGACTGTGTAGCGCGAACTGTCAGTTTGCGGCTTCCAACTTTGGCAAATTCAAGGCAACAGTTGCCTTGAATTTGCCTGCTTGCCGAAGCGCAATCTGGACAGCTCGCGCTACATGTGGATCCACCTTTATCGCTCAGCCAATTTCCTGCCCGCATTCAACTGATCGAAATTCATGATCGCGTTGAACACCAGCGAGTAACTTCCTTGAGTTTCCGCTCGCCAGAATGGATTGTTGGAAAACAGCACGACGTGGCCTTTGCCGACGGGAACATCCACCACGGCGGCGCGTTGAGCCAGTTCGGTTCCGGCTTCCAGCAAGCCGGAAACCAGCAAATCGCGCGCGTCGGCGTAACGCAACACGACGCGAGGCCGTGCGTCCGGCGGAATCAAACCGACACCATTGCGAAGCATTTCTGCCGTGACAGGTGGAACTTCCCAAACTTCGGAACGCGGCGTTTCGGGGATGGCGTCAGGCGCACGGTTTTGAACGACGTCCGGATCATCCGGCGAACCGCGTCCGGTCAGCCGGTCGCCGCCTTCACCAGTGGAACGGCGTCCGCCGCGTCCGCCAACGGAATTGCTCAAGTTAAACAGCGGGCCGCTGGAATAGAACACCGCCAGATTGTCTTTGTATCCGTAAGCAATCGGGCTGGCGGCATCCACCATCTTCGACCGCACAACGGTTCCCGGTGCTCGCAACCGTTGCGGCGCGGCAGTGGAAACGCCGTTGGCGAAGTTGAACGACACGGCAAAATTTGCCGTGTCGTTGGCCGTAATCAGCAATCCGCCTTGTTGAACAAACATTTGCAAATGTTGCAATCCCATCCAGCCAAGCCCCGGACGAACATCATCGGTTTCATCCGTGCCGCCAAGATTCGGCGTCAATTCGGTTTTCTTCCACGGCATCGGGTTGCCGAACATCGGCAATCCGCTGACGATTTGCTGCGGATTGGCACGCCCAACAGGCGCAAAGATGATGACATCGTATTTGGCGCGCAAGCCCGGATCCTGCGCCACGTCCTGTGTGCTGATGTAATCGAACGGAACTTTGTGGCGGTCGAATTCCAAACGCCACCAGCCTTCGTCCTGCGTGCTCAGCCACGTGTGCATGATCGCAACGCGAGCGGCTTTGACCGGATGCGTTTTGACCGAAGGCGCGGCGTCCGTCGCGTACACTTTCAATCCCAATTCAGCGGCGGCGGCGTTCAGATCGGTTTGGCTGACGCCGCGAATCACCAGCGAGCCTCGATTGAATTTTGTGCCTGCGGCGTCAAAGGATTCTTCGGCAGCGTCGAACTGAGCGCCTTTGAATCGGTACCGCAACGTGACCAAAGCGTTGTCGGCATTGTGGTTAATCAGAAAGACCGAGCCGGTTCCCCCGCTGTTACTAATGACTCCGCCAGCGGCTTTGACTTCGCCGCTGATTTTTTCCATCGCGGCGTCCAAAGCCTTTACGTCCGTCACTCGAACGACTTGCACGTTGCCCAGTTCGCCAAAGGTCCAGGCCGTATCGTCGTAAATGCTCCGTTGTGGATCGTTCGGCGACCAGTACTGATAATCCAACATCATATCCGCGATGCGGCTGTAGGGTTGATCCATGCGCACCAGATACGTTCCCGCCGGAAACGTGCGTGTGTTCGAATCCTGGGCGGCAACTCTGCCATTGCCAGCATTGGGGCCGCTGCCATTCGGGCCACCATCGCCGCCCGTTGCACCGGAAACCACAACAGGAGTCTGCGGTCGTTTTTTGCCGGGAACCATAACGGTGAACGGCGCAGTCGCGCGATGAACTTCGCAACCTTGCAGTTGCAGTAACCGCAACAACTCTGCCTGTCCGCCCGGACGCGGATCGTCGCCCGGAAAAACATACGCCGCCGGGCCGGAAACCGTCGGCTTCAAGATCGAGTTTTTGCTCTTCAGGTAAAAGTTCCGCAGGAAGTACTGCCGATTCGACGCGAACTGCGCCAGCGAAACCAAGATACCGGTTTGCTGATAATTGTTGTTGTTGCGTTGCGACCAGATGGTTACAGGCAGCGGAGGATTCTGTTTGTACCAGGTGCGTTGATATTCGCTGGGCGACAGCGTGCGTTCGACCGTGTCGGCTCCGCCGTTGCCAAAGGTTTCATACAGACGACTGATGCCGTTGTGCGAAGCGGCGATGAACATCAAATAGCTGGGCGACCAAGTATCGAATGTGCCGTACGTAAACACGCCGGGCATTCCAAACTTGGTCATTTCGCCGACGTTGTTCCAGCCGATGAAATGCCATTCGTTCGTCAGAATCGGATCGAGCCATGCGTTGTAAGGTTCGGCTCCGACGGTGTTGTCGTACAAGTACGCGACGGATTCGTGCAGATCGTGCAGCACTTGCGGTTTCCAGTGCTGGTAGGTTTTCAGCACGTTGCGGGTCAGCGCCAGCGACAACGACATCGCATCACGGTTGTTGTCGTGAGCAACGTATTTCCCCCAATACAACAAGTTCGGCCAGGTTTTGCCGGGATTGGCCAGATGCCAGTTGTATACGTCCACCTGGCGGTCGCGGCCATCCACTTCGATCACGGGCGTGATCAACGTGATGGCGTTGTCGCGGATCTGTTTGATGTAGGCGCTTTCATCCACCGCCAAGCGGTACGCCAGTTCCATCAACGCCGTCGGCGAACCGGTTTCGGGCGAATGAATCGTGCCCGTCAGGTAATAAATCGGCACGGTGTCGGAAATCAGTTTTTCGGCTTCGTCGTCGTTCAGGTTGATTGCCCGCGGATCAGCCAGTTTGGTCAACCGAGCGCGGTTTTCTTCCAGTTTGGCGATGTTGGCTTCGGAAGAAACGGCGACGGCAATCATCTCGCGATCTTCTTCGGTTCGCCCAATGGAGAACACTTTGACGCGCGGACTGGCCGCTTCCAGCATCCGCATGTACTTATACACTTCGTGCGAATACGGCAGCTTGCCGGGCGCGCCGGCTACGTCACCGAGCACAGCTTTCGGCGTGGGCACTTTGGCCGACGCAGGCAGGTAATCGGTCAATGGCGAATTGAAAAACGATTGCGTCGTGTATTCACGAATCTTGCGCGTGTATTCTTCATCAATCGGCTGTTTCGGATCGCGTCCGGGTTTGATGTTGACAGCAGCTTGTTGCGCCAGCGCAATGAACGCCATCGCAGCCACCAAACACACACCGCGAACCAGCAGAGTCGGTTTCATAGCAGGTCTCCTGATGTTGTGGAATTAAAAGGACGGGCAAAGAATACGAAACAAACGGCCAGAACGGAATGAGCGGACGATAAAGCTCAGGAAAAATCTATTGCAGCGAAATTTGCAAACCTTCTTGCTGAAGCACGGCAAGACGCCTGCGCTAACATTGCCGGTTGCAGCGAAAACCAACAGGAAGAGAAAAACTTTGCGGCTGATTTCATAGAGGGATCCTCTTGAACCAGCATCTTTTGCAAGTATTCAACCAAACCTGTCCCAAAACGGATGATCGGCTTAATGCTGACCGATCATCGTTTGCGGAAAAAATTATAATCGTAGGCCATCCCAAACGCCCATGTCATAATCGAAGCAGTTCAATAGTTGGCTTGGCAGCCTCACTGGATTTTCAGCCCGGAAGATTCCAGCCACAAACTCCCAAGCCCCTGAAAATTCATTACCAATTGATTCCCCTGTTTCCTTAATCGTACGCGGATTGGTGTTCGTGCCAGCCGGTAGGTCTATTTCTGCCAGGCGGCGGCAACGATTCAACAACAATCTCAGAGGAGGTAGCTAATGGTGCGCTTGCGTTCAAAAGCGATATTTGCGTTCACTGTGTCCTTATTCTTTTTTGCCGGGCTGATCGTCATCACTTCCAGCAAAGCCAAGATGAATGACGGCGGATTTCTGGCATCGTTGATCAAAATTTCGAGCAGCCATGCTTCGGACAAACCCACCACGCAAAATCAAACAAAGCTTCACGGAAATCATTCGACGGTTCGACTGGGTTCGCTTGCCGCGACCACAATTGCGCCGACCGGCGATCCGGGTCAGGGATTTGATATCGAAGGCAATCTGGAAGCCAACTCTCCCAACGCAGATACATCCGATTGGGTTCCGGGATCACCCGGCAAAGGCGAAGCATCGTTTTCCGCCGCAGGCGCGACATTGAATTCCAGCCGGACGTTTCGCCGAACGGATGCGTTCAACAACGCCAACGACAACGTCTTCAAAAGCGGGCTGAAAGCCAACGACAACCCAAACGCCTGGACATGGGCAGCGCAAAAAGCCACTGGTTCCGATGACATCAACAATGCCCTGATTCACACTTCATCGGATAAAGCGGAAGATTTGTGGATAGTTCTGGGCGTTGATCGTTTAGGCACAACCGCAGACAGCTACATGGATTTTGAGCTCCTGCAAAATACGTTGACCGTTAACGGCAACGGCACATTTACGTCCAGTGGCCAAAACGATGGGCGAACCGTTGGCGATTTGCTGCTGACGCTCAAACTGGGAGCCAACGGCGGCAAAACGGAATTTTTTGTTCAACGCTGGCAAGCCGAAGGCAGAGGGTTCAATTGGGTGAATGTACCACTTGACACCGCTTCGGATTCTATTTTCCTGGCGACAAACAGCGGAACGACATCTGCGCCTTTTACAGCCTTTGGCGGCCCAAGTTATGCCGCCGGTCAGTTTGGTGAAGCCGCGCTGAATATTTCAGCAATCCTGGGAAAAACTTCGGCCTGTCTTTCCTTCAAAACCGTCCTGGTTAAATCCAAAAGCTCGCAGGCCGTAGACGCAACGGTGTTGGACTTTCTGGAACCGCTTCAAGTGAATCTGGGCACAGCGCCAACGGTGGCGGTGAATTCTGAAACCATTTGTTCTGGCGGAACAGCGACGCTGACAGCAACCGCAACCGGCGGCAAAACACCTTACACTTATATTTGGAGTGGCCCGAATAGTTTTGCGGCAAAGTCACAATCAATCAATGTGGCCACACCCGGCACGTACACGGTGTCAGTGCAAGACGCCACCGGATGCCTTTCCCTATCGGCGCTGGGAACTGTGAATATCACTTCGGCGGCAACAGTAAATGCTGGCGCAGACATTTCCACGTGCGCAGCGACCCCTTCGGTCATTCTGGGCGGTTCGATTAGCGGAGGCGCAACGGCTGGAGTTTGGACAGGCGGCAAAGGAACCTTTACCCCGGACGCCAACACATTGAACGCCACGTACACGCCGACAGCGGGCGAAATCGCCGCCGGTTCCGTGGTGTTGAAATTGACCGCGACCGGTCCGTGTGCTGCGGTCAGCGATTCGCTGAACATTATTATCGGTGCGACAGCTTCTGCTCGCGCGGGTGCAGATCAAACCATTTGCGCAAACAACCCGGTGGTGGAATTAACCGGCGCAGTCGGCGGAGCCACAGGCGGCATCTGGGCAACCAACGGAACCGGAACGTTTTCGCCAAACGCAACGACGCTCAATGCAACCTACCTTGCTTCTCCTGCCGACCTGCTTCTGAAAGACCTGACGTTGACACTGACCACAACCGGCGGAAGCTGTGGTACCGCCAGCGATCAGATGAAGGTCATTGCCAATCCGGTAGCAACAGTCAACGCGGGAGCGGATCGTTCCGTTTGCGCTTCCACCCCAGCGGTTGCACTGACCGGGCAAATCGGCGGCAGCGCGACCTTGGGAACCTGGAGCGGTGGCGCGGGGACCTTCACGCCAAACGCCAGTACACTGAACGCGACTTACACGCCGACGGCAGCGGAAATTGCTGCCGGAACCGTGACGCTAACGCTGACAACGAATAATCCAACTGGTCCTTGCGGAGCAATCAGCGATCAACTTGTGATTGCCATTACTCCTGCTGCCCGTGCGAATGCGGGAACGGATCAATCAGTTTGTGGAACCAACCCTGCGGTTTCGCTGGCGGGCACAATTTCCGGCTCAGCCTCAAACGCAGTGTGGAGCGGCGGCGCGGGCACATTTTCGCCCAGCGCAAATTCGCTGAATGCAACATACACGCCCACTGCTGGCGAAATCTCCGCTGGTGGAGTGACATTGACGCTGGCGACCAATGATCCGGACGGAGCCTGCGGCGCGGCCAGCGATCAGGTCAAAATCAACATTCTAGTTCCGCCAAGTTCCAACGCCGGAGCGGATCGCACCGTTTGCGCCACCAGCCCGAGCGTGGGCTTGTCAGGTGCAATTGGCAACGGAGCTTCCAGCGGATCGTGGGTTGGCGGTACGGGTTCGTTCCTGCCCAACCGAAATTCACTGAACGCAACCTACACGCCTTCGGCAGCGGAAATTGCCGCAGGTTCTGTGACACTGACGTTGACAACTAACGATCCGGCGGGGCCGTGCGGTTCGGCCAGCGACCAGATGGTCATTGCCATCAATCCGGCGGCAACTGTGAACGCCGGACTGGATCAAAACGCCTGTGCAGGCAATCCGAGCGTCAAATTGGACGGTTCGTTTGGCGGATCGGCCACCAGCGCAAGCTGGGTTGGCGGCTCCGGCGCGTTTTCTCCAAATCGAAACACGCTGAACGCGACATACACTCCGACAGCGGGCGAAGTCAGTGCAGGTTCCGTCACGTTGACGTTGACCACCAATGATCCGGCGGGAATCTGTGGCGCAACCAGCGATCAAGTCAAAATCAGCTTCTCTTCCGCCCCAACTACCACCATCACTGCTCCGGCGGCGGTTTGCGCCAATTCCACTGGCAACAATGCTTCTGTGCCAAGCGCGGGAACAGGCGCAGCTTATACCTGGACGGTGACGAATGGGACGTTGATCAGCGGTCAAGGCACCAGCGCAATCGTTTGGACGGCGGGAGGTTCCGGCAACGTGACGTTAGGCGTCACCGTAATGGGCGGCGCGGGGTGCGCAACCACGGCGTCAAAACAGGCAACAATTAGCTCTTCAGCAACTGCTGCTGCCGGAGCCGATTTGTCGCTGTGCCAAACTCCGCAAGGAACGGTTGCGTTTAACCTGACTGGCACAGTTTCCGGCGGCACGCCAAACTGGAGCGTCGCCGGTTCAACAGGTTCAGCGGCGGCGGCAATCGCCAGCCCAGCCAGCGCAAACACTGCTGTCAACGTGACCGGTGCGGGAACCATTACGGTGCGTTTGACGGTTGCGGGAACGAATGGCTGCGGTTCGGCTTCGGATGATGTGGTGCTGACGACCAACGCATTGCCAACGGCAAACGCGGGCGTAGATCAAACGCTTTGCGCATCGGGCGGTTCGACGGCCTTTACCGTCGGCGGAATCGTTGCGAATGGCGCGCTGGCATCTCCAGCGTGGACAGTCGTCGGTTCAACCGGATCAGCTTCAGCGTCAGTCGTCAGCCCAGCGAGCGCCAACACTGCGGTCAATGTCAGCGGAACCGGAACGGTCATCTTGCGTCTGACGGCAAACAGCAACGCCGGTTGTGGCACCGCTACGGATGACGTAGTTCTATCGGTCAACAATGCCATTTCTGCAACCATCACCGCATCGGCAAATGCTTGCGCAAACTCCACAGGCAACACGGCGTTGGTTCCTGATGCCGGAACGGGCGCGGGCTATAACTGGACGATCACCAACGGAACCATCACGGCGGGACAAAATACGCGCACAGTCACCTGGACTGCGGGCAGCACTGGAACAACGACCTTGTCGGTTTCCGTCAGCGCGCCCGGCGGATGTAACGCTAGCAACACCAAAACAGTCGCGCTGAATGATGCTCCGCTGGCAAACGCAGGAGCCGACAAAACCGCCTGCCGCGTGAACGATCCGACGATTGTCAGCGTCACCGGCTCAGTGTCCGGAGGCACGCCACAATGGAGCGTCATTGGTTCCACGGGCACGGCTTCGGCCAGCATCATCAGCCCGGCCAGCGCGACGACTGCGGTCAACGTCAACGGCGCCGGAACGGTGACCTTGCGATTGACGGTTACCAGCAATGGCCAGCCTTCGTGCGGTACGGCGACTGACGACGTTGTTCTGACCGTCAACGCTTGCGGGCCACCGGTTGGCCCTGGAATTCCTTTGCTGACGGAATCCGAAATCAGCGATTCAAAAGCCGGGTCGGTGTTGATTTACAATGTTTACACGTCAAACCCGACTGTGCCTGCAATTCAAAACACGCGCATCAACATCACCAACGTCAATCCGGGACAGGATATTGCCGTGCATCTGTTTTTCGTGGATGGCGATAGCTGTTCGGTGGCTGACAGTTTCCTGTGTTTGACGCGAAACCAGACGACCAGCTTCAACACAGCGGATTTCGATCCGGGCACAACCGGGTTTGTCATCGCAATTGCGGTTAATTCCATTACTGGCTGCCCGACAAACTTCAATTATCTGATCGGGGATGAATACGTGAAGTTTGCATCCGGCCACACGGCGAACCTGACGGCAGAAGCGATTTCCGCCATTTCCAGCGGAGCGATGCTGTGTGATGAAACTTCACCGATTGCAACGTTGAATTTCGACGGCATCAGTTACGGTCGCTTGCCGCGTGTTTTGGCGCTGGACGATATTCCCAGTCGTGCCGACGGCAACGACACAATGCTGATCGTCAATCGAATTGGCGGCAATCTTGGCTTGGGAACTTCAACACTGGGGACGCTGTTTGGCATTGTGTACAACGACACGGAAAACAGCTCCAGCTTCAATTTGACCGGCGGCTGCCAGCTTCGCGGGTCGCTGTCGTCGAATTTCCCGCGCACGGTTCCGCGACTGGATCAATTCATTCCGGCGGGTAAGAGCGGCTGGATGAGACTGTACGGGTTCGGCGGTGACGGCAATCAGGGCATTTCGGGGGCGGTGCTGAATTTCAACCCGAACGCTGCGACTTCCGCGACAGCGTATACATCGGGCCGCAACCTGCACAAACTGACATTGGACAGCACAAACAACTTTGTGATTCCGGTATTTCCTCCTCCTTGCCGGTAAACAAAAAACGCGCAGGCGATTCGTCATCCCTGCGCATTTTTATCGGCCACTTTTTGCCGCGTGCTCTACTCGAGCGCGCGGCATTTTTCGTTTTTGGACTTAATTGGCCAGCCTCATTTCCCTGCCGCGCGACTACGCAGAATTTGCCCGGACTTTGTGCCTGTGTGCTTGTCGTTTTCAATGACAATTTGCCCGTTGACGATGACGAAATTGATGCCCGCCGGATACTGTTTTGGCTGCTGAAACGTCGCACGATCGGCAACGGTCTTTTCGTCAAACACCACGACATCCGCAGCCATTCCCGGCCTGAGTAAACCACGATCCCACAACCGGAATGTTCCCGCAGGCAGCGAAGTCATTTTGCGAATGGCTTCTTCCACGCCGACCAACTTCTTTTCGCGGACGTACACGCCCAACACGCGCGCGTTGTTGCCGTAACCGCGTGGATGCGGAATGCTGGCGCTTTCGGGATTGTGAACGCCCGAATCCGACGCGATCATCGTGAACGGCTGTCGAAAGATGCGGTCAACATCCGTGTCGGACATGCTGTGCAACACCATTTGCGCGCCACCGGCCAACTGAATCTCGATCACTTGTTCGGCCTGGGAATCGGGGTCGTTTTTCTGCCGGGTCATTTGAGTGATTTCGGCGATGTTTTTGCCGTTGAAGGTTTGATTCGCCGAGTGATTGGCCACCACGGCGAAGGCAAAATCTGCGACGCCTCGTTGTTCGGCCTTTTCGATCAATTCGCGCCGGATGCGAGCGCGCGTCGCGGGATCCGTCATTCGCTCTTTGGCTTTTTCCGCGCCACCTTCAAACACCCAGGAAGGAAACAAGATGCCAATGCCAGTGCTGCTGGCCGGATACATGTACTGATCCACCGTTACTTGCTGACCGCGCAACCGCGCATCTTCGACCAATTTGATCGTTTGCACGCTCGCGCCCCAACGCTTTTTGCTGGAAACCTTGAAATGCGAAATCTCGACCGGGCAATTCGCCTTTTCGCCAATCTCAATGGATTCGCGGACGGATTTTTCCACAAACTCGCCTTCATCACGCATGTGCGTCGCATACACGCCGCCGAATTCGCCGGAAGCTTTCGCCATTTCGACAATTTCATCTGTCTTGCCATACGTGCCGGGGATGTATTCCAGCCCGGTGGAAAAGCCGACCGCGCCATCGCGCATCGCCTTGGTCACCAGATCACGCATCCGCTGCAATTCTTCGGTTGTCGGCGGACGGTCAAAATCTCCATTCATTCCTTCCCGGCGAATCGTATTATGGCCGACCAGCGAAGCCACATTGACCGAAACCCCAAGCTTTTCCAGCCTCGAAAACCATTCGTTGAAATTCAGCACGGAACTGCCGCAATTGCCCGTCACTACTGAAGTCACGCCCATTCGCAGAAAATTTTCCGCCGCTGGCAATTCTGTGATGCCGCCTTCGATGTGCGTGTGAACATCAATAAAGCCCGGCGCAACAATTTTTCCGGCGGCATCAATGACACGCCCCGCGCGCTTCGGGTCAAGTTTGCCAAGTTCAACAATGTGTCCGTTTTTAATCGCCACATCAGCCGTAAACCAGGGATTGCCGGTTCCATCCACAATACGGCCATTGGTAATCAGCAGGTCAAAATCTACTTGGGACGAGCTTGCTGCCTGGAGAAAGAAAGCGGTCGAAGAAATCGCAATCAGCGCGAAAAGCAACAGAAGTTTTCTGGTCATAGGTGTTCTCAAAAGGAAGAATGAGGTGGTGTAACCCAGCGCAGCTTACCATTGCGCCCGGCAATCATCCACGAAGCATGACGAAGAATTGTTCCGTTGCGCAACCTCGCGCGTTTCGTGGATTTTTCGTTCTTCTGACGCTATG
>ERZ650309.1537-NODE-1537-length-10806-cov-5.687936_pt1 | contig 10806 bp, 11 predicted proteins | sample MGYA00376245_ERZ650309 | MGnify/ENA primary metagenome ERZ650309 (study PRJEB26733, sample SAMN07839294) | wastewater metagenome | biome: urban; feature: wastewater treatment plant; material: waste water | place: USA: North Carolina | collected 2016-04-26 ...
AAATCTTCGGGCCGGTGCTCACCGTCATCGCCCACGACGGCGACGACGACGCCGTGCGCATCGCCAACGACTCGCCGTACGGACTGTCCGGCACGGTGTTCTCCTCGGATCCCGAGCGCGCAGCCGGAGTCGCTGCCCGCATGCGGGTCGGCACCGTCAACGTCAACGGCGGCATCTGGTACTCCGCCGACGCCCCGTTCGGCGGCTACAAGCAGTCTGGCAACGGCCGGGAGATGGGCGTTGCTGGGTTCGAGGAATACCTCGAGACCAAGTGCATCGCCACGCTGGCGACCTAGTCGCCGAGCGGCCACTTATGACACGCAAAATCACGAAAACCGTGCAATAACTGCCCACTCGGCGGAAAGGGAAACATGAGATTCGAAAACAAGGTAGGCATCGTCACCGGTGCCGGCGGTGGTATCGGCCAGGCGTACGCCGAGGCGCTGGCCCGCGAGGGCGCGGCGGTGGTGATCGCCGACATCAACTTCGAAGGTGCGCAGAAGGTCGCCGACGGTATCAAGGGTGAAGGCGGCAACGCATTGGCCGTGCGGGTCGACGTCTCCGACATCGATTCGGCGAAAGACATGGCCGCGCAGGCACTTGCAGAGTTCGGTGGCATCAACTACCTGGTGAACAACGCCGCGATCTTCGGCGGGATGAAGCTGGACTTCCTGCTGACCGTCGACTGGGACTACTACAAGAAGTTCATGAGCGTGAACCTCGACGGTGCACTGGTGTGTACCCGCGCTGTGTATCGCAAGATGGCCAAGGGCGGCGGCGGCTCGATCGTCAACCAGTCCTCCACGGCCGCGTGGCTTTACGCCAACTACTACGGCCTGGCCAAGGTCGGCATCAACGGCCTGACCCAGCAGCTGTCCCGCGAGCTCGGCGGCCAGAACATCCGGATCAACGCCATCGCGCCCGGCCCCATCGACACCGAGGCCAACCGCACCACCACGCCGGCCGAGATGGTGGCCGACATCGTCAAGGGAATCCCGCTGTCGCGCATGGGCCAGCCGGAGGACCTGGTGGGCATGTGCCTGTTCCTGCTGTCCGATGAATCCAAGTGGATCACCGGGCAGATCTTCAATGTCGACGGCGGACAGATCATCCGGTCATGACTGAGCCGAAACTCGGATACATCGGGCTGGGTAACCAGGGCGCCCCGATGGCGCAGCGCCTCACGGGCTGGCCGGGCGGGCTCGTGGTCTTCGATGTGCGTGATGAGGCCATGGCGCCGCTGGTCGACAACGGTGCGACCGCAGCGGCCACCATCGCCGAGGTCGCCGAGGCCGACGTCATCAGCGTGACCGTGCTCAACGACGCCCAGGTCCGCGACGTCGTAGGGCAACTGGCGCAGCATGCCAAGCCCGGCACCGTCATCGCGATCCACTCGACCATCGAGCCCGATACCGCGCCGGAACTCGCAGAACAGCTGCAGTCCAAGGGAATTCACGTTGTCGACGCCCCCGTGAGCGGGGGCGCCGGCGCGGCGACCAAGGGCGAGCTGGCCGTCATGGTCGGCGCGGATGACGAGGCCTATGACAAGGTCAAGCCCGTCTTCAAACAGTGGGCGTCGGTCGTGGTTCGCGCCGGCGAGCCCGGAGCCGGAACTCGAATGAAGCTGGCGCGCAACATGCTTACCTTCATCGGCTTCGCCGCGGCATGCGAGGCGCAGAAGCTGGCCGAGGCCGCGGGCATCGACCTGCAGAAGCTGGGCCGCGTCGTCCGGCACAGTGATGCCCAGAGTGGTGGTCCGGGCGCCATCATGGCGCGAGATGACACCAAACCGCTGGCACCCGACCACTTCCTGTACAACATGTTCGTCCACACCCGTGGGCTGGCAGAGAAGGATCTGAGCTTGGCGCTGGGACTGGGTTCGGCTGTGGGAGTTGACCTTCCGCTGGCCGAGATCGCATTGGCCAACATCGCCGAAGGTCTCGGCGTACCGCACACCGAGGAGTGACGATGGATGAGTTGCGCGCCAAAGGCCTGGCGAAGATGAACGAGGTCTACGGCTGGGAGATGCCCAACATCGAGGGTGACCCGTACTTCGACCTCACCGTGGACCACCTGTTCGGCACCATCTGGAGCAAGCCGGGTCTGTCCATGCGGGAGAAGCGGCTCATGACGCTGACGTGTGTCACAGCCGTCGGTTCGCAGGATCTGGCCGAGATCCAGGTCAACGCCGCGCTGCTCAACGGTGAGTTCACCGAGGGCGAACTCAAGGACATCGGCATCTTCCTCACCCAATACCTCGGTTTCCCACTGGGTTCCGCGTTCAATGGAACCGTGTCCAAGGTGGTCGCCAGGCGCCGCAAGGCGGCGGAGAAGGGGCAGGCGGAGGACCGCAAGGCCAACGTCAACGCCGCGGTCAGGATGAACACGGGGAGCGAACTCGATGACAAGTAGGTACGCCTGCCTGTCGCGCGCCGAACTGGCGACGCTGGTGCCGGAGCTGCTGCTCATCGGCCAGCTCATCGACCGGTCCGGAATGGCCTGGTGCATCGCCGAATTCGGCCGCGAAGAGATGCTGCAGATCGCCATCGAGGAGTGGGCCGGATCCAGCCCGCTCTACACCAAGCGGATGCAGAAGACGTTGAAATACGAAGGCGTGGACATCATCACGATCTTCAAGGGTCTGCAGCTCGACATCGGCGCGCCGCCGCAGTTCATGGATTTCCGCTACACCGTGCACGACCGCTGGCACGGCGAGTTCCACCTCGACCACTGCGGCGCGCTGCTCGATGTCGAGCCGATGGGTCCGGACTACGTCCGCGGCATGTGCCACGACATCGAAGACCCGACGTTCGACGCGACCGCGCTGGCCACCAACCGGCGCTGCCAGGTACGTCCCATCCACCGTCCGCCGCGCATGCCCGCGGATCGCAATCCGCACTGTGCGTGGACGGTGATCATCGATGAGTCCTACCCGGAGGTCGACTTCATCCCACAGCTCGACATCGTGGGCGCCAGCCACGCCTACAACTGCGTGCTCGACGACATCGACCCGTCCGACGAAGGGCAGGCCGACTACTCGGGTGCGCTGATGAGCGACTTCGACTTCGCCGGCTTCTCTCATTCGGCGTTGGTTCGCATCGCCGACGAGGTCTGCCTGCAGATGCATCTGCTGATGTTGTCCTTCGCGCTGGCGGTGCGGGAACGCTGCAAGGGCGATGTGGAGTTGGAACGGTCGATCCGGACCAAGGCGCTGACCGGTATCGCCGGCGTTGCGGCCGAACGGATCCGGGCTGCCCTCGGCCTGCCGAACGACGCGGCCGGCGCACTGCGGGTGCTCCAGCTGCATCCGCTGGTCAACCCGGCAGCCTATGTGTCCGTTGACTTCTCGTCAGATTCGGCGCATGTGCATCCGTCGCCGGCCCACGAAGACGACGCCTGGATCGCCTTGGTGTCGCCGGCGTCGGACCTGCCGCTGCAGGCCGTCGCCACCGCCGTCAACCCGTTGCTACGGGCCGAAGTCAGCGGGGACGCGACCGATTGGACCGTCCGTTTTGTCGAAACCGACACCCCGGCAAAAGAATTGGGTGAGGTCGCGGTCTGCAAGATCAGCGGCGGTGCGTCGTGGGTCTTCGAGGAACGCAAGTCCCTCCCGCTGACGGTGGTCTGATTCGCCAGAGCTCAGGCGAGACGCGCAATGCGTTCGGCGATCGCCGACAGGTCGTCGTGCGAACGCTGGATGATCTCTGACACCTCGCCGCTGCCCCGGCTGATGATGGACCACAGGGCATGATCGCCGGCGGCAGTGGCAGGCAGATTCGACGATGCGTCGGTGACCCACTGCTTCACCGCATCCAGATCACGACGGCCGGCCGCGACCACCGCGGCCGACCGGTCCACCTCGATGCCCAGTTGCCGGTCCAACTCGGCCATCCGGCTGATCTTCGCGGCGTGCTCGGAGTTCTGGTCTGCATAAACGTCAGCGGCACCACCGGACCACTGATCGCTGGGCGCCGCTGACCGGATGGTGTCGTGCAGGTCCTGAAGTTGCGCGCTCTTGTCGAACTCGGCGCCGTCAACCGGGCTGCCGTCGCCGAACACATCGCGGGCCTTGCCCCACAGCGCCATGAAGCCGTCGAGTGCACTCACCGTCGTTGGCCCTCCTCGCGATCGCCCGGTCAGAGTAAGTCTAAGTCGGCCGGGCCGGCCGTCAGGTCACCAATTCAGCCGATCGCGGGTGCGACCCAGCGCCGCAGATAGTCGCGCAATGCCAGGCCCCGTCGTGGTGGCCGACCCGGATCGATGACGAACGACTGGATGATCCGCAGCAGATGCTCCGCGAGCTCACTGAGGTCATCGTCGGTGAAACCGCAAGCAGCCCAGTCGACTTCGAATCGTTCGAGCATGGTCCGGGCGAACCCGATCGCGACTTCGGAGGTGACGTCGGCGCTGTAGGCGTTGGCCCGATCCGGCGCCAACAGCAGGCCCAGCCGGTTGTCCTTGGGGAGCCACTCGAGTGTGGTGGCGATGGCCTCGACGGCCGCATCGGCGGGTGAGGTCAGGCCCGCCACCTGGGTCGTCAACCGGTCGAGGAACCCCGATGCGGCCTGGGTGGCAGCTGCCGTCAACAGGGCGTCGGTGCTCGGGAAGTACCGATACACCGTCTGGCGCGTCACACCCAACTTGCGGGCGACGTCGGCAATGGAGAAGTCGGCGCCGTGCGCGTCGATCACCTCACCCGCGGCGGTCAGGACGCGGGCGCAAGCCTCTTCGTCACTGGCCGGGGCCGAACCGGCCCATCCGTGGGTACGCACGCGCGCACTCTACCGGTAGGACACCTCGAGTTGTTTGACTCCGTTGATCCACCCGGACCGAAGCCGTTGCGGTTCGGCGAGTTTGGTGATGTCCGGAATCTGGTCCGCGATCTCGTTGAACATCAGCTTGATCTCCATGCGCGCCAGGTTCGCCCCGATGCAATAGTGCGCACCGTTGCCGCCGAACGCCAAGTGCGGGTTGGGGTTTCGCAGGATATTGAACTCGAACGGCCGCTCGAACACGGTGTCGTCGTAGTTGGCGGAGCTGTAGAACAGGCCGGCGCGCTGCCCCTTGCGGATCGTCACGCCGCCGACCTCGGTGTCGACCAGTGCGGTGCGCTGGAAGCAGTGCACCGGCGTGGCCCACCGGATGATCTCGTCGATGGCGGTGTCGGGACGTTCGCGCTTGAAAAGCTCCCACTGGTCGGGGTTTTCGAAGAACGCGTTCATGCCGTGCGTCATGGCGTTACGGGTGGTCTCGTTTCCCGCCACGGCGAGCAGGATCACGAAGAAGGCGAACTCGACCTCGGAGATCGATTCCCCGTCCGCATCCGCCTGGACCAGCCGCGTGACGATGTCGTCGGCCGGACAGTTCCGGCGCTGCTCGGCCATCGTGTAGGCGTAGCCCATCAGCTCGGCATTGGCCGTGGTCGGGTCGGAGTCGAAATCCGGGTCGTCGGTGTTCATGATGCAGTTCGACCAGTGGAAGATCTTCTCGCGGTCTTCCTCAGGGACGCCGATCAGGTCGGCGATGGCCAGCAGTGGCAGCGGCATGGCCACCTCGTCAACGAAGTTGCCGGTATTCCGTTCGGCGGCAGCGGCCACGATCTCGCGTGCGGCGACCGCAAGCTTTTCCTCCAGTGCAGCCACCGAACGCGGGGTGAACAACCGCGACACGAGCTTGCGCAGCCGGGTGTGCTCGGGCGCGTCGTGGTTGATCAACAGAGCCTTGGTGAGGTCGAGCTGATCGGCAGTGATGCCGTCGGGCAGGCGCATGACCGCGCCTTTGGAGTTGGTGGACCACACGTCGCCACCGTTGCGCGAGATGTTCTTGATGTCCTCATGACGGGTGATCACCCAGTATCCGCCGTCGTCGAAGATCGACTCTTCCTGCTCGTTCCACCACACCGGTGCAGTTTTACGCAGCTGAGCGAACTCGGTGACGGGGATGCCCTCGAGTAGGACGTCCGGGCTGGTGAAGTCAAACCCCTTGCCGAAAGGGCAGGTCGCAGTCGTCATGACCTCGACCATACACTGTGACGCAATCTGTATGGCCACATCGGGTCTGCGGTCGTGCTGCCAGCCATTAGGGTGTGGGCTGTGCGCGTCCTCGTTATCGGATCCGGTGCCCGTGAACATGCCCTGCTTCTCGCATTGAGCCGAGACCCCCAGGTTGAAGCGTTGGCAGTAGCCCCAGGCAACGCCGGCACCTCGGCGCTCGCCGAGCAGTACGACGTCGACATCACCTCCGCCGACGAGGTGAAGGCGTTGGCCAAGCGTCTCGGCTCTGACCTTGTGGTGATCGGCCCGGAGGTGCCATTGGTCCTCGGCGTCGCCGATGCCCTGCGCGCCGCCGGCATTGCGTGCTTCGGCCCGAACAAGGACGCCGCCCGGATCGAGGGTTCGAAGGCGTTCGCCAAAGACGTCATGGCCGCCGCGGGCGTACGTACCGCAACCAGTGAGGTCGTCGATAACCCGGCACACCTCGACGCGGCCCTGGACCGGTTCGGACCGCCTGCAGGTCAGCAGGCCTGGGTGGTCAAGGACGACGGTCTGGCCGCCGGCAAGGGCGTCGTGGTGTCCGCCGACCGCGAAGCCGCCCGCGCCCACGCCGCCGAACTTCTCGAAGCCGGCCACCCGGTGCTGCTCGAGTCGTTCCTCGACGGACCCGAGGTGTCGCTGTTCTGCGTCGTCGACGGCGAGACCGTGGTGCCACTGCTGCCTGCACAGGACTTCAAGCGCGTCGGCGACAACGACACCGGCCCGAACACCGGCGGCATGGGTGCCTACACGCCCCTGCCGTGGCTGCCCGACGCGGTGGTGCAGCAGATCGTCGACGAGGTCGTCAAACCCGTTGCCGCCGAACTGGTTCGGCGCGACAGCTCCTTCTCCGGGCTGCTGTACGCGGGCCTGGCCATCACCTCGAAGGGCCCGGCTGTCGTCGAATTCAACTGCCGCTTCGGTGACCCGGAAACCCAGGCTGTGCTGTCGCTGCTGGACTCCCCGTTGGGGGCGCTGCTGAACGCCGCCGCCACCGGCACGTTGGCCTCGTTCGGTGACCTGCAGTGGCGTTCGGGTTCGGCGGTGACCGTGGTCGTGGCCGCCGAGAACTACCCGGGGCGCCCCCGCGTCGGCGACGTGATCACCGGCGCTGAGTCGGTCGGCGTGCTGCACGCCGGAACCGCACGTCGCGAGGACGGCAGCGTGGTGTCGTCGGGCGGTCGGGTGCTCTCGGTGGTCGGCACCGGCGCCGACCTCGACGCTGCGCGCGCCGAGGCCTACCGCATCCTGGCATCAATTCGCTTGCCGGGCAGTCACTTCCGCACTGATATCGGTCTTGCTGCCGCGCAGGGCCGGATCTCGCTCTAGCCGAGGAACGGGGCGAGCCAGACGAGCTCGTCCTGCATCTGGGGATTCCAGAACTCGGGCCCGTGACCACCGGGCGAGAAGCCGCCGGCGGCGCCGTGCGGCAGTTGGGCGATGAACTGCTTGGTCGCCGAGGCGAACGGATCGCTGTCGCCGCAGTCGATCCGGATCGGGATGGATCCCAGCGCAGGCATGCCCCACACGGAATTGGCCGCGTAGTCGTCGGCGCCATCGAAGGCGCCCGGAGCCGTCGCACCCGATGACGTCCACAGCGCAGGGCTGACGGCGCAGATGGCGGCGGTACGCGCCGGGCCGAGTCGGCCGCCCAACAGCAGGGCACCGTAGCCGCCCATCGACCAGCCGAGGAAGCCGACCCGCGACGTATCCAGGTTGTAGGACGCCAGCATCGGCAGCAGCTCGTCGAGCACCATCGCGCCCCAGTCCTCACCCGAGGCCCGCTTGTGCCAGTAGCCCCCACCGCCGTCGACCGCCACCACGGCGAACGGGGGAAGTCCGGAGTTCACCACTTTCGCCAGCCGCTGCTCGAAATCGGCAGACATGACCTCTGCAGCGTTACTGCCCTTGCCGTGCAGCGCGATGACGGGATGCAGCGGTCCCGTGTGGCCCGGGGGCCGGGCAATGCCCCAATTGGTCGAAACTCCACCACGGGCGGCAGAGACGAACGAGCCCGTGAAGGAGCCCTGCGTGTCCTGTGGCGCGACGGGTGGAGCCAGGGGAGTGCCGACATTCGTCATGGTGACAGGGCGGGTCGAGGTGGACGGCCGGCTCAGTGCCGTCCCGATGGCGACCGCGCCGGAGGCCCCCAACACGGTGCCTGCGCCGATCCGCAACATGGCGCGACGACTCAACTGTGTCATGGGCACATGATGCCATCATCGGCGCGCAGGCCCCTGCTGAGGAATGCCTACGGATTGCGTGAAAAGCCGCTTGCAGCTGCGCGTTTGCTGGCAGCATTGGCGCGATGATCACAGCAGCCACCCCCAAGGGTGAGCGGCGGCGTTGCGCACTCGTGAGCGCCGCCGCCGACCTGTTGTGTGAAGGCGGGTTCGACGCCGTCCGGCATCGTGCGGTGGCGCAACGGGCAGGGTTACCGCTGGCTTCCACCACGTACTACTTCTCGTCGTTGGATGATCTGATCGAGAAGGCCGTCGAGCAGGTCGGCGAGCGTGAGTCACTGCAGCTGAAGTCCAGGGTCTCCACGCTGTCCAGGCGGCGACGCGGAGCCGACGCGACGGCCGACCTGCTGGTGGACCTTCTGGTCGGCGACGGGGCGCGGGTTTCCGAGCAGTTGATCTCACGCTACGAGCGCTACATCGCCTGTGCGCGTCAGCCGGGGCTGCGGGACGTGCAACGACGCATCCTCAAACAGCGGTCCGACGCGGTGGTCGAGGTGGTCGAGCGGTCCGGTCGCGCGGTGCGCGCCGAACTGCTGACCGCGCTGGTCTGTGCGGTCGACGGCGCCGTGGTGGCCTCGATGGTGGGTGACGGCGACGGGCCCCGGGCCACCGCACGCGCCACGCTGGTGGACGTCATCGACGTGCTGGCACCCTTCGATCAAGAGCACCGCGTAGCCCTGTGAGTAGGCGGCGGTTGATAAGTAGGCTGTAGTGCCGTGAGCATCCCGAATGTCTTGGCCAACCGCTACGCCAGCGATGAGATGGTGGCCATCTGGTCGCCCGAGAACAAGATCGTGGCTGAGCGTCGGCTGTGGCTGGCGGTCATGCGGGCCCAGGACGAAATGGGCGTCTCCGTTCCCGCCGGGGTCATCGAGGACTACGAGCGTGTGCTGGACACCGTGGACCTGGGTTCGATCGCAGCACGCGAGCGGGTGACCCGGCACGACGTCAAGGCCCGCATCGAGGAGTTCAACGCCCTGGCCGGCCACGAACACGTGCACAAGGGCATGACCAGCCGCGACCTGACCGAGAACGTCGAACAGCTGCAGATCCGCCGGTCACTGGAACTCGTGTTCGCCCACGGGGTGGCCGTCGTCGCGCGGCTGACCGACCGCGCCGTGCAGTACCGGGACCTGGTGATGGCCGGGCGTTCGCACAACGTCGCCGCCCAGGCGACCACGCTGGGCAAGCGGTTCGCGTCGGCCGCGCAGGAGACGCTGGTGGCGCTGCAGCGACTGCGGGAACTGCTCGACCGGTACCCGCTGCGCGGCATCAAGGGACCGATGGGAACCGCGCAGGACATGCTCGACCTGTTCGACGGGGACGCCGCACGGCTTTCCGAGTTGGAGTCGCGGGTGGCATCGTTTCTCGGGTTCGGCGCGGTGCTGTCCAGCGTCGGGCAGGTCTACCCCCGGTCGCTGGACCATGACGTGCTGTCGGCGCTGGTGCAGTTCGGTGCCGGCCCGTCATCGTTCGCCCACACCGTCCGCCTGATGGCCGGCCACGAGCTGGTGACCGAGGGCTTCGCGCCGGAGCTCGCCCGCATGGCGCGCGTTCAGCGCGTAGGGCCGGTTGTCGACCGGATCGGCCACGAAGCCGACGGTGGTCACCCCGGGCACCTGGGAGCGCCGCGACATCGCGGGCGTGCCGCCGAACTCGACGACGGTGATCGTGGCCGCCGACCATCTCGGCGACGAGGTCTTCCTGGACACCTGCGGTTTCGACCGGCCGTCCCGTCTGCTGTGCGGACCGGTGGACGGCGAGCTGACCGAGATCAAAAGCGCCCCGGCAATGTTCGACGCTGACGACCTGTCCGTCGAGCAGCATTTCGCCACCTCCGACGACGGCACCCGGGTGCCGTATTTCGTGGTGGGTCACCGCGGACGGACCGGCCCGCAAAAGACACTGCTGGGCGGGTACGGCGGTTTCGAGAATTCGTCGCTGCCGAGTTACACGGGGGTGCTGGGCCGGCTGTGGCTGGCGCGCGGCGGCACCTACGCCCTGGCCAACATCCGCGGCGGCGGGGAGTACGGGCCCCGCTGGCACACCCAGGCACAGCGATCGGGCAGACATCTGGTGGCCGAGGACTTCGCCGCCGTGGCAAGGGATCTGGTGGATCGCGGCATCACCACCGTCGAGCTACTGGGGGCCCAGGGTGGTAGCAACGGCGGCCTGTTGATGGGCATCATGTTGACCAAGTACCCGCAGCTCTTCGGGGCGCTGGTGTGCAGCGTGCCGCTGCTGGACATGCGCCGCTACCACAAGCTGCTGGCCGGAGCCTCCTGGATGGCCGAGTACGGCGATCCCGACGACCCTGAGGAGTGGAGCTTCATCTCCGAATACTCTCCGTACCAGAACATTTCATCCGATGCGCGCTACCCGGCACTGCTGATGACCACATCGACCCGTGACGACCGGGTACATCCGGGACACGCCCGGAAGATGACGGCGGCCCTGGAGGTCGCCGGACACCGGGTGCGCTACTACGAGAACATCGAGGGCGGGCACGCCGGGGCGGCCGACAACTCCCA
>ERZ650309.1538-NODE-1538-length-10805-cov-5.260744_pt1 | contig 10805 bp, 8 predicted proteins | sample MGYA00376245_ERZ650309 | MGnify/ENA primary metagenome ERZ650309 (study PRJEB26733, sample SAMN07839294) | wastewater metagenome | biome: urban; feature: wastewater treatment plant; material: waste water | place: USA: North Carolina | collected 2016-04-26 ...
AGTGCACCAGCAACTCGGACTGCGGCACCGGCAAGTGCGTGACGCTGCCCGGCGCGACCAAGCAGTACTGCATGGCGCGGTGCACCAGCGCCTCGACCTGCCGCAAGCCGGACTATGTCTGTGCCTTCGACGGCGACACCGGCGGCATCTGCTTCCCCAACGCCAACTTCGACTGCGACCCGACCAAGGGCACGGGCCAGTGCGAGGTCGGCGAGGCCAAGTACGCCGGCGGCTGCGTCCGCGCCGCGTACGAGAACGATCACGGCGGCATCTGCCACCTGCAGTGCCTCGTCGGCACCAAGACCTGCCCGCCGGACACCCGCTTCGGCACCAACAACCCGCCGCCCCAGGTCTGCGTCTACATCGACACCACCGTCGACGGCAAGGGCAACTCCGTGGCGACCGGCGACAAGTTCCGCGGCAACCTGTGCTTCCAGCAGTCGCTGGCGCCGAAGAACCCCGGCGAGCAGTGCTCGTACTGGACCGACTGCCAGGACGGCTACCAGTGTGATCGCTACGTCCAGTCCGAGGCCAACGCGGTCTGCCGCAAGCTCTGCGCGCAGGGCAACGGCATGCAGACGGCGGTCCCCGGCACCGTGATGCCGACCGGCGCCATGCCGGCCAACAGCACGTGCTCGGGCGCCGGCGAGAGCTGCACCAACGCGCTGCGAGCCGGTGTCCTCAACGGCGCCGCGGGTCTGTGCAAGCCCCCGATGTAGAACCTGCGCCCGCGGCGCGGCCGGGCCCAAGGGCCTCGCTGCGCCGCTGCGGCCCGCGCATGAAGGAGCTCCCGCGATGAGCCTGTTCGGACGCCTTACCCTACTTTTAATACCTGCCGCGCTCAGCCTGGCCACCGGCTGCACCGTCGGCGACGGCCGCCTCGATCTGCGCCGCGACATGACCATGTCGATGAGCGGCTCCATGCTCGATCTCGCCGGCCTGGACTTCGCGCTGACGCCGGGCGCGATCGGCGCGCCGTGCACGCAGAACACCGACTGCAAGAGCGGCACCAGCCCGGCGTGCTGGAGCCGCAACGTGCTCGACGACCCGGGCAACCTGCCGACGCCCGGCGGCTACTGCACCGCGGCCTGCACCAGCGACACCGACTGCCCGGGCGGCACCTGCCAGACCATCTCGGCCGGGCGCAAGTTCTGCCTGCAGAAGTGCATCGCCGCCAACATCTGCCGCGTCGATCAGCAGTACGCGTGCTTCATCCTGTCGTCGAACAGCGGCTACTGCTACCCGTCCAACCGCCTCGGCTGCAACCCGACCATCGGCGACGGCACCTGCCCCGGCGCCAACCCGGCCGCCGGCTGCATCCGCCGCACCTTCGAGGACCAGGGCGAGTGCCACACGGTCTGCCAGCTCGGTCGCCCGTGCCCCGTCGAGAGCGGCATCCAGCAGCACTGCGTCTTCATCAACTCCACCGTCGACGTGAACGGCTCGCCGACGCGCGACAAGTTCCAGGGCCTCAGCTGCTTCGCCAACGTCTCGCAGCCCAAGGGCCCGCTCGAGAGCTGCGCCTACTTCGACGAGTGCATCGACGGCTACCAGTGCGCGCTCGGCGCCTCGGGCGACAAGAAGTGCCACGCCCTGTGCATCATCGACGCGACCGGCTCCTGCCCGCAGGGCCAGACCTGCCGCGACGTGTTCTTCGCCGGTCGCGGCCAGCCGGGCCTGTGCTTCTAGCCTGAGCGCCCCGCGCGCCGCCCCTCACGCCGCCAGCGACGGCGGCGTTCCCACGGGCCGCCGGTGACGGCGGCATTCCCGCAGCAGCTCCTGACAGCCGACCGCCCGGGCAGCCTGCCCAGGCGCGGCTGCGCGCGTCCGCGTTAAGCGACCAGGCCGCGGCGCAGGGGCAGCGCGCTCGTCGCGAGCAGGCGGCCGAGGAACTGGATCGGGATCTCGGAGTGGCCGACCGCGACGCGCTGCACGATGACCCGGGCATCGAAGCGGGCGCTGGCCGCGGTCACCGGCTCATCCGAGGTGTGCACCCACTTGGCGTCGCCGCCGACGGTGTACAGGGTATCGCGGGCCTGCTTCGCCAGGGCCAGCGAGCGCTCGTAGGTGCCGCCGCTCTTGGTGTACAGGTTGACCAGCCGCCGCCGGCGCACGCTCTCGGAGGTGGCGCCGCTGAGCAGCTGCCCCAGGAAGCCGTGGAACGTGTCCTCGTGCCCGTACAGCGAGTCGAGCAGGTAGAGCTCGTGCACCGGCACGCCGCCGCCGACGGCCAGCGACGCCGCGGCGCGGTAGCCGCCCGAGTGCGAGATAAGGACGGTGTGCTTGATGTCGTCGACGCGCAGGCCCGGGAACTGGCGGCGCAGGCGGGCGAAGATCTCCTCGAGCAGCGGCCGCAGCACGCCGGGCTGGCCGAGCGCGCCGGGATCCGAGCTAGCGGCGTTGTAGCGCAGCTCGGGCACCACCAGGAGCGCGTTGCGCCCGGAGCGATCGAGGTGCCCGATCAGATCGGCGACCGGGTACTGGCTGCTGATCGCGACCCGCCTTACGACGTTCTCTATGTTGTTACCGATTCCGTGAATGTAGATGACCACCGCGGCATCCGCGGCGCTGAACGAAGGAGGGATATGCACCAGGGCGGACGGGTGCTCGATATCCGGGAAGGCGGCGTTCTTCAGCCCATACAGCAGCGTATAGTCGGGCGCATCGAGGCCGCCCTGGAAGCCGTCGTTGCGCGCCGCCTGCAGGGTCAGCTCGCCGACGACCCCGTCGGAGACCAGCTCGTGGAGCTCCTGGTACTCGCGGGTGGCGTGCTCGGTCTCGCGGTCGAAGTCACCGTGCACGGCCTCGGGCCGCAACAGCTCCTGCTCGGCCAGGAACTCCTGCCAGCGCTGAACCTTCTCGCCTTTACTCCCCAGCTGCATCGGCATGTGGTCGTCTGCCTGTCCTTATTGGAATGGGTCGATGCTGGTGAAGCGCGTTAGTTTTGAATCAATCTAATCGACATAAATTTATTAATCAAAATAATCCATGACCATAAATCATAACACTTCCGCTGTCAGCGCTTCAACCGCTGCCTGCAGGCGGGTGCGGGCGCCGCGACGGGCTGCCCCGGAGCGGGCGGGTCGTGCTACGAAGCAGCGCCATGCCGACCTACCGACTGACCGTGGCGTACGACGGGACCGACTTCTGTGGCTGGCAGCGGCAGGCCAACGGCTCGTCCGTGCAGGCCGCGCTGGAGGAGGCTCTGGCCAAGCTCTGCCAGGCACCGGTGACCTGCCGGGCCGCAGGCCGGACGGACGCAGGGGTGCACGCGCTGGGACAGACCGTCAGCTTCCGGCTGGAGCGGCCGGGCTCTACCTTTTCGACGCGATCGCTCGTCTTGGGCACGAACCACTACCTGCCGCCGTCGATCGCGGTCCAGGACGCGGTGCAGGTGCCCGACGAGTTCGACGCTCGCCACTCGGCCAGTGGCAAGCTGTACCGCTACCAGATCTGGACCGGCGTGGCGGCCTCGCCGCTGCATCGCCGCACGCACTGGCACGTCAGCCGGCCGCTCGAGCTGGGCGCGATGCGGGAGGCCGCGCAGCTGCTCACCGGGCGCCACGACTTCCGTGCCTTCCGCGCCGCCGACTGCGAGCGCCAGACCACGGTGCGCCTGATGCGTCGCATTGAAGTGCTGCAGCCGGCCGGTGCGGCGGAGCCCGTCCTTCACGTCGAGGTGGACGGGACCGCGTTCCTGAAGAACATGGTACGCATCCTGGTCGGTACGCTCGTCCAGGTCGGCAAGGGCAAGATGAGCCTGGAGCACGTCCAGCGGCTGCTTACGTCCGGGGATCGGACCCAGGCGGGGCCTACTGCACCGGCCCATGGTCTGATCCTGGTGCGCGTGCACTACGGGCCGCGTGAGGGCGCTTAGCAGGTAGGCGCCTCATTAGACGATGTTCCATGTGGAACAGGCGGCCTCTGTTGCTGAAGGCGCGATGTTCCATGTGGAACACCGACCAAGCGACAACCCGGCCTGTTCCATGTGGAACACGGTGCTGAGGCGGGATGGATGTTCCATGTGGAACATCGCTCTGAGGCCGGAGGGGTGTTCCATGTGGAACAGCGAGCCTACTCAGCCCTGCTCACGGTTCAACTGCAGCGGGGAGAGAGGGCTGCTGGTGCTTCCGGTTGTTCCATGTGGAACAGCGGACCCGGCGCTCCACGGGGTCAGCGGTAGCTCTCGTTGCCCAGCACGCCGCGCAGCTTGCCGGTGGCCGGGTCGAAGATCTCCAGGGATGCGGTGCGGGTGACGTAGACGCCCTGATCGGTCGCGACGAGGTGCTTGATCGAGTCCACCGCGAACAATGGGCGCAGCTCGTCCTCCCAGATGCGGGTCCCGGTGTCTGCGTCCAGCGCGACCAGCCGCCAGCCGCCAGAAGAACCGACTCCGCAGGTCGCGAAGAAGCGCTTGCCGCCCAGGGTGGCCGGGCTGCACTCCCGGACAGTGAGCGCGTCGGCGGCCGGGATGGCCGTCCGCCAGTGCACCTCGAGGGACGAGGGATCGAAGCCGACCGCGAAGGGCAGGGGGGTACCGGGCGACTTGACCGCAGAAGCCACCGCCAGATCCCCTTCCACGTACGTCGACATGACCCGCAGCCCCGAGACCGAGGGATGCGGGCGTCGATCGGGAGGCTCCAGGTGGATGCGGCGCTTGGCGCACGCCGCCGGCAGCCGAGCGGCCCGCAGGCCCTCAGCCAGCGGAGCCCGCGCCGTGTCGAGAGCGGAGGTCCTGCCGTCGATCGTCGAGAGGACGACCTCTTCCGAGCCGGGCATCGGGCACAGGTGCGATACGCGATCGGTCAGCGGGACGACACCGCGCTCGGCGCCAGTCTCGAGCCCATGGACATGCACGCGGCCCCGGTAGTCCGTGACCGCGATGTGCTTCGCCGTCGTGGTGAACCAGGTGTCCCGGTACCCGTCGCTGTAGCTGCCGAGCGGGCCGATCTGCCAGCGGATGACGGCGCTCTTGGCATCGGCCGCGACGATGTAGAGCTGGTCGTCGGCCCCCAGCCGCATCCGACCGATGACGGCCTCTCCGGACGCGAGCGTGACCGGGACCGGCGGGCCGACCACGTCGTCCCAGAGCGCCCGCAGCAGGGGGCGCGAGGTCCAGGTCTGCGAGCTGAAGCTGCCTCCTGGTACGACCGAGCGCACGCTGCTGCCACAGCTGCGCCAGCCGATCAGCAGCGCCGGGATCGCCGGCAGCAGCAGCAGCAGCCCGCGCAGCCAGGACATGCCGGATCCCCGCGATGAGCCGGACTGCCGCGGGTCCGCCTCGGGCTGCTCCTTCGGTCGCGGGCGCGGCGGCAGGAACTCGGTGCCGCAGTACTCGCAGCGGATGCGCTCCAGCTCAGAGGCCACGTCCAGCTTGGCGCCGCAGTGCGAGCAGCGCAGGGAGACCAGCATGGCTTGCATTATATGGCGCTTTGGCCGAGCCCCGGCCGTGGCGCATGCGGAGCGGTCCGGACAGGCCGCTCGGTTCAGCCGGCAGCGAGGGCGGCTGGCTCGCTGAGGTCGTTCAAGAGCGCATAGCCCGAGCCGGGCTGCACGCAGGCCTTCAGGTCTTGTGGGATGAGGCGCCCGAAGAGGGCAGCGCCGGGCGAGGGCGGGCGAGAGCGGGAGGGCGAGGCGCGGCCGGGAGCGCCGGGCGGCGCTAGAACTCGAACCCGAGGCCGGCCGAGAGGCTGGTGTCGGACAGGTCGAGCTTGTTGGCGGCGCCGAAGCCGTTGATGAACGAGCCGTTGAACTCGACGAAGGCGGTGACGCGGTTCAGGCCGATCTCCTGATCGATGGACCGCGCCGCCCGCCAGTCGATCGCCGACAGGTCGATCGCCAGGCCGGGCCGGATGACGAGGCCGGCGGACGCCCCCGACGCGCTGTGGGTCGCCTGCTGCGGCTGGCCCTGGGCGTCGGTGTACGAAGCCGTCAGCTCGGTGGTGAAGCTGCCGCTGCTGCTGACCCACCAGATGTAGTAGCCGAGGCCGACCTTGACGTACGGGATGAACGGGATGCGGAAGCGCTTGGACAGGACGTCAAAGCGGTAGACCAGCATCAGCGCCACCGGCACCAGGTTGAACGTCGTCTCGTCGCCCGAGATGCAGTCGCCGTAGGCCAGCGCCTTCGTCGGGTCGCTCGGGCGGTAGTAGAAGCGGGCCTTGTTCTCGTCGCGCACGCGGCAGTACGAGGCGCCGCCCATGGCGCTGCCGGTGGCCGAGAACGACGGCGCCGAGACGCTGGTGTAGCCGGCCGAGAGGCCGATGCCGAGCACGCCGAACTTGTGGAGGAACTGGTAGTCGATCTCGCCCTCGCCCAGGAGGCGCCGCGCCGGCACGTCGCCCTTGGGGTTGTCCGAGTTGCCGAAGTAGTCCGAGAACGGCGTCGACGAGGGCAGGTTCGGCATCGCCGCCGTCGGCCCGGTCCGGCCGTTGAGGCTGGAGCTGCTGTCCAGGTGCGGCACGTACGGGCCGAACTTCACCTCGAACATCAGGAACTGCGGCGACTCGGTCGGCGCCGCGTGGGCCTGCGGCCCGGACAGCGACACACCGAGCAGCGCCGCTCCCCCGAGCAGCGCCGCGCGAGACAGGCGGGTCCGCTTCATCGGTCGCCTCGCACCCGCTGGGCCACACGCACCCGCCGGCCGAGGCGCAGGCCGCCGAGCCCGAGCCCGAGCAGGGACAGCAGGAACAGACCCAGCGCCGAGCCGGCCGGCTGCGCCGGGACCCGGCCCAGCGAGCAGCCGAAGCCCGTGGGGCAGTTCCCCTGCTCGTCACAGAACGACTCGAGCGGGTTCTGCGTCACGAGCGGCGTCCCCTCCATCAGCGCCGAGGGCTTGGCGTTGCCGTAGGTGTCGATGGCCACGACCATCACCTGGTAGATCTCCTGGTTGACCAGCCCGTCGATGCGGGCGTTGAGGCTGTTGGTGGTCGCCATGATGCGACCCGAGCAGATGAACCGCGGATCGAGCGGGAAGTCCAGCATCTGCGACGTCGTGTGGCCCTTGCTCTCGACCCGCATGTTCTTGTCGCGGCCGGGCACGGGCCGCCGGTACAGCACGCCGTCCAGGCACGACGAGAACCAGTAGCGCTGCGAGGTCAGGTACCCCTCGTCCCGCACCGGGGTCTTGGGGTCGCTCTTCTTGCGGCACAGGAGCTGGTAGCTGTCGATGCCGACCGTGTTCTCGGGCACCGACCAGCTGACGCTGAGCGCGCCGTTGCCCGAGGTGATGTTGTTGATGGTGACCTCGGCGGTCGGCGGCCGCGTATTCACCGCCAGCGGCAGCGTGCAGGTGGCCGGCGCGTCGCTGTCCGGGCCCAGCGTGATCGTCGCGGTCCGCTGCTGCGGCCCGTTGGTGTCCGCGCACGAGTACATCCAGGTCATCGGGTCCTGGCTCTTGGGCCGCGGCAGCGTCACCACCTCGGAGGGCAGCGAGACGTCGAACGGCGCGGTCCGCCGGAAGCTCTGATCGGACGGCATCGCCGCCGGGTCGCAGCTCGGGCTGGTGCTGTTGCGGTAGCTGAGCTTCGCGCAGTCCGCGTCGCCGATGTACATGCCCAGGCCGAAGTTGCTGGCCACCGGCGCCGGGCTGGTCAGCACGATGTGCATGAACACGTCGCGGCTGCGGCACTCGCACTCGGCGCGCGAGAAGATGGCGCCCGCCTGCGCCGCCGGCACCAGCGTCAGCTCGTCGCCGCTGCCGATCGAGATCGAGGTCGTGCCGGCGATCATCTTGTTGTCGATCGAGCCGCTGCACGTGCCCGAGCCGGTCGTGCTGGTCATCTGCGCCTGCGCCTGCCCAGGCGAGCCGGCGAGCGGCACGAGGAGGCCCAGCGCGGCGACCGCGGGTCCGACCCCGGCCCACAGCCTCGCCCGGGACGACAGCCGGGACGACGCCCGGGACGACAAGGCGCCGGCCCCCCCGGGCGCGGTGCGGCCACCGTGGGCAGCCGCCCCGCCCGAACGAGAACCAGCGTCCAACCAGGATCCGGAGCCAGGAGGCGACGGGAGTCTCATGACTTTTGCATTGAGCAAGACGCGGGCCACGCAAGCCCCGTCGGCCCGGGCCTCGTCGGCGACGGCGCAGCGACAGCCTGGCAGCGGGCACCGATGCTGCTGCGACAAAGTGACAATCCCCCCGCTGCCCGCGCCGGGACCGGGGCGCGCAGGCGCCGGCCGCCGGCCCGCCCGATGTGGCCGACCAGGAGACTGCCCAGCGCCGGGCTTTTTCGGTACCTTTTAGCCATGTCAGCAGGTCAGTACCTCATCACCGTGATCCTCAGCGCCGCGGTCAGCGCCGGCACCTACGTCGTCATGCACAACGTCGTGCCGAGCAAGCCCGTGGTGCAGACCGTCGACGTGCCGCAGGTGACCGGCCTGACCCCGGAGCAGGGTCGGGCCCTCATCGAGCCGCTCGGGCTGCTCCTGGTCATCGACGGCGAGAAGGTGCCCGACAGCGATCGCGTGACCCCCGGCTCGCTCATCGACCAGCGGCCGCTGCAGGGCTCGCGCCTGGTCCGCGGCGGCGAGATCCATGCCCACATCGCCACCGCGCCGCAGCTGTTCCCGGTGCCGGTGCTGACCGGCATGCCCGCTCCCCTGGCGCAGCAGCAGCTCGTCACTGCCGGCTTCCGAATCGGCGCCATCACCGAGGAGGTCTCGGACAAGGTGCCCGCCGGCCAGGTGATCGCCACCCAGCCCGTGGCCGGTGAGCGCCTGCGCAAGGGCGAGGCCGTGAGCCTGCACGTCGCCAAGGCCACCGAGCAGTTCGACCTGCCGAGCCTGCGCGGCAAGAGCCTGGGCGGCGCCCGCGCCGCGCTCGAGCAGCTCGGCCTGGTCGTCGGCGACGTGCGCCGGGGCAGCGATGACAACGCCGCCGACGGCGCGGTCCTGCGCCAGAGCCCGGCCGCCGGCACCAAGGTCAGCAAGGGCCAGAAGGTCGACCTGGTCATCAACGACTGAGCCGCCCGCACGCCCCGCCCGCCCGCGCTCGCGCCCGCGTCTCGGGCGCCCCGCTCCTCACCTCCTCGCGACCGGCCGCCGAAAAGGCCGGCTCAGCCGCCCCTGCCGGCGCCGCCCGATCCCGCCCCTGTGCTGCTCAAAAGCCCGAGATCAGGGGCTGCCGGCCCGGCCCGCCCGAGCGATTGACATTGCCTTCGGCTTTGAGGCTAATAGCGGAATGTCCTCGCTCCTCTCTCGCAAGCCCGCCGAGGCCGCCGATGCGGCAGCGGCGGCCGGGACGGAGCAGCCGCTCGCGGGGGGCGAGATGCGGGCGCGGTAAGAAGCCCTCTTTGGCCGATGCAGGCCGATGCAAGGAGAACTAGGCGATGGCCTCTGATCTGGTGCAACTTCGTCTGCGCGGCATGGGGCAGACCCGCCGCCGGGACGCCTGGTGGGTCCAGCCGCTGCTGGTCTTCCTCGGCCTCTCCAGCTTCATCGTCTACGCCACCTGGGCGGCGCTGCAGAACGCGCACTACCACTTCGGCCCCTACCTCTCGCCCTTCTACTCGCCCGAGCTCTTCGGCGACTCGCCGCACGCGCTGTTCGGTCCCAAGCCCGCCTGGTGGCCGGGCCTGATCCCGTTCTCGCCGGCCATGCTGATCCTGTGGGCGCCCGGCGGCTTCCGCTTCACCTGTTATTACTACCGCGGCGCCTACTACAAGGCGTTCTGGGCCGACCCGCCCAACTGCGCCGTCGGCGAGCCGCGTAAGAGCTACTGGGGCGAGCGCTCCTTCCCGCTCATCGTCCAGAACATCCACCGCTACTTCCTGTACCTCGCGCTGCTGTTCATCCTGCTGCTCGGGCACGACGTCTGGAAGGCGATGTGGTTCAAGGACCTCGCGACCGGCCAGACCAAGTTCGGCATCGGCGTCGGCACCCTGGTCCTCGCGGTCAACGTCGTCTTCATCAGCTTCTACACCCTGGGCTGCCACTCGTTCCGGCACCTCATCGGCGGCAAGCGCGACCGCATCTCCGAGGCCGGCTTGACCAAGGCCGCCTACGACTGCTCGAGCTGCCTCAACCGCGCGCACCAGCGCTGGGCCTGGTGCAGCCTGTTCTCGGTCATGTTCGCGGACGTCTACGTGCGCCTCTGCTCGATGGGCATCTTCACGGACTTCCGCATCCTCTAACCCCCCCACAAACGGACGCTCTGAAAACAGCCATGGCGACAGTTGATATCCAACCCGTTCAGCACGATGTCCTTGTGATCGGCGCGGGGGGCGCCGGTCTGCGCGCCGCCATCGAGGCCGCCGCCGGCGGCGTCTCCGTCGGTTTGGTCTGCAAGTCCCTGCTCGGCAAGGCGCACACCGTCATGGCCGAGGGCGGCATGGCCGCGGCCATGGCCAACGTCGACGACCGCGACAGCTGGAAGGTCCACTTCGCGGACACCATGCGCGGCGGCCAGTACGTCAACAACCCGCGCATGGCCGAGCTGCACGCCCAAGAAGCGCCGGCCCGCGTCCGCGAGCTCGAGGCCTGGGGCGCGCTGTTCGACCGCACCAAGGACGGCCGCATCCTGCAGCGCAACTTCGGCGGCCACAAGTACCCGCGCCTGGCCCACGTCGGCGATCGCACCGGCCTCGAGATGATCCGCACCCTGCAGGATCACGGCATCCACCGCGGCATCGACGTGCACATGGAGTGCACGGTCGTCACCCTGCTCAAGGACGGCGACCGCGTCGCCGGCGCGCTCGGCTACGACCGCGAGCGCGGCCGCTTCCGGCTCTTCCGCGCCAAGGCCATCGTGCTCGCCACCGGCGGCATCGGCCGCGCCTACAAGATCACCAGCAACAGCTGGGAGTACA
>ERZ650309.1539-NODE-1539-length-10804-cov-3.289515_pt1 | contig 10804 bp, 10 predicted proteins | sample MGYA00376245_ERZ650309 | MGnify/ENA primary metagenome ERZ650309 (study PRJEB26733, sample SAMN07839294) | wastewater metagenome | biome: urban; feature: wastewater treatment plant; material: waste water | place: USA: North Carolina | collected 2016-04-26 ...
GATTCCAGGGGCGGTTCCAGTCGATCTCGATCTCGCGGATGGTGCGCTGATCGGCCAGGTGACCTCGAGAGCGCACGGGGATGGTCAGCCACTGCGTGCCGTGGGCGGTCTTGATGCGGTTGCGGTTCCGCCAGCCGAGTCGGTCGTACTGCACGTCATCGTAGAATACAAACACGTCCGACTTCTGGATCAGATCAAAGTAGCCTCGCCAGGGGATGAACGAGGGCTGGAGCACGACGCAGCCCTGGGCGCCCCAGAACTGCTGGAGCGTGAGGATGAGGTCCTGGAAGCTCTCGCGCGGGCGCAAAGCAGGCGCGCCGGTCGTGGTGCTGGCCGAGGCCTTGGCAGAGGCTTTGCTGGTGGCGGTCGTGGAGGAAGGCGCCGTCACGCGCGCCGCCTGGCGGCTGGGGGTGACGCAGTCGGCCGTCAGCCATGGGCTCGACAAGCTGCGCGCGATCGTCGGCGACCCCTTGTTCGTGCGCTCGGGCCGCGGCATCGTGCCGACGGCACGCGCGCTGGCGCTGGTGGTCCGCGCGCGCCTGCTGCTCGACGACCTGCGCGGCTTCGTCACTGCCGACGGCTTCGACGCGTCCCGGCAGACCGGCGAAGTGACGATCGCCGCCAACGACCTGCAGCGCGACCTGCTGCTGCCCGCCGTGCTGCACCGCCTGCGCGCCGACGCGCCGAACCTGACGCTGCGGGTGATCCCGTCCGACGTGCCGACGCCGGAGATGCTGCGCGACGGCCATTGCCTGGCCGTGATGTCACCGCGGCCACCCGAAGCGGCCGACCTGGTGCAGAAGCGGCTGTTCGAGGACGACTACCGCGTCTACCACGATCCCGCCTGCCGATCCGCGCCCCTCACGCTCGACGATTACCTGGCGGCAGAGCACGTCACGGTGGTCTACGAGCCGCGGCGGCGCCTCGACCTCGACCAGGCGCTGGCCGAGCGCGGCGTCGTGCGGCGCTTTGCCGTCACCGTCCCGGGATTTGCCGGCGTGCCGGCCTTCGTGCGCGGCAGCCTCCGGCTGGCCACGGCGCCCAGCCTGCTGGCCGACGGCCTGTTCCGCGGCCTGGCCAGCGCGCCGCCGCCGCTGCCCTGCCCCACGCTGCCGATGTACCTGATCTGGCACCTGCGGCACCAGGCGGACCCGATGCACCGCTGGCTGCGCTCGGCGATCGAGGCAGCGGTCGGCGCAGCACCGATCAGCACCTGACGCGACGACATGCCCGCCCGGCTGCCGGCCGGTACCGGCCTCACGCGCCAGCGACCGCGAACTCCTCGGTATCGACCTCGGCCATCGTGGCCGCGTTGTAGCGCTGGCCCTGGATCGCGCCGGGCCGGAACAGCCTGTCGAGCCGCGCCAGGATGTCGGCGCCGAGGACCAGGCCCGAGGCACCGAGGTCTTCGGACAGGTGGCTGGCGCTCGTCGTGCCCGGGATCGGCACGATGTGCTCGGCCTGGTGCAGCAGCCAGGCGATGGCGAGTTGCGCCGGCGTACAGCCCGCGTCGCGCGCCAGGCCGGCAAACTCATCCAGCAGCCGCAGGTTGGCGGCATAGGCGGCTGGCGCAAAGCGCGGCATCGCGCGGCGGATGTCCTTGGGGTCGGCCTGGATCGCACCACCGCCCAGCATGCACAAGGCCGGCATGTTGGCGGCGGCCACCGCACAGACGTTGCCGCCCGCGGTGGGGGCATAGATCGTCAGCAGGTTCTGCGGGCTCAGGTGGCCGGGGTTGAAGGTCTCACCCTCGATGATGCGGAAGGGCACGCCCGGCATCCAGGCCTGCACGAAGCGGCGCAGTGCACGCACGCCGTTCATCGGCTCGGGCACTTCGGGCGCCGCGTCGGGGCTGGCCTGGGCGAGCAGCAGCACATTGCTCACGGCCGCGACCAGGTCGACCCGCGCGCGGATCGCGTCGTGCAGCGGCTCCGGATCGTGCGGGCCTTGCACGCCCGGCGCCTCGGCCGGAGCCTCGGTGTCGATCCGCAGCCGATCGGCGGACTGCAGCACGAGCGCGAGGCGCTGCGGATCGTCGGCCGCGCCGCAGGCCGCGCCTTCGAGGTTGCAGAACTTGCCTTTGCCACACTCGAGCCCGCCGAACCCGCCGCAGAATTTCCCGTCGGTGGCGTCGGCAGGTGGCAAAAACAAATCCGTGGCGGTGCAGGCGCAGTTATACTATACCTACAGTTTCAGTGCGTCGCTGCGATTGCGCCTCGGCGTAGGTTACTACCGGGCCTTCTACACAAATATATACGACTCAGGTTTGCAGGGTAATCCGCCGATTCCGAGCGGAGATAAATTCAAGGCCGATTTTGACCGCATTCTCGCGCTCGACGGACAAAACCCGCAGATTATTTCACTGCAGCTCGGCGCAGAATTCGGCTTTTAGACTTGTCTGAATCGCGGCACCGCCGCGCCTCAGACGTGGAACTTATTTCGGGTAGTAAAAGGGCAGATTCAGCGTCTGTCCCATCAATGCGACATCGACAGCCGAAGTGAACCGGTAGTCGTTGTTATTCAAATCACGCAGCTTTGGCACCAGGTCGACAATATTGCGACCCGCGAGGTTGACGGGCACTGAAATCATGGCGTCTGCCTGTTTGGGTAAAGTCTGGTTCTGTTTGGCGCCGCTCACCACCTTTGTTCCCGCTGCGGTGAAGTCATATTCGATACGTGGTATTTTCACGTCAAACGGGTTAGGGTTATGCACGTTGAACTTGAGCGTAAAGGTCGCCTGCGGATTGAGCGGGTTGGAAAAATTCATTTTTTCAAAATCGAGTGAACCGAAGTGTACCTGTGGCAGTTTTGGTACAGCCACAACCTTGGCGCCTTCGATTGGCACATTGACCGTGCCGATGAGTTCATTGATGTAGATACCGACGTTACCTTTCAGTGCAATTTCGACAGCATCCTTTTTAGCGAATTCGATGAACGCCTCGACTGTTTCGACGTAGCGCACTCGCTGCACGATGGAGAATTGTGTTGTCTCTTTGGCTTTGATCACAACATTTTTGTCGTTTTGTGCGTCGATCATGCGGCGGCCGTCGACGCTGATCTGGAAAGCCAGTTTGCTGAACGTGATACCAAAACCCACTTTGTTGCGAATGCTGTAGATATATTCTATATCCGCACCTTCGAAATCAAAGCCCTTGAGTTGCACATCTTTCAGTGTGATGTCGGGTGCATATTCGCTGAGCGTGCCCTGAAGCAGTGCGCAGGAAAGCTGTGGAATCAGCAAGATTGCCAGCAGTAGTGAGCGGGAAAGGTTTCGCATCGCTCCAGAGAGGGGAGCGAAAGGCTGCGTCAAGAGATTTTGAATTGCGCTCCTAATTTTGCCTTTTTCAGAACTTCCCTAAATATTTGGCCAGCAATGCTATCAGGTCTGCGGCGCGCACCGGTTTGGGTAAAGCTGCATTAAAGCCGAAAGGCACCGGGTCAGACATGATTGGGCCTTCTGAATAACCGCTGGAAACAAAGATCGGTGTCACTTTATCGATCTTGCGCATCTCAGCCACGACTTCTTTGCCCCCCATGCTGCCGGGAATCGTCAGATCGAGAATGATGGCGATGGGTAAGCGCTGCTCCACGACAGCGCGCGAATGGTAATCGAGAGCCGCCTGGCAGTTTTCGACAGCCTCAACGCGGTAACCCAAAGATTGCAGCTGCGCCGAGATAGACTCGAGAACCATCTCTTCGTCGTCCATCACCAGAATCGTGCCTCGGCCGCCGGCGGTTTTTTCATCCGGCGCAGCATGCGTATTTTCGGGAATTGTTGCTCCGGGCAGAGCCGGTAGCCAGACATGAAAAACTGAACCTTTGCCCGGCGCTGAAATAACTTCGATGGTGCCGCCGTGTCGCTTGACGATTGAATAACTTGAGGCGAGACCCAGTCCGCGGCTGTTGGCCTTGGTGGAGAAAAACGGGTCGAATATTTTCTCCAGGTGCGCTGGAGAAATTCCAACACCGCTGTCTGCTACCGAAACCCGCACATAGTCACCGGCGGGCAGCATTACATGCGCGCCGTGTTCGATTTTATGATTTGCCGCGGAAATAGTGATAAGTCCGCCATCGGGCATTGCCTGCTGCGCGTTGCGCACGAGATTGTCGAAGACTTGCGCAATTTGTACAGGATCGTATTCGCAGGGGTGAGTATCGATCGCAATATCAAAATGCGCACGGCAGTTCGACCCACTTAGAACAAAATTGATTGTGTCGCGCACATGCGGGAAAAGGTGCCCGGTGCTGCGCCGTGGTCCGCCCCCGCCGGCAAAGGTCATCAGTCTCTGCGTCAGGTTCTGCGAACGCTCAAGTCCTTCGAGAATACGGCTTAAATAATGTGTGACGCGCTCGTCAGTGCTGATTTTTTTCGCCAATTCTGCATAGCCGAACATACCGCTCAGGAGGTTGTTGAAATCGTGTGAAACGCCGCCCGCGAGCACCGCCAGCGACTCAAGCTTTTGTGTCTGCAATATGTTCTTTTCGAGTTGCCGCTGTGGAGTCAGGTCGCGCACGGTGGCGAAAAGACGCCCGTCGGAGAGCATGCGCGCATGGATCTCGACCTGGATGCGCTCGCCGTTTTTCTTTTCTAAAGTGCGTTCCGTTGTTAGCGCCCAACCGGCTTTTAATTCTGCGAAACGAGGCGCATCGCCTTCTTCATAAACGAATACATCGGTTACATTCATCGACAACAATTCTTCACGCGAATAACCTGTTAGCACCTCAGCTGCAGGATTCACTTCCAGAAAATTTCCATTTGTATCGGCGACAAACAGGCATTCTCCGGTCTGTTCAAACAGTCGCTGGTAACTTTCGCGTGATTCGCGGAGTGCCTGTTCCATTTCCTTACGTTCGGTAATATCCTGGTAGGTGCCTTGCATCCTGGCCAGGTTACCGTCGGGCCCAAATTCAACCTCCGCTTCACCATGGACATGCCTGATGCTGCCGTCGCGCAATAGCACCCGGGCATCGACTGGCTGAGGTTTGTTTTCTTCGATAGCTTTTGCCGCGAGCGCACGAACGCGCTCTCTGTCGTCAGGATGAAAGACCTGGATCGCCATTTCAGTTGAGCCATCAAATTCATGGTGCGTTAAATCAAAAATCCGGTACATCTCATCAGACCAGAAAACCTTGCCCGTGCCGGGTTCCCATTCCCAGCTACCCGTCTTGCTCAGCCGCTGTGCTTCGGCAAGGCGGCGGCTGGTATCGAGCAGTATTTTCTGGTTTCTTTTTTTGACGGTGATGTCAGTGCGTATCGCGAGAAACTCCGTGATTTCCCCAAACCCGTCCCTAAATGGCACAATCGTCGTATCGACCCAGTAAAAAGTTCCATCCTTTTTGCGATTGCATATTTCTCCCCGCCATACATTGCCGCTGTAAATCGTGGTATACATGTGCCGGAAAAAATCTGCGGTATGGTAGCCTGAATTGAGAATACGGTGATTTTGGCCGATCATTTCAGAGCGGGAATAGCCTGAAATCTCGCAGGCTTTATCATTAACATAGGTTATGCAACCTGATTTGTCGGTCACCGCCACGATAGAATGTTCATCGAGCGCCGATTTATAATGCAACAGCAGTTGTTCGATCTTATTTTCCCAACTCTGGTCGCGTATAATGCCGGTCATTGTTACGACGTGCCCCTCGGCATTGAGCATTGCATCGGGTTCGCTGATAATATGGCGAACGCGCCCGTCGGGCATGATAATGCGAAATGCCAGTGAAACCGGTTCGCGCAGCGAGTGCACATGCGAATTTGCCTTGTTAACGGCCTCGATGTCGTCGGGATGTACGAGTTTGAAGAATTCCTGGTAGAGGTCTGCGCCATGCATTTTACCGGCGTCGAGACCAAATATTGTGTACAGGTTTCTCGACCACTGCACACGATTCGTCGACAGATCCCAAATCCAGGCGCCCATCAGGGAGCCCATTTTCTGCAGATTCAGATTGCTGACTGATTCGCTCATTAATTAAAATTTTCCGTCCGGGAATTTACCCGTGGCAGTATATGTAGTCCAGCAAAAAAAACCGCGTTTGTACTCTACGGTATTTCTCTTTATTGTGCAGCCTGAATTTTAGCGAGATAATATTCGCTGTAACCAGATTTATCTTTTTGGGCAGCGAGTGCGAAATAGCGCTGCGCTTCGTTCATCTTGCCCGCCGCAAACAAGGTGCGACCGATTTCTTCCGTCAGTAGCGGATGCTCAGGATATTTTTTCAGCAATTCGGTTAAGTGGGCGAGCGCGGCATCTGTTCCCTTTTGCCGGCGCAACAGGCGCACGAGAGAAATTCTCGCGCGCAGCGGCAGCTGGTTATCATGGGCAAGCATCTCTTCCACTTTCGCGAGGTTGCCGGTTGCGAGCGCTTCACGGCCCTGTTCGATATTTTTGACCAGATTTCCCGAACGCTCGGCATCGGCAGCCAGTCTTGCTTCAGCCAGTATATCCAGTGTGACGAGTGTGCGGTCGTCGCTGGCTTTTTCGCTGCCATGAAAGTCGTCGAGTAGCTGGAAAATTTTACCCGTAAACCCCGCGGCATCGAGACCGGCACTGTGCTCGAGGACTTCGGTCAACCGGTTCTCTCCCCAGAATTCGCCGTTCTTGTGCCGCGCTTCGGTGACGCCGTCGGTATAGATGAGCAGGCGGTCGCCTTTCTGCAGCTGCACGGTGTTTACCGGAAACTGCAGCGCGGGCAATTTGCCAAGAATGGTACCGCCGCTTTCGAGCGCCCTTATGCTTTTGCCAGAAAGCAGGTAGATTTCAGGGTGCGCCGCGCCGCAATATTCGAATGCATAGGTATCGGGGTGCACCTTGCAGAGAATTCCGGTCAGGTAAAAATCGGTCTGCCCGATGATGCGGCACATGTCGTCGTTGATGCGGCTGAGAATTCTGCCTGTGTCACTTTCGCCGCGTGCGGCATTTTCGAGGCTGACCTTGAGCATTGCCGTGATGAGTGCCGACCCGGCGCCATGACCTGAAACATCGGCGACGAAAATACCGATCTCACCCGAGTCAAAACGGAAAATTTCAAAATAATCCCCACCGACCTCGAGCATTGGTTTCACGCGGCCGCTGATGGCGAGGCGATCGTCGTGCATCTCGTTACTGGCGAGGATTGCCTTTTGTACTGTCGCGGCAATCGCCATGTCTGCCGACATTTCACTGTTTTTTTCGGCGAGAATAATTCCCTGGTCAAAAAAGCCTGCTTCCGATTTTTGCAGCCGCGAAACAACAAAGCCGAGAATACCCACGATGGTCAATAGCGCGGCATCGAGTACGACAATCTGCAGAATGGCAAAAATCGGATTAAACGGGGGAATATTCAGTTCTGCCGGCAATTTGCCCATGAGTGCGAGAGATCCTAACACTGCGTAGCCGATGGCCGAAAGTATCGCCGAATACATACCGAAACGCAGGTCTGCGACAAGCACTGTGAGTGCTGCGACGACGATGAGCACGATGCTGAACGGGCTTGCAAAGAGGCCCGTTGCGGCGACTGCATAGAGCAACACGAGGTTGTCACCCGTGACCATGCAGTACACCATTGCATGGTCAAATTTGAGATGCCAGAACGAAAACAGCGCCAGGGTATTCAGCGCGCCGAGAATACCTCCGGCGATCGTCAGTTCGTTGCGAAACGGCAGTTTAAAATAGTGCAGCAGCGCGAGCGATAAGGCGATCCAGAAGTAGCGCGCAAAAACGGCTGCTAAAAGCTGGCGGCGATAACGCTGTGTTTTCTCTGCATCGAGGTGTGTCATAATTTCGTTTTCAGTCGAGTGCGGATCTTATGTATACAGAAAAAATGCCGTGCAGATCAGTAACTGCCGACGTTCACGATTTTCGGCTCACCCGAAGCGGGTACAATGAGTGTCACCGGCGCGGGCAAACCTTTGGCCGGGTCGTCTTTTGCAATCCATACCGTGTAACGGTCGCCGGCAATTTTGGCCGCGCCATAACCGTCGCCTTTGGACACGGTTTTATTCACGCGTGTAATTTTAATCGGGTTTGCATAGTGCTTGATATTGTTGAAATCTTTTTTCAGACCAAATTGCTTTGTGTTGTTCGACAGCGATCCATTTTCGTTTACGAGTGAACCGCCCGCAATGGGGGTTATCGCGGTTGCCGCTTCTTCGACTGATTTACTTTCGCGCAGAATGCGCACATAATTTTCGACGACAGATTTTACATTCGCCGGCAGGCTTTCGACGGGAACATCGTCGGCTTTGCTCCACGAAAAAATCTGCTGGCTGAAAAATGCCGACACCAGCAGGAAAATTATCTTTTTTTGCATCGCTCAGCCTAATGAAGCAGTGACACCGGTCAAGCGGTTTAAACTCATGTATGCGTTCACTTTTGGCGCGCAATACCGGCGAGCAGAGCATTACAGCCTGCGAGCAGTTCGCCGCGTTTGGCGAGGCCTTTAAGTAGGCTTTTCCCCGTTACCTCGGCGTCGCTGAGATAAGCCAGCAGAAAGTAACTCTTGTGCTTCAACAGTTCGGCGTTCTTATGGTCGGCGGGAAATCCGCGCGGTACTTTTTTGGCGGCGTGTTCGTCTTCGATGTCAGGGAAAACTTTGCGCAATTTTTTATCGGCGAACATTGCCGCGATGCGGCTTTTGTCTGAGGCGATCTCGGCGCGCAACTTGTCGAGCACGCTTTTGTCAGGCAGGTAATAACCCGCGCCGAAAATCGATTTTCCGCCGGGTTCGATATGGATGTAGTAGCCAGGAACAGTGTTCGATTTTCTGCCGCCCGCGCAGATGAAGGCGCCGAGATGGTTTTTGTAGGGCGACTTGTCCTTGGCGAAGCGCACGTCGCGGTAGATGCGAAAGATACAGCTCTTGGGGTCGATCGTGGTGAGCGATTCGTCAAATTCGCTGAGCGCAAAGATCAGGCCGCCCACCAGTTCGAGAAAGTGTGCCTGCGCAGTTTCGAAATCTGCCTTGTGTTTGTTGAACCACTCGCGGTTATTGTTTTTCGCAAGGCCCTTCAGAAATTTCAGATCGTTTTCGGTCACAACAATGCGGATTTATTTCGTTCACAGGGCTGCAACGAGAATAAGCAGGAGATCTATTCTCCCAATTCTCCCTCGTCCAGCTGCCAGTAGTCTGCCATGAGCCGGTAATACCGGTAGGTTGAAGAATCTTCAGTCACGCGGCACTTTGTGTCCCGGTCGGTATGACGTTGCCACAACGTGATCAGGCTGTGGTCTTCGCGGTTGCGTACCCAGGTTGTAACGTCGCCGGTTTTGCCTTCGCAGCGGTTCTGTGTGCTCTGCGAAAAATAGATTTCAGCACCGTGCTGGTCGCGGGTCGCAGCGACTTCTCCCGTAGGGGCGACCGTGATGACCTGGAAATTGGCATGGCGTTCGTCGCTGTCGTTTTCTTCGGTTTTTGCGATGACAAACCGGGTATTGCCCGCATCAATAATCTCGCTGATCTCTCCATCCCATTGCTGCACAAATTCACACTGGGTCTTTCCGGAAAAAAATGACAGGAAAGGTTGCGGTGCTGTTCCGGTCTCTTCGGCTTCGGGGGGTACATGGATCTGCAGCGCGGTCACAAAAGGCGTCAGCGGAATTATTTTTTGCTGCACATGGACAGGGCTCTCTTCATCTGCCGGAAAATTTGCGGCCATGTAATCCCCCACGGCCTTCGCGAACCCCGGGCAGGTATCGCCTTGTTGCGCGGAAGCCGCTGTGTTACCGAGCGCTAGGGCAAAAAGAGTAAGCAAGAGTGTTCGCATGTCTATTCGACGCGCGAGGCGGCGTTGCGTTCAAAAAAGATTGGCACCTGCCGGCGCGACCCTCATCAGGCCATGTGCTCGATTTTCTCTGGACACTCAGCCCTGCAATGGTATGCATATTTTTCCTGTTGCTGAATCTTGCGATTCTCGGCGGCAGCATTGTCGCCGGGCAGATACTGCACCGCTTAGGTGCCCCGGCAATGCAGCTTCGCAGTATTTCGGTCGTCGAATGGATGCTCTCTTTGAGTACCGTGACGATCAATGCCGCGATATCGGTAGCAGGCTGGGCACTTTGGAAATCCGGCTGGTTAACTCTCAACACTACCGGCGGCGTACTCGCGATTCTGCGCGATACGTTGATTCTCGTGCTGGTGATGGATTTTGCGCTCTATGTTCTTCACCGCATTGCGCACTTGCCCGTCTTTTATCGCCTGGCGCATTTTAAACACCACGAATACCGCGATGTGCGCGTCATCGCCCTCTTTGTGATGCACCCGCTCGAAGCGCTTGGGTTCGGTTCGCTCTGGGTTTTTACGCTGACGCTGTTCCCGTTCACCGTCGAATCGGTGCTGCTGTTTCTGAACCTGAATCTGTATTTCGGCGTCACCGCGCATGGCGGATTGAGACTGTATTCACGCGCAGTGGCTGCCGTGCTTTCGCGCCTCGCGCTCAGTGACCCCGATTTCCATGCGCGCCACCACCGTGACGAAGCACATAACCTTGGTTTCTATACGACAATCTGGGACAGGCTGTTTCGCACCTTTCGGGCTTGAGGTGCGGGGTTTTAGATAAATAGTAGACAGTCTTGTCTTTTATTGATTTACCCCCTGTTTCGCGAAAAAAGTCTTACGTACGCCTGCTTCGGGCATACGCCAGAGGGGGCGAAGGGGTTCACAATGACGTCTCTTAAGATCGATACGGAAAATCTGCACATTACGATCGATGCCGAGACACTGGGGCGTGTGCGCAAGTTCTGGCGGGAAAACGATTTCACGCTCGGCATTGAGCTTTTGGATGCGCAACACATGTGGCTCATTGCACTGGTTTTTCATCTCGAAGTAG
>ERZ650309.1540-NODE-1540-length-10795-cov-4.970484_pt1 | contig 10795 bp, 12 predicted proteins | sample MGYA00376245_ERZ650309 | MGnify/ENA primary metagenome ERZ650309 (study PRJEB26733, sample SAMN07839294) | wastewater metagenome | biome: urban; feature: wastewater treatment plant; material: waste water | place: USA: North Carolina | collected 2016-04-26 ...
CGGGCGTCAGTGGCTCTTCGACCTGACACCCATGCCCATTGCGCGCGACTGATTTCAGCCAGTTCTCCGGCTTCTTGTGCCGGGCCGTAGCGAGTCCACCACGGCGACCATGCGCGCCGGGACCAACCCCTGAATAGTCACCATAGCGCCAGTAGGTCAGGTTATGGATGCTTTCGGCGCCCGGTCGCGCATGGTTCGATATCTCATAGGCGGAGAGGCCCGCCGCCTGTGTGATGTCATGCGTCAGTTCATAGAGCGTGGCACCATGTTCTGGATCGACCAGATCGATTTCGCCTTGTGCCGCGAGCGTTGCGAAACGCGTGCCTGGTTCGATGGTCAGCTGGTACAGGGACAGATGTTCCGTTCCGAATGAAAGCGCGCGGTTCAGTTCGGCGGACCAGGCTTCCATCGTCTGATGCGGGCGGGCGTAGATGAGGTCGAAACTTACCCGCGCGAAATTGTCCTGCGCCACGGCCAGCGCAGACAGTCCTTCCCGCACGTCATGCGCACGTCCAAGGAAGCCCAGGGCTTCATCATCAAGTGCCTGCAAGCCAAGGGAAATCCGATTGACGCCGGCGCGAGCCAGATCAGCAAAACGGGCAGCCTCGACCGAGGAGGGGTTTGCTTCAAGCGTGATTTCGACATTCACAGCAAACCCCCAAAGCGATTGTGCTGACTCAATAAGCGCCTCAACCGTCGAAGGCGGCATCAGCGACGGGGTGCCCCCCCCGAAAAAGATCGATCCGATCTGTCGGCCAGGCAGGAGGGCAGCTTCGTGCGCCAGGTCCCGGAGCATGGCCGCACGCCAGGCATCCTGATCTATTGTCTCGCGAACATGGCTGTTGAAATCGCAATAGGGGCATTTTGAAATACAGAACGGCCAATGGATATAGAGCGCCAGCGGCGGGTCCTGGCTGCAATGCGGCCCTGTCGATTGAGGCTGAACTTCCATGGCGTGTGCCGCCGCGATAGCGACATCATCGTTCTAACGCCACCATGACCCTTCAGGCCAAAATGATCGCGCCAATCGGGTTCAAAAGGGCTTTTGCCCAACGACGTTGCCAACAGAACTGTACCGGCAGACGAGAATATCGAATTGGGCACCCTGTCCGAGCGCGCAGCCAACCTCGCGGGTGTTGCGCCACATCACCTGCGTGTAGTGCCCAACATCCTCGATCCGCCCAGTCTGGCTGTTTTGCGGGAACGTACCCGGGCGGAAATGGCGCTTTTCCTGGATCCAGTAGTCGACCATGTTCTCGGCTGAATAGTGGCCCCGGGTTCCCGCCCAAAGATTCTCGCCCTGCGGGTTGCGGTCACGCGGATCATAAGGCGCGTGTTCAAGCCGGTTGATGCGGCCAAGATGGTCGGCCCAGTATTGCGCTGATGTGGCAAGCGATTCATTCCAGCGGAGAAGGGGAACGCCGGCAAGGTCGCGTTCGCGATTGTGAGATGCCAGGACCCGAGATTCCAGATTGGACTGGAGATCCGTCGTGCCAAGAGTCAATGGCGCGCACAGGGTCAGAGCCACCGCACCTGCTACCTTGCCTAATCTCGAACCCACCATAGTCGACCCCATATTCGCACTGCCCTGACAGCATATACACGCGCGAATGGCTGATTGGTTTCAGCTCATGATTAGCGGCCTATTAACCAAGTTTGGCGCGCAAACGCCAGATGGGTTTTTCATTCAGCGGATTGTGGCTGAAATTCAGACCTTTGCGGGCTTGGGTCCGGCCGGCAGGATGAGCACCTGATCGCCCACCTTGATCTGGTCGAACAGCTTGGCGGCAAAGCCGAGCGGGACACCAATGCAGCCGTGCGTCGCAGCTCCCCAACGGACGTTGCTGCCATGAATGGCAACGCCGTCATCGGTCAGCCGCATGGTATACGGCATGGGAGCGTCATAGGTATTGGATCGATGATCCTTCAGCTTTTCCCGGATTGAAAGCTGGCCAGTTGGGGTAGGCTTTTCGTCGGCGCCATAGAGAATCACGGCAGTGCCAATTTCATCGCCGGCACGAAAGACTGAAATAATCTGCCGTTCCAGGTCAATCCTGATCCACACGCCGCCGGGACCAACACCGGAATCATTCCACACGAATTCTCCATATCGCATCCGTTTTCGGACGTTGAGAATGGACCTGACAGGCGACTGACCGTCAGGGGATGAGAGTTTGGCCGCTTGCGCGCCCGCCAGCGGGATTCGCGTGCCGACCGGCGCGTGGCTCAGATCGATATGGGCTTCAGGAGTATTTGGTCGGCTGGCCAGGAAGACGCCTGCCCCAACGAGCAACGCGACAGGGATCAGAATCCGAATGTCCGTCGTAGCCGGACGTCGTGCCCTCTTGCCTGCCGTCACCCGTCCAAGCCGGAGGGCGGACAGGCAAGTGCCTTATCCGCAAGGGGCAACTCCAATTTGCGCCGCCGCAGCATTGTCCCGACGAGACCAAAGCCCGCCAACATCATAAACCAAGTTGCTGGTTCGGGAACGATCGGTGGCGGCGGTTCACCTCCACTGCTGGAACTTGTGCCACCGCTGCTCGTGCTGGTGCCACCACTGCTGGTGCTCGTGCCGCCGCTGCTCGTGCTGGTGCCGCCGCTGCTCGTGCTCGTGCCGCCGCTACTTCCACCGCTACTGCTACCACCGCCGCTGCTTCCACCGCCGCTGCTTCCACCGCCGCTGCTGCCAGTTTCGACGAAAATCGGGGTACCGCCACTGCTGCCGGTAAAGACGGGCGGCAAAGGAGTCTCTGGCGCATCGGGCGAAACCGGAGTGGGCGCAGGCGCCACACTAAACGGGGTCTCGGGCTCGACAAGCGACGGGATGAGGCGCGGCGAAGCTTGCATTTCTCCCGGAGCATTTTCCGGTACAGGAGTATGGATTGGCGCTTTGGCGAATTCGTACGGGAGTTTGGGCGCTTTGGTATTGGTCAGGGCGCCGTGCTTGCGTTCACCGGGAGAACGGTCACCAAGGAGCGCCAGAATGTCGCGTGCCGCGGCCACGCCATAGGACGGCCCACCGTTGGTGGAGGGCACAGTGAATGCAGCAAGCAGGCCAATCGTTGCTGAAGCGCCGACCAGCTTTATAGCCAAGGGACGCCGCACCTTCACGATGACATATCCGCTTGGCAAAGCTGGTCGCAACGCGCTCCGCTCACAATCGAAATTGTCACACAACCGGACATCACTGAATTCTCCCACGCCTCAAAGTCGAACTAAGACTCGGCGTATGACTGCTCAATGAACCGGCTTTCAAAAAACTTCCAGACCGATAATTTCGCTGTTTCATAACAGCGCATTTACCAGTTCTCTAAACGCCTCGGCGCGGTGGCTGATTGCGTGCTTCCTGTCCGGTTCAATCTCGGCAAATGTCTGGTTATGACCTTCGGGAACAAAGACTGGATCATAGCCGAATCCGAGATCGCCCCGTGGCGGCCAGATAAGGTGCCCGCCGACTTGCCCTTCAAACAGGGCTGTCTCTCCATCAGGCCAGCACAGCGCCAGGGTGCAGACAAATCGGGCCGAACGATCAACATCGGAGCCCAGCGCTTCCAGCCGGTCTTCCACCTTGCGCATGGCAAGGCCCCAATCCCTGCCGTCGGGCGTTTCGGCCCAATCTGCGGTATAGACACCTGGCGCCCCGCCAAGCGCGTCCACACACAGGCCGCTGTCATCCGCAAGTGCGACAATGCCCGAGCCTTCGGCACTTGCACGAGCCTTGATCAACGCGTTTTCGGCAAAGGTCGTGCCGGTCTCTTCAGGCTCCGGCAGTCCGAGATCGCCAGCCGAAACCGGCTCTATGCCGAAAGGTGCCAGCAGCGCGCGAATTTCCCGCACTTTGCCCTGATTGTGGGACGCGATGACCAGCGGCCCCGGCTGCAGCTTTCGCATTAACGCCCGACAGCCTTCAGTTGAGCCGCAAATACTGCCGTGCATCCGATCCGTGCCAGGCGCAGGAGACGCAGGAGTGCTTCCTCGTCATAGGTCTCGCCCTCCGCCGTCGCTTGCGCTTCAGCGATGTTGCCATTTGACAGCAGCACGAAGTTGGCATCGGCCCCGGCGTTTGAATCCTCATCATAGTCCAGATCGAGAACCGGAGTGCCCTTATAGATCCCGCAGCTGATCGCCGCGACCTGGCTGGAGATCGGATCTCCCTCGATTTTGCCCTCGGCAATGAGCTTGTCGACGGCTAGCCTCAGGGCGACCCACGCGCCCGAGATCGATGCCGTCCGCGTGCCGCCATCGGCCTGGATCACGTCGCAATCGAGGGTGATCTGGCGTTCCCCGAGCGCTTTCAGGTCCACGATGGCGCGCAGCGAACGTCCGATAAGGCGCTGGATTTCCTGCGTCCGTCCGGATTGCTTGCCCTTGGCGGCTTCGCGGCTGCCTCGGGTATGCGTTGCGCGCGGCAACATGCCGTATTCGGCAGTAACCCAGCCCTCACCCTTTCCGCGCAGGAAAGGCGGCACGCGCTCTTCGATGCTGGCCGTCACGAGCACGCGCGTATCGCCGAAACTGACGAGGCAAGACCCTTCGGCATGCTTGGTAAAGGCTGGTTCGATCGTGATGGCCCGCATCTCGTCGGGCGCGCGTCCTGAAGGGCGCATGGAAATCCTTTCGCTTGTGAAGCGGCCGCCTTAGGCTGGGTCGGTCAACCGCTCAAGCGCATCCTGAAGAATTCCAGAATCTCGTCGCGCGCCGCACGCGTTGGCTGCCCTTCTTCGTCAATGAGATGCAACGTCACGACGCAATGGGGGTTCTTCATCGGCGCATCCGGATTGGCCGCACTATCCTCCAACTCGCGCCGCACAAATCGGTCACCCAATGCGGCCTCGTAGGCATCGAAACGTTCCTTGCGGCAAAAGCGATCGCCCTTGAAGCGATAGGCGAGTACCGTCAGGTCTTCTTCCTTCATACGCGTTTTGATGGTTTCCAGCTCATGCTGTGCAATGTGCATCCCTGCCGGGTTGCCAAGCGGAAGGGATGGTTGCGAAAGCACGGGTGCGACGACGCTTGGATCCAACATCATTGAAAGTGCAAAATTGCCCGTAAAGCACATGCCGATCGCTCCGACACCGCGCCCGCCACATTGGCGATGGGCTTGAGAGGCGAGGGCACGCAGCCATTCAACCTCCGGACTCGACTCGTTCGCGGCGAAGGCCTTGAAACGGCGGCTTATGCATCCCCCGATCATCGTCAGTGCACCGCCAACGCCTCCCGGCGGTGCGCCGTCCTTGCCGAACAAGTGAGGCATGTAGACTGTGAAGCCCGCATCGCGGACCCACCGGGCAAAGCGCGCGACATGGGGTGAAATGCCAGTCATTTCTGTCATAACGATTACAGCTGGGCCATTTCCGGCAACGTAGACCAGCCGATCCTTGCCCAGGATCGAAAATTTTCGCGCTTCGAAATCCGTAAGCGGGTCGGTCTTGCTCAGTGTATCAATCGCCATGCCCGCCCTCGACAATCCTGGCTGTTCATCTCGCCGAATCCGGCGCATAGCATGTGCCTTCGAGAGGAAGAAGGCTATGAACGTTTTGAAAACGATTGTGCTGGTGCTTGGCGTCCTGATGCTTCTGATGGGCGGCTTGTGGATCGGTCAGGGACTGAACATCATTCGCTGGCCCGCTGACAGTTTCATGATCGGCGTTCCGCAATGGAGCTGGAACGGCATGTTCCTGGCAATCGGCGGACTGGTTCTGATTGGGCTCGCGCGGCGCAAATAGACTTGCGTCGTATCTGCCATTGCCTGCCGCGCAATGCATCGCTAGGCGCGCCGGCATGAACCATCTCGCTTTGAGACACACGTCGATGCGTGTCGCCATGGTGTTGGCCTGCGTTGCGTCCGGACTTGGCCGGCACGCCGGCTTCGCCGCCCCATCCGCAGCCCCTGTCGCTGGACAGTGTTCGCAGAAGTCGCCCTCGGGCCTCGGCTATTCCATCGTGCGCGCCGGGACTGGTGCCATGCCCAGCGCGACAGACAAGGTCATCATCAGCTACAAGGGCACTCTTGCAGCAGACGGCACAGCCTTTGATGCGTCCGATCGCGCGGAATTTGGCGTTGGAGACGTCATTCCCGGTTTTTCGGAAGGTCTCATGCTGGTGAAGGTCGGGGGCCGCATTCGCCTCTGTATTCCGGCCGCCCTTGGCTATGGTGCGCGTGGCGCGGGCAAGATCCCGCCCAATGCGGATCTGGTTTTCGAAGTCGATCTGCTGGAGATCAAGGCGCCGCCGCGGCCGCTGGCAGTGGCAGCCCGCACATGCGCGACCAAGATCGCTTCAGGCCTTGGCTTTGATATTGTGAAGTCAGGCACTGGCGCCATGCCGGGCGACGCAGATGTCGCGCTCATCAACTACAAGGGGTATGTCGCGTCCACAGGGGCCGCCTTTGACGACGCGGGTCCTGTGCCGGTTCCGGTGGGGCAAGTGATCCCGGGATTTGCCGAGGGGCTGAAACGAATGCAGCGGGGTGGTAGCTACAAGCTCTGCATACCGCCGCAACTCGCCTATGGTGACAAGGTGGTGGGACCGATACCGGCCAACTCCACTCTTGTGTTCCTGATCGACATGATTGATTTCAAGAGCCTTGCCGAAATCGAGGCCAGTCAGGCTCAGCCTCAGCAATAGTCTCTTCAGCCCGTTGAGAAGACCATGATGATGCCCTACATCGGAATGGATGGCGGTGTCCCCTGTTCATGAACTGACTGATCGCGCGCGCGACGTGTTTCGCGTCGTCGTTGAATCCTATCTGGGTTCAGGCGCGCCTGTGGGGTCGAGGACCATCTCCAAACTGGGTGCGATGAACCTCTCGCCCGCGTCGATCCGCAACGTGATGCAGGATCTGGAAGAGCTTGGCCTGCTTGCAGCGCCCCACACATCGGCGGGCCGGATGCCGACTGACACGGGACTGCGCCTCTTTGTCGACGGCATGATGCAAGCGGCAGAGCCGAGTGCCGATGAGCGCGCAGCCATCGAATCGCGCTTGGCGAATCCCGGACCGATTGAAGACGCACTTACCGCCGCGACGGCAGCCTTGTCCGGTCTTTCCGCCTGCGCGGGGCTGGTGCTGGTGCCCCGGAAAGCACCCCGGCTGAAGCAGTTTGCGTTCGCGCCGCTTTCAGCCGAACAGGCGCTGGCTGTCCTCGTCGGAGATGACGGCTCCGTTGAAAACAGGGTGATGACTCTGCCGAAGGGCATGACTGCATCGGGTTTGGCCGAGGCCGGAAACTTTATGACCGCGCGATTGGCGGGGCTGACGCTCGCGGAAGCGGCCGCGGTGCTCGAAAACGAGATCCGGCAAGAACGCGCGGCCTTGGACGCTGCCTCACGCGAGCTGATTCTGGAAGGTCTGGCGGATTGGGCGCGGGACAGCGCCCAGCGTCCCGTGCTGATCGTCCGCGGCGCTGCGAACCTGATCGATGACCAGGCTGCTGCCAATCTTGATCGGGTGCGCCAGCTGCTGGACGAGATCGAAGGAAAGGAAGAAATTGCCCGCCTGCTCGAAAGCGCGCAGGAGGCGTCCGCGACGAAAGTCTTCATTGGCGCGGAAAACAAACTCTTCGCTTTGTCAGGGTCTTCGGTTATCGCCGCGCCCTATCACGGGCATGACGGGCGAGTGGTGGGTGTGGTCGGCGTAATCGGCCCGACACGCTTGAATTACGCGCGCATCGTTCCCATGGTGGATTTCACTGCACAGAGCTTATCGAGATTGATGCACAAATGAGTGATGAAGAATTGAAGGCCGAAGACGAAATGATCGCGGAAGGCGCGCCGTCTGAACCCGATCCTGAAGCCGATCCGCTGGGTGCCCTTCTGAAGGAGCTTGAAGAAGCCCGGCAGCAGATTCTCTATGCGCAGGCCGAAACGCAGAATGTCCGCCGCCGTCTGGAGAAGGATGCGCAGGATGCCCGTGCCTATGCAGCGACCGGATTTGCACGCGACATGCTGTCTGTCGCGGACAATCTCGGGCGGGCGCTTGAGGTCATTCCCGAAGCTTTGCGCGCCGAAGACGCCTGGAAGGGCCTGATCGCCGGGCTGGAGGCGACCCAGCGCGAGCTTGCTTCGGTGTTTGAGCGCAACGGCATCAAGAAAATCGACGCGCTTGGCCAGCCACTCGATCCCAATCGGCATCAGGCAATGGTTGAAATCCCGAGCGCTGAAGCAGAACCGGGAACAATCGTGCAGGAGATGCAGTCGGGATACATGATCCGCGACCGTCTCCTTCGGCCAGCCCTGGTCGGGGTTGCGAAGGCCAGTTGAGGCACGACGCCAATCTGACGACGGACCGCGCGACCTTCGTCTCGCATCTCGAATGCTCGCTTACCGGAAAAAGGTATGAAGCCGATCGGCTTCATGGTCTGTCGGAAGCGGGACGTCCGCTTCTTGTCCGTTACGACCTGTCCAAGGTCCGCCAGACGCTGACGCGGGACGAACTTGCGGGCCGACCAATGGACATGTGGCGTTGGCGGGAACTCTTGCCCGTTCGGCAGACGCACAACATTGTGAGCCTGGGCGAGAATGCCACGCCAGTTGTTCCTTTGTCCGCCACGGCAAAGCGGCTGGGCGGCGGCACGCTGCTGGTCAAGGATGAGGGTCGGCTGCCAACCGGTTCGTTCAAGGCGCGCGGTCTTGTCATGGCGGTGTCGATGGCACGGGAGCTCGGCGTCAAGCGGATCGCGATGCCAACCAACGGGAATGCCGGTGCGGCACTGGCCGCCTATGCGTCGCGCGCCGGCATCGAAGCGATCGTTTTCTGCCCGGATGATACGCCGGAAATCAATGTCCGCGAAATTGCTGCGCAGGGTGCACGCGTCTATCGCGTCAACGGGCTGATCGACGATTGCGGGGCAATCGTTGCACAGGGCGCCAAGACGACAGGCTGGTTCGATCTCTCGACGCTCAAGGAACCCTACCGCATCGAAGGCAAGAAGACGATGGGCCTTGAGCTGGCCGAGCAGCTGGACTGGAGCCTTCCCGATGCCATTTTCTATCCGACGGGCGGCGGGACAGGTCTGATCGGCATGTGGAAAGCTTTTGACGAGCTGGAAGCGCTTGGCTTTATCGGGTCGGAGCGCCCCAAGATGTTTGCTGTGCAGGCAGAAGGCTGCGCACCGATTGTGAAGGCGTTCGATGATGGTGTCGAGCATGCTGATCGCTGGGAAAATGCGCACACGGTGGCGTCGGGCATTCGCGTTCCCCGGGCGGTCGGCGATTTCCTGATCCTGCGCGCCGTGCGCGCAAGCGGTGGACGCGCGATTGCCGTTTCAGACGCTGCGATCGCTGATGCGGTGGCGCAGGTCGGCCGGGATGATGGCATTTTGCTTTGCCCCGAAGGTGGCGCGACGCTTGCCGCCTATCAGCAGGCACTTGCCAGCGGCTGGATAGGCCGGGCGGATCGGGCACTTCTCTTCAACTGTGCTTCCGGCCTGAAGTATCCGCTGGACGATTTCTCGCGATGGCTTGATCGTACTTCGGAGATCGATTTCGCCTCTTTGTAGACCAATCGCGATCCATCAACATCTCGTTTACGATTTGGGCATATTTTCGGCGCAGCGAAGTGCTGGCCGGAAGGGCGTAAACATCATTATGACATTGGCGGATGATACGGAACTGGTGGATTGGGTTCGTTTCGATCAAGCGCGGGCGTCGCTTGGGGTGCGGCTGTTCCGTCACCTGGGCTATTTGCGTGAAGATGGTGCCAAAGCCGTCACGCAAATCGAAGAGGCCATGCGTGCTGGCGATGCCGTGGCAATGGTGAATCCTGCCGACCTGCTGCGTGCAGAGGCTTTGCAGATCGGGGCGATCGGTGTTGCGGCGCTGGCTGAGGACATTGAGGTTCAGGCGCGCGACTGCATCGAATATCGCCAGTCTCCTGACAATATCATTGAGGTCGTCGTCCAGCTGCGCGATGCCTTCGAACGCACGGTTGCCCTGATAGACGGGGAGACCAATCCGCTGATGGCGCGCCACCCCGTGCTTCAAGCCAAATCCGCTGCCTTCGCGAGCCGATAGGGCGCAACCAACCTGGTCTAGTCGTCTGCCGGACGCGACTGCAGCTGGATATAGTTCTCGAGCCCCATCTGGCGGATCATCTCGAATTGTGTCTCGAGCGTGTCGACATGCTCTTCCTCATTCTCGAGAATATGGGCAAACAGGTCACGACTGACAAAATCCCGCACTTTCTCGCAGTGCACGATGGCGTCGCGCAGGGGCGGGATCGCTTCTTCCTCTAGCTCCAGATCAGCCTTCAGAACTTCCTCCACCGATTCACCGATGCGGAGCCGTCCCAGCATCTGGAAATTGGGGAGTCCGTCCAGAAACAGGATCCTCTCGGCAAGCTTGTCCGCATGCTTCATTTCATCAATGCTCTCGGCATATTCGAACTTGGCGAGCCGACTGACTCCCCAATTGTCCAGCATTCGATAGTGCAGGAAATACTGGTTGATTGCCGTCAACTCGTTCTTGAGTGCGAGGTTGAGAAATTCAATGACCTTGGGGTCGCCCTTCATGGCCTGGCCCTTTCGTTGAAGCTGGCCTGATCCTAGCGATCGCGACGTGACGCGAACAGGCAGAAAATAGCTGGGCCCTCTCGAAAATCCAGCCTTTGATCAGCAGGCCAACGCGTGTTCGGCTTTGATGATCTGGCGCGCAAAGGGGATGCATTGTCCGCACTGCGGCTTGCAACCGAGTGAGCGATACGCCTTGGCGGGACTGAGCGCGCCACGGCGAGCAGCATTCCGAACCTCGGCTTCGCGAATGGCATTGCAGACACAGACGACCATGTGCGAGATCGGAA
>ERZ650309.1543-NODE-1543-length-10791-cov-4.442623_pt1 | contig 10791 bp, 18 predicted proteins | sample MGYA00376245_ERZ650309 | MGnify/ENA primary metagenome ERZ650309 (study PRJEB26733, sample SAMN07839294) | wastewater metagenome | biome: urban; feature: wastewater treatment plant; material: waste water | place: USA: North Carolina | collected 2016-04-26 ...
CGACGCTTCGATTCCTGCAAGTAAGTCTTGTGAGTCAAGTCCCCACGAGCCCGGTCAGCTTGTAGAACCTTGATGTCGTCGTTGGCTCGCATTGCCAGACTGAATTCCGAGTATACGTCAATCCCGAAATCTTCACGAAGCGGCTCCTTCGCGTAGATCGACGCATAGCGGAAACCAGTCGTGAGACAGATCTCCAAATCGCGAACCCACATCTCGACCATAGACATGGACTTGGCGTCGTCAGAAACTACGCCCGTTGCGGTCTTTTGCGTCCGGCGGACAAACGGCTCCATCGCGAGCGCGTCCATCTTGGTTTCCAGACTGTCCAAATCCTTTTGTCCGGCTTCGATGGCTTTTCCGGTATGCTCGACAACCATCAGTTTCGCATCCGGATTCTTTGCACGGACAATCGTCAAGGGGCCGAGCTCGAGCGGTTTCTCCAAGTCCTCGCTGGTCACGCCAGACTGGAACAGAATCGGCAAACGGGCGAAGCGGAGAATATTCCGCTGATCACTCATGGATTGCCAATGGATCAGATTCGTCTCGGCGAGATCGGATAGCGGAGGCAGTCCGCACATGAATCCGGTTCGGTTCGTGTAAAACGGAACCAACGGAACACCCGGGAAGGTATGAGACTTTCGGCTACTCTCGACCCATTCCTTCTTCGATTCGTTAAACTCGTACCGAATTACTTCCCCGAGTTGACCATTTTCCGGCGCGGTCATTTCCACGATTGAACAAACATCGTCTTCGACATACTCCCGATAGCGAATGTACCGAATACGGCGACGACCTCCGGCGGTCAGGGCCGAGCAGACCTTGATCAGATTTCGCGGATCAATTCGGGAGAAATACGGATGAACACCCATCTCTCGTTCTTCGGCGAGATTAATGTTCATCGGGACTGTAGGATACTCCACAAGGAAGAATGCGATACCCCAACGAACTCCGTCTTGGAAAATCGACTTGGCGAATTGCGTCAACGACGTTCCGGAATAATCGGCATCGGTAAGAATCATGTTCAGCTTTTCGCCGTCCAGATTCTTTATCGTAATCGGCTTTACGAATGGCTTTGCCGAAATGAACTCCGTCCCGAGCTTGAATCCCGGATACAGATAGGACCGCATGAGGCGTCCCGAATACTGGAGAGGCGTCTCGCGCTCTTCCATCGGAAGCCACTTTTGAGCGGCCGTTCTCATGCGCATACTTCCGCCGAGAAGGTCACCGGGCAAATCCCGATGCAATTCCATCTCTTTGTATTCGCATGACGGAGTCGAAATGTCGTCAACGTTTTCCATTAGACGTATTGTGCCGCCTTCGCGATGGCTTGTTCGAAGGTCAGATCCATGGAATCGGAATTATCGCCTTCCACAAAGGAGATAAAACTGATTCTCGGAGTTCCACCGTCGATACCGACAATCACTCCGGCCTTGGCTTCCTTGGAATTCGGGAAGTAGTAGGAGACCGTTTGTTTGTCCGCGCTGACTTTAACTTCCATTGCATCGCTCCTACAGGAACTTAGTGATAGCTCCGACGATCGCAATCGCCGCCATGAGCCACCACTTTAGATTCGAGATATGTTTATCCCGACTGTTCCTGGAACTCTTCTCCGCAATCATCCATGCCCGAAACTCGGCCATGTCCTTTTCGACTCTTTCCAAGTCGATACAAAGGGTCTTTAGATTGCGGTAACTTTTCTCCCGAGTTGCTTCGTCTTTTGCGGCGGACACTTCCTGCAAGTGGATCCACTCCCTGATCTCCTCCAATGCGGCCGGAACTCCGGAAAGCGATTGAAGGACTTGTGAATAGATTCCATCTCGGTCACGGATAGCGTTGATACAATCGACGAGCCAATGGTTGAACTTTGCTCCCTCCATTGCAGGAGGTTGTCTTGTCGGCATTTCGGGGAGTGAGGTTCCCATCCTACTCGCCCTTTTTGACCGCTTGAACGAGCGCCGCGAGATCTTGCTCATGGATCAGAATATATCCCGCTACGACCCGTTCCCCGGTGTGATCCGTTCCGGCGACATTCACCATTATCGGTTCTTCGGTTGCGACCCGCATGAACCCGTTCACTTCTTCAGGATACTTTGTCGCCCTCGCGTATACGATTTCTTCTTTGGTCGCGCAAGAAACGCTCAGCGACGCTGTCAGCAGGAGTAACGTCAATCCGAGCAAGCGCCGGAACACCGTCTTCGACATTCGTGACTGTCGGGCCGGAGAAATGCTGGAGTAGCTCACGGAGTATCGCTCCCACAATAGCGGCGATGATAGATGCCATTGAACCGTTTCCGAATTGCCGAGGTGGGATTCGAACCCACGACCTCCGCGTTATGAGCGCGGCGAGCTGACCATCTGCTCCACTCGGCGGGAATGCGTTTAACCGACCTTCACGCCTTGTGCGAAGAAGGCTCGTCCGATGTACCCTTTCACGAGTTGTTCGGACTTGGCGAGAAGCAAGCGAACCAAGGGACCCTTGAGTTCACTCTTCAGTAGATCGTATGCGTCTTGCCGGAGTTGACTCATCTCTTCGGGAGTGATTGTCGCTCCGCCGGGACTATCCGGACTTTTCGCCTTCAGGATTGCCGGAAGAGATTTGTCTTTCACCCGATGTACGGCATTGATGATTTCTTCGGTGAGTTGTTTCTCCAGTCCGATCTTCCTGATTCCCCATCCCACGACGGCGAGAATCGCGGTGACGACCATCGTGACGATTTCGGGAGTGATTTCGATCCCGAAGATTGCGGCGCTCATGATCGGCGTGACACGGGTCGAAATATCCCGAGCGTCATTCTCCCGAATGACCGCCCGACAATGACGGCTCATGACGCCGGAAGAATCATGAGGGCTCCTGAGAGTCGTCATGAGTTCGTCATTCCCCGAAATATCAAGAAGATAGAGGTTCGTCTTGAGGTCGTCATTCGGGCCGTCATTCGGGCCGAAATTCTCGCTCATGACCGGGGTCAAATTCGGGGAACAAATCCCGAGCGTCATGAGCCCGCCATTCGGGAGAAAATTCTCGGTCATGATTTGGCCGAAATTCGGGCCGAAATCGTGAGCGTCATTCGGGCCGAAACCCATCCCGAAAATCGGGGAGCAAATCACGATCAAGAATGCGAGAAACTTCACGTCGAACCTCCTTGAATAAACGGACTCTCCACTTGCAGAGCGATCGGCGGAATATGCGGACCGAATGTCCGGACATAGATCCGACCCGTCTGCAAGACTTGCATCAACTCGTCTCCAGAGAGTTCCCATACTGAAACGAATTGCCCGCCTCCCGCATACAACGGAAGATCGCTACATCCGTCGCCAGTCGCGACAGTGTTCTGTTCGGGAAATGAAACTGGTCTCATTTGTATTGGACCACCGTGTTCCCATCCTGCAATGGAAACTTCTCGGCGATATAATATCCGTCGCCGTCGGTCATGTGCGTTCGGTCAGGGTCGTCGTCCTTGTCCAGTTCGCCCGACCCGTCTTTCTTAAGAACCGTGCCTTCATAATCCGCGATGGAATACTTCAATCGGTTGTCCAGCATAAGCCGGATTTGATCGTCGGCCGTCTGGAGCCGAGTATTCATCGCGTTTAGCCGAACCCGCTCGAGAGGATTGGAATCCGGCACCCGGAATTTCAATCTCTCCCCAAAGACAGGCCTCAGCTGAGCCTTTGCAATATCCCAGTCCGTACCTTCTGTCTGTGATGTCTTCTTGGCTCCGCCAGTCGCATCACCGTAGATGTACACGAATCCGGTGTGATGCTTCCAGTCCCGAATAAGCTCACGACAGACGAGCTTGGTATCGGACTCTTGTTCGATCCATACTTCGCCAATCTTCGCTGAGATTGGCACTCGGCGATCAACGTTCGGCTTGTCGCCTTTGTAGTATTGCTCTTGGAACACTCCGGCGACACCCGGAGAAACGTTGAAGTCGAAGGTGAATATGAGCGGAAGAGACGGATTGTATTCAAACCGATCACAATGTGTCGCTTCGGTGAATGGCTTGTATGCCCGACCAAGAAAGTTCAGGAATGTCGCATCGTATTCCTGCTCATAGGTGAGCTTATCCATACGAGCTTTTGCCGCCGCGATTGTTTCCGGCGACAGAATCTCGCTACTCTTCCAGGTGAACGCCGAGGCATTTCCCCACTCACCTTCACAAGCCTTCTTAAAGAGCTTATAGTAGTGATTGCGGCCTCGGGGTACACCGATCAAAAGCGCCGAACCAAGCCGACCCTCCGTATCCAACGATGGACTGACGTGCCGTTCGAAAGTGTCCGGCTTCGTATTCCCCGTTTCGTCGATACAGATCCAATCGAGCGGTCGGCCTTCAATCCGTTGCGGAGCGTCCAGGCCGACGACTGCAATAATCGGCCCGTGCTTCAAGCGGATTTCGAGGTCACTCTCCCGAGGCCGTCCCGCCATGAATTCGCGGGGGACCATTCGGCAGATATCTTCCCAGAAGATCTTCTTTGCCTGATCGCGCGTCGGCGCGGCGAACGCATAAAACGGAGAGGGAGAAAGATCCCGAAAGTCCTCAAGTGCTTTCGTGATTCCCTTCCTCTTAGCGATTATCGTTTTGCCAGAACGTCGTCCAGCGGGAACGATAATAAATCGACTCTCACAAGACCAGTAAGCATACTGAGTCTTATGGGGTCGGAGGTCGTACCAGACAGTCGGGTCAAAGAGAGAACGGCTCATTCTGTCGGCGCTGGAATTGAAGCCTTCATCCGCGCCAAAGAGATAAGCATCTTCTTTGCGTAATCGTCGGTATTCTCGTCGATGACCGCCATTCCGTATTTCTTCGGACGGCGACATGCCAACATCTTGAGAGTCAGTGTCGGCGAGAAGACTGTACGATACCCGACTTTCTTCCCCTTATAATAGACGGGTTCTTGCCATCCGTCTATCGCTCGTTTTAAGGCGCTCGCTTCCAAATCGTCCGTTATGGACTCTTCGACTGATCGCCATTGTTTGTCAAAGACCGGGTCGTTCTCCCGTTCCAATTCCAAACGATCACGAGTCTGCCCGATCGCCTTCGCTGCAACGGAATAAGACCGATGCTGAAGGAAAAGCTGGAGAAACCGTGCTTTCCACGCTTCTCCGATTGGCTCTGGTTCTGACAGACGGATCATATAGGAACCGGAATCAGGGAATGATCGGCTATACCCAAGCCGATGAATTCACGCCGACCGTGCGGCTGAATTCCCGACGGGCGCAATATACACTCCCATGGACCCGGTTCCAAAGGATGAAATGTCCGTTACTGGCCGATAGGGGACGGGTCAACAAAGTCGAGCGTAATCCCTCCTTCTTCGTTAATCACTTGAAGGATTGTTGCCGCCTTGTCCGCATCAACTGTTTTGACAGTTCCGTTCTCGAGTTGCATCTGATACGACTCCGACCATCCTGCACGACGAGCAAACTCTCGCGTTCCGAGCTGAAGCTCATTCCGCGCTTGCCTCAGGAACTGTCCGTCGAGTTTGAACCGCCGAATCTCTTCGAATATCTTGATTTCCATTCGAATGATTTCTCCTTTCTTTCTTTGCCGAGCGAATTTCCAGCAAGTGACACATACGACGACCTCGCCTTGCATGACCCATTGGAGAGGATTTGGCCGAAAGGATCTGCAAGTGGGACAGATGAAATTGTCCGGCATCTTTGCGACTCGACCCTCCCTGCGAACCGCTCGTTTATACCGAGACACGTCCTCAGGATCGTCCCAATCGCACTTTGTCTCCATCTCTTCCCGTAATCGACGAAGAGCCGCCTCCATCGCCTGAAGCCGAGACTTTGCATCTGCAAAAGGATTGTCCGACACGAGAATTTCTCCATTTCTTGGAAAAGTGGTCACTATGGGATGGTTCTACCTTAACCGACCCAAAGCCTACCCCCCGCGACCCCGGGAAATTGCGGTAAGCCTAAAACCTTTGCAGTATCTCACTAATTCTCGTAGATAGTGATTCTAAGTATGGGGGGGTATAAGCACGCCACCTTGCCCCGGGGTATTGGGGACTACTAATAGGCAAACCGGGGTAGCCGAAGCAGACTCGTCCCGTAGTGACCACTTAGTCCAAAAAGACCGTAAAACCATGGATTCTAGAATTCAAACCCATCCCGTAGTGACCACTTAGTCCACGTTGAGAATTTCCAGCAGATTCACGCCGGACCATTGCAGATTGCTCTTGTCGAACCACTCCGGTCCCATTTCAACGAGCATAGTTCCGTCGTGCTTCTCCAATCGAATCCCGCCGGAGTGCATCAGCCGAATAACACATACCCGAGCGCCAGTCCGCTCCAGGCGACGAGCAATGATCCGTTGATTTGCGTCCACAGAACCGTCCCGAACCTTGAGCTCGACCCATCCGTGATAGCGGACGTGATCGACATGCAAGTCCGGCCATCCGGACTGAGGCGTGAACTCAATGTTCAGGACTTGTGCTCCGGCCGCTTGGAAGCAATCGATCACTCGTGATTGGAATCCCCGCTTGCCGCGCTCACGCATTTGTTGAACTCCTCGGTGATGTCCAGCGCATCCGCGTTATCGCGAACAATCAGGATTTGCTTCGCATCCTTGCCGACGAATTGGGAAATGAGAAACACGATGTGACCAGCCATTCTCGCGAGGTCCTGGCAATGGACACAAACGACAGCACTGATCAGTCTATCCTGATTCTCACACATCGTGCAACGACCGAATGGAAATACTCCGTTGCACTTCGGGCATTGGACATTCCGCCCATTGCGAGCAAACAGAGATCCCCTATATCGGCATTTTGGACAAGTGATCATACGTTTCCTCCCACCATCGGGTGGACGTTTTGAACTCGAAGATATGGCGTCCGTCTGCAATAACGATAGTCAGGCGGTCAGTCCTGCCGATGGCTTTGCGAAAGTAATCAGCAACCGATTGGCTCGGCGTGGTGATTGTGACTTTCGTACCAACGGAGACTTCCCGCCTGACGATCGCCTCGATCCTTTTCAGGAGTCGATTATTCAAACAGAAGCTCCACGAGTTTCGGTCGGGCCGCGAGGAACAAATCCTCCGCTGGCATCTCGACGAACGTGACGTGGGGGTGATACTGGAACACCCCGAGGAACGGGCCGATGGACAGAACCTTCTTGCCGAGGGCGAGCGCATAGCCGAACTCGACCGGGGCCCCGAACGACTTGTACGGAGCCAGAAGGATCAGCATGTCGCACGCGGCGACATCCTCGAGATCCATGATCGCCGCCGCCTTGTACGACTCCGGCGTTCTGTCCGTGTCGTAACCGATGTTGTCGATGAAGAGCCATCGGCAGGAAAGGGAATGTCCCAATTCCGTTTCGAGCCACCGACCGATCTCTCGCGCTTGCTCTTGGCAAGCGATTGGAGCACTCACATAAACTCGCATAGCATCTCCTTGACCTCTGAGTATCCTGTGATCCATTGTGTCTGCCGACCCGCTGTCCGCAGACGTTCTTCAACCCGACGCGCCTGATGCCAGTCTTTGATCAGGTGTTCCGGATTGTACGGTTTATCGTTTCCCTTGGCGAGACGCCTTCTCCGCACTCGCGCGATACACTCCTCCAGCGAAGTGGAAAGGAAGAGGAATCGATAGTCGTCGTGTTTCTTGGCGAGATTGTTCCATCTCTCGAAGGTATGCGAAACGAGCAATCCCTCAAGAATGACGACTGGATACTGTCCGGCGAAATGGTCGACCATTCCCTGGATAAGATCCTGAGTAGGGAGAGCGTCGCATCCTCCACAAACTTTCTCGTAAGATCCGAGCGCGACGATCCGCTCGCCAATGTGCGTTCCGACGATTTTTCCATCGAGCTTGCTAACTTGCGTTGATCCCACCTCCCGAATGAGCGAATGGACAATGTGGGATTTGCCCGATCCGCTCGTTCCCCGGATATCAACAATCATATCGTTCCTCCTTGAATCGCTTCAGGTAAGCGATATCCTTCTTGATATCGCCCATCGCCGTGTGAGGCATTGCTTCTCGCTTTCGCCCGATCCATCTATCGTCCAGTTCGCGAAGCGTGGAAACGTCGATGGATCGGTAATGGAGGAGCGCGTAGACTTTTGGAAAGTCCCGCTGCAAAATGGTTCTGTCGTACGTAACGGACGAGCCGCCGAGTATGAGCTTTTCTTCACTTTGTCGAGTGTGAATAATCGCGTTGGAGATGTTTTCATCTGCCTCTGCCAAAGACAGTGTGGATTTGCGGAACTCCTCCAATCGGTCCTTGTGTCCGGACCAGAGTTCTTCCTTGTCGTAGTGGAACACTCCCCACCTGGACATGAGCAGATGCAAATCGTTATTCGTCATAACGACTGCAATCTCCACCGTTGGACCGAATAGGAACGCCGTTTCGATATCGATCCAGACGATCATGCTCGGCACTCGAATTCGACTTCGTCGCCGTACCGACGGCACGCGACGACTGTCATTCCGCTTGCAGTCGTGGTTTCGCCGTCGTCTTCCCATTTCTGTTCGATGGTAAGAGTTCGGCCCGTTTCGAACGCTTGGATCAGCGTTGGGACAATCGGGTCTGTCGCCTTGACACGGACAGTCACTTCAATCATCTTTCTTTCTCCTGGACTGGAGGATACCTTGGATCAGAGGTAGAATCGCGAATTCCACATTCCCTCTCTTCCACCAATAGGCGGAAACCATGAAATGTTCGAGCAATCCCCACGGGTGGAGGGGAACGTACAATGGAAAGTGAGGCTGCTCGGTTGAAAGCTTCCGCATACACTGGAGAAGAGCGAGAGCGAGTTTCTCCGTCACTCGCGGCCTCGCTTGCAGAGAAGCGAAAGCCATCGTGATAAAGAAACGCGGGTCCCGACTGTCCATTTCGTGCATCGTAACTTCGGAAAGAACATCAAGTATGTCTTTCTTCGTTACCCGAATGAACGGAACTTCCGGCAAGAAATCAGCCGGAACTTCGTAGAAGTTGATTATCACCGAACCTCCTTCTTGCTACAGAATCGACATTTGCCTTCCGGATAGGACATGACGCACATCCCGATAGGAGAATCGTCGCACATAAACCACCCGGACACAATCTCCTTAGATGGATTGAAATCCGGAATGAACATTCTTGCGATGTCACTCATCTCTTTTCGGGACTTGTGAATCCTGTCTTGGGCGAAGAGAATCTGTCTCTTTGCTTCAGCTTTGTCCATTGATCGTGAACATGACAGTTGTCATGCCTCCGACAAGCCTGCGAGACCTAATGATCTCGTTCTTGACTACCGACAGAAGTTCGTCAATATCAAGATCTTGTGGAATCACATTCCCGACAATGACGCCGTCATGATTCACGACGGAGATGACCCGAACTTCCTTCGGGGAAATCACGGTCACTGTCTCGTTTCGATCCTCATCGATGACTGTCACTCGCATGGTATCGCATCCTCGGTTTTCCGGCCCCGGTTTTCACTCGCATGTATTTGTCGAATTCACAAAGCGAGTGTTCGACGTCTCTCAGCTCGACGGGAATGGACTTGGACACTTCCGTCATGATCTTCCGGAGATTGTCCAAGTCCGGATAGATGCCGAGTCTCTCCATTCCGCGTTTGCATCCGGGGCCAATGTTCGCCCATGAATTGAAATCCGTGACGGTCCACCGATGTCTGCAATCGGTGACAATCTCGTAGGCGATGAATTTACCGATGCCCCGGAATTCGGTAAGCTCGCAGAAGAGCGCGCCGAGCCGTTTCGTCTTAAGGAGAATGCCAAGGAGCTGATCCTTTCTCACCCAAATCTGGTCCATGAGCTGGAGGAACGCTTCGAGCTTGGATCCATTAACGGCGATTCCGGCGGTCATGTGCGCGTTCGTGAATACTTGGTCGCCACCCGAGTATTTACGTTGCATATACTCGCGAAGCTCGTTCGGGTCGTTGAAGAACCGAGTGTGCTCGCGCCAATTGAACATTCGGTACCAGACGATGTTCCAGAACATCAGACTGTCCGGTTCCTTCCCTTCGAGCATTGCAGTCAACACCCGAGTTCCGCGGTCATTCTGTCGGTAGATGTTCGTGAACTTCCAAACCGATAGAATCGGATCCTCCGTCCAAGGGAACGGATCCCCTCGCTCCTTTTTCTCGAAGATGTTTTGGCGTTCTTGCATGAACGCCACGAGGTCGGGAATGCCGACCGACCCGAATCTATAGTCCTTCTTCCCCACGATTGTTCTCCCGTTCCGCCAGTTCGTGAATATAGAATTGTGTCGCCGCCCGAAGTGTCTGGACGTTTGTGTCTTTGAAAACGGTTCCTTTAACGGAGACTTTGATGTAAGTCCCAACAAAGGAAATCTTCGCTTCCATCCCACTCCATTCCGTCGTGTGTTTCACACCGAGCACTTCGGCGACTTTGTCCAGTACGATGGACAGATGTTTCCAGTGTTGATCGGGGCGGAAATACCCCTCTTCGAAAGTGTCCTCCTCGACGACTGCCATCCGGTGTTCGGTAAACGACCAGCATCCGTCGCCAGAAGGAGTCCAGCCGAGGACGTTTTGGACAGCATCGTCCACGGCCGAAATATCACCTCGTTGTGTCATAGTCTTCCATCCAGACGAGGTCGTTCTTCCGAGGCGTCATTCCGCCGATTATCGGCTTGCCGTCCTCTCCCTCGATCGCGAAGACACGAGTGCCTTTGATCTCCTTCGGCTTCGGCGGATGGTATTCTTCGGCGCCTCGGTAATGGCGATTCACCGACTTGGAGCCGTTCTTGCTCCATTGGTGTTCGTCGTACAAGAACGCCCATTTCCGGCCGCGGAGCGTAACGATGATGTTTCGAGCCTC
>ERZ650309.1544-NODE-1544-length-10789-cov-5.814980_pt1 | contig 10789 bp, 2 predicted proteins | sample MGYA00376245_ERZ650309 | MGnify/ENA primary metagenome ERZ650309 (study PRJEB26733, sample SAMN07839294) | wastewater metagenome | biome: urban; feature: wastewater treatment plant; material: waste water | place: USA: North Carolina | collected 2016-04-26 ...
GTAACGGTCACTTCCGCCAACAGCGAACCCGTCAACGGCGGCCAGGTCACCTTCACGCCGCCCGGTTCTGGCGCGAGCTGCACGCTCGCAGGCAATCCCGCGACCATCGCCAGCGGAACCGCAACCAGCGGAACCGCCACCGCCAACGCCATCATAGGCGGGCCGTACATCGTGTCCGCGACGGCGACCGGCGCGACGGCGATTAACTTCTCACTGACCAACACCAACAGCGCGCCAATGATCTCTGCCGGAGCCGCGCTTTCACGGCAACAAGGAACGGCTGGCAGCGTTTCAACCATCGCCACGGTCAGCGACGCGGAAACTCCGGCAGGCAGCCTGGTAGTAACCGCTACAACGGTTCCGGCGGGAATAACAATTACTTCGATAACCAACACTGCTGGAACCATCACGGCGACCGTCGCCGCAAGCTGCACAGCAGTCATCGGCAATAACACCGTTGTGCTGACCGTCACGGATGGAAACGGCGGAACGGCGACGGCGAATCTGACCGTCACCGTGACAGCAAACACTCCGCCTTCCGTGACGTATGCGGCGGCTTCGGTGAATGCGGGCGGTGCGACGTCGAACTCTCAGACTTCGGCCACCGACAACGGCTCTATCACGGGCTACACCGTTCAATCAGCGGGAACCTACACCGGGACGATTTCGGTCAATCCAACTACTGGCGTGGTGTCCATTAGCGCTGCGGCTCCGGTGGGAACTCACACCATCACGATTCGAGCCACGGACAACTGCGGCTCGACAACCGACGCCACGTTTACGCTGACGGTCGGTTGCGTGACCAGCCTGACGGTCAACAATACGGGCGACGGCGCAGATGCCACGCCCGGCAATGGCGTCTGCGCGACGGCGGGTGGGGTTTGCACGCTGCGCGCGGCGATTGAGGAAGCCAATGCGCTGACAGCTTGTTCGCCCTTTACCATCACCATTACGGCGACCGGCACGATCACGCTCGGCAGCGACTTGCCCGCGCTCAATCATCCGAACCTGACGATAACCGGCCCCGGCGCGAGTTCGCTGACGGTCAGCGGCGCCAATCTCTATAGTCCATTCACCGTCAATGTCGGCAAAACGGTGGCGATGTCTGGGCTGACGGTGGCGAATGGGCGCAGCTCCGCCGCAGGCGGCGGCATTTCCAATGGCGGAACGCTGACGCTTACGGGGTGCGTCGTGACTGGCTGCGCATCCGTGAACGAAGGCGGCGGGATTGCCAATGGCGCAAACGCTTCGCTGACCGTGATTGATTCCACGATCAGTAATAATTCGGTCAGCACGCTCCATGGCGGAGGCATTGGCAGCTACGGCGCGGTGACCATCAGCGGGTCCACCTTCGTTGGCAATTCGACGAACGGCGGTTCCGGCGGCGGCATCGCGATTTTGAATGGTGGCGGCTTGAACGGTTCACTGACAGTCACCAACAGCACGTTTTCCGGCAATAGCGCGGCAGTCGGCGGCGGCGGCCTGTCATTTGATACGACGCTTGGCAACACCATTACCAATTGCACGATCACGCTCAATCAGCAAATCAATGGCGGTTCGAACGGCGGTGGCATCAACGTCTTCGCTGGAAACGTGACCCTGAAAAACACAATTATCATCAACAACATCGGAAATGTCGCAACAGGAGGGATTCCCTCTGACATTATCGGCACGGTCCGCACGCAAAGTTCTTTCAATCTGATTGGCACGGGCGGTTCAGGCGGGTTGACCAACGGAGTGAATGGCAATCAGGTGGGCGTGTCGGTCGCCAATGCGTTGCTGGGCACATTGGGGAATTACGGAGGTGCGACAAACACCATTCCCCTGCTGCCGGGTTCTGCGGCGATCAACACGGGGACGGCCACGAGCGCGCCGACTGCTGACCAGCGCGGCATCGCCCGCGTTGGCGCTACGGACATCGGAGCCTTTGAATCGCGCGGCTTCACGCTGGCGATTGCCAGCGGCAACAATCAAAGCGCGGCGGCAAGTACGGCCTTCGCCTTGCCGCTGAGCGTGACGGTGACCTCCGCCAACAGTGAACCGGTGGATGGCGGCAAAGTCAGCTTCACGCCGCCGGGCAGCGGCGCCAGCGCGACCATCGCAGGCAATCCCGCAACCATTGCCAGTGGAGCGGCGACTTCAGGCGCGGCAACCGCCAACGCAATCATCGGCGGGCCGTACAACGTCGCCGCCAGCGCAACCGGCGCGACGGCGGTTAACTTCTCATTGACCAACACCAACAGCGCGCCGACGATCACAGCGGGCGGGCCATTGACGCGGCAACAAGGCGCTACAGGATCAAGTTCAACCATCGCCACCGTCAGCGATACGGAAACCGCCGCGGGCAGTTTGACCGTCACAGCTACAACCGTTCCAACAGGCATCACCGTCACCGGCATCACCAACACCAGCGGAACGATCACGGCGACCGTCGCCGCAAGCTGCACGGCAGTCATCGGCAATAACACCATTGTCTTAACGGTGACGGATGGCAACGGCGGAACGGCGACGGCGAATCTGACCGTCACCGTGACGGCGAACACTCCACCTTCCGTGACGTATGCGGCGGCTTCGGTCAACGCCGGAGGTTCGACATCGAACTCTCCGACGGCGGCGACCGACAACGGCTCGATCACCGGCTACAGCGTGCAGTCACAGGGAACGTACACCGGGACGATTTCGGTCAATCCAGCCACTGGCGCGGTTTCCATCAGTGCCGCGGCTCCGGTGGGAACGCACACGATCACCATTCGAGCGACGGACAACTGCGGCACGACCGCGGACACGACGTTCACGCTGACGGTTGGCAACAATGCTCCCACGATCACAGCGGGAGCCGCGCTGTCTCGTCAGCAAGGAACGGCTGGCTCAGTTTCCACCATCGCCACGGTCAATGACGGAGAAACTCCGGTCGGCAGTCTGGTCGTGACGGCGACGACCGTTCCGACAGGAATCACGGTGACTTCGATCACCAACACGGCGGGCACGATCACTGCGAACGTCACCGCAAGCTGCACAGCAGTCATCGGAGCCAACACCGTTGTCCTGACGGTAACGGATGGAAATGGCGGAACGGCGACGGCGAACCTGACGGTCACCGTGACGGCGAACACTCCGCCTTCCGTGACCTATGCGGCGGCTTCGGTCAATGCCGGAGCTTCCACGACGAATAGCCCGACGACGGCGACCGACAACGGCTCGATTACTGGCTACGCGGTGCAGAGCCAGGGAACCTACACAGGCACGATTTCAGTCAATGCTTCGGGAGTCGTTTCTATCAGCAACGCGATGCCGCCGGGCGTTCACACCATCACCATCCGAGCCACAGACAACTGCGGCACAACGACGGATGCGACGTTCTCGCTGACGGTGACGAACACTCCGCCGACGATTGCAGCGCAATCCGGAGTGACTCGGCAGCAGGGCGCGGGCAGTTCCAATTCCCAGATCGCCACCGTCGGCGACGCCGAAAGCGGAGTCAACGGCGTGACGGTCAAGGTCAATAACGCCAGCTCCGCCACCGTCAACGGAGTCACGATTTCCAACATCTCCAACTCCGGCGGCACGGTCACGGCGGACATCGTCGCGACCTGCGGAGCTTCCAATGCCAGCTTCACGCTGACGGCGACCGACGGGCACGCGGCGACGGCAACTGCGACCTTGAATGTTTCCGTCACCGGCATCACGTTGTCGGCATTGGTCAACGGACTGACCTTCGTGCCGTACTCGCAAACGCTGACGGCAACGGGCGGGACCGGTTCGTATAACTTCAGTCTGGTGGCGGGGACGCTGCCTCCAGGGCTGACGCTCAGCGGAAACGTGCTGTCCGGCACGCCGACGGCGGCGGGAGCCTCCACCTTCACGCTTCGCGCCAGCGACACCAGCAACAGTTGCTTCGGCGAACGCGCCTACACGATCAACATCGGCAGCACGGGCTTGATGTACTACCCGCTGGCGCGTCCGGTGCGCTTGCTGGACACGCGCCCCGGCGCCAGCGCCAACGCCTGCTATCAACCCAACGCTCCGATCACCGGAGGCACCACGCGCACGCAACCGGCACGAGGCACCTGCGAAGGCCTGACCATTCCGGCCAACGCCACCACCATCACCGGTCACATTACGACGGTGCAATCGGGCGGAGGTTCGCTGACTCTGTACCCGAGCGACGCGCCCCAACCGAACGTGACCAACTCGAACTACCTGGCGAATGAGATTTTGAACAATGCGTTCACGGTCGGACTCGGCGTCAATGACGGAGCCTTCAAACTCTTCGTCGGGACGAACACCGATGTCGTGATTGACGTGACGGGCTATTACGCGCCTCCGGGAGCAGGCGGCTTGTACTTCCATCCGCTGCCGAAACCGATTCGCTTGCTCGAGACGCGCACAGGCCTCCCCGGATGCCAGACGCCGGGAGCGCAACTGCAAACCGGCACGACGCGGACTCAAACCGGCGTGCTGACCTGCGACGGCGTGACGATTCCGACGGATGCGCTGGCGCTGGTGGGCAACGCGACGACGACGAACTCGGCGGGCAACGGCTATTTGACCTTGTATCCGGCGAACGCGACGCAGCCCTTTGCCTCGAGCTCGAACTTCGCGGCAGGCGTCAACCGTAACGCGCCCTTCACCGTAGGCTTGTCGCCAAGCGGAGAATTCAACATCTACACGGCGCGGACGACGGATCTGGTGATTGACGTGATGGGCTATTACAGCGCGCAAGCGAACGACGCGAACGGCCAGGGCCTGCTGTTCAACTCGCTGGGAGCGCCGCTGCGACTGCTCGACACCAGAGCCGGGCAGTCAGCGTGCTACCAGCCCGGAGCGCCGATGACGGGCCAGACCGTTTACACGCAAGACACGCAAATCCCTTGCACCAACCTGACCTCGGTGGCTCGGGGATTAGTCGGCAACGTCTCGGCCTTGAACGCGACGGCCAACGGCTTCGTCACCTTCTGGCCGAGCAACGCCGCGCAACCGACCGTGGCTACGTCGAACTACCAGACCGGCCGAGTCTTCAACCGCCACTTCACCGTAGGCCTGGGGAACGACGTCGCCTTCAAACGCTACGTCCTGAGCACGACCGATTTGATCATCGACATCTCCGGCTTCTTCGCACCCTAACGGCAGGCACAAGTAGGAGCGTAGGCGAGCCGCCTACGCTCCCATTTGCATCATTCTTGTTTTAGGCGATTGGCAGTGTTTCCCTGGCTCGGAATCAACGAAAGTTTTCGAGCAGCATAATGCTGCTGGCGAACAGGTCGTTTGCGGCAAACAGAATTTGGCGGCCATCAGGTGAGACGGCCAGACCGGGCGTGAGCCACGAAGGTTGTTTGTCTATTGTGCTGATGGTTTTGATTTGCCGAGTTGCGAAATCAAAATGTTTGATCGGCAAAGGAATTTGTTCATTGGCAGGAACGAAATAAAGCCCGCTGCGGTTTACCGTCCAATAGCGCCAATATCCAGCCTCGGCGAGTTCTGGAACGGCTTCTTCACCAGTGCCATCGGTGGTGACACGCCACAATCCCGCGATGCCTCGTCCTTTCAAATAATACACATACTGGCCATCGGGGGATTCAAAGGCTTCCATGCCGCCTTGCTGAGTCAATTGAATTGCCGTGCCGCCCGCGACCGGACGTTTCCAAATTTGCAGCTTGCCGGAACGATTGGAACAGAAATAGAGCCACTTGCCATCATGCGACCAACTGGGAATCACATCGTGCGAAGCTTCCGTGGTCAATCGCTGCGGCGAGCCGCCATCCACGTTGATGATGAACAGGTCGCCGTGGTTTTCAGGCCGCGCATCAAACGCCAGTTGTTTGCCATCGGGCGACCAGTGTGGTGACCCGGTGGCCAGTCCGTTGAAATGCGTCAGTTGCACGGGGTTGGAACCATCGCTCTGACAAATCCAAATTTCATCATGACCCGACCGGCCCGAAGAAAACGCAATGCGACGACCATCTGGGGAATATTCCGGGCTGTGATCGCTTTGGCGCGACGCGATGAATTTTTGAGGCGCACTGCGGCGGGCGGTCAAATCAATCCGCCAGATGTTTGCATCCACCAGCGATTCGACATACGCCAGCATGCCGTTGGCGGATAAGGCGGGATGGGTTGCGCTGCGCCCGGCGGCTTCGATGGGAACAGCCAAACCGGTGTCAATGGGCACGCGCCACAGCCCGTTGCTGCCTTCGCGATACATTGCCAGCACGATTTCGCGCCCATCTGCCGTCCAGGTGAATCCGTGAATCGGCGCGTTCAGTTTGGTCAACTGGCGGACTTGGCTGCCATCAGGATTGGCGAGGAAAATTTCGCTGTGTCCGCGATTCAGCGCGCGACGAAACGCCAGCATTTTTCCATCCGGTGAAAACCGCGGCACGTCATCTACCATTAACGCGGGCGGATTGGTGATGAACTTCCGCGCGCCGCTTTCCACCTCGACTTGCAACAAGGCCTGCTGTTCCTTATCCGTGCCTGAAATCGGGCTGGACGTGACGACCGATTGGCCGTCCGGCGTCCAGGTGACAAACGAATCAACGGATTGCACGTCGCACAATTTGCGTTCGTTGCCTCCAAGCGAAGGCATGACAAACAATTCGGTAAAATCCGTCTGCACGCGTAAAAACGCGATGTATTTGCCATCGGGCGACCAAGCGGGGCTGGATTCATCTCCAACCATGTTGGTCAGGCGGACCGGTTCTCCTGTTCCCACCAGTTTGATGTACAACTCTGTGCTTTGCCTATCGTCAGGATTCCACACGTACGCAATTTGGCGTCCGTCAGGCGAGATTGCGGGCATGCTTTCGCGTCCTGCCAAGCCCGTAAACGGAACGATCTTGTAAGTTTTGGTCGCAGGTATTGCAGGAACGTCTTTGTGCCGCCACCAGTACATTCCGCCTCCCAACAGACTTAGCGCCAACAGGGCACCGCCTGCCCACATGTTCCGGCGAAGCAAGGGAACTGATGCCGGTTGCGCATTCGGGACGATTGTTGAGTTGGAGGTGCTGGCCGGGCGACGCTTAACATCCGCAGTCTGTGCCAGAGAAGCTGATTCGATTTTCGTCGGATTGGGTTGGAGCGGATCAGGATGACGTTCAATCACTTCGGCGGTGAAGCGGTATCCGCGACCGGGGATGGTGACGATGAATTGCGGGTTGTCCTTTTCATCCCCCAGCACACGCCGCAACGTGTAAATGTAATGGGTCAGATTGGATTCTTCGACGATCGTGTCTGGCCACAGTCGCTGCATCAGCTGTTCTTTTTCCAGCACCTGACCGCTGTTTTCCACGAGAACTAACAGAGTCTCAAAAGCCTTTTTCTTCAGCGGAACAACCTGACCATCGCGCAGCAACAGCCGATTTCCCAGATCAAGACGGAATGAGCCAAATTCGTAAAAGTGATTGTGCGGATTGGACATAGCCCGAATTCAGAAACCGTTCAGAAGTGCTTCAGGCCAGAAACCACCTCAAATTCACCCCGGGTTCAAGACCATCCGCGGAAAAAGGGCTAGGGTCGCAATCGAACCTGAGGGAACGGTCTTGAACGCTTTGCTGATTTGTTGGAAGTCACTGCCTGAAGGATACCAATGCTCGAAAAGTTCAGGCGGCAGTGTAGCACACGCGACCTGTATCCAGACAAAACGCACGGCGTACCCGGCCACCCTCAGGTGTACCCAGCAATGCCGCAATCGGCCTGGGGCATTCAATCAATGCTGAACCGGCTGCCGATTTTCAGCCGGAGGAAATCAACGCTTCATAACGTCGCAACAATCCAGTCCCCCTTTGAACAACTCAACCAGAGATGAATCCCATGAACTTTCCAATTTCTCGAATGTCTTTGTGGCGCCCCCAGAGCGCCTTTTTGATGATTTATTTGCTGTTTTGCGGAGCCGCGTGGTTAATGTGGCAACCGGCGTGGCTGGGCGGTCGCGTCCGCGCGGCCACCATCACCGTCACCAATTTGAATGACAGCGGCGCGGGCAGTTTGCGACAAGCGATCAGCTCCGCGCAAAACGGCGACGTCATCAACTTTCAGGCTGGATTGAGCGGCACCATCAACCTGAACAGTCCGACGTTGTGTTTTGATTGCAACGCCGTCCGCAACGTCACGATCAATAGCCCCGGTGCAAACGTCATTACGATCAGCGGCGTGAAAGCCAACGGCACATTCGACATCTTCTCGATCACTCGATCCGGCAGCAACATCACCATCAATGGCCTAACGATCAAACGCGATGGGCAACCGGGCAATTTTGGATCTGCCATCAATAACAGAGGCACCTTGACGGTAAACAATTGCGTAATTAACGGCCATCAGCAATCTTCCATCCAGGGAGCCGGGATCGCGAATACAGGCACGGCCACCGTGCAGAATTGCAGTTTCAGCAACAACACCGCAGCCGATGGCGGAGCCATTTTCAATCGCGGAGCACTGACCGTTACCGGCAGTTCTTTCACTGACAATCTCGTTCTTCGATCCAACGGCAGCGGCGGTGCAATCGCGACGATTGGCGGCACAGTGGTGCTGAATCAAAGCACATTCACCAATAATCATGTGAATGTTAGCGGCGGCATGGGCGGAGCCATTTCCAGTTTCAGCGGTAACGTAACGGTCAATGGATGCACGCTGGTCAACAACCAGTCCAACACAGCAGGCGGAGGCATGGCCCTGTTTGATGGTGTCAACCAGATCCTCAATTCCACGTTTAGCAGCAATGTTTCCAGTACAGGCGGCGGATTGCACAGCGGCAGCAGCGCAATCACCATCGTTAATTGCACCTTCACGGCAAACCAGGCGAATCAGGGCGGCGGCGTGAATGGATCAGCTTCTGTGCGCAACAGCATCATTGCCGGCAATCTCGCCAATTTCGGCCCGGATACGGGAACCTTTACGACGTCTCTGGGACATAACCTGATTGGCATCGGCAATAATGGAAATGGATTCGTCAATGGAATCAATGCCGACCGCGTTGGAGTTGCGAATGCGCCGCTTGATGCCAAATTGGGGCCGTTGCAAAACAATGGCGGACCGACCCACACGCACGCCCTGTTGTGCGGCAGCCCCGCGCTGAACAACGGCGACAACGGTGTGCTCAGTGCGCCGCTTAACTTCAGCACGGATCAGCGCGGATTGGCGCGCAAATTCAATTCCAACGTGGACATCGGCGCGTTTGAGATTCAAAGCACCGAAGCCAGCTGCAACTTTGCCAACGGCAGCACGATCACACTTGTGCAAGGTGCCGCCGCGTCACCGTACCCATCCACGATCAACGTCAGCGGATTAACGGGATTCGTCAGCAAAGTCACGGTGACGCTGAACACCGTGCATGCCGAAAATCAAAACGGTCTCGAAATTTTGCTGGTCGGGCCGCAAGGACAAGCCCTGGTGTTGATGTCGGATGCCAACGGCGATCCGGACAATCCGTTTATTTTTGATCGCACGATTACGTTCGATGATGCTGCGCAATTTGCCATTGCGGATGGACAGGCATTGTTTGACGGCACCTATCGTCCCGCGAATTACGGCGCAGGCGATGTGTTTCCCGCGCCCGCGCCTGCCACGTTCAGTTCGCCCGCGCCAGCAGGCACGGCCACGTTTGCGTCGGTATTCAACGGAACCAATCCCAACGGCGCGTGGCAGTTGTTTCTCTTCAACGATCAAGCGTTTGGTAACGGAACAGTGCGGGGATGGTCGTTGAAAATCCAAACAGATCACCCGGCGCTGGATGTGCAACCCGCAACCGTGCCCGCAGGCGCGGTGAATGTTGCGTATCCGACCACGCAATTCAGTTCTCCCAATGGACACGGCACACTGGATTTCCAGGTCAGCGGTAATCTGCCGCCCGGCATTGGTTTTCTGACTGGAGCAGGAGTGCTTTCCGGCACTCCCGCCACCGGAGGCAATTTCAATTTTACAGTGAGCGTTGCGGATTCAGACGGATGCATGGGCACGCGTTCATACACGTTGGCGATTCCCTGTCCGCCGATCACCATTACCAACGCAAGCAACAATTCCCCAACCTTGCCCATCGGTACGGCGGGGCAACCGTACAATGCGACGCTTGTCGCCACAGGCGGCGTTGCGCCGCATACCTTTGCGATGACATCCGGCTCTTTGCCAACCGGCATGACATTCGGCGCCGATGGCGTTTTCGGCGGAACCTCCACAGATACCACCGAAAGAACACTGACAATTACAGTGACCGATGCGTTCGGTTGCACGGGGCAACAGGCATTTAATCTGATCGTCGCCTGCCCAACGATCACGGTGATTTCGCCTGTCCAAAAATCCGGCGTGGTGAACATTCCGCTCAACGTACAATTCACGCAAAGCGGTGGGTTAGGCACGGTGAATTTCACGACTTTCAGTACATTGCCTGCGGGGCTAATTCTGAAATCCGATGGATTGTTGGCTGGCACGCCCACGCAAACCGGCGTGTTCCCTTTGACAGTGGCTGTGAAGGACAAGAATCAATGTCAGGGCACGGTGAATTACACACTGACAATTACGAACTGCCCGACCAGTTTTACGGTTAATAGCCTGGCAGACACGCCGGACATCGCTCCTGGCGATGGTGTGTGCCTGAATGCCAGTAATCAATGCACTCTGCGCGCGGCGATTATGGAATCAAATCGGGTGGCGGCGTGCGCTCCGAAGGGCGCGCTCGACCAGCTCCTCGCGATGACGCCCGAGCTTCTCGTCGACAAGCGACTCTTTTCGTTCCGTCACGACGAGATCGAAGAGCTACGCACCGAGACGGTTGGCGCGCCCGATGCGGGCCCGACGCCGC
>ERZ650309.1546-NODE-1546-length-10787-cov-4.495807_pt1 | contig 10787 bp, 8 predicted proteins | sample MGYA00376245_ERZ650309 | MGnify/ENA primary metagenome ERZ650309 (study PRJEB26733, sample SAMN07839294) | wastewater metagenome | biome: urban; feature: wastewater treatment plant; material: waste water | place: USA: North Carolina | collected 2016-04-26 ...
CGCTACCAGCCGCTCCTCCTACCAGCCTCAGCGGAGCCTTTCTGGATCAGAACTACTTAGAAGAGCATCGGGGCGAATCCTAGTCGCACCCGCCCAGCCGATCTGTGACGGGTCTCGCACCGGATGAGGTCCGGTGCGTATCAGCGCGCGGGGTCGGTCGGCAGCTGGAGCCGAGGCCGCTGGTCGACCAGGCCCAGGCGCTGCAGCTGCCGCCGCAGCGTCCACACCGACAGCCGCGGGCCGCCCTGCTGCAGCAGGTGCGCCTGCAGCAGCGGCAGCGTCCAGCGCGCGCCGCGGTAGCCCAGCTCCGTCGGCGAGGCCCGCAGCGCCTGCTCCAGCAGCGACTCCAGCTGCGGCGTCCACAGGCGCGGTCGCCCGCGGCCCGCGCGCTCGACCAGGCCCCAGGGATCGCGGCAGCGCAGGTAGCGGCGCAGCCAGCGGTGCACCGTCATGCGGCTGACCATAAGCTCCTCGGCGACCTGCGCGACGGGCTTGCCGCGATCTATCTGCACGAGGGCCAGCAGCCGACGGTAAAGCCGCGCCTCGGTGGCCTGGCGCAGCGCCTGCAAGAGGTGCTCGCGCTGCCGCGGGGTCAGCGGCAGCTTCCCCGTTGCTGCCGCGGCCCCGGATGGCATGCCGGCGACATAGCACAGGTCCGGCCCGATGTAATCTTTTTTTTGCTCAATTTTTTGAACGATGCCGCCCAACGCAGCGCCTGCTTTGTGGAGATCCTCACGCTCCTGTGCGCATAGCGGGCGTGGCAAGAGCTGAAACCGAGCGCGCTACAGCTCGCGCCTGTGCCACCTGACGGGCGCTGGCTTGAGAGCAGCCGCGGCGCAGCACTGGCACAACGGTCTGTGCGGCCCGTCTCACGAGCCAGACGGCGGCCCTTAGGCAACAATCTATTCGCTAATCACGATTCGGGAAAAGTTCCCTATCAGGCCGGCTGTCGTCATCGATCCAGGGGTCTGCTGCTTGACCGTGCGACCGCGCACTGTTCAGCAAGAGGCGCAAGCACGCTGCCGCCGAGATCTTGCAGACCGGCAATCAGGAGAGCTGGATTGATGAACCAGCTGACAACTGCCGGGATGACGAGTGCGCTTTTCGCGCTTCTTGCGCGCCGGCTGCCCGCAGGCCGCGCCGCCCGCGCTGCAGGCGTTCCCCGCTCTCGCCCCCACGCCGCGCCCCGCCGGGGGAGCGATTGGGCGGCCTCCTCGACGAGCCGCCGCTTCTGGTGCAGCCGTTCACGGCCGCGGCGTCGGACGGCCCAGGCAGGCGCCCGCCCTGGACGATCCAGCGCCCCGCTACAGCTTGATCCCCATCTGCTTCACCACCGAGCGCGCCAGGCTGAGCGGCGTGTTCGTCGGCTTGGTCGGCCCCGGCAGCGGCGAGCACGGGACCTCGTCGAAGGACACGGTGGTGCGCAGCGCGGTCTCCCACTCCTGCAGCTTGCGCAGGGTCTCCATCTTGGCGTTGGGGTCCAGCTTCGGCGCCATGTTCACGCTGGAGGCGGCCGTGGCGATGATGCGCTTGATCCCGTTCTCGGCGGAGTTATAGCAGGCGCCCTTGCAGATCGTGGTCCGGAACGCGCCCGAGCACGCGCTGCCCGGGGCGCTGGTGTGCTCGTGGACGTAGTTGTTGATCTCGACGGCGGCCTGCTTGTAGACGCTGTCCATCAGCATGTCCATCTTGTTGAACATCAGCACCAGCTCGCCGAAGAAGTGACGCGCCATGTTGCCGTCCATGGCCGCCTCGTGCCGGAAGCACTCGACCATGGCCGGCAGGGCCTCGTACCCGCCCGAGGTGCTGGCCTTGCGGAAGGAGGCGCCCCAGCCCTCGATCAGGTCGACGTAGCCCTCGATGTCTTCCTTGGCGAACTTCTTGATCGTGCCCAGGCGCTTGGCCGCAGACTGCGCGTTGAGCTCGAGCTTGCGCTTGTCCCACCAGTTGAACGCCATGTCGGCCAGCGCGTTCACCACGATGTCGACGCCGAAGGCCGCGCCGTCCGCGCCGTTCATGAACTGCGCGAAGAAGGTCTCGGGGTTCGAGATGATGTCGGACATCTTGTCGCCGTCGACCACCGCCTTCTCGAAGAAGGTCGCCAGGTTGCCCATGGTGATCTCCAGCCCGGTGCCGACCACGTCGTCGAGCGCCGGCTTCTCCCAGTTGACGATGTTGCCGAGCGACACCGGGCTGTACCCCGTGAACGCGGCATCGAGCATGGCGAACGCCGCGTCCAGCCCCTTCGAGGCGGCGGACTTCAGCCACTTCTCCTTGAGCGGCAGCTCGTACTTGCTGCCGCGGATCTTGGCGCCGAGTGCCACGCTCGGGCGGGCCAGCGCGCGGTCGTAGAACTTGCCCGCGTAGGTGCGGAAGGTCGACGTGTCCTCGCGGCGCAAGAGCTCGAGGAAGACGCGGTCGCCGAAGCGCTTGCCGTACGCGGTCTCTTTGATCCGCATCGGGATGGCGCCGTAGAAGGTCTTGACGTTGAGGCCGATGCTGAACAGGTCCTTGTACCAGGCGCCGGTCTTCATGCGGCCGCTGTACTCGATCATGTCGCGCACCACGTACATCGGGTCGCGCTTGCCGCTGTTGGTGAAGGCGTCCCAGGCCTCGCGGCCCATCCGGATCGAGTCCGCGGTGTACTCGGACAGCGCCATCTCGACGTACATGAAGAACTCGTCGAGCAGGGTCGCGATCGCGCGGATCTTGTTCTTGCGCTCCGCGAAGCGGCAGACGAGCTCCCACAGCTCGATCGCGTCCTGGCAGCTGCGGATGCTGCCCGGGTTGAACTGCGCCTTGATCGTGTACTGATCCTCGCCGGCGCCGGTCTCGTTGCTGATCTTGGGGAACGAGAAGTACTTCCGGAACTTCTCGAAGTCCCGGAACAGGTCGGCGAAGGAGTCGTGGATGTTGGTGAAGTCGCTGTTCTGGATGACGTAGCGGACGTCGTCGAGGATCTGCTCGCCGTAGGTCTCGTTGTTGACCGTGACGTCGAAGGTCTGATCCACGCCGCTCTGCGAGTTGCGGATGGTCTGCTGCACCGTCTTTGTCGAGGTGCCGCCGCCGTCGCGGAACTTCTGGATGTTCTTGCGCTTGCTGCGCACGCGCAGCGCCACGAAGATCTGCATCGCCGCCCACGAGATGGCCTTGCCCGCCAGCCCGATCGCCGGGCCCACGCCGAGCGTGATCGCGCAGCCCGCCGCCGCCACCGCCACCGTCACGATCAGCTTGCCCTTGTTCTGATCGAGCCGGTCGACGATGTGCCAGAAGGTGTCGTTCTGCGAGACCACGATCGACTTCTTGCCGCCCTCGCTGGCGCGCGCGACGTCGTAGTACAGCTGCTTGCTGATCGGGTGGACGCCGCGCGTGAAGTCCGACGGCTTCAGGAACGAGGGCAGATCGCCCGCCGCCGGTGCGGTCGAGGTGTCCAGCTCGTACAGCGAGGAATCAAATATATTTCCCATTTATATCTCTCATCGTTTCCATAACCGGCAGTTATGTCGGTTATTGAGCGTATTCAGACGCACCCGCAGCGGGCACGCCCCCCTAGAAGCGGAGCGAGAGCCCCGCGGTGCCGACCAGCGCGTGCGGCGCGACCAGCGCCTGCGGCGTCGGCGTCGCCGTGTCGGTCGGCATGACCTGCACCGGGAAGCAGACCTCGCCCCCGAGCTTCTGACAGTCGCTGCGCGAGGACAGGACGGCGGGCACGATCACCGCGGTTGCGACCCCGGCCGCGCCGACCGCCGCCAGCGTCCAGACCCACCAGCGCGTATACCACGGCTTCTTCTCTTCCAGCCGGCGGTAGGGGTTGACGTTGGGCGGCAGCTCACGCAGCTGCGCCTCGTGCTCGGTCTCCTCGCCCAGCACCGCCTCGAACTGGAACGTGTCCTCGTAGAAGCCGTCGCGGTGGATGCGCACCTGGTGCGGGCCCTGGCCGACCTCCAGCTCAAGCGGCGCCTCGCCGCGCGGCGTGCCGTCGACGTAGACGCGGGCCGGCGCCGCCGCGGCCTTGGCCGTCACCACGAGCACGCCCGCGGTGCGCGGCATCTCGACCTCGAGCGCGACCACACGCTCGGCCAGGATCTCGACCTGTGCCTCGAACGAGCGGAAGCCGGGCCGCTTCAGCAGGACGCCGTGCGCGCCCGGCCCGAGCCGCAGCGGCGCCCCAAGCGGCGTCACCGCGGCCGCCTTGCCGTCGACGATCAGCGACGCGCGCGGCGGCGCCCCGAGCAGCACCAGCCCGCCCGTCGGCGCGACCGCACCGTTCTGCGCGGTCGCACCGGCCGGCGCCGGCTCCGGCCCCTGTCCCTGGGCGCGCGCCGGCGTCCCGCCCGCGCCCACGACCGCGGCCGCGATCAGCGCGAGCAGGACCAGGCCCGGAACGGCGATCGATATGTGGCTGCGGCTCCGCACGCTGCCTCCGCCCGCTACTTGCACGTCATCGTCAGCACGTCGCACTTCAGGCCGCCCTTGCAGTCGGTGTCGACCAGGCACATCACGCACGCGTTCTTGGCCGTGTTGCCGCCGACGTCGACGGCGCAGACCGGCTTCATCGTGTCCTTGCAGTCGGTCGACTTCAGGCACTGCACGCACAGGTTCTTGGCCGCATTGCCGCCGGCGTCGACCGAGCACACCGGCTTGGTCGCGTCCTTGCAGTCGGTCGACTTCAGGCACGGCACGCACTGGTTCTTGGTCGCATCCCCGCCGGCATCGACGGCGCACACCGGCTTGGTCATGTCCTTGCAGTCGCCGTCGTTGCGGCACGCGATGCAGCGGTTCTTGGTGACGTCGCCGCCCGGATCGAGAACGCACGTCCGCCCGGCGCCGCAGTCGGCGTCCAAGAGGCACCCGACGCAGACGTTCTTGGTCGAGTCGCCGCCTGCGTCCTTCTTGCACACCGGCGTGAGCGCGCTGCAGTCGGCGCCGCTCAGGCACGGCACGCAGCGGCTGGTGGTGGCGTCGCACGCCGGCTTGCTGGTGCTGCAGTCGGTCTTCTTCTCGCACTCGACACAGCGCCCCTGCGTCGAGTGGCAGACCGGCAGGAGCGGGTCCTTGCAGTCTGCGGCCGCCAGGCACTGCACGCAGCCGACGTTGGGCTTGCACAGCGCCTTGGTCGCGCTCATCGGATCGCAGGCCAGGTCGTCCTTGCACTTGCACTTGCTGGCGGCGCAGCGGTCGGCGGTCGCGCTGCTGCAGCGCGTGGCGCAGCCGCCGCAGTGATCGAAGCTGGTCGTCACGTCGATGCACATCGGGATCTGCGGGCAGCAGGTGGCCGCGTCCGCGTAGGTGCCGACGCCGCACTGCTCGCGCCCGTCGTCCTTGGTCGGATCGAAGGTCGTCACGCACTGGTTGCTCAGGCCGTCGCAGATCTCGGTGGCGCCGGGCACCGGCGGGTCGCCGGCGTTGGCGCCGGGGACGGACGGGTAGAACGACGTGCCGATGCCCTTCTGGTCGTTGCAGTCGCCGCAGGCGCGGTACGCGGGGTTGAACGACGAGGCGCTGTACACGTTCTGACAGCCGCTGCAGCGCAGGTACTTGTCGTCGTCCAGATCGATCTCGGCCTGGCTGTCGGGCACCGGCCGCAGCGGGTCCTTGCCGGGCAGCACGCCGTCGCAGTCGTCGTCGTAGCCGTTGCACACCTCGGCCGTCGGCGAGGTCACCGTCTGCGGGTCGCAGACCAGGAAGCGCTGCGACTCGCTGAAGCCGGGCACCGGGCCCACCGCGGACGCCGGCCGCACCGACGGATCCGCCGAGAACGGGTTGAGCTTCTTGCGGTCGCAGCCGATGACCGTGCTGGCGCGGCAGCGGCCGACGGTGGCGCCGCACTTCTGGCCGAACTCGGACAGGTTCTTGCCGTCCGGCGCGTCGGTGCGCCCGTCGCAGTCCTCGTCCCGCGGGCTGTCGGCGACGCAGGTCTGCGGGTGCGGCTGCGTGGCGCCGAAGCACTTGGGGTTGAGGTTGGCGTCGTCCTTCTGCCCCGGGCACAGGAGCACGCGCTGACCCGCGGCCACGTCGGGCTTGGGCTGGGTGGCGCTGCACACGCAGCGGCCGCTGTAGCCGCCGCGCGCGGTGCGGGCGCCGCAGTCGCCGATCGTCGAGTCGGCGCAGCTGGTGGTCATGCGGTACGTGGTGCCGGAGACGACCTGCGTCTCGATCAGGCGCTTGCCGCCGAGATCGGGGTTCAGCTCGTCGATCATGCCGTCGCAGTCGTCGTCGATGCCGTTGCAGGCGTCGGCCGCGAACGGGTAGACCTTGGCGTTGTTGTCGTCGCAGTCGTAGCGGCTGTCGTAGCCGTCGTTGTCCCGGTCACTGACGCAGCTGTCGACGGCGCTGTCGCAGTCGTGGTCCTTGCCGTCCTTGCAGTAGCGCGGCGCGCCCGGGAACACCGTCGGATCGCCGTCGTTGCAGTCGATCAGCTTGGGGTCGAGCGGCGCGCAGCCCACGGTGCCGGCGGCGAAGCCGTCGCCGTCCGCGTCGCACGCCGCGCTCGGGCAGCCGAGCCGCGGGTTGCCGTCGCAGTTTGCGTCCTGCGGCTGGTTCTGCACGTCGACGTTGCGGCACAGCCCGCGCATCGCCGCGACCACCGAGCCGCCGCGCGAGGTCGGGCTGAGGTCGCGCAGGATCTGGCTGGTGCCCTGGAAGCTCGCCGAGCCCGGGAACACGCCGCGGTCGTCGTCGTCGCAGTCGATCGGCGGGCTGGTGCCGTACTGGCGCAGGTAGCGCGCGGTCGGGCAGCCGTTGGTGGCGTCGATGCGCTGGAAGCCGTCGCCGTCGAGGTCGCAGGCGACGCAGCCCCCCTGCGGGTTGCCGTCGCAGGCCCAGTCCTTGTTGAGGTCCTCGTCCGCGGGGTCGCAGATCTTCTTGGCGCCGGGGTGCACGCGCGGGTCGTGGTCGTCGCAGTCGCGCTGCGAGGGCACCGGATCGTCGGGCGCGTAGCCGTCGCAGTCGTCGTCGGTGAAGCACTCGACCGGCAGGCCGCTGCAGTCGAAGTCGAAGGTCGTGTCGCAGCGCTTGGGCTGCTTGCACGTCGTGGTGTCCGCGAGCGGGCTGTGGTTGGTCTCGCACTCCTTGCGGTCGCGGCACTGGCAGCAGTTGCGCGGGCGCGGGTTGCCGTGGAAGCGGCGCGCGTCTTTGTCATCGCAGTCGGTGCTCTCGGGCTCGCCGTCGCCGTCCTGGTCGGTGCAGGCGCGCGGCATGCCCGAGCAGCTGGTGTCAAAGAGCGCGTAGGGCGGTGACTCGGTCGCGCCCGGGTCCTTGGGGGGCCGCAGCTGCACGCCGCACTGGATCGGCGCCAGCGGGTGGATGTCGAAGGCGCGCGTGCGCAGCGGCAAGAGGTCGCCCGAGGGCGGATCCTGATCGACGCAGTCGAGCAGCTCGGGGTGGTCGCGGTAGGCGGCGTCGGCCTCGGGCAGGCTGGCCATCCACGGCAGCGCGTCGGGGAAGTGGTCGCGGTCGCGATCCATCGACGGCGGCACCGGCAGCATCGTCGCGGCACCGACCAGCGCGCTGCGGAACAGGATGACCGCGCGGTGCTCGGTCTGCGGCTCGGGCTTTGGGCCGGCGCTCTGGTTGTTCTTCTTGTCAGCGGAGTCGGCGTTATCTGCTTTGCTCACGACATCCTCCTGGCGCCGCACGGTCGCACCGTGCGCTGCTATGGTCGCCCCTGCACGAGCCCCTGCAAGAGCTCCTGCCGCTCGGTCGTCGGACGAGGTCGGGTCGGCGCCTCGCTCCACTCGGCCGGCAGCGCGATCTTGGGAGCGGACTCACCGAGCACCACCACGCTCAGCGTGTGCCGCGCCTCGACCTGGACCTTCTCGCTCTCGGTCCCGGGTCGCGGCGCGGTGAAGCGGACGTGCAGGCTGACCTGCACCGGCGCCCCCTTCTGCCGATCCACCGTCGCGCTGCCCTCCAGCAGCTCGACGGCGGTGGCCGCGCGCCAAGCCGACTGCGGCGAGGTTGCGCCCCGTGCCTGGGCGCCCTGTGGCTTCTCTCTCAGCCCGAGCGACACCTGCCAGGCCGGGCGCCCGTTGGCGCTGGCCTCGGTCGGTGTGCCGAGCTGCACGTAGGGCGCCACGGCCTCGATTAAGGCAGCCCCCGAGTCATACGCTGCAGCACGCAGGCGTGCGAGCTGATCTCCCTCGGGGCGATGCCGTATGAACGGGGCGTGGCGCATGCGTACGTATAGAGAGTCTTGGTCGTAAATCGCCTCGATGCCAGCGCCGTGGTCATTTTGCGAAGCGAGCTGGATGCGGCCGGCGCCATCGACCGCGATGCTGCGCGTCTCCTCCAGCGCGGTCGGCGTGCTCTCGAACGCCGCCGCACCCTCGTAGAGCTTCTCGGGCATGCCGGGCTTGAAGCCCGGGGCGAGCGCCGCTGCACCCGCCGGCTGTCCGACGGGGGTGATCGTCCACTGCGTGCGCGACTCGAGCCGGTGCGGGCCGAGGCGTGCCGTCAGCTCGGTGTGCGTCATCGACAGGAGCTGCAGCAGCAGGTCGACGCGCGTCAGCTCGGTGCCTGACGGTGAGCCCGCCGCCCCGGGCGCCGCTGCCGGCGCGGTTGCCGTCGCTGCTGGCCGCTCGCTGCCGGCCTTGCGGCAGCCCGCGAGCCCCGGCATCACGGAGCTCACAAGCGCCGCGCAGAACAGCCCCGCGCCACGGCGCCGCTGTGCCCGTCCATGCTTCTGCATGACGGCGCGCTTATCGCCAATTGCCGCCGATGTCAAACCACTTGCTGCGCGGAAGGGGGGGCCGCTCAGGGGAAGCCTCGTCGAGGAAGCCTACTTCTTCTTGCCCTTTTTGCCCTCGCCCTTCTTGTCGCCTTTGTCGCCCTTGTCTTTGTTCAGGACGTTGCAGCCGGCGGCCGAGAAGCTGGCGCGGCTGACGATGCAGCTGGTCTTGGCCGGCGCGCCGGCGCAGCCCTTCCAGGGGCCGACGAAGTCGTCGCAGACGAAGGTGCCGCTGACCGTGGCGCCGGTCGTGCCGTACTGCAGGCCGCCGTCGCTGCTGATCTCGATGGTGCAGCTTGACTCGGGGTGCGGGCCGCTGGCGCCGTTCCAGTTCAGGCACATGCTGCCGTCCCAGCTGCAGGCGGCGTGGCGCATCTTCGCGGTGCCCAGGCTGAGCGGGCCCAGCGACGAGGTGTTGTACGTCCCGGGGCCGCGGAAGCTGGTCACCGTCAAGAGGAACGTCGGGCAGTCGGTGGCGCTCTCGCTCGAGATGGTCAGCGTCTTTTGCGCATAGTCATACTCGCACTTGGCGATGTCCGCCGAGAGCAGGCCGCGCCCGTCGACGCCCTGGCTGTGCGCGGCGCAGTCGAACTGGACGCGCGCCTGGTTCGAGCCCTGCTGCACGGCGTCGGCGACCACGTCCGAGCGCTCGCCGGTGGTGTCGCCGACCTGGCCGAGGCGCGGCACCTCACGCGGCGGCAGCTTCGGCGGCGGCGGCTTCGGACAGCCGGCCCCTGCGAGCGCCAGCGCGGTGACGGCACATCCCCAGAGCGACACACGGAGCGAACGAGACTTTGGCATAGGGCGATGGTACCGCAGCTTCCGCGCGCTGGGCAGCCCGCGGGCATCCGCCGCGATCGCTGTAAAGTCGCAGGGTCAGGCCGCAGGGTCAGGCCGCGGGGTCGAGTCACGACCTGCGCGCGCGGTCGCAGGTTTACGTCCGCCGCGGTCGCAGGCCGCCGCTCGGGAACCCGGGCGAGTCGGCGGTGAGCCCGTCGTCCGACGTCCCGCCGCCCGCCCCGTCGCCCTGGCCACCCGCCTCGGCGTCGCCGCGCGGCTCGCCGTCCTCGCCGACCTCCAGGTAGCGGATGTGATCCTGCTCGGAGTAGCGGCGCGCCGCGCTGTCGGGCTTGAGGGTCTGCCACGGCGTCGCCAGGAAGCGCCGCCGCCGCTGCTGCTCACCGACCAGGACGAGCAGCGTCGGCTCGATGACCGGGATCGGCTCGCGCGTAAGCGCCGCGCGCGCCTCCTTCAGCGCCTCGCTGATCGCCCGCACACCGAGGAGGCCGAGCTCGTGGGCCTCGGGCTCGACGAAGAAGTTGCGCACCGGCCGGTACAGATCGCGCAGCACCGACTGCGGCACGCACTCCTTGAGGTCGCGCTGGAGCTCGAACGGCATGTCGTACTCGCCGCGCACGCCGAGGTAGCCGACGTGCCAGCCGTGCAGCACGTCATCGAAGCGCGTGCCCTGCGGCCGCAGCGCCAGCGGCAGCGACGGCGGCGTCGGCTGCCGGCGGCGATCCTCCCAGCGCCCGACGCGGCGCATGAGCAGCGGGTCGACGTCCTTCTGCAGGCGCGCCTGGCGCTGCGCGAGGGCCTGCTTGTCCTCTTCCTTGAGCGGACGGCTGCCCCCCGGCGTAAAGGCCACGGCCTAGCTCCACATGATGTGCAGGAGGAGCCCGAGGCTCACGCCGATGAGCGCCCAGGCCACCCAGAACAGCGGCTTGGGCGAGCCCGAGGCCTGCGGCTTGCCCGCCAGGACCTGCTGGCGGATCGCCATGGCGTGCGGCGTCATCGGCATGCCCTGCGACGGGCCGGGGACGAAGACGGTGCTGCTCAGGCCGCCCGCGTCGAGGGCCTGGGTGCGGCCGCCTCCTCCTGGCGGGCGCTGCGGGATCTGCGTCGCGAGCTGGCCTCCTCCCGACGGCGACGGCGGCGGTGAACCACGCGATGCGCGCGGGCATCTCCATCTGCATGGATCACATGGTGATCCCGCTCGCCAAGAAGGTCCTCATCGGCGAGGCGCAGAAGCAGGTCGAGCAGGTCGTCGAGCAGTATC
>ERZ650309.1547-NODE-1547-length-10780-cov-5.000559_pt1 | contig 10780 bp, 10 predicted proteins | sample MGYA00376245_ERZ650309 | MGnify/ENA primary metagenome ERZ650309 (study PRJEB26733, sample SAMN07839294) | wastewater metagenome | biome: urban; feature: wastewater treatment plant; material: waste water | place: USA: North Carolina | collected 2016-04-26 ...
TGAACTCGTGGCCTAAAATGTCGCCTCGTTCCATGGTTGGGATGTATCCATCGTATAAATGCACGTCAGAACCGCAGATAGCAGTGGTTGTGACTTTGATAATCGCGTCGTTCGGATTGACGATGACCGGGTCAGGAACCGTCGCGACGCGAACGTCTTTTTTTCCATACCAGCATAAAGCTTTCATGAGTGTCCTTCGCTGAAGATTTATCGGGAATTGCCATGAGCCAAGGCGCGCCCTGATGGTTGAATATCGGTGGAAGGAATTTCTCCTGCTTCCATCAATTGTTTGAAACGGCGCAAGTCTTCTTCCACTTGCTGGCCTGGCTCTTCGCCAAAGAGTTTGGCAATTTTTGATCCCAGCACTCCGGCAAGAGGTTCGTAACTGAGTGAGACGCGCACGATACATCCACGATTCCCGGGTGCGGATTCAAAGCGCACCGAACCGGCATTGGGAACGCTTGCGCCTTCCAGTGAACGCCAGGCGATCAATTGATTTTGTTGTTCATTGATGATTTCAGCGTCCCACTCGACGGTCATTCCGGCAGGTGCTTTGGCGATCCAATGGGAATGGTTCTCGTCGGTTTTTCGAACCGATTCCAGGTGCTTCATAAAACGCGGCAAGTTGCTGAATTCTTTCCAGAAGCGGAACAGCTCTTCAGGGGATTTGTTGATGGTTACGCTTTTTTCAATCTTGATGCCGCGTTTATGGCGCACGCTCGATTTGCCCTGTTCGCTATGAGCCGTATCAACACCCAATGCCTGATACAGGTTGCAATGCCCGGTTGTGCCGCGGTAAACCAATCCTCCACCAGTCAAAGCCAACAACCATCCGCTCCATCCACCGCGTGCAATTCCAAGCACTGCCAGCGCTCCACCTGCCACAGTGGAAGCGATGCGCTCCATCGGGTTCACATTGATATCGTGTTTTGCCGGGAATGGGTCAAACGGCTGTCGCTTGGTTGCCGTTGAAAAATTTTTTGACTGATGATTGACCGTCTCCGCTGAGTTCATGTTTCTTTCCTCCGAAATTTATCTACACAATGACGATTTGTTTTAAGCGAGTACAAACGAAACTCGATGTCGTTCGTAGGCAAGCGTTATGCCTCCAGGCAAAGCTGAGAAAATTCGGTCCATTTCATTTGTGCGCTATGCAACTGTCTTACTCGACTACGGCAAGCCGGATGATTCAGTAACACTTGTATCATTCAAAGACTTCTGACAAAGACTTCGGGAAATCCCTTATTTGCCAACGCAGATCCAGCTTTCAATCCCATTTAGCTACTAAAACAGCACACTGCTCCTTTGGTGTGCTCTTTGCTTAACCAAGTCGAAATAAGCAACAGAGAGAAGGTTGCAAGTGATTCGAAGGCTGAAAGCAGAAGAGAAGGGAAAAGAAAGACATTTACCAAGCAGGCCAAGTCGGGAGATAGGAGAAAAATGAGTCTGGAAACAAGAATTCTAAAGAAGGTGATGACCAACTATATTCCGGGAGTCGTTGAGCGAAGTTTGCGCCGACAAAGTAGAACAATAGCGTTTGCTGCCGGGGGGATAGGGATTCTGCTGGCAGGACGCAGTCTGCTGCGACGATTGCGAGAATACGATTTACAAGGAAAGACGGTGCTGGTTACCGGCGGATCTCGCGGGCTGGGATTGGTAATCGCGCGTGAGTGTGTAAATCAAGGCGCTCGCGTCGCCATCTGCGCCCGCAATGAACAGGAACTGGAACAAGCGCGGCAAGATTTACTGCAACGCGGCGGCGATGTGATTGCGATAGCTTGCGACCTGACGGACCAAGAAGGGGTAAACCGCATGGTGCGAACCGTGCAAAATCAATTCGGCGCAGTTGATGTGCTGATCAACAACGCAGGAATAATCACTGCCGGCCCTGCGGAAGAAATGACTCTTGCCGATTATGAAGCGGCAATGAAAACCAACTATTGGGCGGCGCTTTATACAACTTTTGCCGTTTTACCGGAGATGCGTTCACGCCGAGAAGGTCGCATCGTCAATATCGCCTCAATCGGAGCTAAAGTCAGTGTTCCTCATTTGCTTCCATACAGCGCCAGCAAATTTGCTTTGTACGGTTGGTCTTCGGGACTGCGCGCTGAACTGGCCAAAGACGGAATTATTGTCACGACCATCTGTCCGGGACTGATGCGTACAGGAAGCCCGCGCAATGCCACTTTCAAGGGACAACATCGTGCAGAGTATGCTTGGTTTAGCATCAGCGATTCGGTTCCGCTCATGACCATCAGTGCTGAGAGTGCCGCACGTCAGATTTTGACAGCCTGCAAGCGCGGCGAAGCGGAAGTTGTTTTATCGTTGCCAGCCAAAATCGCGGCAACGACTTACAGTTTATTTCCCAACCTAACAACCGATTTCCTGGGGCTTGTCACCAGACTGTTACCTGCTCCCGGAGGAATCGGAACCCGCAGCGCCCAAGGTTTTGAAAGCGAATCTTCTATTTCACCTTCTGTGCTCACCACGATGGGGGATAACGCAGCGCAACGGAACAACGAATTTGCTGCACGTCCAGGAAGCTGAAACGAAGCTGAAACATCCACCATAAAGGGATGATCTATTCCGGCGAATCACCGGTTCATATTGCACTATCCAACAATTTCTTGTTTGGCCGTATTTTAGAAATGATGATGGCTGAGATTGTAACTTTTCTACGGTAGCCGACTTCTGTGTCCTGGCCTCTGTTTGTTGCTGGTTATCATCATTTCTGAAATACGGCCAACCTCCTTCGAGTTTCCATCCAATGCGTTCAGGCACATTACTTGTATCGCAATTGCCGATTCACAACTGAAGATTTACGACGAAAACAACACAACGGAAAAATAGGACGGAGGGAAGAAAGATGTTTGAGATTGGTTACAAACTTTGCAGCGAAGAACAATCGCCGGAAGAGTTAATCCATTACGCACATTTGGCGGAAGAGACTGGTTTCGATTTCGCGATGATTTCGGATCACTATCATCCCTGGGTGGAGAAACAAGGGCAAAGCTCTTTTGTCTGGGCCGTGCTTGGCGGCATCGCACAGGTGACCGAACGATTAAAACTTGGAACCGCCGTCACTTATCCAACCATACGCATTCATCCGGCCATTATCGCGCAAGCCGCCGCGTCAAAAAGTCGAGTGCCGCTTTCAAATTTGAAAGCGGCATCGTTCCTGCTTTTTCAACAAGCTTTGAATCCTGTTGCTGATTTCAAATTCTCCTTGCCGCCGCATTATTTTCTTGCGGAGCCAGGCTCGGTCATTTTTCGATGTTGTTCGGCAAGTACGGCGGCGGGGGTTATGTTTGCGACCGCAGATTGAATCTTGTTCTTCCAGCCGCTGACGACATCCGCTTCACCATTCATCATCGCGTCAAAACCGTCTTTCGCGACCACCGCCGGATCATCCTTTTTCTGTTGCCCAACTTTGGTATCCATCAAATCGGCGCGTTCGAAAAATTCTGTTTCGGTGGGGCCGGGCATTAAACACGTGACTGTTACCCCTGTATCTTTCAGCTCGTTCCGGATTGCATGCGAAAAGGAATCAATGAATGCCTTGGTTCCGTTGTAGACCGCTTGGAATGTGCCGGGGATAAACCCTGCGATTGATCCGGTAATGAGAATCCGGCCTTGCCCTCGTGCCCGCATGTCATTCCCGACTTTGTGAATCAGGTAAATTGTGCCGGCGATATTGGTATCAATAACGTGGCGGGCATCTTCGAAATTCTGGTCCAGGAAGCCATGGCCAAGGCCGTGACCGGCATTGGCCAGCAGCGCATCTACCTGTCGTCCTTTTGTCGCAGCGTAAACTTTATCTACGCCTTCGCGAGTCGCCAGGTCTGCTTCAATGGCTAGGGCTTCGACGCCAAATGCGCTGAAATCAAGCGCCGCCTGGTGAATTCTGGCTTCGTCAGCAGCGACCAGCAGGTCAAACCCATTTTGAGCGCATAGCTTTGCCAGTTCGTATCCGATGCCAGCGGAAGCGCCGGTCACAATTGCGAATGAGCGTGTTGTTGAAGTCATCTTTTTGTCTCCTTCTACAGTTGATTGTTATCCGTAAACTTTTTTGGCGTTTTGTTCGTCAGCGATGACTTTCGACGCCAACTTGTCGGCAATACACAAGAACAGGGCATTCTGAACAATGCGGCAAAGTTCCCGTGCAAATGTGCTTCCCGAAAGGAACCAGCAGGCCATTCAGTTCAATCCAGTAACGATCGGGGAGTTTTTCTTCCAGCGCGGTCATCGTTTTTTCAGGTGTGCGTGTGCTGACATATCCCCAGCGATTGGTGACACGGTGTACGTGGATATCAACACTGATGCGAAATTCACCACAGGCAAAATTCCCAACACCAGATTGGCGCATTTCGGGCCAACTCCTCCAAAGGAAAGCAACACATCAAATTCGCAAGGCAATTCACCCTAGAATTCCTCCGCCACACGGCCGTCACATTCGATCAATTCTTCGCGTGCCTCTTCGCGTCCCGGTCCTTCACCAATCAACATAATCTTTGCCGATGGTTTTCCGTATCCGGAACAGCCAACGTACGCGACTGGTGCAATGGACACTTCTTGCAAACGCGAATTTGTGCAGCCATCGCTTCTAACTTTTCTGCCTTTGTTATCACAGTTGCGCTCCCTTGCTCGACGGCACTTTCAGGACTTGCAAGTTGCGTTCTGTGGTTGCTCAGGCCCGCTTAGCCCGATTCCCAGAAGGTAAGGCAGTCTTTCCTGTCTGTGCGCAAGACAGCAGTGTTGGTGATTCGTACTTGGTCACAATTTCTGGCAACGCAATTTGCACTGTTCGCGCTAGGGCGGTTCGGTTTTGAGCTTGGAAAGCTAACGGTTCGCTAAGGCACGGGAATTGTTTTGCAGTCGTAGACCAATGAAATTCGTTTTGCCTTCGGGCGCTTGAACAATGAATCTCAAAATTAAGGAGTAGTTATGAACGCTTTAGAATTGTTGAAAGAAGATCACCAGACCGTAGCTTCTTTGTTTGAACAAGCTGAGTCGGCTGAAAAAGAGTCGCAAAAGAAACGCCTTTATGAGCAAATTGCCTCCGCGCTGGAAACCCACACCCACATCGAAGAAACAATCTTTTATCCTGCGCTTCAAGAGGAGGAAGAATTGAAAGATATGGTGATGGAGGCTTTGGAAGAACATAAACAGGTCAAAACGCTCATCCGCGAAATAGGAAATTTGACTGATGGCAGCGAAAAATTCGATGCCAAGCTGAAAGTGATGAAGGAAAACGTCGAACACCACGTTGAAGAAGAGGAGAATGAAATGTTTCCCCAGGTGGAAAAGCTTTTTGACGAATCTCAGTTGGAAGAATTAGGACAGCAAATGGAAGAGGCCAAGCAGAAGTTTGGAAAACAAAGGCGTTCTGCTTCTTCTGGCGGGCGCAAATAAATAACCCGAAAAGAGCATTTGCCTATTTCCGCGTTTCCGTAAACTGTAGGTTTACGGAAACGCGGATCATCAATTTCTCGGTTGTGCTGTTCGGAGAAACCCACAGTGACGGAAATTATCGGTTGGAGCAGTTCGCTGATTTTGCTGCTGACCATCATCAAACAGATTTACAAACAGTGGCAGCAAGAATCGAGCGAAGGCGTTTCCAAGTGGCTTTTTATTGGGCAGATGGCCGCCTCTGCGGGATTCACCGTTTATAGCTGGATGGTGAAAAACTGGGTGTTTGTCGTCACCAATTTTCTGATGCTGATCAGCGCGTTTATTGGATTAGGAATTCTCCTCTATCACCGCCGCCATTCGTCATCAACTGCGCATAATAGGGCGAGTGCTGCCTCATCCTAATCAATCATAAGAATCCACATGCTTCTGGAAAACAAAAATTCACACGGCAATGTGAGGGATGAATGCGCCGTTACTCTGCTGGTGATTGATGTCATCAATGATCTTGAATTTGAAGGCGGCGATATCTTGTTGAAGTTCGCGCTACCGGCGGCGGAAAACATTGCAGGATTGAAACGGCGAGCCAAACAGTTAGGCATTCCCGTCATTTACGTCAACGATAATTTTGGCAAATGGCGGTCTGATTTCAGGAAGCTGGTTACACATTGCCTGAAAGATGGCGTTCGCAGAGAACCTTTGGTTCGTCTGCTTATGCCGGATGAAGATGATTATTTTATCTTGAAGCCGAAACACTCAGGCTTTTATTCCACAACGCTCGATCTGCTGCTGAAATACCTGCAAACGGAAACATTAATCCTGACTGGCTTAACCAGCGACGTCTGTGTTTTGTTCACCGCCAATGATGCCTATTTGCGCGACCATCAACTGATTATCCCTTCCGATTGCGTTGCGGCGATTGATCCTGAAGAAAATCGGCACGCCTTGAAACAGATGGCGCGAGTGCTGAAAGCCGACACTCGCCCATCCGAAGAATTAAACCTTGAAGATTTGAAGCTTAGAAAATGTTCGTAAGCCTTTTTCAGGCCGGCACATCGCCTTTCGTCTCGCGCTCCCAATGACGATGCTGGGCAATGGCGTTGATGAATTCCGCCGCGATTTTACCGGCTTGGCCGTTGCTGCCGATAACTACGCCCGGTTCAGAAACAAGCCCATCCATCGCCTTGCCTGCGGCATTAGATTGCGCCGTGCTGATATAAGAAGCGTTCAGCAATTCAGCGCCTGCGCCGCTGGCGGCAATTGTTTTGCAATGCTTGTATGCCTCATTGACGAAGTGAATCGCGTCAGCTTCGGCCAACAGCGCCGCGACGCTTTGTTCGCCACCTGGAACATAAACGGCGTCAAACAGGACCGAAGCCGCGGTCAACAGGCTGAAATCAATTTTGATTTCCGTACCTTTTGCGCCCGTCAAAGTTCCAAGCTTGGGCGCAACAATCTTTGCCATTGCTCCAGCCGCCGTCAGGGCTTTCTTCATGCCGGAAACGGCTGCATCGTCAAACCCGTCAGCAACCAGGAAAGCGACCTTTCGAGTTTGGATCCCTTCGCCAGGTCTGCTCAACAAGCTCAATGCGGGGGAAAGAACGATCTCTTGATTGAGAGGTTTCGGTTGGAACTTTCGCGGATCGCCATCTGCCGGAATGCTTTGATTGGGAGGTTCGTCAAGCTTCCTGGGAACCGCCACGCCTAGGCCCTCTGCGACAGCTTCTGCTAACACTCGATCAACGTAAGCCAGCAGTCCCACCATGCGCTCTCTGATGGCCGGCGTTTCGACTTTACCCAACTCAAACCGCAGGGCCTTGATGATATGAAGTTTTTCCGGCTCCGACTGACTGTTGAAAAACATGGCTGCCTGGCTGAAATGATCGAAAAAGCTTTCACTGCGCGCACGGACTTTGTGAGCATCAATGCGTTCCGCGTAACTGGCAAATCCGCCTTCGGCCATTTTTGCCTGGAAAGGGCAGCCTCCCCCCAGACGGTTCGGATCATAACTGGTTTGGCCGCGATTAATTGTCTGGCGCATATACCCATCCCGCTGGTTGTTGTGAACCGGTGCAATGGGCCGATTGATGGGAATCTCGTGAAAGTTGGGTCCGCCCAGACGAATCAATTGCGTGTCCGTATAAGAAAACAAACGACCTTGCAGCAGCGGATCGTTGGTGAAATCAATCCCAGGCACTATGTGGCCAGGATGAAACGCGACCTGTTCGGTTTCCGCGAAAAAGTTGTCGGGATTTCGATTGAGCGTCATCTTGCCGATCGGCCGTACGGGAACAAGTTCTTCAGGAATGATTTTGGTCGGATCAAGCAGGTCAAAATCGAATTTATGTTCATCGGCTTCTTCGACAATTTGCACGCCCAGCTCATATTCCGGATAAGCGCCATTTTCGATGGCTTCCCATAAATCGCGCCGATGAAAATCCGGGTCTTTGCCAGAAATTTTCTGTGCCTCATCCCACAATACGGAATGCGTTCCAAGCACAGGGTTCCAGTGAAATTTGACGAAGCGTGATTTCCCGCGTTCGTTGACGAAGCGAAATGTGTGAATTCCAAAGCCCTGCATCATTCGATAACTACGGGGAATGGCGCGATCCGACATCGCCCACATGATCATATGCATGGATTCGGGCATCAACGAGATGAAGTCCCAGAACGTGTCGTGGGCAGAGGCTGCCTGCGGGATTTCGTTATGCGGTTCCGGCTTCACCGCGTGAATCAGATCAGGAAACTTGATCGCGTCCTGAATGAAGAAAACAGGAATGTTGTTGCCGACCAGATCGTAATTGCCTTCTTCGGTGTAAAACTTCACCGCAAACCCGCGCACGTCGCGCGCCAGGTCCGTTGAACCGCGTGAACCAGCCACTGTAGAAAACCGCACGAAGACAGGCGTTTTCACCGCCGGATTTTGCAGAAACTTTGCTTTTGTCAGCGGCGCCAGTGATTCATAAACCTGAAAGAACCCATGCGCTGCCGCGCCGCGCGCATGCACCACACGTTCAGGAATCCGTTCGTGGTCAAAATGCGTGATTTTTTCGCGCAAGATGAAATCTTCCATAAGCGTCGCACCACGATCTCCCGCTTTGAGCGAGTTTTGATTATCGTTGATGCGCGTTCCCTGATTGGTTGTCAGAAATTGATCCCTGCCTTCTTCCGTAAATTGCGCCAGGTCATTGGCTTTTGTGCTTCCGTTGGTCAAATCGCTTTTTTTATTCTTCGCCATAGCTTCCTCGATGATGTTTGCCTGAACTTCCGTACTCTGTACGTCCGGCGCGCCGATATAACGGTTGTTGCGTAGCGCTACGCTGGAAATCAACCTGTGTATAGATCAGGCCGTGCGGGCGTATTTGTTGATTACAGATGAATGATCATTTCTACGAGAAAGCAAATAAGATTCCATTCAGCTTTGGCCAATGTTGAATGGATGAAACTGAGAGGCGGAAAGGAAGGCTGCGATGGAAAATGGAGCGAACGGCCTGAATAAATTTATACTCAGGCCGTTGATGTGCAGTCGCTGACTAAAGGTTTTTCAACCAGATGTTGCGATATTCGACTTTCATCGGCGGGCCTTGGTGAAGCTGAAAGCCCAGCAAACCGCCCATCGCTCGGCCAGCCGGATCGTCGTCAATCGCTTCCGCCATCAGATGACCGTTCAGAATATGCGTCAGCCGATTACCGCGCGCAATGATGTGAAGCTGATTCCAGTCTGTGGATTTGATCGCAGCTTTCAAATCGTCACCGCTGCGTAAATTGGCAACAATTTGCTTTTTGCCGGGAACCAGTTGCGTCACCTGGCCGCGCAGCGCCAAAAATCCGCGTCCGCGTTCTTCGTAAAGCTGGCCGGTGTATTGGTTGGTGAAATCAATATCCGCCTGGTAACCCTTCAAAACCCATTTGCCGACATCGGGCAATTCAATGCTTCGATACTGGACTCCGCTGTTCGTAGAGTTGATGCGGTATTCCAACTTCAGTTCAAAATCGCCGGGCTGGCTGCCGCGATAAATAATAAAGGTGTTGAGCTTGAGTGGTTTTTCAGCAGTGCTTTCGCCGATGATGGAATCGTTTTCCGCTCGCCAAAAGTCCGGATTGCCGTCCCAGCCTTTCAGCGTTTTGCCGTCAAAGATTTGGGTAAATCCGATGTGGTCGTCTGGCGTCATTGCTTCAATACCGGTACGCATACCGCCACCTTGTGGGCGACCTTGCCCGCCTTGAGGCGGCGGTCCTTGTTGAGCCGTGGTTGAGAAGGTAAATAACGCTGCCGCAAACAGCACGGCTGAAATTGCGATCAGTTTTTTCATCGTGAATCTCCGTTGAGTTATTGAGAAACGCTTTCCCACTGCCGCGTCTTTGCAGATTTCAGCACGGCGTCGCACACCAAATCCGTTGCCAAACCATCGCGGAACGTCGGGCCGACTTCTTTACCTTCGCCGACGCCTTGCAGGAAATCGGCGAATTGGTGCGTGAAGCTGTGTTCATAGCCGATCTGCAATCCCGGAACCCACCAATGGCTCATGTAAGGGTGATCGCCATCGGTAATATGAACGCTGCGCCATCCGCGCAATTGGCCTTCGTCGCGGTGATCGAAGTACTGAAGCCGGTGCAAATCGTGCAAATCCCAGAACGCCGAAGCGTGTTCACCGTTGATTTCCAACGTGTACAGCGCTTTGTGCCCGCGCGCATATCGTGTCGCTTCAAACGACGCCAGCGAACCGTTTTCAAAACGGCACAGGAATAAACTGGCGTCATCAATGCCCACAGGTTCAACCTTGCCGGTCAAGTTATGCTGACGCTCTTTGACGAAGGTTTCGGTCATCGCCACGACTTCTTTGATCGGGCCGTTCAGCCACATCGCCGTGTCAATGTTGTGCGCCAGCAGATCGCCCGTCACACCGCTGCCCGCGACGGAAACATCCAATCGCCACAAGCCTTCACCGCCCTGCGGCAAATCCTGCGAAATCGTCCAGTCCTGCAAGAACTTCGCGCGGTAATGGAAAATCTTTCCAAAGCGGCCTTCGTCCAGCAGATTCTTCAGCATCGTTACCGCCGGAACGCGGCGATAGTTGTACCAGACCGAGTTCGGCACCTTGGCGGCTTCGACCGCTTCGACCATGGCTTTGGCTTCAACGGAATTCCGACCGAGCGGTTTTTCGCACATGATCATCTTGCCTGCTTTGGCCGCGGCGATGGCGATTTCCGCGTGCGTGTCGTTGGGACTGGCGATGTCAATCAGGTCAATGTCTTTGCGCTCGATCAGCGTGCGCCAATCGGTTTCGATGGATTCATAGCCCCAATTGTCCGCGAAGGATTTGACGCGATCCGCATTGCGGGCGCAGACAGCTTTGAGATTGACTTCGTA
>ERZ650309.1548-NODE-1548-length-10779-cov-4.447035_pt1 | contig 10779 bp, 24 predicted proteins | sample MGYA00376245_ERZ650309 | MGnify/ENA primary metagenome ERZ650309 (study PRJEB26733, sample SAMN07839294) | wastewater metagenome | biome: urban; feature: wastewater treatment plant; material: waste water | place: USA: North Carolina | collected 2016-04-26 ...
CAGCGGTAGGCAATCTCGCAAAGCACAGGGTCAAAGATGCTCGTCCCGCTGCCGGCTTCGCTGTCCTGCCCGGCGCCATAGGCCAGCCCGGCGCTTGCGTCCTTCGCCCGATCAAGCGGCACTGCAGCCCCCCCCGGTATGGCGTTCGGGTTACGGCTCACAGCGGACGCCCTGCGCCGTCGCCGCGCTGCTTTTTGCTGTAGTCGCACGCTGGCCTGGCGCTGCCGCCTGGCGCTGCCGCCTGGCGCTGCCTGTCGAATCGCTCGCTCTGCCCCTGCGTGCCGCTGTAGTTCAATGTACCGTCCTTGTTCCTCGTCACGGTTGGCGGATGAGGCGGTGTTCCTTGCCCCCCCCCGCGCCCCAGTTCGCTCTTGATGCCCAGCGCCAGCCATGCTCGCTTGCGGTCCTGCCACCAGCCCTCGCGCGCGTTCAGCACTGAGAACGGAGGGAGCATGAACCGATCGGATAGCTTGCCCGTTCCTTCCGTTTGGCCTGCCTCGACCTTCTCCGGTTCCATCAGCGCCAGTTCCTCGTCGCTGAAGCCAAGCAGGCTCACGTCGAAGTCGGCCTCGGATAGCTCGGAGATTTCGAGCCGAAGCATCTCGTCATCCCACCCCGCATTCAGCGCCAGCTTGTTGTCGGCGATGACGTAGGCCCGCTTCTGCGCCTCGCTCAGGTGCGCCAGTTCGATTACGGGCACGGTGTCCATGCCGAGCTTGCGCGCTGCCAGGATGCGACCATGCCCGGCGATCACACCGTTGGCGCCGTCCACCAGAACAGGGTTGGTGAACCCGAACTCGCGGATGCTGGCCGCGATCTGCGCCACCTGTGCATCCGAGTGCGTGCGGCTGTTGCGGGCATACGGGATCAGGTCCGCCACATTGGCAGATTTGTACGGCGGGAAATTCAAACGTCAACCCCCTATGCAAGACCGAAAAACTGTCGAAAACCGCGTGCGCCGCTCGTGGGGCTTTGGCTCAGAACTTTCCAGGAGCCTCCCTTTTCTCACGCGGCCATCCCAAATAGAGCCGCCCTCTGCGCTTCCAACGCAAGGCGGCTCGCTTGTTTCTAGCTACTGCTCATCATCCCGCACAACCTCATCAAGACATCTGCGCGGCATACCCATGCTGTCGCATAGGGACTCAAGCGCCCCTCTAAGGAACGCCGCGTAATCGCGTGACGCTGCGGCTAAACGGTCAAGTCCGGCCGCAAGCTCTGCCGTGGTTACTCCGATAGGCCCATCGATCCGCAGCGTGGTCATTGACCGCCCACCACTGGCTGCGGGTCTGCCGGCTTCCACTCGAACTCCCACGTCTTGCTGCCGTCTGGCAATACCTTGGGCAAGATGCGCTAGACCGTAACCTCAACCGGCCCGATCTCCTCAAGATCAATTACCGTCCCGTCATTGCGGACAAACGACGCCATGCCGGCTGGCAACTGGTAGCGCTGCACACCAGTAGCAAGATCGGCAGCCGCGTGTTTCCATGCGACTTTGTGGCAATGCGAAAGGCCAGAGTAGTGAGCCACCCTTGATGCGAATCGAACAGCCGCGCGCTTATTGCTCATCAATCTTCACAACCTTCTCGGCCAACATTGGCGCTTAGATTATGTGCCTGATCGTCATACGTGCCGCTGCCAATGTTGCGCACCACATCACCGATGCGCAGGGCGGATATGTCGATCACTTGAACAACCGCGCCGCATTGAACAACGCCACAACCACGCGCGAGAACCCATCAACCACAGCGATCTGACCGGCATACTGCGGGAACGCATCGCGGAACCATGCGAGCAACAGATCGCGTTTCTTCGCGCCCATGCCCGGACCTTGTGCGGCCCATACGCGCTCCAACTCCACGACCTTGAGCAGCACCGACAACACCGCGTCAGTATCAACCGAGCGCGCCAGTTCCCAGGCGTGCTGCGCCACCGCTACGGCTTTGGCGCCGAGCGTCCAGCGGTCGAAGATGCTCATTACTTCACCTCAGAAAAAGGTCGGCTTTGCAATGGCTCGCGTAAGCGCCATCAATCCGGTTTGCAGATCGGTCGCGCCGATGCTCACCCATCGCTGATCGAGCGCCGTGTTCGCGCGCAACTTGGCAATCAGTTCGCCCAACTCGGCGCCCTTCGCCTTCACTTCGTTCATTGCGTCGATCTCGGACTGATCCAATTCGCGATAGCCTGAAATCTTGCGGTGTTGGTTTTCCATCACTTCACCTGTTCGTTATGGTCGGTTATGCACTTCACGGTCTCTTTCTGCCGCGCCGCGCACGCCTCTTTCTCTGCTCGCTCAGCCAATGCCAACTCGCCGGCCTGGTCCGCGCTCATCCCGTGCGGAATCAGCCAGCGCGATACCACGCATGGGTCCAGCGCCTCTTGAGCGCACACGACCGGCACACGTTGCGGCTCAACCTTCGGGCGGTCCAAATGCAGCCCGCAAGCGCTGCTCCATATCGGGAGACACAGCGCCAAGCCCAGGCGGGCAAGTCGCGACAGACTCGACATGTTCGATCCTTGCGCGCGTTCGTTCGCGCTGCGTTGTTGCCTTGTTCTCGGCGCTGACGATGGCGGTCGTTGCTTTGGTCGCCGCGTTGACGAAGTTCTGCGATTGCTTGGCGCTGTCGCCGATGTTGATGGACGATCCATCCCACCAGCCGCGCCCGAACCATCCGCACGCGAACAGCGCCACCGCAATCAGCACGATGGTTGCGAACCGCGCGAACTCGCTCACGAGATGCGAACCAACTGTTCAGCAGTGCCACTACTCAACACCCGCAGCGCCCTGTCATAGCGCGCCTGTCGGTCAGCGAGTCCATTGGTGCCTCCGTTGATCTTGCGGGTGACGCTCAGCACGTCCCCGTTGTATTGCGTCAGCCGATGCTTTCGCCAGAACCACGCGGTTGACGAGGCGCCAGTCGCGCGCAGTTCGAGCAGCGTTGGGTCGCTGACCAGATCGACGCCGATCACGGTTCCGCACTCGCGGTAGTTGGCTAGCCCGGTCACGCCGATGGGTCCGCGCGCGCGGAAGTTCCAGCCGTCATCGGTGCCGGGACGATTGCCTAGATTGTCCAGCCCCCAGCCGCCGCCGTAGATGCGCAGCGCAATCTCGCGCTGATTGGCAGGCCGACTGCCATCGCGCCCGAACTTGCGCGCGTCCTCCTCGCTGATTCGATGCCGGCCGAACTTGGACAGTAGCGCATCAACGCTATAGTTCAGATTCTCGACGAGGTGCGTCAGCCCTTCCGACTCATGCCCAACCTGCGCAATCCACATCGCCACATGCTCGGGCGTAGTGCAGCCGCACAGACCAAGCGCGGTATTGGCGTGCACGACCCACAGCGACGCAGCGTCGGCACTGATGCCCATTGCGTCGGCTAGGCGGGTAGCTGTTAGGGGTTTCATTTCAGTTTGCCAACTTGTCGAGAATCCACCAAAGCGCCTTCGATGTGACCTCAAGAGCTACATACACACACGTCACTAAGCCGATCATTGCAAAGAATGCGAACCAGTGATTTACGTTCACGCCGACTCGCTCCGTTCGATCTCCATCACCACGCGGCGTGAGTCTCGCGGCCTCTCAGCCGAAAGCATCTAAGTCGGCAATGCCCCTGAGCTGGCTCTGGCCCTCAAGTCGGCGCTCTAGGCGCTTTCGCTGGGCCTCCTCGCGCGCAAGGATGCCTGCCAACAGACCAGTTGCTCGATCAGTGTCCGCTCCGGACGCCAAAGCCGCCGCGTCCACCATGTTGTGCTTCGGCGCCATCGGCAACACCCGCCGCTCATGCTCCGCGACAACGCAGTCAATCGCCGCGCTCAACTCAGGCCCGAGCGTCAGTTGCCGGAACTCGCGCAGGGTGGCGATGGCTTGGTCGAGGTTCACGGCCCACCATCCTCATGCTCGTCCCGCTCTTTCTGCTTGCGCTTGTTCGTCATCACGCCGAACCGATCCGCGAAGGCATCGAGCGTCGATTCAACCGGCTTGCGACGCTTGACCCACTCCGACACCGGCCATGCGATCAGCGACGCGACAAACGAAACGACGATGATCCACTCGCGCGAGTCGGCCGATGCGTGGTCCGGCAGCATCCACAGCGCAACCATTGCGATGATTGGCCCGGTGATCAGCGAGAAGAACGCGCGATTGTTTCGATCATCGGCGGGGAACTTGAGAGCTGCGGCCAGCGTGCCGAACACCGCGCCGGACAAGATCAGCACCCATCGTGCGATCAGGTCGGGCCAGTCCATCACGACGGCAGCTCCGGTTGCGCCAGCGGCGAATACGGATGCCGCGACGAGATCCCTGATCACATGCACCCCCGTTGCCGTTGATGCGTGTGACGAATGCGAAACGGCCATGGTGGCGACCGCCGCAGCTCTGATGAACCGTGCCCGGTTTATCGCGTCGCCGGCTTCCGTGCCCATGCTCTCAGCTCCCGCAGTAAATGCCGTACTCACGGCACAGACGCGGAAAATGGGGTGTCGCCAAGGGTGGCGCAGAGTCGCTACACGTCGCGCCCGAGAACGGCGCCGATAGCACCCAGGTCGTCAGCGTTCCATTCAACCCGACCTGCACCGGAGCGCCGGCAACGGTCGGAATCTCGGGGATGGTGAGCATTCCCGCAGCCGTCTGGCTCGGGCGCTGATACAGCGGGATGGCGACGGGATACGTCAGCGGCCCGGTGTAGGACGCGACCCCACCGACATAGCCGACGTTGCCGACGACGCAGGCGACCGATGCACGATGGACGCATGCCGGCGTACCGGGCACGGAGTCGACGAGCACGTAGCACTGAGCCGTGCCACCGTAGCCGGTGATCGCTCCGGATTGGGCGAATGCCGGGAAGGAACACGCACACAGCATCACGCACGCGGCAACGATGGCCGCGAGCCAGTGGGTTCGGGATTTCATGGGGGTGTCTCCGGTCGGAGTGGTAGCGGGTGCTGGATTCGAACCAGCGGCATCAGGCTTATGGGGCCCGTGTTCTGCCTCTGAACTAACCCGCTGAAATGGAAATGCCCGCGCAGTGGCGGGCATCCATAGCAACAGTCTGGCACCGTAACGGCGGACGTTTCAACATCCGGTTTTCATCGCCTCGCGAAACTGCCGTTCGGCGGTTTGAGTCAGCGCCAGTAGGTCGGTGTAAATCCACTCCATCACGCCTCGCCAGCAAGCGCGATACCGGCGCGAGCTGACTCGCAGGCGCTTGGCGATTGACTCCTGGTCAGGCAGTCCAGACCCGTCCAGATGCAGCATCGCCAGATCAACCAAGCGCGGATACATCTCCAGCCGCACCGGCCACTTCTCGGCCGCTCGTCGTTGCGCGTCGATCTTGTGATCGCGAGTGGGCGCCATCTCGACAGCCAGCCATGCCGTGATAGCCTCATCCGTGCGCCGCTGCCCCTCGTCCATGACTCGCCGCAAAATCAGCACGCGCGTTTCCGACACATCGCGTTCAGCGTATCCAGGCCAGCGCGCCAGACAGAACACCTCGCGCGCCAGCGGGTCGCGGATGTACCCGAGTGCAGCAGCAACGTCCTGCGGGCTCAGCGCATCAAGGTCCATCGATTGCGTCTGGCTGCCGTGGACGCGGGTCATGGACTCGACACCGCCAACGCGCCCGACCTCCATAGCCAGCCGCACCTTGCGCGCCGTTTTCTTGGCGGTCATCAGGTCTTTGCTTACGCGCCGTTCGCCGGCAGGGATGCGGGCTACCTTGGGTCCGAGTTTCGCCAGGAGGGAGTCGGTACTCATTCCTTCCGTGCCCGCAGTTTTGCGAGCTTTGCGTCGGCTCGCGCGTTAATTTCGGCGGCTTTCTGCTCGTCAATCACTGGCACGCGACCGCCATAATTGCGATCCCTAATCGCGTCAGCCAGATCACTTATCGCGTCGGCGATAGCCTGCCCGGCCTTTTCAATTTGTATTCCGTGCGCTTCAATTGCCCCGAGATTGGTTGCAGCATCACCGTTTCCAAGCCATTTCAGGGCACATCCAATATCTTCAACCTTGTCGATGAATTCTCGAAACGTATGCTCATTCACTGCCCGAGCCCTCGCAGCAACTCCTGCAACTGCCGCAGCTTCGCGGTCTTTTCGTCGTTGCGCTTTTCGGCCTTGTCGATCTCGTTTGCCACATCTTCGACCTTGGCGGCAAGGTCCATCATTGCGATAGCCACCTGCGACAGCATTTCGCGGGCGGTCAATTGATCCGGGAGTTTGCGCAACTCCACAACGTTCGCCGTCACCTCAACGGCTTCGTCGTCACGGTCCTTGACCGCAATCCTGATCCATTTGCCGCGCACTGGCTCACGAACAAGGCCGGAGTTTTTCAGAGACTCAAGGCACCCGTTGATGAGTTTCATCTCATAGTTGCTACCGGTGGCGCGCTTGATCTCTCCGAGAATCGCCGCCGACGCCCATGCGTCAGTTTTCGGCACAGCATCCAATACCTTGCGCGCGATACCAGTCAAACCGCTCTCAACCTGTTTCATTTTCGCTGCATTCATAAACCCCTCCACGTCAACGATTCCAGCTTTGCGCAGCCCGTCGAATAGACCACGCGCATAAACCTTTCGATATTTCGGCGGAGCGTCCAACTACCTCGCCCACTTCAAATGCGGATGCAGTTCGCGCTGATCGCGCCCGTATTTCAGCAGCTCGGATTTGCGCGCGATCACGTCGACCATTATTTCCAACGGATCGGACCCTTTGCCGTAGGTGCCGATGCACTGCTCCGGATGCAAGATCAGACGTTGCGCGATCGGTGGCCATTTCTCAGGCCCGACGTGCAGATCGGCGTCACGGTCAGCCAGCACGGTGACGGTTCGATACGTCTCGATCTTCGCCATGATCTCGGCAATAACCAGCGAGTCGGCTGTGGTGAACAGGTTGTGTCGGATGCTCATGCTGCCCGTCCCAGCTGTGCCTTCGCGCGTTCTGCAACCTGGGCGCGCTGGTAGATGCCGCGGAGGTATTCGCGGACGCAGGCACGCACCGGCTCGGCGAGCTGGTCAATGCGATCGCCCCAGGATGTGACCGGCGCGCGCTGGATCTGCTCGGCAGCGGTGCCGCAGGGTTGGCAGACTACGGGGCAGCAGGAGAAGGTGCCGCTCATGCGGCCAGTTCCGTAAACCGATTGCGGGTCTAGTGTGGTCATGCCGCACGCTCCATTTGCCCCGTTCCGCACATCAGCGCCAGATCAACCAGCCAGCGCGCCAGTGCTGGCGGCGTGCGCTCTCGCTCCGGCTTTGAGCGCGGCTGCGGCGATTTTCTCGGCGGTTGTTTTCATGCTCCGCGCTCCTTCATCCCCTTCCGAACCGACTGCACCAGATCAACCGCCTGTTCGCGCGAGCGCACGGTGTAGTGACTGCCGCGCCACTCGGAATAGAACCGTTCCTGCTCCGGCGTATGCGTTCCTTCCGGCGTCTTAACCTCAACCAGCGTCGTTACTCCGGCGATTCCGACGACGAGATCGGGGAACCCGTTGCCCACGTCTGCGGTGTCGGCAACCGAGCAGCCGAGCGCTGTAAACGCGTCCTTGACCTCTTGGTGATTGGCGTCTCGGCGACCGTGCTTCATCGCCCCTCATCCGCCGCAAGGGCTGCGAGTAGGTCTGGGGATGGGGGGCGGTATTCCAGCGGCGGGATCGGAATCCAGTGGGTTGCCCAATACGGGGAATACCATCGCGCAACCGTTGCGCAGCGCAATTCATCGCCCGCGAAATCTGCGGCCAGATATGGCGTGCCGTCTTTAATCGGCGCCGTCTCGATTGGTTGCCAGTTCATCGCCCACCCCTCAAAGTATTTTTGACATCCATCGGCAAGTCGCTAACCTTGTCGTGCCCGCGTTCCAACTTCGGGCGCTGCTGGATTCGGATCGCGTGGCAGTGCTTGTGAACCGGGCGCATGACTCGCAGGTCGTGGGAGTCGTGCGGCGCCAGTGGCTTGCGGCAGTGGTTGCAGGTTGTGGTCATGCGGCCCGCTTCCCTCGGTGACTCTCCCAATCGAACGCAACAACAGCGCCGCCGTCGCGCACTCGGTCCATGAGTCGCGCCCCGGTAAACTTGAGCAATTCGGCCTCATCCAGATTTGAAATCAGAATCGTCGGTAGGCAGTCCGCATACCGTTCATTGACGACCTCAAACAGAATCCGCATCTCGTGTTCTGTACCAAGCTGCACACCCACCTCATCAAGAATCAGCAGGCCGGGAGACAGCAGGTCTTTCATCGCCTGAGATTCGCTGCGGTCGGAGTCGCGTCGATACGTGTCCTTGACGTGGCGCACGGCGCTGGTGACCGTGAAGAACAGCGCGGTCTGGTGGCGCTCGATGAACGTCGCGGCGACAGCGCAGGCAAGGTGCGTCTTGCCCGTCCCTGGCTTGCCGCACAGCACCAGGATTCCGCCTCCGGCCGCCTCTGCATACCGTTTCGCAATCCCGACCGCGCGCTTCTGCTGAGCGTTGCTGATGGTGTAGTTGTCGAATCGGCAGGCCCGAAACCGGGGCGGGATTCCGGCGCGGTCAAAAGCCGACGCGAGCGCCGCCATGCGTTCTCGCGCGGCCTGCTCCTTGCGCTCGTGCTCGGCCTGCTCGGCTCGCTCAGCGGCGCACTGAGGGCAGCCGGAGTACACGCGGCGACCGCCCGGAACGATGCTGATCACGCGCTTCTCGAAGTCGCCGTGACGATCGCAACTGGCGGGCTCAGGCGGCATCGTCGGAATCAGCGCAAGCTGATCCAGAAAGTCACGCGGCTGGGCGAAGGTGCTCGGGGAGTTCATCGTCGGGGGTTCCGGTGTAGGTGCGGTTTGCGAACGAATCGGTAACGGACGGGCGTCCGGTTTGCAGCGGCGACGCCCTGGCCTTGGCCTCGGTTCTTCGGCCCATCACGGCGCGGACCACGTAGGTCAGGTGCGGCGGTTTGCCGGATGCGATCAGCTCGGCAGCCGTGGCGCCGAACTCCTCGGGAGTTGCTCCGGCATCGAGCGCGGCCAGCAGTTCGGCGTGTTGCGGGTTCAGGCGTTCTGCGGGAATGCCGGCGGATCGCATGGCGATGCACGCTTGCGCTCCTGGTGTGACGGTCGGACGGTCGGCGGGTTGCGCGCTTACCTCTAAGTTTCCGTCCCCCGAAGACTTACCTAGTGCGTCTTGGTGTTTGGTGTCTGGAGCTTGGTGAGCATTGCCTTCGGTATGCGTTGGCAATGCGTTCGCATTGCGTCCGCTATGCGGTGGCTTTGCGGTAGGTGGTTTTTTGTCTCCCCAACGAGCCGCGGCACTCTTTGCAGCCTTCCCGCACTTCTCCTGGTAGCGCGCTATCTCCTGGTCGGCTCGCTTGTTGTGCCAGCCGTCATCAGCGAGAACGAAGAACTCGCCGAGCACCACGCGCACAGCTTCCACTTCGTCAGCGCCGCGGGCGCCAACAAGGCGCGCAACCTGCGACACGTCAGCCGGGAGCGGGACCTCTTGCAGGTAGTACCGACGCAGCATCCTGCTGTAGATGGCATCCTCGATCAGCGACAGGTGCGCCGTGGCTGCCGCGTAGTCGCCGATGTGGTGTTCGTAGTAGTTAATGACCGTGCCCCATGCGCGGAATCGGATAGTCCCGATCAAACTCAGCCAGTCGCGCCGCGATCACTTCCGCGTCCGGTGTCGATGGCACGGTTTCGTCGTTCCGCGATGAGTTCCGCGAGCCGCGCTTCCACTTCTTGCGTTCGCGGGTTGACGTTGCGTAGGTGCGGGTAATGGCGATTTCATCGTCGAGTTCCGAGTGATCCATTTCGGTGGCGGGTTTCATTCCGGCCAAGTCCTCAGCGTCACAACAGGCTCACCGCCAGCGCTCACTTGCACTTCGATTTCTCCCTTGTCGTCGTCGGTCCAGTCGATGAACTCCGGCCACTGGATCCGCGCGCCGGCCAGATCGCCAAGACTCTTGGCGTAGGTCATGCCCTTGGCGAGTTCGTCCATGCAGGCGCGGATGCTGTCGGCCGGCACCTTGTCGAACACGTCTTTCAGGGTGACTAGGTGGTAGGTTTGGGCGCTCATGCCGCCGCCTTGGTGCGCGGGTCTACTTTCCCCGCCGCCGCTGCATTGAAAAGGTGCCGCCCTTTGGTTCCATTCCGGGCGGCGGGAACGTCAGGCTGCCTGCGCAACCCGATAAACGCTGTCATTGGCGTTTGAGAGTTTGGCCCATCGCATCGGACGCCAGACTCAGCGCTACCCGAAACCGCAGGAACCATCGCGAGCCGTCCATCGACACTCCGCGTCCCGTCGAAACCATGCACCCCCGTAGTGGTGGAGGCGGCGGGAATCGAACCCGCGTCCGCGACGTTTTGCAGCGACTTCATACGGCTATAGGTGCAGCGAAAAGAATCCCCCGACAGGCGCACGAATCCGCCGTGATCCTGGCGAGCCTTCGATATGAACGCGGGGGATATGAGGCGCCGACCGCGCGAGAACCGTGCTCGAGACGGTGGCGCGGTCGGCATTGATGGGTTCGCAGCCCGGCAGAGCGCTTCCCTGCCGGGCCACTTCGATCTGTCTACCGATGGTTTCGGTAGCGCTCTCCAGGATCGCTCTGGTTGCGGAGACATGGCGGGGCTCTTCCCGCATCCGTTGGACACCCGACATGCACGCTCCGCGACGCGCATGGCTTTTGTGTTCCGTCAGATGCGGGCCTCTATGCCCCTCTCGGGGGATTTGGGTTGTCGAATCACGCTCGGCACAAGGACCGTTAGCGCGCGTCTCAACACGCGCACTTCGGGAGAGGTGAGCCACAACGCTTCGACTGCCGG
>ERZ650309.1550-NODE-1550-length-10773-cov-5.485165_pt1 | contig 10773 bp, 11 predicted proteins | sample MGYA00376245_ERZ650309 | MGnify/ENA primary metagenome ERZ650309 (study PRJEB26733, sample SAMN07839294) | wastewater metagenome | biome: urban; feature: wastewater treatment plant; material: waste water | place: USA: North Carolina | collected 2016-04-26 ...
TCTCCGCCGCGGCTCCGGTACCGACGGTCGGCTCTGCGAAGCGCATGACCGCCAGGCGCGTCCGCGCGTTCCAGATCAAAGAGACCGCTCCGGCGTGGACCACATCGGTTCCCTGCATGGCCCCCCCGTCTGTGCCGCTGTTTTGCTGGCTCATCGCGAAAACTCCTGCAGCAGTTGACGTCGATTTAACCTGCATGCCTGGGCGAGTGTGCATCATATCACAAGGCGAGTCCGTGTTTCCAGGACCGGCTCGCGGCTTGGCTCCTTCGCATCGTTTGGGTCTCATGCAGACCGAGCGCTAGATTCTTTCCATCACGACCTCGGCGCGGCGAGACGTTTCTGGAAACACCGAGCTGCGTTTCTCGACAGAGCGTCTTGTTCCCGATGGCCAGTTTCCTTAAGCAGTCGCGTCAGGACTTCCGGACATTCATGGTCCGCTGGAATGGCCGTGGAAAGGCGGCTAATAAGAGCCGGTGAGGCTCAGGCTTACCACCTGGCCGCGGATCGTCGCGGTGTTTAGGAGCTCATAGTCGAGGAAGGAGACGTCGTAGCTGCCAGTGAGGGTCAGCGCGCCGAAGCCGCCGGCGGCGCCGAGGACTCGCCGCCCGCGGTCCCGGTCGGCGCGGTGGCCTTCGTCGTCGGCGACGCGGTGTTCACCGGAGACACCCTGTTCAAGGGCTCGGTGGGCCGTACTGACCTGCCCGGCGGCAGTGGTCGCGATCTGCTGGGCTCGATCGTCACAAAATTGTTGGTGCTCGACGACGACACCCTGGTACTACCGGGTCACGGCCCACAGACCACAATTGGCGCCGAACGCCGTACCAACCCGTTCCTCGAAGGTTTATCACTGTGACTGATTTTCAGGCGCCCAAGGGCGTCCCGGATTACCTGCCGCCCGACTCGGCGGAGTTCGTCGCGGTCCGTGACGGGCTGCTGAATGCCGCGCGTCTCGCCGGCTACGGCCACATCGAGTTGCCGGTGTTCGAGGACACTGCGCTGTTCGCGCGCGGCGTGGGCGAATCGACCGACGTGGTGTCCAAGGAGATGTACACCTTCGCCGACCGGGGTGACCGCTCCGTCACCCTGCGGCCCGAAGGCACCGCCGGCGTCATGCGCGCGGTCATCGAACACGGACTGGACCGCGGCGCCCTGCCGGCCAAGCTGCGCTACTCGGGCCCGTTCTTCCGCTATGAGCGCCCGCAGGCCGGCCGCTATCGCCAGTTGCAGCAGGTCGGTGTGGAAGCGATCGGCATCGACGACCCGGCGCTGGACGCCGAGGTTATCGCCGTCGCCGACAACGGTTTTCGGTCATTGGGACTTGACGGTTTCCGCTTGGAGATCACCTCCCTCGGCGATGACACGTGTCGGCCGGCGTATCGAAAGCTGTTGCAGGACTTCTTGTTCACGCTCGATCTCGACGAGGAGACCCGTCGTCGCGCCGAGATCAACCCGCTGCGGGTTCTCGACGACAAGCGGCCGCACGTGCGTGAGATGACCGCCGATGCACCGTTGATGCTCGACCACCTCTCGGACGTTGCGCGTGAGCATTTCGATACCGTGCTCGCGCACCTGGATGGTTTGGGCGTGCCGTATGTGGTCAACCCGCGCATGGTCCGTGGACTGGACTACTACACCAAGACCACCTTCGAGTTCGTGCACGACGGCCTCGGCGCACAGTCGGGTATCGGCGGTGGTGGCCGGTATGACGGGTTGATGAAACAGCTGGGCGGGCAAGACCTGTCCGGTATCGGGTTCGGTCTCGGCGTCGACCGTACGGTGCTGGCCTTGAAAGCTGAGGGAAAGACGGTGGCCTCGCCGGCCGCGGTCGATGTGTACGCCGTGCCCCTCGGCGCGCCGGCGAAGTTGGAGCTGGCGAAACTGGTTGCAGCCCTTCGTGGTTCAGGTGTCCGCACTGACATGTGCTACGGCGACCGTGGGCTCAAGGGGGCGATGAAGGCAGCGGACCGCTCGGGTGCTCGACTGGCGCTGGTGGCGGGGGACCGCGACATCGAGGCAGGCACCGTCGGTGTGAAGGACCTGTCGAACGGTGAGCAAATCGACGTGCCGCTCGCCGGCGTCGTGGCCCACGTTGTGGCTCGCCTGCCCTGAGCTACCCGGCGCCCGCCGGCCGGGGCCCTTTCTCCTTTTCCGCGAGCGTGCGTGTTTGCGCGCGACACGCCGGAGGATGTGGGCATTTTGGTTGCGCTCGCGGCCGTCGAACGTGACGATTCTGGTCACTTTGGCCGGAGTGTCGCGCGCAAACACGCACGCTCGCGGGTGGGGGACCCAGCGCGGGTCAGAGCATGCGACGCAGCATGCGGTCGCGGAGCGTGAGAGTGTGCAGCAGTACGGCGCTGACGTGTGCAGCCACGGCCGCGACCAGTAGATAGGCCAGCACCGAATGACCTTGGCGCAGTATGGCGAAAAGGTCGGCATCGAACGGGGCGATCCGCGGCAGGGCGACACCTCCGAACACCCGGACCGGCGTACCCGACGCTGACACCATGGCCCAGCCGACCAACGGTTGAGCCAGCATCAGGGCGTACAGCGACAGTTCTGAACCGACCACGAGTTTAGCTTCCCAGGGGCCGACGGTGTTCGGCAGCGGCGGGGTCTTGTGCGTGAATCGGTTTGCCGCACGGGCTATCACGATGGCCAGGATGCTCACGCCGAGGGTCATGTGGACAGCCACCAGAGTGCCGTGCGAGCCGATGAGGTTGGTCATGGTGAACCCGATCAACAGCGTGGCGAAGATCGCGATTGCGGTGAGCCAGTGCAGGATTCGAGTTCGTATCGGATACTTCACGGCTGCACGCCCTCGACCTGGACGGGCGGCGCGGATTTCGGCTCGGCGGTGCGCGCCCGGTATGACCCGGCGTACACCGCAGATCGTGCGCTGAGCAGAGGATCGTCCGACGGTGCTATACCGTCGGGCAGCACCAGCGGATCGAAGTTGATGTCGCGCGCGTTCCCGGCCCGTTCGGTCTGTGCCTCGGTGAGGGTCAGGATCCCGGCTTCGACGGAGCGGCGGTCTGCAGGCCATGGCAGGGTCGGGTCGACGGGGTCGCCTGGTTGTCCGAGCGTCAGGCGCAGAACCCAGTGCAGGGGAGTGGTTTTCAACTGCCGGATCAGCGCGTCGAACAATCCGTTGGTCTGGTTGGGGGTCGGCTTCACCGCCTGCTGTTGAGGGACGAAGGACCACCGCACCGGGGTTCGGCCGCCGTCACCATCCACCAGGTAGAAGGTGTTGAGGCCTGAGAATGTGCTGTCAGCGAAACCCGTTGTGGGAGCCGACTTTTTGACCAGCACCATGGCTGCTTCGGTCTCGGGGTGCTGGGTCAGGAAATCAGCCATGATCTTCGGATCGGGCTTACCGGTCGCGTCGTCGACTTTGGAGGCGAGCAGCCGGTCGTAGAAACCCTGCGGCGAATTATCCAGAAAGACAGGAAGATTCAGCATTGCTGTCCGCCACTGGTGTGCCCCGGGTAGTCCGAGCACCAAGCCGAGCCCCCGTGCAGCGCCAGGCGTATCGGTGACCGAGGGGTTGCCGCCGGCCAGTGAAAACCTGCCCATGACCGGTGTCTCACCCGGTCGGAACATCACCGCCCGCGAAAATGCTGCAGCGTTTCCGTTGCTGGTGAAGTGGCCGGTCACCGCAACGCCTTTGGCATGATTCTTTCGAAAACCCAGGTGCACGCCGAAGACCTCATAGAAGGCGTCCAGAAAACGTTGACGGGTCAGCGCACCGACACGACTGGTGTAGGCCACCAGGCCGAGGTCGACGGCGAGAAAAGCGCCGACGGCGGCGGCGCCCACCACGACGGAGCGTCGGGTGATCGCGGTGCCGCGCCAGTTAAGCCCCGAGTGCTCCACGATCTACAGGGTACGGCCGGGCGTATGGCAGCATCGGCGATCGTGCGGGTTCTGGTGCAACGGGTGACGTCGGCGCGGGTCAGCGTCGACGGTGAGGTGGTCGGGCAGATCGCCCCGGACCCCCAAGGGCTGGTGGCATTGGTCGGGCTGACGCACACCGATGACGTGGCCGTGGTGCGAAAGATGGCCGACAAGTTGTGGCGTCTGCGGATCCTCGACGACGAACGCAGCGCCGCGGACTCGGGTGCTCCGATTCTGGTGATCAGCCAGTTCACCCTCTACGCCGATACGGCCAAGGGACGTCGGCCGTCGTGGAATGCCGCAGCTTCAGGGTCGGTCGCCGAGCCGCTCGTCGACGAGTTCATCGAAGCGCTGAGGGCCCTCGGCGCGGTGGTCGCCGCCGGCCGGTTCGGTGCTCACATGCAGGTCGAGCTGGTGAACGACGGGCCGGTCACCGTGTTGCTGGAACTGGATGGTTCGTGATGCTGACGATGCGCTGTGTAACGGTCCGGTACCGTTCGTCGATATGACCGGCATGCGTAAAGCGACAGTGAAGCTCGGAGCGTTGTGTGGCACGGCAGCCGTGGCGGCTGCGTCTCTGATGGTCGGGCACGGCGTTGCTGCTGCCGACCCGGCCGGGCACAAAGTCCGCTACACCCTGTCGGTCGGTGGCCCTGCCAGTTTCGACCTGCTGTACCTGGTCAATCAGCCGGCGAACAAGGCGGCCTACAACGCGGACGCCTACTCGTACCTCAAGCGCGAGACTGTCAGCGTCGGTCCAGACGCTCCGTGGGTTTTCGAAACGACCCTCGCTGATCCTCAGTGGGCGATCTTCACCGTCAGCAGCACCACTCACGGCGGTCAGGCAGCGCCCGACGCGACGTGCGACATCGCCGTCGACGGTCAGTCGGCTGCGCACCAGAATGCGCCGTACAACGTGCAGTGCCAGCTGAGCCAGTGGTAACGCACTAACCCGCGAACACGTAGACCCAGGCCCGTTTTCCTGAGCGCAGTGGAACCTCCACTCGCCGGTAGTCGTCGACCTCGTACTCGTCGGCCGCTGCCAGTTCGGCGTCGGTGATCTCAAAAACACTGCCCGGCACGGAATCTGCTGCCGTACCGGGTTTCAGTATCGGGTGACGGTCGCTGCCGCTGGTCGCGATGACGTGCGGGTCGGTGATGGTCACCCAATCGAGTTGATAGCCGACGATCGCGTCGTCGGCGCCGGCGAGTTCGCGGCCGAAAGTCGTCAGCTGGACCTCGCTCTGACGCAGGGTTCCGTAGGAGAACAACAGGGTCACCGGCGTGACGGTACCGCAGTTCGGGCCTTGACAAAGTATCGAACAATTGTTCGAATATAGGTATGCGGTGGGATGGGCAGGCGGTCGCCCGCGATGACGGGGCGCTACCCGGCTTGGAGCGTGTCGGTCTCGTGCGTAGCGTGCGGGTGCCGAATTTCGACGGGATCACGTTCCATGAGGTGCTGTGCAAGTCGGCTCTCAACAAGATCCCCGAGGCGGCAAATCTGCCGTTCCGTTACACCGTCAATGCCTATCGTGGTTGTTCGCACGCCTGCCGTTATTGCTTCGCCCGGCCGACCCATGAGTACCTCGATTTCGACTCGGGTCAGGATTTCGACCGCGAACTGGTGGTGAAGACCAACGTCGCGGAGGTATTGCGGCGCGAGCTGTTCCGTCGGTCATGGGCGCGGGAGACGGTGGCGCTCGGCACCAATACGGATCCGTATCAGCGGGCCGAAGGGCGTTACGCGCTGATGCCGGGAATCCTTGCGGCACTGGTTGATTCGGGCACGCCGTTCTCGATTCTGAGCAAAGGCACGCTGCTGCGCAGGGACCTCCCGCTGATTGCCGAAGCGGCACGCCATGTTCAGGTGAGCGTCGCGGTGTCCTTGGCGATGCTCGACCCGGAGTTGCAGCGGTCCGTCGAACCCGGGGTGCCGACGCCCGCCGCCAGGTTGGAGCTCATCTCGGCGATCGCGCGTGCCGGGCTCGGCTGCCACGTCATGGTGGCGCCGGTACTGCCCCATCTGACCGACTCGGCCGAGCAACTCGATGCGTTGCTCGGCCAGATCGCGGAGGCGGGTGCATCGGGGGTGACGGTGTTCGGGTTGCATCTGCGCGGGGCCACCCGCGGTTGGTTCATGGCGTGGCTGGCGGCGCAATATCCGCACCTGTTGCCCGGCTACCGCGAATTGTATGGGCGCGGAGCTTATTTGACCGCCGGCTATCGGGATGCGTTGAGCCGGCGAGTAGCGCCGTTGGTGGCCAAGCATGGTTTGAACCGCTCACGTGGCGCGATGGCCGGCCGCCGATTCGACCGTGACGCCGTGCGTACCGCCCCGGCGGCAGTGGCCGCCGGGGCGGTGCAGCCCGCACTGTTCTGACTGACGCTTGTCCCGTTCGGTACCGAGGCGTACCGTGCACTGGTACCTAGCCGTACCGCAATGGAGGTGTCATGGGCGAAGCGACCACGGATCCGATTTGTCTGCCTCCGGTCGCCCGAGTCCCCAAACTGCTGCAAGGCATTGCGTTTGTGGCGTCGCGCGAACGGTCGGTGGGAAGGCTCAGGCAGCGTTACGGCCCGACCTTCACACTGGATCTGCCGATCTTCGGCCGCACCGTGGTGATCAGTGATCGTGCGCTGGTCAAAGAGCTGTTCACCATGAGCACCGACGTGATCGGTCGCGCAGGACAACTGGGCGACGTGCTGGGCCCGGGTTCGACCTTCAGCCTCGACGGCGTCGAACATCGTCAACGTCGCAAGCTGTTGGTCCCGCCATTCCACGGCAAGCGGATGCACGGCTACGAACACATCGTGGTCGAAGAAGTCCTGCGTGAGACCGCCAGGTGGCCGCAGGGTCGGGAGTTCGCGAGTATGCCGTCGATGATGCGCATCACGCTGAACGCCATCCTGCGCGCGGTGTTCGGCGCCGAGGGTTCGGCGCTCAATGAACTCCAAGAACTGTTGCCCGAATTGGTGCTCAAGGCATCGCGCCTGACGGTGCTGCCGCCTGCGGCGCGGGTGGACTATGGCGCGTGGAGTCCCGGCGCCAAGGTGCAGAAGCTGCGTGACCGGTATGACCGGATCATCGCCGAGATGATCGCCGATGCCCGGGCCGATCCGCACTTCGAGGAACGCTGCGATGTGTTGGCGCTGCTGCTCTCCGCCCGCTATGAGGACGGTTCGCCGATCTCCGATGATCATGTGGCAGACGAGTTGTTGACGCTGCTGGCTGCCGGTCACGAGACGACGGCCACGACGCTCGCGTGGACGATGGAACGGCTACGCCGTCACCCGGCGCTGCTGACACGGCTCTCCGCAGAAGTGGATGCAGGTGGAACGGAACTGACCCAGGCCACCATCTTCGAGGTGCAACGGCTGCGGTCGGTGATCAGCGGTACGGCCCGGGTCACGCGTACGCGAATCCGGCTGGGGCAGTGGGTGATTCCCAAGGGAACCGTGATCCTGGTGAGTATCGGCGGAGCGCACGCCTCGTCGGAGAACTACACAGACCCCGAACAGTTCAAACCTGACCGGTTCCTCGGCAGCGCGCCGGACAACTACAGCTGGGTGCCCTACGGCGGCGGGGTACGCCGCTGCATCGGCGCCGCCTTCGCCAACATGGAGATGACGGTCACGCTGCGAACGCTCCTGCGCGAGTTCGAGTTCGGTACGACCGCTGCGCCCGCGGAACGCACGCACTCGCGCGGTATTGCTACGGCGCCTGCCGACGGCGGCCGGATCGTGGTGTACCGCAGACCCGTTCACGTCGATGCCGACGAAATGGTGGCGACCGCGCAGGTGTAGCTCAGTCGCGTTTGCGCTTGACCTGGTTGAACGGAACGCCACGATCGGCGGCGTACTCCCGCGGGAAGCCCAAGATGCGCTCGCCGATGACGTTGCGCGCGATCTCACAAGTGCCGCCACCGAGCGACGCCTGCTGACGAGCCAGGTAGCGCGCCGTCTGGGCGAACAACCCGTCGCCGGTATCGACCACACCGGCGCTGCCGGTCAGTGCCAGCACGGTGTCCATCTCGAATTGGATGGTCTCGGCGTGGCCGACGCGGATGATCGAGCCGGCCGCGGCGGGCAGCGATCCGTCGAGCGTCCCGTGATAGACGTGCTCGATCAGCTGCTCCTGAACAGCCCGGCGGACCAGTGCCCGGCCGGCCATTTCGCGATGCCGTTCGGTGTCACCCACCAGGGCCAACAGTGCGCAATAGTCGACCAGACGATCGCTGCTGCCCTCGGCGCCGATGCCGCTGGCGAACTCCGAGCCGCCACCCACCGCGCGTCGCTCGTGGTACATCTGCCGCGAGGCGACGGCCCACCCGTCGTTGACCTCGCCGACCACGGCGTCGTCGTCGAGGATCAGGTCGTCGAAGAATTCTTCGCAGAACTCGTCGCTACCGTCGACCTGGCGGATCCGGCGCATGGTGATGCCGGGGGAGTTGATGGGCACCAGGAACATGGTCAGTCCCTCGTGCTTGGGGACGTCCCAATTGGTGCGGGCCAACATCAGGCCGTAGTCCGCGGCGAAGGCGCTGGTGCTCCAGGTCTTGGCGCCGTTGATGACCCACTTGCCGTCCCTGCGGTCGGCGCGGGTGATCACACCCGCCAGATCGGAACCGCCGCTGGGTTCGGAGAGCAGCTGCACGAGCACCTCGTCACCACGAATGGCAGCCGAAATGCGTTCGCGCTTCTGGGTTTCCGATCCGGTGTCCAGGATGGTCGCGCCGCAGATGGTGAACGTCGGCGTATTGAGGATGATCGGCAGCTCGTAGTCGCGGGAGACTTCGTCGAACGCCTTCTGATACTGGATAGGCAGGCCCAGGCCACCGTATTCCCGGGGAAAGCAGATTCCGGCGAAACCACCGGAATGCAGCAGCTTCTGCAGTTCGCGGGCACGCAGCCACGGACCTTCGGCGCCACGGTCGATCTCCGGCGGATTGGCCGGGTCGATGCGTGGCATGTTCTCGGCCAGCCAGTTGGCTGCGCGCGCCGCGAATTCCTCGACGGTTTCGGTGATTTCGGGGGCGACAGTCATGAGGCGGCCTTGCTGGCTTCGGCGGCGTACACCGCGAGATTGTGGTCTTCGGGCGTGCCGAACAGCGAGCGGTTCACGGTGGCGCGGCGCAGGTACAGGTGCAGGTCGTGTTCCCAGGTCACGCCGATGCCGCCGTGCAACTGGACGCAGCGCTGCAGCATGTCTGAAGCATGTTCGCCGACATAGGATTTCGCGATGCTTGCTTTGACCCCCGCGTCGGTGGCGTCGTTTGCGACAGCCTTGACCGCGGCGTAGGTGGTGGCGCGGGCAGTCTCGTACTCGATCTTCAGATCGGCGAATTGATGCTTGAGCGCCTGATAGGACGCCAGCGGGCGGCCGAACGAATGCCGGTCGAACGCCCACTGGATCGTGAAATCGAGCACTGCGCCGAGGATCCCGACCGTCTCGGTGCACTGCAGGACCTGAGCGATCTGCGCCTGCCGGGCGATCAGGGCGGAAGTCTGCTCAGCGGTGCCCACGGCCGCGGACTGTGGCACCGTCACCCCGTCGAAAGTTATTCGCGCGTAACGCTTCACCAGATCCAGGGACTGCTGGGTCGCGATGCTGACGCCCACTGCGTCCGTGGGGACGACGAACTGGCGCAGCGTGTCGCCACTACGTGCCACCACCAGCACGACATCGGACTCGGCGCCGGCCTCGACGCGGTCCTTCACGCCGTCGAGCCGGAACCCGTCGGAGGTCGCGGTGGCAGTCAGGGTGGCGTCCGTTGGTGCCCAACCTTGTGCGGGCTCGTAGACGGCCCAGGTCGCGATCTTCTCGCCGGAGACGAGCGACTCGATGAGTGCTTCGTGGCCTGCGGGCGCTTCGGTCAATCCGGCGAGCACGACGCTGACGGGGTGCAGGGGACCGGGTGCGACCGTGCGGCCGGCCTGTTCGGACAGCAGCGCCAGGTCGGCGACGCCGTTGCCGGAGACACTGCCCCCGCCGAGTTCTTCGGGAACCAGCAGGCTGGCCCAACCGAGCTCCGCGGCGCGCTGCCACCAGTCCCGGTCGAAAGACGTTCCGGCCGCGTGTAATTCACGCACGCGGGTCAGGGAAACTTCCTTGTCCAGGAAGGCCTGCGCGGTGGAGGCGAACAGCAACTGTTCGGGATTGGCGCTCATGTATGTCCTCTTAGACCAGCTCGAGTGCCGGCACGTCGGGGTTGTGGCAGGGCTTGTTCTCGACCTTGAACAGGTCAACCATGTTGCCGCCCATCACCTTTCGGACGCCCTCGGCGTCGAGGCCCTGGGCTTGCAGGTCGGTGACCAGGTTGATGGGGTCGGCCAGGCCTTCGGGGTGCGGCCAGTCCGAACCGAAGATGATCCGGTCGATACCGCACAGATCCGCCATCTTGCTGAAATCGTCCTCCCAGAACGGGGCGACGTAGACGGCACGCCGGAACGCCTCGATGGGGTCTTCGGGGAACTCCTGAGGCATCTTCGAGTAGACGTCCTTGAATTGGTAGAACAGGTACGGCACCCACGACGCGCCGTTTTCGACCGACAGAATCCGCAGGTCGGGGTTGCGCGTCAAGGCGCCGTGGCAGACCAGTGCAGCCATGGTGTCCTCGATGGGCCGCTTGCCCATCGCGACCATCCGGAACGACGTCGGCTTGAACGGCAGGAACTCCGCCGCGGGTTCCCAGTCGTTGAGGTACTCGGCGTAGCCGCTGTCGGAGGCGTGCATCGATACCGGGATGCCGGCCTTGACGCAGGCCTGCCAGAACGGGTCGAACTCGGGGAGACCGAATGACCGGCTACCGCGGAAACCGGGGACCGGGGCCGGGCGCACCAGCACGGTCTTGGCGCCGCGCTCCACACACCACTCAA
>ERZ650309.1551-NODE-1551-length-10773-cov-3.584531_pt1 | contig 10773 bp, 6 predicted proteins | sample MGYA00376245_ERZ650309 | MGnify/ENA primary metagenome ERZ650309 (study PRJEB26733, sample SAMN07839294) | wastewater metagenome | biome: urban; feature: wastewater treatment plant; material: waste water | place: USA: North Carolina | collected 2016-04-26 ...
CTTAGTCATTAACATTTGAACAGTCACAAAACGCGCTAATTATGGTTTGATACCTAAGTTATATTTTTTAAGCATAGATGATTTTTGATCAAAGCAATATATTTTTACTCTACGATGGATTAAGGCGATTATTTGATTTAAATGAGGAATATTTGTGGTTTTTATATAGTTTTTCTTTTCATTTTGTTAAAAGTAATGCAAAATACTGCACCCGTTTAATGGGTATAGTTACGTTTTCTTAATGTCTAGGGCTGCTATGTCAAATAAAGAAGAGCAAATCGAGATGGATGGTACGGTCATTGACACCCTACCAAATACCATGTTTCGTGTGCAATTAGAGAATGGTCATGTGGTGACCGCACATATTTCTGGCAAAATGCGTAAACACTATATTCGCATTTTAACAGGCGACCAAGTAAAAGTCGAAATGACACCTTACGATTTAAGCAAAGGCCGTATTACCTACCGAGTCCGTTAATTTATCCTCGATAGTGTCTGTTGTTTCATGAAAGCCATAACTCATATGGCTTTTTTGCTTGCGTAAAATTTTTAAATTAAGCTAAGGTTTGTCCCGCTAATAGCGTTTCTAAACAATGCTCTTTGATTCCATAAAAACGCTTAATAGCTGCAATTTGCTCTAACACTTCCTGTTTTTGTTGCAGCGATAGCTGTTTCTTGATCGCTAAAATCATTTTATTTTTACTGGTATGCTCCAAAGAGACAAACTCAAATACTTGGGTTTGATAGCCATTGGCCTCTAGCAATAAGGCACGTAAGCCATCTGTAATCATCTCAGCTTCTTGTCCTAAATGGACACCATGTTGTAAGACTGGTTTTAATACTAGAGGACTTAACATTTGAGGTCGAATTTGTTTATGGCAACAAGGTGCGCACATAATAATCCTTGCGCCTAAACGAATACCTGTATGAATCGCATAATCAGTTGCTATATCACACGCATGCAATGCAATCATAACATCGGTTTTTTGAGGATGATAACTACGCACATCGCCTTGATAAAAATTTAATCCATTTACACCGCATCGCTCAATGGCTGTATTACATAATTGCACCAAATTATCACGCAACTCAACACCTGTTACTTGCGCCTGATGCTGATATTGTTGGCGTAAGTACTCATGAATAGCAAAGGTTAAATAGCCCTTACCTGAGCCAAAATCAACCACATGAATTGGGTCTTGGCTTAAATCCAGTTTTGCTTCGTCAACTGCTCGAGCAAAGATTTCTATAAATTTATTAATTTGTTTCCATTTGCGCGACATGGCAGGAATCAGGTGTTTTTCGGCATCAACCACGCCCAAATCAAACCAAAAATCATTATCTAAACTTAATAAACGTTGTTTTTGGCGGTCATGCTCAACTGTAGAGGCTGCATCTATTAGCCCCGATACTTGCTTAACCAATAAAGAGGCTTTATTTTTTTTGCTAATACTAAGCTGTAACTCTTGCTGCTGGGTAAATAAATTAGCATTTTTAAAATCATTTAATAACTGTTCAATCAGCGTGACACTTTCAAGTAGATTAAAATTTTTAGTAATGTCTTTTGTTTTATAGGTATATACAAACGATAAACAGGCTTCATCACGCAAAATAATTGGCCGTATCGTCACTCGTTGTAAGTCTATTTCTTGTCCCTGATATTTACTTAAGACTAATTTGAGCAAGGTATTTTGTTGAGTACTTTGCTGTAGTGTTTCCAAAAATTGTTGCAAGGCGGAGGCAGTTATAGACACAGGCAGGTTCTCAAAAAACAAAAAGGCGATAAATATATCGCCCTTAAGAGATAAAAAAACAGTATTACGCTAAAGGTGGCATAAACTCAGCGAGTTTATCGGATGTTTTTCTTAAATTAATACTCAACAACGAAGAAATACCTTTAAGAATCTTAATACCAATTTCGGGATGTAACTTTAAAATCATCTCAAAACCTTTGCGCGTTAACACAATGAGTCCAGAGGTAGTACAAGCACGCACAGAAGCTGAACGCGTTAATTTATCAATCAACGCCATCTCGCCAATAGAACTTCCTTTGGCTAAGGTCGTAATAACAACGGGTTTGGCGTGTTGATTTAATTTAATCACATCTAAGGCACCGTGCATCACAAAACACACATAATCGCCTTTTTCACCTTCTTTGAAGACGAACTCACCAATTTCGACTTTATTGAAAAACATATATTTTTCAATAGTTTGCAATTCTGGCAAGGTGAGATTAGAAAAAATTGGTACTTGTCCCAAATAATCAGCTAAGCTCTCACTCATTTGTTGCTCTCCATTTTTTGGGTCTTATCACAAAAATTTTTATTCAAGCTGGCACATTTTAGGACTTACGCTGTTATCGCTTATTTGTTCACTATACAATCGTTTTCAACGACTTGAGCTCACCAAACTCGCGTGTTTAGTAAAATAAGTAAGTCCTGAATATTTAACAACCAGCTTCTATCAATACTTAAATTAACTTAAACCATGACTTGTCACTAATAGTAGCGACTCTTTATTTGACTATTTTAGCCTAGTCCAACATCTTACGACAGTCCGTAGGTTACGCATAGTCGTCTATGTCTCAAAACAGGCATTTGTTGGCGAACTTGCTGTAATTCTTCCTTTATATATTGCGCTAAAACAACAGCAGCACCTTGTTCTTGTTGTTCTGCAAGCACGTTACCCCAAGCATCAATGATTTGACTGTGCCCCCATGTTTGACGACTTGCACTATGCCTACCACTCTGACCTGCACCTATCATCATACATTGATTTTCGATAGCACGCGCGCGTAATAACACTTGCCAATGTGCTGCACCTGTTAATGCCGTAAATGCCGCAGGTACAACAATAATATCTGCCCCTTTGTCACGCAAGGCCTGATATAAGGCTGGAAAGCGAATATCATAACAAATGCTTAAGCCTATATTAGCAAATGGGGTATTAATTACCACTATTTCGTCACCTGCCTCAAACGTGGCAGACTCTTGATATTGGGATTGTTGGTCGGCTATCAAGGCATCGAAGAGGTGTATTTTATCATATCGTCCTGCTAGTTCGCCTTGAGGATTATAAACCAAGCAACAGGAGCGTACTTTATCTTGTAGCACACTTTGACCATCAGGGCGATATAAACAAGGAATACTACCTGCTACTAACCATAATTGGTTTTTTGTAGCTTGTTCTGCTAACCATACTTGAATCATTGGCATTTGCTGCGCAGTATGTATTTGCATTCCCGCTGCAAAAACAGCAAAGTTTTCGGGTAATACGGCAAGTTTTGCACCCGCATTTGCGGCCTGCATTAACAAAGCTTCTGCTTGCTGTAAATTGGCTTGTAAATTGTCCAAGCTATTCATTTGAATAGCAGCAACCGTAACACTCATAGTAATACCCTGTTATTTGTCCCTTTGATGACTTAGCGGTTATCGCTTATTTACTTAAGCATCTCAAAATGCAGTAGTCTTATTTTTTAAGTTTAGGTTGTTTAATAAGTGTTGGTGATTTACGCCATTTACGCCATAACAAATTAGGATTTTTAATACGCTGCATCTTCGGTTCGCTTAATGAACCATTGAGATCATAATACATGGTTGTCATTTCTGTTAACGAATGATCAAATAACGCTTCTGCCGCTACTAATGCTCCTCCTACCGCAGGCCCTGCAACAATGGCAGCAGCATAAGGCACTACGCTCGCTAAAGGCATAGAAACCTGTAAGCTCTGGTTAAAAGTGTGACTAGGTAAATCAACTGTTCCTTGGGTTTGTGCTTGTACCGAGGGACTTTTAAAGATTAAGGTATTGTGCATTTCGCCATTAACGATATCTGCATCAAATAAAATAGCATCATAGGCCAAGCCTTTTTGTGTCACATCCGAAAAATCAAACTTTAAACGTCGCTTGATATTATCACTATCTAAGACACCTAAAATGCGCGATAAATTTAAGGTTTTATTGAGTTGTAAAACTCGGCCTTTGTTTAGCTCAATATTTAGCTCACCATTTAACTTCTCTAAACCCAGCTCGCTCGGATTACCCTGCCAAGATAAAGCTAAGTTAGCATGAGCTTGTTGGCTGTTTAAGCTCGCTGGCCTGTTAAAACTGCTAAACAGACTAGCAACATCTGTGACTTTTATTTCGCCAAGATAACTGGTACTTTCCTTGCCATGCCATTGCCAATCTAACGTACCCTCCATTGTAAAATCTGGGTTTTTTAAGGCGATGTGTTGTAACGTTATTCCTTGTGAGTTTGGTTTTAACGTGGCATTAAATTGGCTTGTTTCTAAGCGTGGCCATGCTTTAGAGCTTAATTCTTTAATATTAATATCAATTAGTGGAATCGACCAATCGGTACTGGGTTTAACTTTTTTTTGTGTTGCACGAATAGGACTAACTGCAAAAGGAACGTTTAAAGTTTGCAGATTTAATTTAACAGGCTGCTGTGCATCAAATGGCCACAATACCTCGCCATTTAAGTCGTTACTGGTAATTTGAAAGCGTGAAGCATGATTTAAACGCTCATACCCCAAACGCACATCATGCAATTGATAGCCCCAATAAGCCATATCATCAAAGCTAACACTAAAACTCTGTAAATTAGGCATAACCGATGCCACATTTTGCGGTGCTTTATTTTTATTAACAGGTCTGAGCCAAGGCAACCATTCATCAATATTCATGTGATCTAAATGTCCTTGTATCCACAAACCATCAAGAGGTAACTCACCTGTCCAATTTTCACCTAGTAAAACAATCATTCGGTTAATTAAACCATTTTTAACTTCAAAACCACTTTGCAATGCCGACCCGACAACCAAATATCCTGTTTGTTTATGAGGTGATTGTAATTCCATTTCATAATGTACTGGTAAGGACTTGTCGGCTACTTTTTTAAAAGGTTCTGGTAAATCTATTTGCCAACCCACTAAATTAGAATCCAAGACAATATGTACGGGGTCATTTGTCATGGGAATAGTTAACAAGGTACTGTATTGAGTTTGGCCACGCATCGATTGGGTAAGGTCAGCTAACCAAGGCTTTAAATTAATTGGTGCTAATTGACCATTAGCTTGAATTTGTACTGCCGCAATATCGCCTGCATTTAACACACTTTGTAATTTTACGTTGACGGGTTGTGTTAATAAAAAACCTTGCAGCGGTAAACTAGTTAAACCCATCCCTGTTTTGTAATTAACCCCACCACTCAACCATAAATCAAACTCTGGGGCTTGACGTAGCACAATAGGATTACCTACCAATTCAGCTAACACATCAACACTTAATTCTTCGTGTGTGGCAGAGCTTAATGGCAACTGTAGTTCTAACTCCCCTGCAATTTCACCTTTAATCCCGATCATATCAGCAAAGTGTGCTGTTTCTTCTTTAAGTGGTGTTTCTTTAAATAAGCGCATTAAGTCGTCGCCTGTGGTATCTACACCTGCTTTTAGACGTAATTTTGGCTCACTTAAATCAAATATTTCGGCATTAATCTCTCGAGCGATACTTTCATAAATTTGGGCATTTTTGGCAGTTATTGTTAAGCGACGATTATAAATATCAATATCTGCATTAAGACGTTTTAGACGTGGCCATTGAGGGGCATAATCTAATAATCCATCACTCACACTAAAGTGCATTTGCATGGTGCTAGGTGGACGTTGTGGTGTATCTATTAACACGCCCTGATATAAAAAATCACCACGTTCTATATTGCCCGATACTAAAGCACTTTTAAGCCATACTAAGGTGTCGTCACCTGCCGATGGCCACGGCACATAACGCCATACACTTGCCAAATTTCCTTGATAAATACTTGCTAATAATTGCATTTGTGCGGCACTAAGATCGGCTTTTGGCAACCATAAACTTAAAACAGCGTCGCCATGTGCATCGGTATTTTTAACCTTAATTTGGTTAGATTCAACCAACCAAGCATCTCCTAAATCTGACCATTTTAAGAGTGCGCTCAATTGCTCAACGGGTGTTTCTTGTCGATAAATAGGCTTAAGGTCGAGTTGGCCATGATTAATATCTAATCCTGCATAACCTTGGGTATCTTGATGACTGAGCCACAAATCCATCTTATTAACACCAATCATCTGACTCGTTGCTAAGGCAGTAAACTCTTTTATTTGAGCCGACAAAGTGATTAACTTTTTTGGTGATAGATTTAATTGAGCGACTAATTTAGAAACTTTACCACTAGGCTTGGCTTGTACCAGCCATCTTTTAACTTGTTGAGGGGTTACTGTTAAGACAGCAGCTAATTCTGCGCCCTGTTTAATATCCGCATTTTTTATTGCAACACTCAACACATCCTTTTTTTGATTGAGGCTCAATTGCTCAATCACTAATGTTTGATGATTAATTTGACCTTGCAGATTTTCAACAGAAGCCTGCCATGTGTTTGGCCCATCTTGTTGCCAAGAAACTAAAGCAGCTAAATGATTTGCTGATATATTTTGTTGAGGGTGACGCACCTCTAACTTATCAATATTAAGTTGTGCGGTTATTTGTTGTATGCGTCCTGCTTGCACAGTAAGCCATGCTTCTGTTGCTAAAACTGCTTGATCAACGTCAATCTCGTTAATCGTTTTAGGCAACCATTGATGCCATGCTTGCATTGGAAGTTTGGCATATATACGTCCTTGCCATGAAGTTTCTTTTAATACATCACCCGTATTTTTTAGATCAGCAAATACTTTAAAGGGTGCTTGATTAATTAAACCATAGATTCTAAACGCATGCTTTTTATAAAAATTATGATTTTCAAGGTGCATTTTTTCTAAATAAATACGCGGTTTTTGATATGGTGCTAAGATAAACTGGCTATTATTGACCGACCATTGTGCCTGATTAAGTAGCCAATTAATGGCTGTTTTTCGGGTTTCAGAACGCGATTCACCTAAAACCAATAATTCAGTAATAGCCCACTCACCCGTTTTATCTTGGGTTAAATTAAGGTTTAAACCTGTTACTGAACCATCCAAACGCAACTTAAAATTAATCAAACTTTGCCATAAAGCCAACTCTAGGTTGATGTGTGGAATACGAAGAATAACGCGATTATGTTGCAGTGGATGATAAATTTTTAAATCTGTAATTTGAACTTCTGGCTCAAAAATATTCCATACCGCTTTAAATTTTTCTATCCGAACGGGTGCATTCATTGCCTCAGACAAACGATTTTCGATAACTCGCTGATTGTTTTCTAATAGCGTCAAACCAGCTTGGATAACTATCACAATAACAGTTAAAAACAAAATGACGTAAATCATCCATCGCAAACTATGATTAAACCATGTTGCGCTTTTGTTAAGCCAATCTGCCCATGTAAATCTACGCAAGTAGTTACCTCAAACTAAGACGATGTCATATTGTTCTTGTGTATAAAGACTTTCGACTTGAAAGCGTATCGGCTTTCCAATAAAAAATTCTAAATCAGCAATCGCCGCAGATTCCTCAGACAATAAACGGTCAATAATTTTTTGGTTAGCAATCACCATATAGCCATTAGCCGCATCATAAGCACGTGCTTCGCGTAAAATTTCCCTAAAAATTTCATAACATACCGTTTCGGCAGTTTTAACCGAACCTCTACCTTGACATGTCGAACACACTTCACACAATAAATGTTCTAACGATTCGCGGGTACGTTTACGCGTCATCTCAACCAAACCCAACTCTGAAACTTGAGTGATTTTGGTTTTAGCGTGGTCACGAGTGAGCATTTTTTCAAAGGCCTTTAAAACCTGTGCGCGATGGTCAGCCTCCTGCATATCAATAAAATCAATAATAATAATGCCACCTAAATTGCGTAATCTTAATTGACGTGCAATAGCATGAGTGGCCTCTAAATTAGTTTTAAATACGGTATCTTCTAAGGTTCTAGAGCCTACAAAAGAACCCGTATTGACATCAACGGTAGTCATAGCTTCGGTTTGGTCAATAATTAAATACCCACCCGATTTTAGTGTCACTTTGCGAGATAAGGCTTTTTGTAGGTCATCTTCTACATTGTATAGCTCAAATAAAGGACGTTCACCGGGGTAATGCTCTATTTTTTCTTCGGCATTTGGTACAAAATCACGTACAAACTCTAAAATTTTTCCATAAGTCTCGCGCGAATCGACCAAAATTTTACTAATATTTTGAATAACTAAATCACGAATAATTCGTTGATATAAAGGCAATTCTTCATAAATTAAGGTCGGTGTTTGTATTTTAATTTTTTTATCCTGAACGTGTTGCCATAATTTAATGAGGTATGCCATGTCTTGTCTTAACTCTGCCTCACTAACGCCTTCGGCAGCGGTACGTACAATCACCCCTCCTTTAAGACTGTCACTATGCACTTCTTTAATTTGCTTAATAATACTTTTTAAGCGTTCACGTTCGGCTTCATTTTCGATGCGTTGAGAAATACCAATATGCTCACCAAAAGGCATATACACTAAAAAACGTGAAGGAATAGATAAATCGGTAGTGAGTCTTGCTCCCTTACTTCCTAACATATCTTTCATCACCTGAACGGTAATCATTTGTCCTTCATGCAGTAATTCCGAAATACTTGGCTCTGTATCACTTACCTCTTTTTTAGTATTGATAATATCATTCGCATGTAAAAATGCGGTTCTTGACAAACCAATTTCGACAAAAGCCGCTTGCATACCTGGTAACACACGCACAACTTTACCCTTGTAGATATTACTCACCAAACCACGTTTAGCAGTACGCTCTACAAATAACTCTTGCACCACACCATTTTCGACCAGTGCAACTCGGCATTCCATTGGCGTAACATTAATTAAAATTTCTTCTGACATAATTTATTATCTAAAAAAACAAAGGGCTGACACTGTGCCAACCCTTGTTTATACAACAAAACTAAGGCTTAAGCATTAATACTTAAGCCTAAAACTTAAAACGACTTACTAAACAACACTCTGCCAGTTTTAGAAGATAAGCCATCACCTTCTTCAACAGAAGCATCAAAACCTACGCTCAAACCGTCAACATTAATAAAATTAATGCCTGCGGTTGCGCGTAATAAGGTTTTTCCTGCATCAGCCGCACTCGCATTGACCACTTGTGAACCTAATTTAGCATTCAATTGAGCGGTATCACCCATGAGTGTTTGCTCTACTTGTAAACCAAATTTAGGCGCGATATCCCACATAGATTTTTTCCATGTTTGACTCCATGTACCACCTAACATCGCAACAACTTGGTTTTCATCAACATCAGCCACAGTTAATTTTAATAAGCTGTTACCTGCTTCTGTAAAGCCATCTTGCTGTACCGCGTTATAACGTACACCGCTATTAATTAACCAATTGCCCATATTATAACTGGCATTAAGTGCTAAACCTTGAGTTGTTGCAGAGATACCTTCTTGATGCGTTGCAAACACGGCATTACCAACAACCACATTACGTTTGGCATCAAATTCATAAGAACCCATATCAAACGCAGCACCCAACATCCAGTTATTAATCTTTTTGCGAAGGCTCACACTAACATCTTGACCTTTAGCGGTAATATTTGCATTTTGAGATTCAATATCAGCTTTATTAACGACCGATAAAGTCGCTCCCATTTGCCAGTTATTATCGTATGGTTCGCTGTCTAAGCTAAGTTGTACACCTGTCATAGTACGAGTTGCTGCAATACCATTACCGTCACTATCCACATCAGCTGTTTGATGTAAACCTTTAAGCGCAATACCACCCTTGCTAAACACATCTGACAAGGTTTGCGTGTTATGTAAAGTTTGTTGTAAGGCTAAAACACTTTGTGCAGTTTCGGCATAAATTGCTGGACTCATACTAACCATTGCCGCATTTAATTGCTGAGTAGTTGCTGGTAGTAAGGCATTATACAATTTAGCTAAATCGCTAGTTCCTATTAAAGCAGCAGGATTAGTATCACGCACTTGTAATACCTCATCTAAAAACTTCGCTGCGCCTGTAGCATTATCAACCCCTGCTACCGTTAAGTAACTTTGTGGGGTAACGTATAAACGCACACTATTAGGAGTATAACCAATATCTAAACGGGTACCTGCGACTAAGCCATCTTTGGTTCCTTCTAATACTTGATATTTTGCAAATGTACCAACAACCGAATTGGCTTTAACGACATCAAAAGACTGACCCAAAGTAGGCACAAAGGTATTTGTTGCATCACCTGTAATACCACGTAACTTAGCTTCTAACGTAGTATTAGTTGCTGCAATATTGTAAGTACCCAAGATATTTAATTGGTCATGATAACCTGCGCCTGTGCCTGCTGTTGCACCATCAATGTCGATTTCTAAGGTAGATCCTGTATTTTGGTGAACATCACCTGTGACCGTTAAAATAGCAGGCGAGTTACCCGGTGACAAAATGCCATTTACATTTAAAGTGCCAACTAAGTTACCAGAACCACCCAACTTACCGCTTGAGCCTACTGTAATATTGCTAGTGAGCTTACCATTCACAAACAACAAGCCATTAACCTGTGTGGCATTAGTAGCAACAATATTACCGTCAATGGTTAATTGACCTGCGCTAACATTAACATTAGCAAAAGTACCGTTACCCAAAAGCTTTGAGTCTGAGTTAGCCAAGTTTTGAATAAAGTCGTTGCTGCTAACAAAACCATCTTTTAACGCAACTTGACCGTTTTGAACTGTTAAAGCACCTAAGCCTAAACTGTTGCCATTAGCCAAGGTTAATGTACCTGATTCTAAGACGGTACCACCCGAATAAGTAGATCGGAAGAGC
>ERZ650309.1553-NODE-1553-length-10766-cov-4.658575_pt1 | contig 10766 bp, 11 predicted proteins | sample MGYA00376245_ERZ650309 | MGnify/ENA primary metagenome ERZ650309 (study PRJEB26733, sample SAMN07839294) | wastewater metagenome | biome: urban; feature: wastewater treatment plant; material: waste water | place: USA: North Carolina | collected 2016-04-26 ...
GATTCTGGTTGCTGCCGGGCATCGCGTCATTGCGCCGGATCTGATCGGGTTTGGCCGTTCGGACAAACTTCTCCGCCGCGCAGATTACACCTATCAATTCCACGTAGACACGATGACAGCGTTTGTCGAAACGCTGGACCTGAGCAACATCACATTCTTCGGGCAGGACTGGGGTGGATTGATTGGATTGCGTATTGTTGCGGCTCAACCGGATCGCTTCGCGCGAATCGCAGTTGGCAACACGGGTTTGCCGACCGGCGATCACCCCGCAACCGAAGGCTTTTTGCGCTGGCAACACTATTCGCAAACGGTCGAAAACTTCCATGTCGGCGGCATTATCAAAGGCGGATGCGTGACGGAACTCGCGCCGGAAGTGATCGAAGCGTACAACGCGCCCTTCCCGGACGACACGTACAAAGCCGGAGCGCGCCAGTTTCCGTTGCTGGTTCCGACTCGCCCGGATGATCCGGCAGCGGAACCGAATCGAAAAGCGTGGGAAGTGTTGCGGCAATGGACGAAACCGCTATTGACGACATTCAGTGATGGCGACGCCGTCACACGTGGCGGAGAGAAAGTCTTTCAAAAACTGGTTCCCGGAGCAGCAAACCAACCGCACGTCATCATTGCGGGAGCCGGACACTTTTTGCAGGAAGATAAAGGAGAGGAACTAGCCGCCATTCTGGTTGACTTCATCGCGCGAACGAGCGCTTAATTGCCGCCGTGACAGACTCAACCGTTTTCCAATGATTTGAGCATCCAAGCTCAAATCATTTTTCAGCTAGGAGAATTCGCGTATGAACACAGCCAGAAGCTTTCTCTTTCGGGTCAGTGGCGTCGCAGCAATGTGTCTTTTCACTGCGCTGATCACATTTGCTCAACAAACTGATGCCCGAATTTTGAAAAAAGCCCTTGTTCCTCCATTTGAACCGGTGCCATTGGAAATCAGCAACCTGAAAGTTAACGGCGATCCCATCAATTTCGACCAGTCGTTCCAGGCTGATGATGAATGGTTGAAAGGGTTGACGTTTGACGTAAAGAATGTGTCCGGAAAAGTCATCACCCATTTTCGGATTGGCTTGCGGCTGCGCAATCCCAACAACAATCAGCAGGTGATTACGCCCATGATCTTTCATGGGCGTGACACTGGATTACCCAATGTAGAAGCAACAGTTCGCGTTGCTGATGGAGAAATCATTCATGCTACGTTTGATGAAAAGCGCTACAACGGACTGAAGCAAGCCCAGGAACAGGTTGGCTTGAACAGAATCACCGATGCTGATCTGAGCATTGAGATGGTCATTTTTGAGGGAGACACGGCTTGGCGGCTTGGCAACCTGCTTCGTCGCGATTCAAGCGACCCGATGCGGTGGAACGTGGTTCGCCCGGAACGAAAATCGCAGCAATAAGGACACCGCAATTCAAAAGGCTCGGAACTGAGAAACCAGTTCCGAGCCTTTTTATATTGCGGTAACCAAATCAAGCCTATTGCTTCACGGTGCTCTCGGCCTGTGTTTGCCAAATCGGACTCACCGACTGTTTCACGTACTCCCGCAAGGCTTGGTAGTTGTCTTTGAACTGCGCACGCTGCTCCGCTGTCAGTGCTTTTGTTCCCGGCGCAACGTTGCTGACGGAAATTGCGCCGTCAATTTCCATCGCATACTTCACGCAAGCAATCGTCTTTTTCACACGCTGGCCGTTTTCTTCAAAGGCGCAGATCGTTTCAAATCGTTGGCAAATGTCGTGATACACATTGGTCAATTCTTCATCGCCCGCCCAGCATACACGCCAGGCCTTTTGCCATTCGCGCGGCATGCAATTGCCGGGTCCGGAAATAACTCCGATGGGCGGCGTGTCATTCAGCAAATAATCGCGCCAGCCCTCGCGCAACCGATCCAACAAGGTGTTGCTGGGGCGATACAGTTCAAAAATCAGCATTGCGTTGCCAATGTAAATGCCGAATTCGCCTGGCAGTTTGTAATGCAGCGCCGCGCGCGTGTAATTGCCCAACACGTGGCGCGAAGCAGACACTTTCAATCCGCGAACCCACGGCAACCGGCTCAAGTGTTTCACAATGTGTGTGCGAATATGCGGCGGCTGGCCCGCAGCGGCAATGTCTGCGTTGTCGTACAGAAACACCGGCAGATCCCTGGTTTGCGATTCCAGCAACTCGGTCAGGTCGCGCTGAAAAAAGCGAACGATTTCGCGTTCGGGCAAATCTTCAATCGCCAGCGGCGCAATCACCGCGGCATCCGCGCCAAGCTGAATCGCCGCGTCCAGATTTTCCAGAATTTCTGCACGGGTTTTGCCGTTGACGCCTAACCAAGATTCGACGGGTTGGTGGTTGGTGGTTGGTGGTTGGTGGTCGGTGCTTGGTGGTCGGCGATTAATAAGGGAATTATTGATTGAGCGGACTTCATCAATCTGGATTTCCATCACGCGCAAACGTTCGGGATTTGTCAGACGATTCCATTCGCCGGTGGTACCGACGCCAAAAATCACATCGGCTCCGTGTCCGTGTTGAACCAAGTGGCGAAATACGCGGCGTTGCTCCTCAACAATGACGCGGCCTTGGTCGTCAACAACAGTGATGGCCGGAACGTTCAGCCCTGATCTTAGTGTGTAGCTCATGATTGATTTTCTTCGGTGGGTCTTCGCTTCCACAGCGCGCAAACAAAGAAACTTTCTGAATGATGGCGATGCGTAAACGTGCGCGCGCCAAACGTGGAAGTCAGCAGCGGTGCCGGGTCAATTCCCAGTTCGGTCAACTGTTCGCGTGTGAAGTCACGATATTCGGGATGCTGGCGACGAAACCATGCAATCACCTCTTCCCCTTCTTCCGGTTCAGTGGAGCAAACTGAATAAAGCAGCATTCCGCCGGGTTTTACCTGTTTCGCAGCATTGACCAACAGTTGTTTTTGCAACTCGGCAAGCTCTGCGATTTTGGTTTCATTCATTCGCCATTTGATTTCCGGATTGCGTTGCAGGGTTCCCAAGCCCGTGCAAGGCGCATCCAGCAATACCAGATCGAACGATTCGGGTGGAAAGGGCAAATCGCGCATGGCATCCAGGCGAATCGTATTTATGTTTTCGACACCTAGACGCGCGCTCAATTCTTTGATTGTTCGCAGACGGTGCTGGTGAAGATCAGCAGCGATGACGGAAGAGTCCGCCGCAAGCCCTGAAGCAATTAAATTCGTTTTGCTGCCCGGTGCAGCACACAAATCCAAAACGTTCGCCGGTTGCTTTCCAACGACGGCTTTTAACGCCAATTGGCCAATCAACTGCGAAGCTTCGTCTTGCAAATAAACCCAGCCTTGCTGAATCGGTTCGGATGTTGCCGACAGGCTTCCAGTTTCAACAACATAAGCTTCAGGCGTTAAGTTCGAAGGCCGAATTTTGACGTTGCGCGCTTCCAGATCAACTGTTACTTCTTCGATAGATTTTCTGTTCGGATTAAACCGGAAGGACACCGTGGGAACTTTGTTATTTGCCAAAGCCATTTCCCGCGCGTCGGCTTCGCCAAACCGAGCCAGCCATCGTTTGACCAGCCAGACCGGGTGAGACGTTTCCACGCTCACACGATGGACGGGGCTTTTGCTGCTGGGAAGAATATTGATTTGAAGCTCGCGCTGCGCGCTTCGCAAAACACCATTAACCAGTCCGGCGACTCTTACCTTTCCGTGCTCTTTCACCAAATTCACAGACTCGTTGATCGCTGCAAACGCCGGTACGCGGGTCAGATAGAGCAACTGGTACAATCCCAGCCGCAACGCGATCACAGCTTCCAGGTCAAGCTTATCAATTTCGCGTCGTGTGTAGCGTTCAATTAAAAAGTCCAATCTGCCTTGCCAACGCAACACGCCCAGCGTCAATTCCTGTAATAACGCGCGGTCTTCACGCGAAAGTTTGTCGTATCGCGAACTTGTCAGCAGATTACTGGCAAAAGCATTTTGCGTTGCAACACGCTCCAGCACTTCAAAAGCCGCAACACGAGCCGGGGACAGAAGCGGAAGTTTCGCTTTCATGAGTGCGCGACCTCCGCTGACTTGAAGCTGGTTCCAACCGAAAGCTTCGCACCGTTCAGAAAATCCCGCACAGGCATTGGACGTTTGCCCGCCGGTTGTACTTCTGTCACTCGCAACACAGTGCTGCCGCCACAGACAACCGCAAAGCTGTCTTTTTGCACTTCGCACACAGTACCAGGTGAAATCATTTGATCGGCTTCAGTGCCGTCAGCCACAACAATCGTCACTAGCTCCAATCGCTGATCGTCCAGAAAGGTGTAACACCCCGGAAACGGCGTGAAGCCACGCTGCCGGTTGAAAATTTCTGTCGCGGTCAGCATCCAATTCACCTGGCCGTCTTCGCGTTTCAGGATCGGCGCGGAAGTGGCTTCCGAATGGTTTTGCTGTACTGGCGTGATTTCTCCGCGTTCCAGTCTTGCCAGTGTTTCGACCAATAAATCCGCGCCCAGTTCCGCCAATCGAGGCGTCAATTCCGCAGCCGTTTCGCGCGCGCCAATAGCCGTTTTTCCCTGCACCAACATATCTCCTGTATCCATCCCAGCATCCATTTGCATAATCGTTACGCCGGTTTCGACTTCTCCATAAGCGATTGCCCAATTGATCGGCGCGGCTCCACGATATTTTGGCAATAAAGAAGAATGCACGTTGATGCAGCCTAAACGTGGGGCTGCCAACATCCATTCCGGCAAAATGCGCCCATACGCCGCCACAATTCCGGCGTCAGCCTGTTGAAGCAAAGGCTCAATTTCAGCACGCGCTTCGGCGGTTTTGATTTTGGTGGGTTGATGAACCTGTATACCGCGTTCAACCGCAAGAACTTTTACCGGTGGTGGCGTGACAATTTGTTTGCGCCCTACAGGACGATCCGGCTGCGTAAAAACCGCAAAGACTTCGTGCCCGGCGTCCAACAATTTTTTTAATGCGGGGACGGCAAAATCCGGCGTCCCCATAAAAATCAGTTTCATTGGTTTAGTGCTATCCCCTGCCAAGCGACTCTAGCTTGGTCAGCCATTCATCAAAATGTTTGCATTCATTGCGCATTGCAGATAATCCAACGCTTTGGGCAATCAGCAAACCGTGTAGTCTTTTTTTATAAGCAGGATAGATCTTCAATATACGTTTGGAAGGCGCTGTTTGGTCCCCGTCATCAATCTCTTCTGGTGAGCTAAACTGCTGTCTGATCGCAATAAATTTCTCACTTTCATCTTGATCTGGAAATGGCTGGGAAATCAGTCGTGGCGAAGAAAACAACAGAGCCTCGAATTCGTGCAAGGAAAGATGAGGTAAGAAGCGTGAATGGGAAATACGCTCCGAAAAAGCCTGCTCTAAACGGGCAACCCGTTCGTAACAATTTGTGACTGCTGGTTCGGTCGCCAATCTAGGAAAATCCTGTGGCAACCGATAGTAATCAATCATCGTTGTAACCAAACAAGCGCCTGTATCTCTCAATAATAATCGCAACTCTTTTTCTATTTTTCCAAATGTTGCAACTCCACCTTTCCGGTCTACTCGATCAGGAATTCGTTTGGTATAGATAATCTTGGGGACAAGAAACAAGCCTATTGAAATCAGATATGGAGACAATATTTTTTTGACAAAGCCTTCTTCTGTTTGGCCTTCAACCAGAACAAGAATCCTATTCATTGTTCAAGGCCTCCCGCCAATGATGTTCTTTTCCCAGAGTTCACCTAGTCCATATTCTTCCAACCATTGGTCCAACTCCGCAGAGTTCAATCGCTGAAAAACTGACTGTCTCGATTCTCGGTCAACAACAATTATGTCTTCTGGCTGAAATTGGTTTATCAAGGGCACGGATTGAGTCGAAACAATCACTTGAGATTTTGTAGATGCGCTGTGCAACATATCTGCCAGTACATTGATTGCGTATGGGTGCAAGCCTAATTCCGGCTCATCAATTATCACCAAAGATGGAAGCTGTGGTTGCAAAAGCAACGTTGCCAAACAGATAAATCGCAATGTTCCATCCGAAAAATATGAGGAATCGAAGTAATCGTCTGATCCAAGCTCACGCCATTCCAACCTGATTTTACTTTTATTTTCCGGCATAGGACGCAAAACAAAATCGTCGAAAAATGGAGCTACCAAGCGAATGATAGAAACGATCTGTTGATAATGCGCGGAATAATTGTTCCTCAACAAATAAAGGTAAGCGGCTAAATTTGCAGCATCGGATTTTAAATTCGCGTTATCACCAATCTTGCCAATCTGCTTAACGTGTGCAGCGTCACTTGTGTCATGAAAATGGTAAACCCGCCAATTGGGAAGCACGTTCGATAAATCTGTCACAAGACCACTTTCAGGTAGCTTAGCCTCTTCATGCCCCTGCCCAAATAGTTCAGGTGGAGTAGAATATCTTCGATCAATTGCCCAAAAACGTTCATCAGCAAAGACGAGATTACCTTTTACACTAGGAGTTAATTTTACTTGGTATCCATTAGCTTTACTTCCGTCACCAAACTCTAGCGATACGATAATTTCATCAGTCACTTTTCGCCCAAAATATAAAAAAACATCTGCTCCCCCTGATTTCGCCACAAAAATCTGGAGCCGTTTTTCAATCAACTGACTCAAGAACTTGAACAGTGAAATAAAGTTGGTTTTTCCCGCACCATTAGCCCCTACAAGAATATTCAATTGGCGGATTTTGAAATCACGTAGTTCCCGGATTGATTTGAACCCAACAACAGAAATTTGCTCAAGAGTTTTCATAATCTTTGCTAGTGTGACTCTACAGGAAAAATATAAGCCTGTGTTCAACTGTAGGTGTAGCTACCCTCACCGTCAAGCAGACATAAAATAAAAAAGCCTCAAGGCAGATTGCTCTGCCTTGAGGCTTCGAGTTTGAGGATGGTAGTGGTGTTGCCTCGTAACTATTCGTCCGCGGATTTGAAGCTGATTTGTGGAATCAGCGGCAATCCTTTGACCAACCGCAGCGACGGATCTTTCAACACATCTGCCGCTTCCGTATTCAATTCGGATTCACGCAATTCCTTGTATTTGCCGTTGGGATACAGCAACAAAAAGACCGGGCCGCTGCTGGCGGCAACCGGTTTTGGTTTGACGACCGGCTTGGGCTTGGCAGCTTTGGCCGCTGCCGGTTTGCTGGAATTTCCAGCGTTGGATTCAGTGGTTGCGGTTTCCGCAACTGGGGTGTCGAGATTTGATTCAGTCATCTGTTCTTGGACCTCTCCGAAATTGGTATTGATCATGTTGTTGGGATCAGGCTCGTTTTGATTGCTGAACTCCATGTCGCCACGAACCATTGAAAAGCCGCCGGATTGTAAGTGAGCCATTGGCGTTTTGGAAACTACGGCGGCCCGATTCTTTTTTGAGCGAGAGGTCAAAACCATTGTTTGGGGATCGAAAGCTCGGCCCGATTTTTTTGCCGCCTGATTCAAGCGTTCCGCGATGGCTTCCGAACCCGGTGCAGCGGCCAGCGCGTTATGCCAGTCTTTGCAATCGCGCCGGAATTTGCAGGTCCAGTAACAAACTTCGACGGCTTTCTGACAACTGAATCGGTTGCAGGCAATCTGCATACTGGCACCTCGCTCTCGCTGCTAAATTATGGATTAAAAAGGAATTTCGTCTTCTTCGATGCTTACCAGCGGACGACTGGAAGCGCGCTTGGATTTTGCCGCTTTGGTTGTCGCAACCGCGCTTGGCTGCGCTTGCTGGTTTTCAACCTCGATTTGACTCTCTGTGCTGGTAATCTGTGGCAAAGCAAATTCATTTCGATTACCGAGGAATTGTATGTCCGTTGCTGTAACTTCAGGGCTGATGCGCTGATTTCCTTCGCGGTCCGCATATTCTTCCAGTCGCAAGCGGCCTTCGACATACACCTGACGCCCTTTACCCAGGTATTCATTAGCAAGTTCCGCTTGTCTTCCCCAAACTGTCACACGAAACCAGGTTGTATGCTCGTCGGTGTCTCCGGCGGCAGATTTGCGACGTTCCGTTGTGGCCACAGACATTTTGCAAACGGCGGTTCCTTGCGGCGTATAGCGCAGCTCAGGATCGCGCCCCAAATAACCAACAATCGTGATCTTGTTGAATGACATAAATACGCCCCTCCTTCTGTTTCGGCACATTCAGCGTAAAAACTTTGCTGAATCTGTCGGCAGTCTAGCTGCCTTTCAAATTTGTGTCAACAATGAAACATTAAATCCACAAATAAAACACAAAAAGAAAACGGCACGAAAGCAGTTTTTTGCGTTTCGTGCCGTCATCAATCTTATTTGTAATCAGCAGTTAGCTCATTCCCAATCACCCAACTTGATCTTCTTTTTGATCTTTCTGCCGACCAACTCGCGTTTGAGTGGGTTCAGGTATTCGATAAAAACTTTGCCGTTAATATGATCCGTTTCGTGCAAGACACAGCGCGCAGCATATCCGGAAACTTCAAACGTGAATTCCTTGCCATTCAGATCAATTGCCTGAACGGTGACAGTTTCCGGACGTTCGACTTCCAGATAAATCCCCGGAAAACTTAAACAGCCTTCTTCGCCAATGACTTTTCCTTTGGTGTCTACGATTTTTGGGTTGATGCAAACGATTCGTTCGTCTGCTTCCTTGCCAGCACTGACGTCCATAACAAAAAGCTGTTTTGACAATGCCACCTGAGGCGCAGCCAAGCCGACGCCTTTTGCCCCGTACATCGTGTCGAACATATTCCCGATGAACTCAGCCAGCTTGCCATCAATGTTTGTCACATCTTCCCCGGCTTTTTGCAGCACCGGATCTCCGTATTTCACAATTGGTAGAATCATCTTCTCCTCTCAATACTCCTTCACCTGTTGCAGGTAACTTTCGTAATTTCGCTTCATCTCTCGCAACGAATCGCCGCCGAATTTTTCGCGCATGGCATTGGCCAACACAATGGCCACCATTGCTTCGCCGATTACGCCCGCAGCCGGAACCGCCGTCACATCCGAACGTTCAAAATCGGCTTCCATGACTTCCTTGGTGTCAATGTGAACGCTGCGCAACCGCTTCCGTAAAGTGGCAATCGGCTTCAAATATCCGCGAACGCGCAACTCTTCGCCATTGGTCATGCCGCCTTCCAAGCCGCCTGCACGATTCGACATTCGGTAAAACGACTGTTCGTCCGCATTGTAGCCAATTTCATCGTGAACCTGGGAACCGGGCATCGCGGCATTGGCCACGCCTTCGCCAAGTTCGACTGCTTTGGTCGCGTGAATGGACATCACCGCTTGAGCAAGTTGTCCGTCCAGTTTCGACGCCCAACTGGTGTGCGAGCCCAATCCCGGCGGGCAACCTTTGGCAACGATTTCAAAAATGCCGCCGAGCGTATCGCCTTCTTCGACGCCTGCTTGATCAATGCGGGCAATCATTGTGGCTTCGGCGTCTTTGTCTACGCAGCGTAACATCGTATCGTCGTAAATCGCCTTGATTTGCTCCCAATCGGCGTAGCGATTGGCGATGGAAATTTCGCCGAGCTGAATGGCGTGGCTGGCCAACTCAATCCCAAATTCACGGAGCAATTGTTTGGCAAAGGCTCCGACGGCAACGCGCATGGTGGTTTCACGTGCGCTGGCGCGTTCCAGAATGTCGCGCAGATCGCGCCGGTCGTATTTCATTCCGCCGACCAAATCGGCATGACCCGGTCGAGGCCGAATCACTTTGCGATCCCGCTCCGGCATCTGTTCAGGCTTTTCCGCCGCCATCACTTCCAGCCAATTCTGGAAATCGCGGTTTTCGACCATCACGGCAATCGGCGAACCCAGCGTTTCTCCGTGACGGACGCCAGTTAGAATTTGCGCGGTGTCAGTTTCGATCTTCATGCGACCGCCACGCCCATAGCCTTGCTGACGCCGCCAAAGTTCGTGATTGATATAGGCTTGCTCTATCGGCAATCCGGCAGGCAGCCCCTCGATGGTGGCAACGAGTGCGCGCCCATGTGATTCACCTGCGGTAGTAAAACTAAACGTCATATATGCCTAAATTCCTGATTCCGCCTATCTCGATTCATTGAAATTGCGATAGCGAATATCGTTATTGTGCAAAATATCAAAAGGACAACATGTCCCCAACTTGCTCCGTAAAATATTGCGTTAACCGTAACTGGTGGATATTGGTAGCTTGCCCCAGTCCAGCCTTCACTTGCAATCAAACGTGTGTCTATGAACCAAATGAAAAGCTGAAATACGACGCATATAAATCCAGCAAGAGCAATTGAACGATAATTGTAACGTTTCAGCCACACCCTATAGCCAGCAAACAGAGCAACTAAAGGGGCAAACTGGTAAGACACAACACACAAATTCCGTGCGGCTCTAAAGCGATAGTTCACACCAAACGGAAGTTCAATTTTATAACCGTTAGCCCAAAGCATTGACCAGTAAACAACTAAAGTAATAGTCATTAAAACCAAAGCGATTTTTGACCACTTGGCAGAAACACAAGATAGCACTGCCCCAAACAACACAACCGTAAAGGCCAAGCTAGTTCTGAAAGGAGTTGTATTTGGTTCAATGTCATACTCACCCACCAGCTTAAAAACTTCATTCAACTCATACCACTCGACATAGGTCTGAATAAGGCTCACCAATAATGAAGCCAATACCAAAAACTTTAGAGCAAGGCTACTTGTACAAATTGCAACAATAGATTTGAACATTGATTAAGCGAATACCTTTGGGCAAATAGTTTCCAGAGTATAAAAGCCGCCCCATCAATGGGCAAATAAAGGATTTTGATGGC
>ERZ650309.1554-NODE-1554-length-10766-cov-3.992904_pt1 | contig 10766 bp, 10 predicted proteins | sample MGYA00376245_ERZ650309 | MGnify/ENA primary metagenome ERZ650309 (study PRJEB26733, sample SAMN07839294) | wastewater metagenome | biome: urban; feature: wastewater treatment plant; material: waste water | place: USA: North Carolina | collected 2016-04-26 ...
GATCTACACAGGCGAAGACACTCTTTCCCTACACGACGCTCTTCCGATCTAATGTCTGAATGATATTTTCATTTTTCCTATGTTGTTTCTGCAATGTATAAACTTGTTTTCCCATCATGGTACGTTGTATAGAACATGACATTTTTATAGATTGTTGGGGATGTTCGAAGGTCGTTTTGATAGGGATGTGTATAAGTTCTTATACCATTTTCTGTGACGATTATGAACTTATTCGGACTTAGTGAAATACTACCTCCATAATCTTGTATAGGGTTAACATCTGGGTATGGAAACTCTTTAGAAGTTGGAGATGTTTGTTGTTCATAAGCGATAGACCATTGATCTTCGGCAGTTTCTTTGTAAACTCTACACAAAGATCCTTTCTTGTACTGTCCATTATATCCATGAACACTTGCTACACATGTGTATAATCCAGATTTTGTTACGAACCCAGTTGCTGCGTCTGCAATTAGAGATGGAATATGTTGCAAATAGAGTTGACCTTCTCTCTTGCTTACCTTATACACTAGTCCATCATGTGTTGTTTGATAGATGTGTTTGCCTTTTGTAAATGATACCTTAAAAGTGGTATCGTCTGGAGCGTAACATCCAATAATTGAACTCATATCTATAATTCCGTTTGTATGTTTTGCCACATAAAGTTCAGCTCCAGACATAATTATTGACTTGTCTGTGATAAGAGTTCTGTTGATAACAGTCTTGAGACTCAACATTCTTATGTCAAGTCCACTATCAGTTATTTTAACCATATAGACTTCCTGATTGTAGGTTGATAAATAAGTTACTGCATAATCGTCATAGTAGTATATATCACATACTATTGAGACAGGAGACTCAAGTTCAATTATTTCAACCATCTCACAGTTTTTACCCTGAATTTTCCAGAGACCTAAAATACCACTCATTGTTCCGATTAGGACGAAAAGATTTTGTTGAAATGTAACTGGTCTGATCATTGACATAATACTGTCAAGTGTGAGTATTTTATGCATATCAAGTTTAGACATTTTATATGTCTATATTTATCCAGTGAAGACAAAAGTCTCTCCTACTGGTTTATATTCAGGATTTGGTTGATGTTGTGTTGGTTGTGAGTAATGTCTCTTTTTACTCTTATAAGCAACTTCAACGACATTATACATTTTGAGTGAGAATATGTAAGGATCAACTCCAAGTTCGCGATAAACTTCGATGCGTTTTTCTCCAGTCTGTGGATGCAAAGTAACAAGATTTTGATATTGGGTTCTGTATAGTTGATCTTGTTCAGTAAATTTATATCGTTCACGTTCAGTGATTAGCTGAGCGCGTTGCTGCTCCAGCTGCTGTTGCTCCATCTTGTCTATGTTTTGTACATTCAGCATGTGGTTGATGCGTTCTATTTGCACGTTCAGTTCCTGTGTACGATCCTCTTTCTTTGCAACATGTTCAGCTATCGAAATATCATCTGAAGTAGCCATTTCAAAACCAACCTGCTTCGCAAGTAGGGTCGAGAATTCGGCTGTGTTAATAGGAACTAGGGTTATCGAGTTTCTGATTCGAGCGAATAATTGACTATGGTAGTTATATTCACAATCTTTTCGGATAACTGGATAGAAACCTTCATCAGATAGAGCTAGAACGTGATCTCTAGGCCAGTTACTTATGAAACTATATAGTTCAGTAACTGTCTTATAGGTGATAGAACCGGTCACAGTAGCGATATAAGATTCAATTTCACGAACTTTGTTTTCGTGAGGTATTTCACGGTCAATGTCTCCGAAGAGTTTAGAGAACTCAAGTAGACGAGTTGCAAGACCATAAATATTCTCATGTGACTTAACTTTCGTAAAGACGACTCCAGAGAAGTCTTCTAAACGTGTTATCATATCAGCAATGTACTGTGAACGGTTCATTCTAGTATTTCGATCTGTATGATCTTGAATATCAGGATTCTGTTTGAAGTCATTAAAAAACATCTTAACTGCATGATACAATGATAGATCTTTGCAATGATCTAGCAAGTCACCAATTGTCTTATCAGATACTAAGACTGTCTTTTTGCATTTAACAGGAGTCATTCTGACAATTCCATTACTTGGGTGTGTCCAGGATGTTCTGAACAGGAAATTTGTAATTCCATGATCTAATTTGAAATTGAACATCTTATCAGGGGTGATAATGTATAGAGTTAAAAGATTAGCTTCACGTTCAAGAACTGAGTTTTGTTCAATGTAATCATCAATTGGAATCCAAGATTTTGAGAATGGGTTGTAAAGTTGTACAACATTGTTTACAATCTTGATTGGTAAATATGTTTGAGTCGACTTGGATTTGATGTAGAGTTGAGGTTTAACTTTTCCTCTTTCAACAAGAGTTACCTTCTTCATAACTGGAAGTTTAGTCTCTCTGTCGGAATACTTAGTCGAGTATAGTAGAGGATTTTTCTCATCTACGAAACCACTATTCTTCATAATCTTATAGTATGCTACATCCATAGTTGGAATATAGACTTCAGAAACGAACTCTTTGAGAGATTCTGGAATAATTGAGTCTTTTTTAACTTTGACAGGAGATTTGAGTTCTCCTGTAGCTAATAGATCAGCCTCTTTCATCTTGAGATAGTTCTCATCAGCAATTCTAGTAAAACCTGTCATCTTAACATCCAGGAAACCTTGGATTTGGAACTCGCGAGCATAAAAGTTCTTCTTGAGAACTACTTCAGAAATTTCATTAGAAACTTCACTGAGGTACTCTCGGTACTTGAGATCATCTGGATTGTTACGAATCTTAAGAACAGGTATTTCTTTATCTTCTATATGAATGACATGGTTGGTTTTGTTTGCAGTAACTTTCTTTTTGTTAGCGTAAACGCCAATTGGAAGATAGATCCATTTCTTATCCTTTGCAAGAGAATTGCGAATTGGCAAGTACTTTCTTTTCATTGCAATTTCAAAGACCGACTCTACTACATTCATAAAAGCAGATAGTAACTGCTTACTCTGTTGAGAGTCTCCGGCATACACAATACGGAATTTTTTGGATCTTGCTGTTTTGGAATAAGCTTTTCCGACCCGTGTCTCATCAATTAAATCTCCAGTTGAAGCGTCATAATATTGACCGTTACGAATGGCTTCTGTGAGTTTATGCGCTAGATTAATGAAGTTCTCTTTAGTTTGGAAAGTATCGTCATAATTACCAAGTAACTCTAAAGTAGCTTTCCTTTGTTCGCGTAAAACTAACATCTTATCATTAATCTCTTGTAGTAAATTTTGATATAGTGCATCCTCTTCGTACTGGACACGATACTTCTCAACTTCATCTAAGTCAAAATCAGCTTCTCGAGCTCCCAAAAGCTCTTCATTAACAACTCTCACTACAATTGGCTGCAAGTTGATAGTGTGCTCTTGAATGTAATTATCACGACGATTTTCAAGATCAGAAACATCTTGACCAGCCATCTTTCCAGCCTGAATCATATAGTTAAAACCACCTCTATCTGTGTCAGTTGGTAGTCCGTTTACTACTGAATCTCGGTAGGTTGACTTTTTGACAATAGTGATTTCGTTAAATTTTTCGACTTCATCTTCGTATAGTTTTCTCATGGCTCGGAATCTTTTCTTTAAAGCTCCAACGTAATCAGTTGCATTCTCTAATTTTTGTTGTTCAGTCAACAGTCGATTGTACATGATGATAAGGGCATCCTTTCCACCTTTGGTTGGTAGTTTTACGTCTTTTTTGAGCTCTAAAATAGCTGCTTTCAGTTCAGCAACTTTCATATCTTTTGCAACTTTTGGAGCATTATGAATTTCAGGACGTTTTTTCGTTATCCGGTAAACGATAATATCTTCATTGATTTTTCTCATTTCTTCTTCATATTCTTCAATCTTTTTGATGCACCTAATAACAGCATCATGGATAGCTCGAGGCCCTTCAACAAGTTTCTTTTTCTTCTCTTCAAGTTTAGCATAAGCAATATTGATTCGGTCGAGATACCGATGAAGAGACCTGGCTTTATTATCATCACTGTCAATATCATAGTTAGGAGCAAATGTCACCTTTCCGATACGAGTGCGTAACTTTTCTTCCAAGATTTCTTCATCTACATTTTCTTCATTTACATCTTCATCAACACCTTCCAAGGCCGATACTAAGTCCTCGAACTTGACCATTTATAGTACAGACAACTTTTTTATATTCGAGCACTAAAATGGAATTGGTGTATGTTATTGTCCTCTTACTCATTATCTATATCTATATGAACTCTCGAGTCGATAGACTTACTCGAGAGGTTGATTATGTTAGAGGTAACTTACAAAGAACATCTATTACTAGTTTAACTCAAAAAGAGACAACTCCTATCAGTGAACTGATACAATATTCACCACTTCGGATTGGTCGAAATCCACGAGATTCATTTGAAGTCGGAGCAGTGAGACTGTCTGGAACTCGAGTCGCCAGTGATATTCTACCAGTAAAATACGATCGAATTGGAAACCATCTGGACCAACAAGGATGGGTTCATAATGGTATTGTCTACTCTACTGACTCTAATGCAGATGCAGTTTATAATCTATATAGAAGGAACTTCCACAACGATTTTGAGTACATGATAGTCGATGAGAGAAGTGTTCCAATACGTCTCAAAAATGTGGAAGGAACTGGTAAACTAGGAGAACTCCGAAACGGTGATACTATCAATTCAGTCCTCGGAAAAGAATCTAAAGGACCTTTCAAAGTTGAAATCTACGATAGTTTTGTTAAGTACATTTAGAATTATGTTTCATAGAAACATAATCTACTTTCGTGCCATACACTCACTCATATTAGAGAACAAATTCCAACATTCACCTGGAGCCAGGTACCGATCAGTCCCATTTCGAGTGTGAACTTCAACAGTTTGATCGGTGGAACACATATTGACGATCTTTGTAATTGCACCCAAGTTATAGACATTAACAGTACTTGGGGTTGAGACTTTAAGTACAGGTTTGTCTCGTTGATCAGAAAAATGTAGATAACACTGCGCACGTGTATTCATTATTAACTTGAACGCGAGGAACATTTTTCATTTTGTGAAATCTATGATAGTTTCTAGCTGAAATTTATGATAGTTTCTAGCTGAAATTTATGATAGTTTCGTCATATAGTATCATTCTTGATCATGTGCCTGGTCATAATGTAGCTATCACATAGAAAGACTAGTACATCACAAACACGTCTCAAGTGCTCACAAAACTCACGTTCAAACTCACCCGTACTGGATTGGTAGGTGATAGGTGGTTACCAATCTGACTCCAATGATGACATTGGTATCGGAAAAAGAGAGGTTGCTTCTCAGCATTGGTAAATGAGCTGATCCAGGAACGTTCTATGTTCATTGTAGGGACTACGAAAGGCAAGACGCGGGAACTGATAGATCTTCTATCAGTCTGATTTTCATTATAGCCCTTCCAGCCATCTAATAAACGTCTCATAGCAATCATCCATGCTAAAATGAGCTCGAAAGTACCTAGCCAGAGTAGCTGCACTCACTTGCTCATTAACAGGACAGTTTCTGTATTGACAATATTCCCACAAGAATTGACCAAGAGGACGATACTCGTAACGACGATAACACTTCGCAACGAGAGCTTGACGGGTAGCATCTGGGCTCATCGGCAAAAGAGCCAAATAAAGACGTTGGCGTGTCCACAAGTCAACGTCTGAATAAGACTTCTCGATGATAGTACCGTCACTCAACTCACAAGTATACTTATCTGTTGTGATAAGAAATACTTTACATCTTAGGATATAAAGTTCATTCAAGATTTTTAATCAAAATGTTCTTTCAAATATATCTTCTCAGTCTTCCAGGGATAGTAAATTTCTGACTATTTTGATCGCCACATTCCCAAATGTGAAGATTAGCACCATTGGCAGTTGACTGATCTTTAATGTCAAGACACTGATTTGGAGCATGACGAGGATGTAGTCGATTCTTATCATCATAATCCCATTTCTGGTTATTTCCATCATGACAAGTCCACTGATGGACTTTAGTTCCATTTGTAACTGCTGATTCACCTCCCGACACATCAAGACACTTTCCAGTCAAGATGTTAATGAGTCTGTTATTTCTATCCATCCAGAAATATTGATTCTTTTGATTGTCATCGCATTTCCACATCTGTGTCTTATTTCCATCTTCATGTCTACCAGAATCGTTGTCAATACACATATTATCTCCATGATGACTTGTGATTGGTCCAGTAACTGTAAAGAACTGTTGGTTAGTGTCATCGCAGTCCCATAAATGGAGATGTCCTCTTGTGTGCCACCATGGATCATAACCGTCTCTAACTTCATCTGGCATCTTGACAGAAATACACTTGTTAGTTGCATGATGAGGTCTCAGACGACCTTTATCGTCAATATTCCATTTCTGATTCGGGTAGGAAGCGGTGGCGCTACAGTCGGCCCAATTAATACGGGAACCATTACTAGTTCCATCATTTGTCCCGGTGACTGTAACGTCAAGACATTTTTGTGGATTGTTTCCATAGTCTTGTCTAACTTTGATAAGACCACTATCCTCCAGATAAAACTGCTGTTTCCAAGCTGATGGTTCACACTTAAGAACTTCACCGCCGCGATTATTCTCCAAATTCATACATACGCTTTGTCTCTCTTTGTCTCCACTTACATTTCCACCGATACGCACTCCGTTGACAATTCTTACGGGACAATTGTCTCTAACATTAACAACTACATAGATACCTATTGTTGGACCGTAGTTCCTGATAGATGTTCTAACAATTGACTTGCCATTAACAGAACCTTCTGAGACTACTTTTTGTCTCATATATTCAGCAGCCTCTTCCCAACTGCCAATTGGAACATTGACTTGTCTAACAAACTCTCTAGTGCCATCAGCCTTACAACCCTTATCTTCCCAGTTCTTATTAGCTACCCAACCTGGGTTACATGTATCGTCGTCTACTTGACGTTTAGCCCAGACTTGAGTTCCCAACCATTCAACTGTACTACCAGAAGGTTTATTGACTTGACACTTATCTACAACATCATTACTTGCAACCCAACCAGCTGGCCAGTTGAGGCACTGTTTAGCTACAGTTCGCTTACCTAATGAATGGCATTGTTCTTTACTTTCAGGACCAGTATATACGAAGCAATCTTCTTGAACAAACATAACAATCCAACGACCTTCAGTTGTTCTCCTCTTGACTGTTAAGCCGAAAAGTGTTTCTCCTTCTTTAGGCACCAATTCTAACATATAGTTCATAGCTGATTGAAGTTGGTCATTTGGTATTCCTTGTGTATTGACTTCTCGGGCATATCTTCTGTTACCATCTGGTTGGCAACCATTGTTATCCCAAAGACTCTTTGTTTGAATATCTCCTTGTTTTACCCATGTTGGATTACAATTAGCTTCCTGGACAATAGCTCGAACATCAATACCACCTCCAATTCTGTTCTCAATACTTGTTGAATCAACAGTCTTATTGTCATATTTTCCACCAATAATCTTACCAATAACATTAAGTTTACTCTTCATATATTGAGCAGCAGTTGTCCAGTCTGTACCTCTAGCGTCTACTTGTCTTCTAATATCTCTCTTTCCAACAGCAGTACAACCAGTACCAGCTCCATCAAACCAGTCATCTCCCATCCAACCTGGATCACAGCTATCGTCTTTAATGATAGCTTCAACGTCAATACCAATAGCACCGCCAATTCTACCCTTAACACTAGTTGAATCAATGACTTTGTTATTGTACTTACCACCTACAATTTTGCCTTCAGAATCAAGCTTACTCTTCATAGTTTGAGCAGCATTATCCCAGTTTAGATTTTTAGCATCTACTTGTCTTCTAATCATGCGTTTGCCAATAGCAGTACAACCAGTACCAGTTCCATCAAACCAATCACTACCCACCCAATCAGGTTCAGTAGTTGTGGTTGTGGTTGATGATGTAGTTGTGGTTGTTGGTGATGTAGTTGTGGTTGTTGGTGATGTAGTTGTGGTTGTTGGTGGTGTTAGAACAACACATGTCTGTGTGTTACAAGCTTGTGTTTCTATCAGTGCAGGACAAATTAGACCACCATCTTTGGCTGGTCGTGTTACAGTGCGAGTTCTAGATTGTGTCCCGCCACCACAGGTTTTGCTACAGGTATCCCAATTACTCCAGTCACCGACTTGACAGTCAATAGGCGTGGTGATGAGGGGAGTTTCTTTCTTTTGTGACCTCATGACAAAGACCACTACAATGACAACTACCAGAATCACCACAAATATTGAAGATCCTAAAATAACTGGTAGCATCATTTTTGTATGAACCAATTTTTTGTGACAATAGCACTTTCAGTTTCTGACCAATGTTTAAAATGTGGAACGTCTTGTTCACGAATATGTTTCATGATATTTTTTTTCATCATAGTCAAATTTTCTAAAACTTGAATATGTTCTAATTCATGATCATTCCATATATCTGTAGTATCTATATGATTTTTTGGCATATTACGTCTACCTATTTTCTGCAGGATATGTTCTGTATACCAATGTTTTTTACATGCTGCATAAAGCTTGTCTATACAATGAAATATTTCTGCGTGTTGTTCATCAAGAATTGGTAATATAGAAGGATATCTAGTTTTTGGATATTTTGAAGTCATTTTTATTATACATAAAATAATAAATTTTTTGCGAAGCTATTTTCTAACTGATCTCTTAGCTGATCTCTTAGCTGACTTCTTAGCTGATCTCTTAACCTTCTTAGCTGATCTCTTAACCTTCTTAGCTGATCTCTTAACCTTCTTAGCCGACTTCTTAACCTTCTTAGCTAATTTCTTAGATGATCTCTTAGCTGACTTCTTAGCTGATCTCTTTGCTGATCTCTTAGCTGATCTCTTAGCTGACCTTCTCAAAATATCTTTAACCGGATTGTCACTCTTTTTTCCTTTCGTGAACACTTTGAAACCGGTTAAAAGGACTATACCATAATTATCTCCATATTTTGCAATATATACCTCATTTTCTAAAGAATGTGGTTGTGCATCTTTGTACAACCTAGATATTGCTCCAACTCTATCATTCTTCTTATATACAAGTCGGTATTTTTCAGGTATTTGTAAAACCCCCAACGTTGCAACAATTATAGGATGATTAGAAGGATCTGTAGCTAAATACCAACCTTTAGGTTGTTTTTGTGAAGATTGTTGTATCTTATCTTCTATAGATTCTGGGGAAAGCATTTTATATGTATTTATATTTTACAAATTCGGATACATTATGTTATCATAAGCAATTGATGATGCTTTGCCAACTGATCGATTTTTCATGACAACAACAACAATTATAATGACTAGTGCTAATAAAACTAAAACACCAACTATGATACCAATGATAAGACCTGTATTTGATTTTTCTGGTTGAAAAGGAACTGGTTGTTGGGCTAATGGAATCATTTGAGGAACAGGTTGAATGGCAGGTTGAACGGCAGGTTGAATGGTAGGCTGACTATTCAAAGTCGGTTGTTGGTTTGATGTGTTTACTGGATCAATACATTTTATCGAGTAGAACCACTCACCTTTATCTCTCCAGTCATTTGGATTACTACCAGTATATCCTTTACTTCTGCAACTAGCGTCAGCAGCTGCATTTCGATCACCTAGACCTTCTTCTTGAGCTGACTCACTAGAGTATGGTTTACTCCATCCTTCTGGGATAGGATTGGTACATTCTGCTTTGTACCTCCAACCTCCACAGTCAATGATTTTAGCATCATAAAACCCTCTATTGAAGCAGTCTTGAGCGGCCTTCATTCTAGCAGTCTTTCCAGCTGGGCCCCATTTTGTAGCCCAGTCACCATCTTCTCGACAAGGTGTCGTATACACACTCATTTATAGTAGATGAGTATTTTAGTTTTTCTCTATACCAAGTTCATCAAATATGTGACTGAGAGTTTTTTGATCATCTTTCCAACGCTCTCTCAAAAGGGCTATGTTTTCGGATGTTCGCAGTGTTATAACAGTCTCCATTTTCTTCTCAACTGGAAGCATATTATGGAGCTTGTCAAGATAGTGAACTGCAGTTGTAACATCACTAAGAAGTGATTGCATTTTTGTATTTGTGAAGACATGATTTTCATTCGAATGAAAAAAAGAGTCTGGCTATTCTATAATAGATGGACGGCTTTCTTTATTCAAGGTGTGGTGCAATTCTAGTACACTGCACTGATAGTAAGATTCGTTATATTTGTTTGGTCCACCAGTCGAGTGGGTGCTGGGGAATTCCAAAAGGACAACGTAACAAGAACGAGGCTCAAATTGAGTGCGCAATTCGTGAAGTTGTGGAAGAGACTGGTCTTGATATTCGAGAAAAGATTGACAAAGACAAGTTCATAGAAAATAACCGAAAGACTGATCGCTACTATATTGTAGTAGTTGATAAGAGTCAGTGGTCAGATTTCAAGATTAGTGATACAAACGAGATTGAAGAAGTAAAGTGGGTTCCAATTGAAGACATCTCAAAATACAATCTCAATTCAATTACACGTCATGTTGTAAAACGTATTCAAGCAGACACACTAACACTTTAAACAGATATTAGATACTTAACAAAAGTATCTACTATAGTAAATGGCAACTTTCCTCAAAGTCACATTCAACGAGATTTTGTCTGAAAGTGATCGAATTAAGCTCGAAAAGAAGATTGGATTATCTCTAGAGTCTTTATATACTGTTATTAAAGCTACTGGAGAGAAAGG
>ERZ650309.1555-NODE-1555-length-10765-cov-3.703922_pt1 | contig 10765 bp, 7 predicted proteins | sample MGYA00376245_ERZ650309 | MGnify/ENA primary metagenome ERZ650309 (study PRJEB26733, sample SAMN07839294) | wastewater metagenome | biome: urban; feature: wastewater treatment plant; material: waste water | place: USA: North Carolina | collected 2016-04-26 ...
ACGAAGCAGAGATGAAACGAGCGCTGGATTCTGCTAAGACTGAAACAGTCCAGCAGAATCAGGCCGGGATACGCTTTGCTACGCTGCAGGCGGAACTTGATACTGCCAGAAATCTTTATACAGAGTTTCTGAACAAGACCAAGCAAGCGGATTTGCAGCTTGTCGAACAGCACAGAAACTTGAAAGTTGTAGAAACAGCGGAATTGCCAGGCTCGCCAATTGGGCCACAGCGATTTCGAACGATTCTGATTGGCTTTCTGGTTAGCTTGATTGCGGGAATCGGGCTGGCGTTTTTCTTGGAATATCTGGATAACACCGTGAAGAGCGTTGAGGATATAGAACGAATTGCCCAATTGCCTACGCTGGCTGTGATTCCTTCCATTGCGACGATTTCTGCAAAAAACCTGCCTGGGCAAAAGAAAAAAGGCGCACCATCCCAATCTATCAGTGTCCGTACTGCGACGGATTCGGCGATGACGGTTTCTCCCGGAGATGCCAAGCTGACCAAGCTGGTCACGCTGGACCAATTGTCTTCGGTGGTCGAAGCCTACCGCATGCTGCGAACCTCGGTTTTACTTTCAGCCGCGGGGAATCCGCCGAAGACGATCCTTTTCACCAGCGGACAGCCGGGAGAAGGGAAGACCACCACGGCAATCAATACCGCAATTTCACTTTCCCAGCTTGGGGCGTCGGTTCTGCTGATTGATGCCGATCTGCGCCGCCCGACGGTGCACAGGGTTTTCAAAATGGGCCAATCGCAGGGGCTTTCGACCTATTTATCCCGTCAGGTGGAAATTGACCCGTTGATTAACAAGTTGTGGGTTCCGAATTTGTCAGTGCTTCCTTGTGGACCAATTCCACCGAATCCTGCTGAGTTAATCAGCTCAGAACGGATGCGGCTGCTGCTGAGAGAGCTTGGCCAAAAATACGATCACATCCTGATTGATTCGCCACCACTGATCAACGTCACTGATCCTGTCATCCTTTCGACTATGGTTGATGGTGTCATCCTGGTGGTTCAGGCAGGGCGCAGCACTCGCGACATTGTTCGCAGGGCGCGGCAGGAGCTTGGCAGTGTCGGCGCAAAAATTTTCGGAGTTGTCTTGAACAATTTGGACATCAAGCGCGAAGGCTATGATTCCTATTTGGCCACTTACGGAAATTACGGATACGGCGAAAAACAAGCCGCTCGTCGCTAAAACGTCTCAGAGGCGAGCAGGATGGATTTCTGCTCGCCTCTGTAAAATCTTTCCCCGATTTTAAGCTCGAATTGAATACGCCCGTTGCCCTGATCATTTTTAACCGCCCAGCCAACACCGCCCGCGTGTTGGAAGCAATCTCCCACGCCAAACCAAAACAACTGTTAGTGATTGCCGACGGGCCGCGTCCAGATAAGCCGGAGGATGTGGAAAAGTGCGAAGCAGCACGTGCGGTTCTCAATCAGGTAGATTGGGATTGCGATGTGCTCACCAATTTCTCGAGCGTGAATTTAGGATGCGGTTTACGCCCTGCGACCGGTATTACCTGGGTTTTTGACACTGTCGAGGAAGCGATCATTCTGGAAGATGACTGCCTGCCGCATCCCACGTTTTTTTCGTATTGCGAAGAATTGCTAAACCGGTATCGTGAAGACGAGCGAGTTATGATGGTCGGAGGCGTTAACTTTCTTGGAGAGTTGACATCGCCTTTACAGAGCTACCATTTTTCACGGTTTGGAAGTTCCTGGGGATGGGCTTCGTGGCGGCGTGCGTGGAATCACTTTGATTACGATATGAAGCTCTGGCCAGCAGTCTATGAAGCGAAGATTCTGGAGCAAATGTTTCCTGATCCAGTCCATTGCCGGTATTGGCAGGAAAAGTTTCAGCATGTTTATGAAAGTAAAGCGGATGATATTTGGGACTATCAATGGTTGCTGGCTTGTTGGATCAACAGCGGCTTTCGCATTTTTCCCGAAACAAATCTGGTTTCAAACATAGGGTTCGGTGAAGACGCCACTCATACGTTTGGCAATGGCCCATTTTCAAATATGCCGACCACTGGAATTGAGATTCCTTTGAAACATCCTCCCTTCGTCTTTCATAGCGCCGACACAGATAATTTTATCCAGGAAAGCTTTTGTGTAATGGAAGGCTGGCGCAAGCCACAACCTGCAACGTTTGCAAAGCGCATCGCCAGAAAATTTGGGCTGGTAAGCTGATTGATGAATGCGAATTCTGCACTTTTCGACTGAAGATATTACTGGCGGAGCCGCAAGGGCGGCTTACCGTCTGCACACAGCATTACGGGAAGCAGGGCATCAATCTGAATTAGTCGTGTTGAGCAAAAAATCGGATGATGACTCGGTTGTTCAGGCCCCATTTGCTGCGCAAAATCCTTGGATAGGCAGACTCCAAAGGCTGCGAAATCACATTCCCGGCTTGCGTCGGGCGTTACCTGTCGCAAACTACACTTTCAATTTTGACACTCCATCTCAGGCCGATCTTCACTCACTTCTAGTCAATCAAAAGGAGTCCCCAGACATTGTCTGCTTACACTGGATCAACGGGTTCTTGGATGTGAGGTCAATTCGCCGTATCTATGATTTTTTTCGTTGCCCGATTGTCTGGGTAATGGCCGACCAGGAAGCACTGACAGGTGGATGTCATTATTCGTTTGGCTGCGAAGGGTTCAAGTCTAAATGTGGAAACTGTCCGCAACTCACGCCACCACACCGCAACGATCATTCCCATTTGCTCTGGCAGCGAAAGAGCGATTTACTTGCAGAACTGCCAATCTGTTTCGTGGCCCCGACAAGTTGGTGCAGGAATCGGCTTCAAGAAAGCTCGCTCTTTGGTAAGCACCGCTGCGAACAAATTCCGTATCCGATTGATCCGCAGATTTTTCGCCCGTTTGATCGAAAGATCGCCCGCGATTTATTACACCTGCCTCAAGACAGGAAAATTATCTTTTTCGGCGCAACCTATCTGGAAGACCGGCGTAAAGGGATGGCTCAATTATTGAATTCAATGGAAGTTTTGGCTGCACAAACTCGCACGTCAGAGCTGAAGAATTCCATTTATTTATTGGTTGCCGGCCTTAATGGAAAGCAATTGATGAATAGATTGCCCTTTCACGGGAAATATATTGGGCATCTTCAGGATGAATTGACCCTTGCATTGGCTTATCAGGCGGCAGATTTGTTCGTTTGCCCCTCCCTAGAAGATGCGGGGCCAATGATGATTCCCGAGGCGATGATGTGCGGAACCCCTGTCGTCGCTTTCAACACCGGCGGAGCGCCAGACTTAATTGAAACTGGAAAAACCGGCTATCTAGCATCTTTGGCTGATTCGGAGGATTTTGCTGCTGGAATTTTGTTTTTACTTGAGGCTGATAACGGAAAGTGTTTTCGTGACGCAGCACACTTCAGGGCAAGAGAAATGCACTCGCCAGGTTCGGTCGTTCAAAAACATCTGAATCTTTATCAAACTCTCTCTGCGTAATGATGAGCCTTTATCGAAAACTTGAATGGGATAGTCAGTTTTTCGGCCATCAGATTGCGCGCATCGAAAAAGACAGGCTTGATAGCCAGTCTTTGGATAAGGCATTGAGCTGGTGTGCTGAAGAGGGAATTGACTGCCTTTATTTCCTTTGTACACCTGATGACCCCGCCACAGTTAAGTTGATCGAATCTGCAAGCTTTCATTTTGTTGACATCAGACTTGAGTTCCATTGGAAGACTGAAGCTATTGTCGCTTCTTCAAACTCTATACGTGAATTTCAAGAGCCTGATCTCGCTGCATTGCAGCAGATTGCATTGCAAAATTTTGGCAGCACTCGCTTCAGCCTTGACGAGCATTTCAGCCCAAATCACGCTGCCGAACTTTACAAAGTATGGATTACAGATAGTTGTCAAAATGCGTCGCATAAAGTTTTTGTAGCAGTACAAGGCAGTGAGATTATGGGCTTCATTACCTGCCAATTTGACAGTTCAGAAGTCGGACGCATTGGCCTGATTGCATTGAAACGTGAGGCGCAAAGACATGGGTATGGACGACAGCTTGTTCAAGCTGCCCAGCGATTTTTCTTTTCAGCGGGTGTCAACGAAGTCAAAGTTGTGACGCAAGGGCGAAACATTGCAGCGCAGCGGCTATATCAGTCTTGCGAGTTTCGCACTCATAAACTTGGTTTGTGGTATCACAAATGGTTTTAGCTCAATGACAATTCAATCAGAAATCAAGATTCCTTTTAACCGTTCAAGCCTTGTTGGAAAGGAAATAGAGTATGTCGCTCAAGCCGTAGCGAATGGTCATATCTCTGGGGATGGTGAATTTACGAAGCGTTGCCATCGGCTGCTCGAAGAAACTTTAAGTGTCAAAAAAGCTCTGCTGACAACGTCATGTACGCATGCGTTGGAGATGGCGGCTTTATTGCTGAACATTCAGCCAGGGGATGAAGTTATCGTCCCATCTTTTACTTTTGTCTCAACCATCAACGCATTTGTGCTTAGAGGAGCACGTCCAATATTTGCCGATATCCGTCCTGATACGCTGAACCTTAACGAGCATAAAATTCAAGGTCTGATAACGAAACAGACTAAAGCAATTATCCTAGTTCATTATGCCGGGGTGGCGTGCGGGATGGATCAACTGAATGAAATTGCAGCCAATTCAAACTTGCCACTCATCGAAGACAATGCTCACGGATTGTTTGGGAAATACAAGGGGCAATTCCTGGGAACCTTTGGGCGGGTTGCTACCCAAAGCTTCCACGAAACGAAAAATTTCTCTTGTGGCGAAGGTGGTGCGCTTTTACTCAACAACCTTGAAGACATTGAGCGTGCCGAAATTATTCGAGAGAAGGGAACCAACCGCGGTCGTTTCTTTCGAGGCCAGGTAGATAAATATTCCTGGGTAGACGTGGGATCAAGTTATTTGCCTTCGGATATGTTGGCCGCATTTCTATTGGCTCAACTAGAAGAACGAGAACGTATTCAGAGTCGCAGGAAAAAGATTTGGCAAACTTACTGGGATCAGTTATCTGATTGGGCTGAAATCAATAAAGTCGGCCTGCCGACAATTCCTGCGCATTGTGAACAAAGCTACCACATGTTTTACCTGCTGCTGCCTTCGCTATCAGTGCGACAAGAATTGATTGCCCACCTTCGGCGCGCGGGAATTCTCAGCGTTTTTCATTATCTGCCACTTCATTTATCCACGATGGGACGCAAGTTTGGTGGCCAGGAAGGCGATTGTCCTGTTACCGAAGACATAAGCGACAGACTGCTTCGCCTGCCTTTTTACTTCAGCCTCACAGACGAAGAGCAGCAAACGGTACTCAGCGAAATCCATCGTTTCAAAATTTGAATCTCCCGGCGCAGGTCGCAAGAATTGCCAAGCCTCTGCCCTTATTCATTGCTATGATCCAGTCATGTTCGAGCCGGAATACAGAGAGCGAATCAATCGGATCATCAAGGCGATTATCCGAAATCCTGGCAATGAATGGACGGTGCAATCATTAGCAGACATTGCGGGGATTTCCGCGTTTCATTTTCACCGCATCTTTCGCGCGTTGACGGGGGAAACCATGTTTGCCTTTCTACAACGGCGAAGGCTTCTTCGTGCCATGGAGCTTATGCGTGAAAATGGGTTCACGTTGACAGAAATCGCCCTTGAATGCGGTTTTGATTCCGGCTCATCGTTGTCTCGGGCATTTCGGAAACAGCTTGACTGTTCGCCGACTCAATATCGAAAACAGCGATCTTCGCCCTTGCTTCCGCCGACACGTCCGCATTCTTCAAAGAAGGACAGAATTCAAGTAGAAGTCAGAAAGGCTCAGGCGCGCTTTGCATTCGTGGTCGAACGTAGAGGGATGATTGAACAGAATTTCAATCAAGCGGCAACAGCGGCATTTCGCGTGCTGACAGGTGAAATCAAGAGAGTGAACGGCTGGCACGCCGTTCGAGAAACCATTGGAATGTGTCCTGACGAAGCTAGCTTGGTGCCGGACGCAGAGGCGCGATATTGGGCGGGCTTTCTTTGCGAAGAAGCGTTGCCCGCAATGAATGATGAAGTGAAACGGGTGAATATCCCTGCTGGCCGGTGGGCGGTTTCTCTTCACCAAGGTTCGTATGAAACGCTTTGGCAAAGTTGGAATCGGCTTTATCGCGATTGGTTACCAGCTTCCGGCTACAGATTGCGCGATACGTCCCCTTTTGAAATTTACCTGAACAACCAAAAACAAGTTCCGTCGCAAGAACTGCGGACGGAGATATGGATACCGATTTTATGAACTTGGGAAACTCGCAAACTGGGCAGGCAATTTTGCTTGGTGGATTCAGCGCAGGCGTCCTGGATTTTATCGCTGCTTGCGTCACGAATGCGTCGCGCGGTGTGACACCAATGCGAATCGGCCAGTCTATCGCCAGTGGAGTTCTAGGACGTGCTGCATTTGAGGGCGGTTATAAAACGGCAGCGCTGGGAGTGCTTCTGCATTTTGTCATTGCGTTTGGAGCAGCCACAGTATTCTGTCTGACAAGCAACAAGTTACGCTGGCTGGTACAGCACCCTTGGCTAAGCGGCGCTTTATTCGGCATTGCAGTGTTCTGGTTTATGCAATTGATTGTGTTGCCGCTATCGGCGATTTCCTTCAAGCAAAACTTTTCGTGGCAGGTCGTGATCATCGGAATGATCGTTCATATTTTGTGTGTAGGATTGCCGATTGCCCTGGCTGTGCGCTGGCGTGTCGCCTGAATGGCAAATTGCTTTATGTCACTTTAACAACTACCAGCGTTTGGTCGTCTTGAGGTTGGTTCGATCCCAGAAATACTTTTACATCATTCAGCACAGAATCGCGCGCTTCATCTGCTCCTGCACTGTCCAATTGCTCGGTTAAACTCATCAACCGCTCTTCGCCATATTCTTCGTTTTTTGGATTCATCGCTTCCGTGATGCCGTCGGAGTAAAAGAATAGTTTGTCGTCTGGAATTAACTGGACGGTTTCCACCCGCAGCGTTTTGTCGAAAATCTTTCCGCTGTTCAATCCCAAGCCAATTCCGCCAGCCCGCAACAGTTTGGTTTCTCCCGATGGGCGGCGAAAAACCGTTGGATTATGTCCGGCGCGCGCATAACTCAAAAGCCTGGTCGCGGGATCAATCACTCCCAAAAAAAGCGTGACGAACATTTTGCGGCGGCAAACGTCGTAAAGATGGCGGTTCACTTCGCGCAGGATTTCTCCGGGATCGCTGGTGGTTTCAGAAACCGACTCCAGCAAGCCTTTGGTTAACGTCATGTAAAGCGATGCGGGAACGCCTTTGCCGGAAACGTCCGCGACGACAATCCCCAGCTTCCCATCGGGTAAGGAAAGAAAATCGTAAAGATCGCCTCCCACCTCTTTGGACGGATGGCAAACTGCAGCGATGTCCAGACCGGGAATTTGCGGCGGGGAATCCGGCAGCATTTGCTGCTGCGCACGTTGCGCCACGCTGAACTCTGCTTTCAACCGTTCGCGCTCATCGCGGGGTTCCAACAGTTGCAGCGGAACAGCGGTTTCCTCTTCGCTTACTTCGCGCAGTTTTCGCGCGCCAATCAGTGAAAGAATCGAGCCGATGGCTAAGGTCGTGATGACTTTCCAAGCGGCAGATTTTAGCGATGGTGCCGGTTGGGCCATCATCGCTGCGGCACCAAAAGCAGCCTGAGCTGCTCCCAAACTAACAATCACAGCCAACAAATCACCTTGAAAATAAACCGTAGTCAGAGCCAGCGAAACTAACAAAGCTGCTGCGATCAATCCGCTGGCTGAAATGTACACATAAACACTTCCCAGAAATCCAAGACTGATGACCAAAAAGATCAATGTCTTCGCCACGACGGGACGCTTCACGTAAACCAGAATCAGCGGCACCAGAAAGCCAAAAAGGACAAAGGCCAAATACTGAAGCCCGTTCAATGTGAGTGACAGCGCTGGAAACGGTGAGACAAAAGAATCTTCCAGGTCGTTGGGATCCAGTTCCATGCCGCTGAAGAAACCGCTGGCAGTTAGCAACAAGGGGATTGCAATCACAATCCCGCCAGACAACAAACCAATGGCAATGGCGCGGGCAACAGGTTTGGTCAGCAGCCTGGCTTTCAGAATCAGTTCCAGGCTGATGGTGCGGCGATCAGGAATTCGGATTGCGAGGGATTGCCCGGCAGCCCAAACAAAATACAGCGAACCGGCGATAAACAGCATGCCGATCAAAAAGAACAGCCACGAAAAGAATTTGGCCACCCAGTAACTGCCGCCCGCCTGTGCTCCTTCGTCCAATGTCAGAGTCACTCCTTGCAGCCAGTTAAAAACCGAGATCAAAACGAAAACGATCCCGGTAAAAATAAACGCCTGTTTGTATTGAATGCGTTTGAGCGCCACGCCGACAAAGAAAAAGATCGCTACCAAAAACACTGGAATCCAGATGAAAACGCCTCCCGCATTCGACAGCACTTTGTTCAGTGTGCTGCGTTGGGAATTGAATTCAGCGTCGAACTGGGATGTAAATTCATGTTCCAACGATACCTGGCGAATTTTGCCGTCGCGCACCAACGCCTTGGCCAGCATCCTCATGCGCGAATCTTCCGTTTTCCAGACAAATCTTGATCCCTGCCGTGTAACGCTGGAGTCTGGAAGCTTTGCCGCTGACAAGGGCTTGTCTCCCCACAAATTTCTGATCGTGGATTCCGCCAATTGAGTGTCAGCTTCGGAAACTTTTTCAGGCAAAGCTTGTTGGTTTGTTTCTTCCTTCTTTTTTTCTTCGCGGAGGGAGGATTCAAATTCCAGAAGCTTTCCATTGGAATTCAGCACAATTGTGATTCTGCGCTTGGTTTTGAAATCAATCAATTTGATGGTGACGTCCACAGGCGTGAAATAGCCTTGGCCGATGCCATTCGGCTCCGCATTCAAATACCGTTCTCTACGCCGGCTGTATTCGGCGGAAACGTCGGCCAGATTCAGGCCAGAACCAATATTGTCCCAATTGACATCCGTTATGCCGAAATCCCGCGCGGCATTCTGAGCAATGGTAATGGCGGATTTATAATCAACATTGTGATTCCAACGCGCAGCAGGCATCACTTTGGGAAAAATCAGAAATGTCGCTATATAGCCGAGCAGCGAAAAGAGGATCAGCGCCAGCCAGCCTCGCGTTTTCATTCAGTCGCTCTCCTGGGGTTAGGTGTTGCTTTCAATGAAACTTTCAATTTTATCCAGGCGGACGATGACGGCGGTCAAATCGTCTTCATTGCCTTGCTTTCTGGCGCGCTGGGAACATTTATTGATGCTGTCGGTTAATGCGCGCTGCAATTCGTCTGTGTTCTTTTCACCGGAAGCTTTGAGAACTTTGGCCATTTCGGCATCCGGAGTGCTTTTGACATGCTGCAAGTTCTTGGCCAGCCCATCAGTGTAAATCACGACGCTGTCGCCTTCGTCCAGATTGAACGAACCTTCGATCACAGTCACATGTTTCGTGGAATCTCCGCGAACCGCGAATTTGATTTCCGTTTCTTCCAGTTTCAGCAAGCCTTCAGTTCCGCTGTTTTTTCCAGCCATCACCAACGGAAAGGCTCCGGCCCTGGCGTAACGCAATCTTCCATCACCGGCATCAATCACAACGTACGCCAAGCCGACGGCCGACTCTTCATCCAGCAACGTCGCCAGGCGGCTTTGCAAGCCGCGAATGACTTCCGTGGGAGAATCATCTGCCGCTTGCTTGCTGCCCAAAATCTTCGGCATCAAAAAACCTTTGGCAAACGCAATGGAAAGGGCAGAGCCAAGGCCGCGACCTCCTCCTTCCGCAATCAGCAGACCGATCTTGCCTGGCTCCAGTTCAAAGACGTCGTAAAAATCTCCGCCGACTTCAAACGCGGGCAAACAGGTTGCGGCAATCGAAAAATAATCGCTTTTGGGCAGCGTCGCAGGCATCAATCGTTGCTGTGCCTGGCTGGCAGCAGAAACTTCCGCCTGCATGGAAAGCCGTTCGGCAAGCAAACCAGCGTATAGCGGCCTGACTTCTTCTTCACTATAAATTTTCCCTTTGAAGAAAAAGTACAGTTCGACAGCCAGCGCCAGCGCAACAATGGAAATTGAAATCAGCCCCGACTGACGGATTGACGATGCCGGTTGAGCCGCCATGCCAATTGTGAAGGAAAAGAAAGTCGGCGCAGCAACGGCAATAATTGCTGTCAAAAGGTCAAAACTCAAAAACGCGATCAACACCAAGGCGGCCCTGACCGTAGCCGTAGCCAGCGTGCCTTCCCAGGGGCGAAAATCCAGATACGGCGCAGCGCAGGAAGCCCAGATAAACAAGAAGATAAAAACCATCTTCGTCGTTCGGCTAAGTTTTTTGCGCCGCCAAAAGAACGGTAATGGGACCAGCAAGCCAATCACAATGATGACCATGACATCAGTCGGCCAGGCGGCGAATGCGGCTACAGTTGGAAAATAGCCCAACCAAACATTCAACAGCGGATTGATTGGCTCTCCCTTTCCGGGAATGATTGTCCAAGGCAACGTGGAAAGCTGGAAGCTGAGCATGAGCCAGCCGCCGATTGCCAACCCGGAAACGACCGAACGAGCCACATTGCGCGAAAAAACTTTTCCGACCAAAAACGCATCCAGCGAAGTCAGCTTGCCCGGATAAGCTTCTCGAATATCGCCTTCGCCGCCGCCGTAAGCCATGCCGACAAACAGCCCAATCACCAGATAAAACATCGAGGTCGAAAACTGAAGCACCCAATCCGGCACGGGAAATCCAGATCGG
>ERZ650309.1556-NODE-1556-length-10764-cov-4.397143_pt1 | contig 10764 bp, 7 predicted proteins | sample MGYA00376245_ERZ650309 | MGnify/ENA primary metagenome ERZ650309 (study PRJEB26733, sample SAMN07839294) | wastewater metagenome | biome: urban; feature: wastewater treatment plant; material: waste water | place: USA: North Carolina | collected 2016-04-26 ...
CTTGGCCAATGCTGAATACGTTCAGGTTTTCAAAATCATATCGGTCGCTAAATCCGTTGCCGGTATCCCCAGCCAAATCACCGACCTGCGGTACATTTGAAGCGAAACCGAATGCCAAACGGGCTAATTTGTAATCGGTGCCCAAATTTCCCGCTGTCCCTTCAGAAGTTGGAAGGGTGACCTGCCCCGCAGGACTGTCGTAAGTTCGATTGGGCGCAACCTGTCCAAACGTCAACAGATTTGCGCGCCAGGCGAACGCTGTCAGCCCAACAGCGATCAATCCTAGAATTGTTAATACTCTTGATTTCAATGTTTCCTCCTATGGCCAAGCTCTTCAAAAATGTGAGGCGAAAGAGCAATAAAGCCCAATTGCGCCAATTGGCGCGATATCCGGAGCCACAAAGTGGCGCACCCAGCCATTCAAATTTGATACGTCAAAATTGAGATAATGGTGGTTCACCAAAGACGTAAAACATCAACTGCCACATTGCAGCAAGGCCTGCCGGAGGGTCAGAGTTGTAGCAGTAGGTGTAGACTGTTGGGGCTGTTGTTGCAAAGTACGGGGTTGGGCAGCAACAAAACAGTAAACGAATTCAGCAATGTTATGTATGTCGCCTTTGCAGTAACTGTTATCACTGCAAAGACAGCACTCTACAAGGATTCAAACTTTTTCAGCAACGAGATTGATCGAATGTTTAAGACCACCTGAAATGATAATGTGTGAGAATTTCAGGTGAAGCCTGATTCGACCCAGTGAATATCAATTATTGAACTTTATATCAGGATGCTTCGCGCAGTATCCATCGTGAAATGGTGAGGCAGTAACCACGCTTAGAATTTTCAAGCGAGGCGGATTATACACACCAACTTATAGTCGTTCAACCGATTTATCCTTCGAGACTGGCCAGCGAAAATTAAATTTCAGCGCTTGCTTTTCGCCTTGATGGCTGTTTATGAATCGGATGTCGCGTCGTTTTAACTTTTTAGGGACAGAACTTGTTTTACATCAGATTTGTTAACTAGTGCGCTTGTCTGAAAACCCTTTGGGTCTTTACAATGCGCTTTAACAATTTGTCACTCTGTTGAAACACAGCTCAATAGTCCTTCGTACTGGTTGACTGTCGAAGGACTTACACAACAACAAAATTTGGCGTCAAAGCTTTATCACCAAAGATCGGACACGAATCAATAACCTTTGGAGGGGTCTAGACTCATCATGGCAGTCTCTAGAAACAAAAAAATTCTGATTGGAGCAGGAGTTCTTATCGTTATCGCAGTGATTATTGGAGTCACTGTTTTTGGACGGCGTGGAGACGCGCCAGAGGTTCAGGTCGCAAAAGTCGAAACGCGAACTGTCCTGGAATCCAAAGTCACCGCCAATGGCGAGGTACGACCAGTTCAATTCATCAACCTTACGGCTGAAGTCGCTGGTCGCGTTACGGACGTTTTCGTAAAAGAGGGCGATCTAGTTAAAAAGGGACAGCCTTTACTCCGCGTTGATCCTACCCAATTAGCCAACTCAACTTCGGTGCAGGAAGCGGCACTGCGTGCAGTTCAAGCAGATGTCCAGAATCAAACTGCTGCAATCAACGTTGCAGAAAATGCTATCAATACGGCGCGCGCCTCTCTTGCGACTGCTCAAGCAGATTTTGAACGCGCACAAGTCGAAAAAAACAACGCCCAGATCGAATTGAAGCGTCAAACCGATTTGCTCGAATCGGGAATCTCTTCCCGCTCGAATTACGATACGGCAAAAATGCGCTACGATTCGGCAGCAGCGTCGGCTAACGCTGCCAAAGCGCGTGTGGATCAATCTCAGGTACAAATCACTGATGCTGAAATCCGCGTCAGACAGGCAAAAGCTTCGCTGGAAGCAGCCAACGCCCGTGTTGCGCAACAAAAGGCCAGTCTGGCCCAACAATCCGATCAATTAAGTAAAACCACGCAGTATGCAACGATTGATGGTGTTGTTGGCGGTCCGATCATTCAAGTTGGAACGTTCGCAGTTTCGAGCTTCTCTTCAACCGGCCTGATGTTGATTGCAGATATGTCAACCATTAACGTTGATGTCAAAGTTGACGAAACTGACATCACCAACGTGAAGCACGGGCAAAAAGCAAAAGTAAAAGTGGACGCGCTGGGCGAGCGCGAAATTGAAGGCGAAGTAGTTGAAATTGCCCAAACCGCGCTCACACGCAGTGGCCAGAGCATTGCTCAAACCGCGACCAGCGGCTCGCAGGAAGCCAAAGATTTCAAAGTCGTCGTTCGACTTGGCAACCTGACTGAGGAAGCGCGGGATCGTTTGCGTCCAGGCATGTCCGCGACGGCAGTGATCACCACGGATCGCCGCGAAAACATCGTTGCGGTTCCCTTACAAGCACTGGTGGAACGTGATCCGGAACAAATCAAAACTCCGGGAGCTGCTCCTGCTGCCGCTCAAAGCCAGAATCCCAAGGACAAAAAACCGGTCAAAGGCGTTTTTGCCGTTGAAAATAACAAGACAGTTTTCAAAGCTGTCGAAACAGGCATCACGGGTGAAAATGACATTGAAATCAAGAGCGGTCTCAGCGCGGGTCAAGAGATCGTGACAGGTCCTTATCGCCAGCTTCGCACGTTGAAGCCTGACCAAACCATTAAACGCGAAGACAAAAACAAAAAACCAGTTGGTGACAAAGAAACAAAATAGTTAATGTCTCAAGCCGGTAGAGAAAATGTTCTTCACTTTTCTCTACCGGCCTTTGATTCCCCAAGCAGCAAGAAGAGGAATTTTATGCCAATGGTAGCAACGATGATTCAACCCGAGGTCAAACCTGTGATTCAGACACAAGCCCCCGACCCGCAAACGCGCGAAGTGCTCATTAAAACGAACGATCTTTGGAAAACATACGTCATGGGTGACGAAGAAATTCACGCCTTGCGTGGAGTTTCATTTGATATCCGGCGGGGCGAATACGTGGCCATCATTGGACCATCGGGTTCTGGCAAATCCACCTTGATGAATATGATCGGCTGTCTGGATACCCCGACCAAGGGGGAATACTGGCTGAATGGAAAACTCGTTTCTCAGATGGATGATGATGAGTTGGCTTATATCCGTAACAAGGAAATCGGATTCGTTTTCCAAACCTTCAACCTGCTACCCCGCGCGACGGCCTTGCACAATGTTGAGTTGCCACTGATTTATAATGGCACACCTTCCGGTAAGCGGCTTGAGATGGCGAAGAAGGCACTGGAATCCGTTGAGCTTGGGCATCGCATGACCCACAAACCCAACGAGTTGTCCGGCGGTCAACGCCAGCGCGTAGCTATCGCCCGTGCCTTGGTGAACAATCCGTCCATCATTTTGGCGGATGAACCCACGGGCAACCTGGACTCGAAAACCTCTGAAGAAATTATGCAGGTGTTACAAAGATTGCATGACCAAGGCAATACCATCATCCTGGTCACACACGAACCGGATGTGGCTGCACATGCGCATCGCGTGCTGACAATTCTGGACGGACAGATTTACAAAGACGAACGTAGAAAATAGCTGCAAGCTCGCTGCTTTCATACTCAAAAGCCGCAGACAATGCTTAAAGCAAAGTCTGCGGCTTTTTTCGTCAAGCCCGACAGCTTGATGAATGGCTGATCAGTTAGTAAGCCCTTGGCTGGGGGACGCAAATTCAAATCTTCTCCCTTTATGGCTGCTCCACGCGGTCAAAATATCCTGCTGGATACCGCACAACCGGATACTTCAACTCGCGCGGAGCATTTGGGGAGAGCTTGATTTCAACTTTTATTGGATGCCATTTGTTGCTGGCAGATTCCGCAACTTGTAACCCAACGACATATTGATTCCGCAACAACAGCCCAAGCACTTCAAACGAGGCGTCAAGGTCAAATGGACCTTTTGCAAACAAAGCAACGCCTCCTGTTAATGCCGCCAATTCTTCCAACACATCCTGCCCTTGCCTGTCCGCGGCAAAACTTGCATTGGGAGAAACAAGTGTGACGCCGAAAAAAATGACGCCTTCGCCTCGAATCTGCTCCTTCAGCTTTCCCAACCGGGCATCTTTTGAAGCATTTTCCTGGCCGTCACTGAGCAAAATGACCACCTGTTTGCGATGCTTGCCGCTTTTAACCCAATTCAGTCCCTGACGGCAGGCGTCGTAAAAAGCAGTCAGCCCTTTGACAGGTTCGAAAGCGCTCCGATTCAATGACTGCTCAATTGCGTTCTTGTCGCGAGTCCAGCTCTGTGTCAGACGAACTTCCTTATTAAAGCTCAAAATTGCATATTCATTGGCGTCGTTTCCCTGCTCTAAAAACCCAAGAATGCTGCGAATATAAAACCGAAGCTCGCTTTTCCGTTCGCTTCCCCCTGCCATAGACCCCGAAGTGTCCACCAGAAACAGAATGCTGGCCGGTTCTTCCTTGTCACTAAAGCTGGAGATTTTGAATGGCTTTTTGTCTGCCGTAATTTGGAAATGCTCCGGCTGTAATCCCTTGATCGGTATTCCTTGCGGATTGGTTACGGTCAGCGTCAACTGAATGCCCTGTTCCTTTCTGGCGGCTGGTTCCGCTACCTGAGCCAGACAGGAGCCAGCCAAAGCTACGATGCAGACCCAATTGCATATACAGACCCTGATCAGATATTTCATCAGCATTATTCCTCGCTACCACCTGGAAAAACGTCCTCACCCTTTAAAGCGAGAAAATTCCTGGCAAGGTGTCACCGCTCGAAAACTTTTTTAAGACTTTTTCAAAACTACAAAAATCTTAGCCAACGCTGACTTGTGGCATTGAATCTGACAGCCGCAAAAAGCGCGGAAATTTGCGGCCTCCTTCACCAAAGGCGGCCATTCTTCACTCCAACATTTAACGAAATACCGAGTTTGCAGGCTGTTAAAGATGTGCCCAGACAGAAGTGTGCCCATTCACTCTGGCCACCTTGAGACGGCGATTCAACAAGCGGAGGTAGCGTGATGGCAGTATCAGCTTATGACAGGATGGCGCATCTATGGCGACGTGCAGCATTCGGCGCGCGGCCGGATGAAATCAATAATTATTTGAAACTGGGTTTTGAGACTGTGGTAGACCAACTGGTTAATTATGAAGCTGTCACCGAATCGCCCGATGTCCCCACTCAGCCCACCACCACCGGCGGCGGTTTCGACATTCAACTTTTAGACATTGACAACATCACAGCGTGGTGGCTAACCAGAATGATTTACACCAAACGCCCGCTACAGGAGCGGATGGCCATATTCTGGCACGACCACTTTGCAACCTCGGTCAGCAAAGTCAATGTACCGAATGGTTTGAAATACCTTTATTGGCAGAACCTGGTGTTTCGGCAATATGCCACGGGCGATTTCCGGGCTCTGTGCAAAGCCATCAACCGCGACCCGGCAATGCTGTGGTGGCTAGACAATTACTTAAACATCAAGGGCAGTCCAAACGAAAACTACGCTCGCGAGTTAATGGAAATTTTCATGCTGGGGCTGGATGCGTTTTTTGCAGGAGGTTACACGGAACCGGACGTCCAGCAAGCTGCGCGAGCTTTCACGGGTTGGACGATTCGCCGAGGCGCGGACCAGCCAGTGAATAACAATCCCAACGGCCCACTGACAGACCCGGCGCAAGCGGTCATTATTCCTCCGAACACCAACGACAATTCTGCGGCTACTCGCAATCACGATTACGGTGACAAAACTGTTTTTGGAGTCATTCAGAATTTCAACGGCGATGACATTATTGACCTGATTCTGGGCAAAGAGCCGCAGCGCACACACGCAGCCCGCATGCTGGGCAAAAAACTCTTTGAACATTTCGCGTATGAAAACCCTGAAGCCTCAGTCGTTGACCACATGACCGCCGTCGTGTTGCGCCACAATTTCAACACCAAGTTCATCCTGCGTGACCTATTCCTAAACACGAAAGAGTTTTATTCCGAAAAAGCCATTCACGCTTTGGTCAAATGGCCCGTGCATTATGTCGTCAGTGCAGTGCGTTTGTTGCAGGCGACAGTGCTGACTCGCGGGCTAAATGGCGGAGGACGCGGCCAAGCGCAGCAAACGACACTGGACGCAATGGGGATGGCGTTGATGAACCCACCGGACGTCTTTGGCTGGCCCGGGCGAGAAGAATGGATCACCACGTCACAATTGCTGGCACGCGACAATTTTGCCAATGCGCTGGCCACAAACCGCAGCACGACCGCAGGCAATACAGGTATCCCAATAGACGCAGTGCTTTCCACAGGCGTGCTTGGACCAACCGCCACGGCTGAACAAGTTGTGGACTACTTCACCTTGCTGCTGATTCAGCGTCGCTTGCCCACCAGTGTCCGCCAGGCGCTGTTGGATTACCTGAAAATGAATGACAACGGATCAATCGGCACTTTCACGCTTGATGCAACGACCAAGGATAAAAAGATTCGCGGCTTGATTCATCTGTTGCTGTCTCGGCCTGAATGCCAGAATTATTGATGGAGGATTTATGGCAAATACAACAAGAAGAGATTTCGTCAAAACCAGTGCTGGCGCAATTGGGGCCGGGTTGGCGCTGCCCGTGATTAACAAACAGGCAATGGGGACCACTGTCGTCCAAATGCGGCGCGATGAACTAGCCGCCGACGGCAGAATTTTGGTCGTAGTGGAATTGGCTGGAGGCAACGACCCGCTGAACACCATCGTACCGCTCGGCCAGTACAGCACTTATTCCAGCTTTCGCAGCCGCATTGCCATTCCCAAAGAACAAGTGTTGCCGCTTTTCGGCACAACGACAATGGGATTGTCGCCGAACCTGAGCGCAATCAAACCGTTGGCCGACGCGGGCAAGCTTGCCGTTATCCAGATGTGCCATTATCCGAATCCGAATCTTTCGCACGACGGATCACGCTCGATTTACCGCCAGGGAGACGCTTCGGGCAGCGTGGCCAACGGCGGTACAGGATGGATCGGACGGCATTCAGTGCTGTTCGGCAATCGAACCAATTCGCTGGACACGGTGGGCATCGGCGGAGTCAATTCGACGCTGTACGCACCGGGCGCAAAGATTTCAGGTATTTTGAATGATGCCCAAGGAAACGCCTCCGGTTACCAATTTCGCACTGACGACCGATACACAGGCGACCGGAACAATCAGCTCATCGCTGCCAAGGTCAATGACGATGCGCCAAGCACCAAACCTTACCTGGATTTAAGCGAATCCACGCAAATTGACGCACTAAACAGCGCCGACCTGGTCGCGCAAGCCACTGCGGCATATCAAAGCACTGTGGCGTATCCGGCGAACAATGGATTTGCCGCTGGCTTGAAGCTGATTGCAAAACTGGCGACTTCGACCACGCCGCTGCTTGGAACGCGCGTTTTTTACATCACACAAGGCGGTTACGACACTCACGCTGACCAAATCAACGATCAGCCGACGTTGCATAGAACGTTGGCTGAAGGCTTGAAGGCGTTTTACGACGATATGGCGGCGCATAATCTGGCAGACAAGACGCTGATTATGGTTTGGTCGGAATTTGGCCGCCGCGTCGCCGACAACGCCAGCGACGGAACGGATCACGGCCAAGCCAACAACATTTATTGCATCGGCAATCGAGTCATCGGTGGCGCTTATGGAGCCGATCCGAAGCTGAACGATCTGCAAAACGGGAATCTGAAGAATAATTTTGACTTCCGCGAAGTCTACTCAACGATTATTCAAAACTGGTTTGGCAATTCAGCCAGCGATGCGCAGCAAATTCTGAATGGCTCATTCGCGAATCTTGGGTTTCTGATGTAAGTCGGCGAGCGATTTGCAGCCGTCTTTGAAAGGAGTTTCGGCATGAAATTTCATACAAATATTTTTTCTACATCGCAAAAAAAATGGCGATTCGTGGTGAGCTTCGCTATTATTTGCATCGTTGTAGCCCTCGTGGCTATACAGCCAGCGCAACCGGCGCAAGCTAGTCCCACAACAGCGGCACCGATTGCGCTGGTGAATGCAGCCAGCTACGAAGCCAGTGTCGCTCCCGGCTCCATTGCAGCCCTTTTCGGCGTCGCGCTTTCCACACAAACAATCAGCGCGTCATCAGTTCCCTTACCCAAAACCCTGGGCGGAGTCACTGTCAAAATCGGTGGGATTGATGCCCCTCTGTTTTTCGTTTCGCCCAATCAAATCAACCTGCAGGTTCCCAGTGGAGTTTCCGTCGGCACAGCGAATATTCAGGTGTTCAATTCCGGCATCGCGGCTGCGGTGGGAGACGGAACCATCACCGTCGCGGACGCTTCTCCGGGCGTGTTCACGTTGGACTTGTCCGGCAAGAATCAGGCTATTGCACAGAATACAGACCTGTCGCGCAACGCTGATTTCGACAAAGTTCCCGGCGCACGCCCTGAAGCCAGCGGCAATGTCATCGTCATTTACGCCACCGGCATAGGCAACACGAATCCGCTGGTTGTAGATGGCCAAGCCGCGCCCGGCAGCCCGCTGGCACAGGCAACTGCTTCCACCACCGTCACAATCGGCGGCACGCCCGCCGAAGTTCTTTTCAGCGGATTGACGCCCGGATTCGTGGGCTTGTGGCAAATCAACGTAATTTTGCCGACAAACTTGCCGACCAATCTGGCCACGCCGATGACTATTTCGCTCAAGGGTAAACAAAGCCTTGCCACCACCTTGGCCATCGTCAACAAAAACGAATTCGGAACGCTCAGCGGAACCGTTTTGAACGCCACAACCGGTTCAGCGCTGGCCAATTCCAGCATCACGCTGCAACCAACAACAGGCAGCGGCCAAACGCGCACGGTGACGACCGATGCGGCTGGAAAATTCGGCATCTACATCATCAACCCCGGCAGCTACAATTTGTCCGCCGCCGCCAATGGGTTCATCACCGTCACGCAGACTTCGACCGTCACCGGAGGCCAGTCGCAAACTGCTAATTTCGCGTTGACGCCACCACTGGCTGCTGGGCAAATGCGGATCATCGTTACTTGGGCGAACGCGCTTGACCTGGACGCGCACATGACCGGCCCGGCTTCCGGGAATTCCCGCTTTCACGTCTGGTGGCTGGAACCGACTGATTTGCTCAATCCTGTGACGACATTGTTGGACGTTGATGGCGCAAGCCCCGGCCCGGAAACCATCACTTTCACGCCTGCTGCAGCCGCGACTTATCGCTTCTCGGTTCACAACTACACCAACCGAGACACCAGCGGCAGTAACGGCATTGCCCAATCCGGAATTGTTGTCAGGGTTTATAGCGGCAACCAGTTGGCCCGAACCATCACGGCTCCAACCGGCGGCGGGACGTTGTGGAAAGTGTTTGAGTTCGCAGGCGGGCAATTGACCGTCGTCAATGCCATGACCGACGAACCGGACTCTTTCAATATCAAGAATTCGTTTTAGAGGTTGGCGCTCACTTCACGAAAATCTGAACGCGGTTGGCTTTGAAATCGAAACCGGTGGAAGGATTGGTTCTCATCGTCACCAGCACGTCAGTCTCGCCTTTGCCGATCAGGCTGCGCGGAACTTCGACGTTGATTTGGTCAACACCTGCCCAGGTGGGTTGTTTGCCTGCGTATTCAGAAGACGTAAGGCGTTTGGGCAGCGGATCGTTGCGTTCGGAAGCGGCGATAAAATCAATCGTCACATCGCTGAAAGCGCCGACTTGCCGCCAGCCCGTGCCGAACAGAGCCAGCACGATGCGTTGGGTGTCAGGGGTGAATTCAATCGGAATGGGAATCCACTTCTGTTGAGTTTCATCGAATTGCGCAATCGGTTCGTAACGCTGCACGCCGTTCGTAAATACGCGCACGATAACACCCGAAGCCACGCCTTTGCCTGTGAAATCAGCGGTGAAAATTCCTGGCGACAGTTTTTGCACAGTCACAACAGAGAGCTTTATCAAACCGTTCCCCCCATCCAATTCAACCAGTGCCGGTCCCGGTTCAAGCTCCGCAGGCATCAACAAATTCACCTGCGCTGGCGAAACGAAGAAAAGCTGCGCCAGTTTTTCTGTCCCGGCATAATCGGTAACTTTCACGGAACGACCTGCCAAGCGCGTCGGCAGCGGTTCTGTTGAAGCAAGTTCCGTGGAATCGGCCAAGTCACTTCCGAACGCCGCCACAATCATTTCGCTGGCGGCGGCGGAAGCATAACTGGCAGCGGAAACCTGCACCCAACGCGGAACGCCTTCGCTGATCGCCCAAAAGTTCGAGTTCCCGTTCACGACTTTACGCTCGACAAAGGAATATCCTGTTTTAGAAAGGCTGAAACTCTGCACGCGATTCTGGCACGAAGAACCGCTGGCCAACGGATAACTGACAGAAAATTTGCCGTCCGCATCGGTCATTGCCTCCTGCGCGATCGTAAACATCTGGCCAAACGGATTGGTGCAAGCGAGGCTTGCTTGCGCTTTGACTCCCTGTACGCCGTTTTTGCCGACAAAATCTACAATCTGGCCTTGTACAGTGGCTTGCGCTCGACACACGCCAACGACGGAAAGAATCAAAACGATCAACAAAACAGATTTTTTCATAACCACTCCGCGATGTTGGGGACTTGGAAAAGATTTTCCGGGCAGAGGCTTTTGCCACGGAGATTCGGCGGTCGCGCAGACGAACCAAAGTCTAGCCGAGAGAAGAATTACGAATCAATCTGTTTAATGTGGACGCTCCGCCAAGCTGGTGGAAAAGATTTTCCCTCCGACCAAAACGGCATTGTGTCAGCGTTGTCTTGTCGGCAAACCAGATAACGCAACGAACGCCAACGCAGGCAAACTTCAAAGCA
>ERZ650309.1557-NODE-1557-length-10761-cov-3.145806_pt1 | contig 10761 bp, 10 predicted proteins | sample MGYA00376245_ERZ650309 | MGnify/ENA primary metagenome ERZ650309 (study PRJEB26733, sample SAMN07839294) | wastewater metagenome | biome: urban; feature: wastewater treatment plant; material: waste water | place: USA: North Carolina | collected 2016-04-26 ...
GGATGGTCCCGGATCGAAATGCGCCCTAGTTTATGGCCAAATGAACGAGCCGCCGGGCGCCCGCGCCCGAGTTGCCTTGACCGGTTTGACGGTCGCTGAATATTTCCGCGATGAAGAAGGCCAAGACGTGTTGTTCTTCGTCGATAATATTTTCCGTTTTACCCAAGCAGGCTCGGAAGTTTCGGCGTTGCTGGGCCGTATCCCGTCTGCGGTGGGCTATCAGCCAACCTTGGGTACCGATATGGGTGCCTTGCAAGAACGAATTACCTCAACCAAAAAGGGATCGATCACCTCGGTCCAGGCGATTTACGTGCCGGCCGACGACTTGACCGATCCTGCGCCGGCGGCCGCTTTCGCGCACTTGGATGCAACCACGGTATTGTCACGACAAATCGCTGAACTCGCGATCTTCCCAGCGGTGGATCCACTGGATTCAACATCGCGTATTTTGGATCCGCGGGTTATCGGCGAAGAGCATTATAAGGTTGCCCGTGATGTGCAACGTACCTTGCAGACCTATAAATCTTTGCAAGAAATCATTGCCATTTTGGGTATGGACGAATTGTCCGAAGAAGATCGTCTAGTGGTGGCGCGGGCGCGTAAGATCCAACGCTTCCTATCGCAGCCGTTCCACGTCGCTGAGGTCTTCACCGGATCGCCGGGTAAGCTGGTGTCCCTGGCCGATACCATCAAAGGCTTCAAGGAAATCGTCGAAGGTAAATATGACGATCTACCGGAAAGCGCTTTCTACATGGTTGGTGCCATCGAAGAAGCGGTTGAAAAAGCCAAACGTATGGCCGCCGAAGCTGCATAAAGTTACGAAACGGATAATTGGACATGGCCGCAACACTCGATTTCGAACTTGTCTCACCGGAAAAACTTCTGGTCTCCGAAGCTGTGGAGATGGTGGTTATTCCGGGTGCCGAGGGTGATATCGGTGTGCTGCCCGGCCATGCGCCGTTGATCACGGCGCTTCGTCTTGGCGTCATTTGCATCTTTGCCAATAAGGTGGTGGTGCGGCGGATCTTTGTGGCGGGCGGCTTTGCCGAAGTGACAGCGCAACGCTGCACGGTCTTGGCGGAAGAGGCGGTGCCGTTTGAGATGCTGAGCGTTGACGCCGCTACCCGTGATGTATCGCTGCGCCGCGACGAAAAGAACGCGGCGATTGATGGGGTGGAGCGGCGCCTGGCCAAGCAGCGTTTGGTTGTTGCACGTGCGAAACTCGACGCGATTGCCCATCCGCCCTACGCGGGTTAATCGGCGTTTTCTTAAAACTTACGAACACTCTTGCTTGGTTCTTAAGCTGATCGCAGTATAGATGTCATGCCAAGGGAACAGTATACGCCAGGCTGCCAGGGGGATCGATGGCTGGGTGGAATTTAAACGATATTGCGTGGGACCGGTTTAAGGCCCAGGCGGTTGATCCGGCGCTGCTGGCTCTGGTCAAGGCATCGGCCCTGGTTGAAGGTAATGCTGATGATTACCGTCGTTACCTTTCGAATGTTTTTGCTGATGATCAAGAATTCTGTGCGGCGGTCGACAGCTGGGCCGAGGACGAATGCCGTCATGGCGCCGCACTTGGTGCTTGGGCGAAATTGGCCGATCCCAACTTTGATCCTGACCTCGCCCTAACCCGTTTTCGCGATCTTTATCGTATTCCAGTGGATGCAGTGGTGTCGGTGCGGGGAAGCATCGCCGCCGAACTTTTGGCGCGGTGTGCGGTTGAAACCGGCACCTCGAGTTTTTATGCCGCCATGGCCGAAGCGTCGACGGAACCCGTGCTTGCCGAAATTTGCCGGCGCATCGCTGGCGATGAATTGCGTCACTACAAACTTTTCTATGATCGAATGCAAAAGGCCTTGGCATGCGAGCCCGCCGGGCGCCTGCGTCAAGTTTCAACCATTTTGGGTCGGGTCCGCGAGATCGAGGATGACGAGCTGGCCTGTGCCTGGCATGCGGCCAATGTGATGCCGGCCGATCCGGCGCAGCCCTATGATCGGGAAACCTGCCGCACCGCCTATATGGGGCGCACCTATGGTTTGTATCGCCCGCATCATATTCGCCGCGGGGTCGCCATGGTGGTCAAAGCCGCCGGGCTCAATCCGCAGGGACTGATTGCCAAGCTGATTGAAACCGTTACGCGGATATTTATTATTCGCAGAGCCCGGCGATTGAGCGCCGTCGGTTAGTTTTTCGTTTTACTTAACCCGTTGCGGTGCCGCCGACCACGATGCCATCGATGCGTAAGGTTGGCTGACCGACGCCGACGGGAACGCTTTGCCCGTCTTTACCGCAAGTGCCGATTCCTGCATCAAGCGACAGATCATTGCCGATCATGGAAATTTTACGCATAACCTCGGGGCCGTTGCCGATCAAGGTTGCGCCCTTCAGCGGTGCGCCGATCTTGCCGTTTTCAATCCGGTAGGCTTCGGTGCAGCCGAAGACGAAATTGCCGCTGGCGGTATCGACCTGACCGCCGCCAAAGTTCGCCGCATAAACACCGTTCTTAACGCTGGCCAAAATCTCGGTGGGTTCTTTATCGCCCGCCAGCATATAGGTGTTGGTCATCCGCGGCATCGGCAGATGGGCATAGCTTTGCCGCCGGCCGTTGCCGGTCGGCCGCATGCCCATGAGACGGGCGTTCAAACGATCTTGAATGTAGCCGACCAGCTTGCCGTCTTCGATCAAAACATTGCGGGCCGAGGGTGTGCCCTCATCATCAACCGTCAGCGAGCCGCGGCGATCTTCGATCGTGCCGTCGTCAACCACGGTGACGCCTTTGGCGGCGACTTGCTGACCCATCAATCCGGCAAAAACGGAAACGCCCTTGCGGTTACAATCACCTTCAAGACCGTGACCCACCGCTTCATGTAACAATACGCCAGGCCAGCCCGGCCCTAAAACAACGGTCATCGGGCCAGCCGGGGCGGGAACAGAGTCCAAATTCACCAGCGCTTGGCGCAACGCTTCATCGGCACCCGCCTGCCAGGATTTTGGATCAAGATAGGCGGCATAGGTACGCCGTCCGCCGGTGCCGTGACTGCCGCTTTCCTGGCGTTTGCCATCACCAACAACCACACTGATATTGATGCGGACCAACGGACGGATATCGCCGACCCGATAACCATCGGGACGAAGAATCTGGATCGCTTGCCATTCACCGGCCAGGCTAACCGATACCTGTTTTACCCGCGGATCTTTGCGGCGCACATAGGCGTCAATTTCACCCAAAAGCTTTACCTTGGTTTCAAACGGCTCTTCACCCAAAGGATTGGTGTCGCGATAAAGACTGCGGTTGGTGCCGATCGGGGCAGGAGCGAAGCTTCCGGCATAACCGGCCCGCACCGCGCTTGTTGCCGCGACGGCACGCAAGATCGCCGCTTCGGATATTTCGCCCATATGGGCATAGCCTTGCGCTTCGCCCGCGACGGCGCGGAGGCCAAAACCTTGTGTTGTATCAAAACTGGTGGATTTAATCCGGCCGTCATCCAGCAGCAAAGCTTCCGATTGCCGATATTCCAAAAATAACTCGCCGTCGTCGCAGCCCGCCAGCTTATCCTTCAGCAACCGTTCAACCCGGGTACGATCAAGATCGCTGCGGGCGAAAAATAAATCATCGGTTAAGGCTAAGGGAGAAGGCGAGGTCATAGGATGATCCGATCAAAGGAATGCAGGATCGAAAAGACCCCACAAAGATAAGGTTAAGCTTTCTGTGACTATAGAATTGGGCCGTCTGTACCCAAAGGTCAACCCGGGCTTTGCCTAAAGACACCAATTGCCCGATAGTACGTTATGGCCGGGGGAGATACACCGTCCAATAAGGAGCAGAAATGACCGGCGTTTCCTATGTTTTTACCGTCTACAATAAAGTGCCATTTTTACCGCGGGTGGTAGCGGGACTGGCCCGGCAGGCGGGGGATTTTGCTCGTGAATATATTTTTGTCGACGACGGTTCGACCGATGACTCAGCCGGTCTTCTGGAAGAACTCACCAAAACCATGACGACGCCAACAACGAAGGTGGTCATTCATCGGCAAACCAATGCAGGGCCGGCCGCGGCTTTGAATAAAGGACTGTCCTTGGCGACGCACGACTATGTCAAGTTGATGGATGCCGATGATATTTTGGTGCCGGAAGCGACAACCTCTTTGTTGCAAGCGCTGTCCCATCAACATGCGGTGTTGGTGATTGGCAGGGATGGACTTTACGACCCAAGCGATACGGCGGAGCTGCCGACGGATATCGGTGTGCGACGATCGGGTGAGATCATGATTGTTGATCATCCTCTTGGTAAGGTAGTTAAGCGGGCCTACTTCAATCCAAGCTGCATTCTGGGGCGCCGGGAAGATTTTTTACGCGCCGGTGGTTCGGACGAGCGGGTCTTTATCCAAGATTATTCCCTGGCACTGCGCTTGGCGCGTTTGGGTAAATTTGTCGAGCTCGATAAGACGGTTTATCTCTCCCCGCAAATCGCTGCAGATAGGTTAAGTGATAATGGAGCTCAGATTTTGCACGATCTGAATTTGTCTCTGGGCTTGTTTCTGCAAGACCAGCCAAGCCTATCGCCGCAGTTTATAAAGGCGGCCGCTTATCGCGCGACCAGCCGGGCTTGGAAATGGGCACGCCGGGAACAGAGCGCGTCCCTCTTTAGTCGATATCACCGGCTTCTCATCTCGAGTCTCTTCGCCCCGCCATCCAAAGGTGCGGCGCTTTGCTTGGCCAGCTGCGGCAGCTTCCAGGAAAGCGGGCGCGTTCGGCGCATGCATCAATAGAGTTATCCCATTAAGAAATAAGAGAAAACGGAGATTTTCTGTTTATCTTTAGCGTCAGATTGCCACATGGCTCTTTTCAGCTAAACGCCGGAAAAATGGGGGCATAGCAGAAGGCATATGCACGGTGGTACTCTGCCGCTCATTTTTGCCAGACCAGAAAGTGGGCCGCAGGTGGTGCGGCAGTCTGATGTGACTTGGAGGGAGAAGCGATCCGTGGTCAAGACGGTACTTGCCTTTATTAGTTGGTTCGGTGTCGCGGTGTGCGGCGTTGCGGCTGTCGCTGCTGCGCCGGAGCCGTGGGGTATTCACCTGCAAGACCCGGCATCGCCGATCATGCATGAAATCTATGACTTCCATACGATGTTGGTGTGGATCATCAGTGTGATCGTCGCTTTTGTGGTTGTGCTGTTGCTCTATGTCATGGTGCGGTTTCGCGCTGGCGCGAATCCCATCCCGTCTAAGACGGCCCATAACAGCTTGGTTGAGTTTGCCTGGACGTTGCTGCCGGTCATTGTTTTGATCGGCATAGCCATCCCGTCATTCAAGCTTTTGTATCATGCCGATCGTGCAGCCGACGCCGAGATGTCGATCAAGGCGATTGGCCGACAATGGTATTGGAGTTACGAATACCCTGATGCAAATGCAGCCTTTACCTTCGATAGCACCCTGATTGCGGAAAAGGATCTGAAGCCCGGACAAAAGCGGCTGCTGGAAGTGGACGAACCATTGGTTCTTCCCGTTGACACCACTATTCGGGTGTTAACGACTGGCGGTGATGTCATCCACAGCTTTGCCATGCCTTCTTTAGGATTAAAGCTGGATGCGGTTCCGGGGCGGTTAAACGAAACCTGGGTTCGGATCGAGCGCGAGGGCATGTACTACGGGCAATGCTCAGAAATTTGCGGCGTAGGCCATGCCTATATGCCGATTGCCATCAAGGCGGTCTCCAAAGCGGACTACGCTATCTGGCGCGATGCGGGTAAGAAAAAATATACGCCGCTTGAAACGGCAGCTCCGGCCCAGCCGGCGAAGTAACAATTTGTTCCTCCTGAGCCCGGCCGGATGGTCGGGACATGAAGCGGGTATTAGACATGGCTTATGGTAACGCGACGGCACAAGCTCACGATCATCACCACGATCACACGCCAACAGGTTGGCGCCGGTGGTTGTTCTCGACCAACCACAAGGACATCGGATCGATGTATCTGGTGTTTTCCATTCTGGCGGCGCTGATCGGTGCCGGTTTTTCCGTTTATATGCGCCTCGAGTTGATGCACCCCGGCGTTCAATACATGACGGGTGCTGATGGCGCCCCTGACGGACATTTTTGGAATGTCATCGTCACGGCCCATGGTTTGATCATGGTGTTCTTTGTCGTGATGCCGGCGCTGATCGGTGGGTTCGGCAATTGGTTTGTGCCGATTATGATTGGCGCCCCTGACATGGCCTTTCCGCGCATGAACAACATCAGTTTTTGGTTGTTGGTTCCGTCGTTTCTTTTGCTGCTGGGCTCCGCTGTTATCGGCGGTGGCGCCGGAACGGGTTGGACTATATATCCGCCTCTATCCAGCAAGCTGGGTCATCCGGGTGCGGCGGTCGACATGGCGATTTTCTCGCTGCATTTGGCGGGTGCGTCGTCGATTTTGGGCGCCATCAACTTCATCACCACGATTTTCAATATGCGCGCGCCAGGTATGAACTTGCACAAGATGCCGCTGTTTGCCTGGTCGATGTTGGTAACGGCGTTCCTGCTGTTGCTGGCCGTGCCGGTGTTGGGCGGCGCGATTACCATGCTGCTGACCGATCGTAATTTCGGCACCACCTTTTTTGATCCGTCGGGCGGTGGCGATCCGATCCTGTTTCAGCATCTGTTCTGGTTCTTTGGTCACCCCGAAGTTTACATCATGATTTTGCCCGCCTTCGGCATTGTCAGCCATGTGGTGTCGACCTTCTCGAATAAACCCATCTTCGGTTATCTCGGTATGGCTTACGCCATGGTCGCGATTGGCGTAATTGGGTTCGTGGTGTGGGCGCATCACATGTACGCCACCGGACTTGATGTCGATACCCGCGCCTATTTCACGGCGGCAACCATGGTGATCGCGGTTCCGACGGGTGTGAAGATCTTTTCATGGATTGCCACCATGTGGGGCGGGTCGATCCGCTTTACGGTGCCGATGCTGTGGGCGATCGGCTTTATCTTCTTGTTTACGGTCGGCGGCGTGACCGGAGTGGTGCTGGCCAATGCCGGTATGGATATTCCGCTGCACGATACTTACTATGTCGTCGCCCATTTTCACTACGTGCTGTCCTTGGGCGCCGTCTTCGGCATTGTGTGCGGCATGTATTACTGGATGGGTAAGATGAGCGGCCGGCAAATTCCCGAATGGGCGGGCCAGCTTCATTTCTGGACCACCTTCATCGGCGTCAATTTGATCTTCTTTCCGCAACATTTCTTGGGTCTGCAAGGAATGCCGCGCCGGTACATTGATTATCCCGATGCCTTTGCCGGGTGGAACTATGTCTCTTCGGTGGGTGCGCTGATCTCTTTCAGCTCGACGATTTTCTTCTTCATCATGCTGCTGTGGACGCTGAAGTTCGGTCGCCGCGTGTCGGATAATTATTGGGGAGAAGGTGCAACGACACTGGAATGGCACGTGTCATCGCCGCCACCGTTCCACACCTTTGATGAGCTTCCCCGGGTCAACTAACCTTTAAGGGCTTTGTATTCGCCATGACCGATTTTGCGACAGATCCGGCCTACGGCCTTGCCGCCCCTCGGGGGGGTGCAGGGGGCGACGGCAAGCTGGATCGGCAAGTGTCGCGGGTGGGTGACTTCGTTGCCTTATTGAAACCCCGGGTAATGTCCTTGGTGGTGTTCACCGGAGCCGTGGGATTGGTTTTGGCGCCGGGTCATTTGCATCCGGCTCTAGCGCTGATCGCGGTGTTTTGCATCGCGGTTTCGGCAGGCGCCGCCGGTGCCATCAATATGTGGTACGACCGCGACATCGACTCTGTGATGCGCCGGACTGCGGGACGACCCATTCCGGCCGGACGCATTGATCCTTCCGAGGCCTTGGCATTCGGGGCCATTCTCTCCGGTGGGGCGGTTGTGGTTATGGGCCTCGCCCTTAATTGGGTTGCGGCGGCGCTGTTGGCAGCTGCCACCGGGTTTTATGTTTTTATTTATACCGTTTGGTTAAAACGGCGGACGCCTCAGAACATTGTTATCGGTGGGGCTTCTGGCGCATTTCCGCCTATGATTGGCTGGGCCGCCGTCACCGGTGGAATTGATGTTGGAAGCTTGGCGCTGTTCGCGCTGATCTTTTTTTGGACACCGCCGCATTTCTGGGCCATGTCGCTTTATGCGAGCGAAGATTATCGCCGCGCGGGCGTTCCCATGTTGCCCATTGTGTCGGGGATTAAAGTCACCAAGCAACACATTCTTCTCTATACGCTGGGGATGATTCCGGTGGTGCTCTTGCCTTATGCGGCCGGCGTTGGCGGTGATTTCTATGCGATCATCGCAATGATTTTGACTTTTGTTTTCATCGGTTACGCGGTGGCGGTCTATCGGGCCGATGATCACGATCAGGGTCCGGCGCGCCGGATGTTTCGCTATTCTCTGTTCTATTTATTTTTGTTGTTTGCGGTTTTGTCGGTCGATCATGGATGGACCTGGCTTGTTTTTCGTTTAGGGCAGGCGTGACATGAAGAATCCGATCCCGATGAATGAAATGCCCCCAGTCAATGAAGTGCTTGAGCGCCAGCGTCGTCTTCGCCGCAAGAATATCGCCGTCATGATGGTGTTGGTTGGCTTGGTGGCCTTGTTCTTTCTCATCACGATTTTACGGATGGGAGGATCTTAAGTTTGCCGAATAGCCGCGCCGCCCAAAATCGTAGCTTTCTGTTCTTGGGTTTCTCCGTCGTTGTGTTGATGGTGGGGCTGTCCTATGCCTCGGTGCCGTTGTACCGGTTGTTTTGCCAGGTTACCGGTTATGGTGGTACGACCCAGCGCGCCGATGCAGCACCGGCAACACCGGCAGGAGCGGTGCGCAAATTCGACATACGGTTTAACGCCGATCTCGGCGGCGGTTTGCCGTGGAGCTTTTATCCCGCCCAGGGACCGGTGACGGTTAAGCTGGGCGAAGAAACGCTCATTTATTATCGTGCCCGCAACAACGCCAATCATCCCATTGTGGGAACCGCCGTTTTCAACGTTACGCCGGAAAAAGCCGGACGTTACTTTGACAAGGTTCAATGCTTTTGTTTTAGCGAGCAGCGGCTTGAGCCGGGACAAGAAATGGATTTCCCGGTCAGTTTCTTTGTTGATCCGGCACTCGCCGAAGACGTCAATTTGAACGATATTAAGACGATTACTCTATCCTACACCTTCTTTCCATCGCACGCCCCATCACCCAATAGTTCGGCCCAGCCGGCGACCCGTTAAGCCTCAAGAGGATCACGATGAGCACACTAACTTCCAATCATGCCCATCCCGCCCATCACCCGGCGAATAAGCATCCCTATCACCTTGTTGATCCCAGCCCGTGGCCGGCAATGGGTGCCTTGGCCGGATTTGTTCTGGCTTTCGGGGCCATTCTTTATATGCATCCCGATATGTTCGGGCCGGCTACTCAAACCTGGCTTGCGCCGCTTGGTCTTTATAAGCTGGTGCCGGGTTTTATTCTGGTTTTGCTGACCATGTATTTTTGGTGGCGCACGGTGGTTCGCGAAGCGACCTTTGAAGGCCACCATACGCCGGTGGTTCAATTGCACCATCGCTACGGCATGATTCTCTTTATTGCCTCAGAGGTGATGTTCTTTGTCGCTTTCTTCTGGGCCTATTTCGATGCGTCGCTTTATCCCAAAGAATTGCCGTATGAAGTTGCGGGCGGCGTCTGGCCGCCTGCGGGTATTCATACCTTTGATCCGTTTCATCTGCCGTTGATGAACACGCTGATCCTGCTGCTCTCCGGCTGCACGGTGACGTGGGCCCATCATGCTTTGCGCGAAGGCGACCGAAAGGGCGCTTTGAACGGATTGGCCTTGACCATTGCGCTGGGCTTGACCTTTACCTGTGTACAAGCTTTTGAATATGCACACGCCGCCTTTGGCTTTAAAGACGGCATTTATCCATCAACCTTCTTTATGGCGACCGGATTTCACGGATTTCACGTGATCATCGGAACCTTATTCCTGATGGTGTGTTGGTTCCGTGCCTATAAAGGTCATTTTAAGCCGGATCATCATTTCGGCTTCGAAGCGGCAGCATGGTATTGGCATTTCGTTGACGTGGTGTGGTTGTTTCTATTCATCACTATCTATGTCTGGGGGCATGCAGCGAAGCCATAGTGCAGGGCGTGCATTGATGCCTTTATCCCTGTGTACAAGGGGGCGGCCGCAGGGCCGCCCTTTTTGTTTCGCGAAGCGTGGAAAGATCAACAGATGCAGGACCAGAAATTACCCACCATGACCGAAACCGTGATGCGGGGTATCGCCTGCAAATGCCCACGCTGCGGCAGGGGCAAGCTCTATGCGGGATTCCTTAAGCTGCGGCTGGGCTGTGAAGTCTGCGGGCTGGACTATGCCTTCATCGACGCCGGCGTAATCGCGGTACTCCTGATAGCTCTTGGCCTTGGGGTCGGTATCTTTCAGATTCTCGCCGTCGTAGACACGCATCTTGGAGTAGATGGAGGAGTTCTCCGGTTCTTTGACGCGGGACAGCACGGCGAACTGGGCCATCATTCGCAGGGTGTCGGGTGCGCAGGGGGCCTCGGACAAGGAGCTGTTGGTCAGCAGCTTGTCGTAGATGCGGATCTCGTCGGACACGCGCAGGCAGTACGGCACCTTGACGGTGTAGATCCGGTCGAGGAAGGCTTCGTTGTTGCGGTTGTTCTTGAAGGCGGTCCATTCCGACTCATTGGAGTGAGCCATCACGATGCCGTCGAAGGGGATCGCGCCGAAGCCTTCGGTCCCCTTGTAATTG
>ERZ650309.1558-NODE-1558-length-10758-cov-4.119219_pt1 | contig 10758 bp, 7 predicted proteins | sample MGYA00376245_ERZ650309 | MGnify/ENA primary metagenome ERZ650309 (study PRJEB26733, sample SAMN07839294) | wastewater metagenome | biome: urban; feature: wastewater treatment plant; material: waste water | place: USA: North Carolina | collected 2016-04-26 ...
GGACTCTTTACCGAGACGCGCAGCCCGGCCGCGCTCAGGGCAGAGTTTATCGCCGAAGCAAAGCCGCCCTCGATGCGAGCGCGGACCGCTTGCATACTCCGCTGGGCCGGACTCCTCTGCGCAGCCCCGCCGCTGCCTGGTCGGTTGTTGTCTGTCACGATCTCTCCCACGCTACCTGTCGTCGGTGTTTTGACGTTTCCGCGGTCCTGTACCAAGCGCTGCAAGAGGTGCGAGCACGCCCCCCGGCCAGGCTGCCGCACATGAGCAGATCAGACCTTGCATCCAAGGGGGGCACCCCCTGGCCGGTGAGCTGATCGCGTATGTGCTCAGCCAGCAGACACCCTGTAGGCGGACCCATAGCGTTCCCGCAATTACTATCGTTTAGGCTCGAGGCTTTGCGCAAGCAGGAAATTCAGGAGCGCGACAGCGGAGTGACTTGTCGCACGGGGCACGGACAGAATCTTCTGTGCGACACGCCCTTCCGGGCAGAATGATTTCTTACATACGTGAGCTACGTACACAAGTCATGAGTACGGGCCCAGGAGCGGACATAGGAGGGACGTAGAAAAAGGGGTTAGAGCCGGAAAGCACGACACAACAACGTACAAGTAGGCCCAAGGGGGTCCAGGGGAGTTTAAGAAGGTGTTTAAAACTCGGGCGCGGAAGTTCACCGGGCCAAAAGCTCGGCCGTGGGCGCCCCGAACTCGGCCGAGCGGCGGGGCCGCAAAACGCAGCTTAGTAGCTATAAGCACAAATATCGTGCACCGAAGCTGCTTTTTCTCTTTCCCGCTCTCGAAAAGTTGTGAAGAATTGGCGGACATCTCGAAGACTGAATACGGAGGTATCCGATGGCACTGACGAGCAATTTGCGACGATCGAAACCCTTTTGGGTAGCTGCCCAGGTGACAACCGCCCTCCTGCTGCTCGTCGGAGCGCGCAGTGAGAAGAGCGCGGAAGCCGCTCCGGCAATGCGCTACCAGGTTACGCAGCGCGGGGACGTGGTCGTTTTCGGCAACACCCTGGGCTACGACTGCCGGACGGTCATTCCCAAGCCCACTGCGGGCAACGTGGACACCGGTGCCTGCGGGGCAAACACCGACGACAATGACATCGACCTGCTGTGGCGCTCGGACGAGCCGGCCGCCGGGCAGGCGACGGCCAGCACCACCATCACCCCGGACATGGCGCGGTCGACCGCGGTGCTCAAGCTGCCGACCGGCTCCTTCACCAGCTACGCCCGCATCTACTGGTCGGCGGTAGCCCCCAAGGGCTCGGTCTCGCCGGCCGCCGCCGTCCTCATCGAGCGGCCCGGCGTCTTCTCCAAGATGGTGCCCGCCGAGACCAGCGGCCAGATCGACGTCCTCGCCGCCGGCACCCACTACCAGCAGTCCGCCGACATCACCAGCCTCGTCCAGCTGTACGGCCCGGGCGCCTACCGGGTGAGCGGCGTGGTCTCGGTGAGCCCCGTCAACCAGGCCGACCAGCTGCTGTACGCCAGCTGGAGCACGGTGGTGTTCTACACCCTGAAGAGCGACCCCCCGCGGGCGCTGGCCCTGTTCGAGGGCTTCGACGAGATCACCGGCGCCTCGGGCATCTCGACCACCCTCAGCAACTTCCTCGTCCCCACGACCGGCTACGACGCCAGCCCCGGCGCCATCACCAGCACCGGGCGCAACCTCGACGTCGCGGCCCGCGGCAACGCCTGGCTCACCGTCCAGGCGCTCGACGGCACCGAGGCCTACACACGCGGCGGTTCGCTCGAAGTGAGCAGCGACGGCACGCTGACGACCCGCGGCGGCCTGCCGGTGCTGGGCGACGGCGGCCCGCTGCAGGTGCCGCCGGACACCGCCGTCAGCATCGGCGCCGATGGCACCGTCAGCGCCAAGGGCATCGACGGCCGCACGACCGCGATCGGCAAGCTCAAGCTCGTGACGCCCGAATCGCCGCTCCAGCGCGGTGACGACGGCCTGTTCCGCGGTGTCGACGGCAATCTGCCGGCCGACGAGACCGCGCGGGTGCAGGACGGCGCGCTCGAAGGCTCGAACGTCAGCGCCGTCGAATCGATGGTGTCGATGATCGCCGCGGCACGCCAGTTCGAGGCGCAGATGAAGGCGGCACGCGACATCATGAAGAAACGCCGGGCTGTACTTAAAGAACTGGCCAAATGAGCCGCTGGGTCTGGCTGCGTGAAGACGTGCTCTACGCAGTTCATGACGCCCAGCTGGCTGAACACGGTGGCCTGAGCGGTGTCCGAGATGCGGGCCTGTTTGCGTCAGCACTGGCGCGACCACAGCATCTGGCCAGCTACGGCGCGCCCGACGTTGCCGAGCTGGCGGCGGCGTACGGTTATGGCATCGCCCGCAATCATCCTTTCATTGATGGCAACAAACGCACCGCCTTTGTAGCGGTGGAGCTGTTTCTGCTGCAAAACGACCATGAACTGGTTGCCGACGACGTGGCTTGCGTGGTGACAATGCTCGCTGTCGCGGCCGGCGAAATCGAAGAATCGACCTTCGCCGACTGGATTCGCCGGCACAGCACGCGCATTGCGAGCTAGCTGCGGGCTAGCTGGCGCTCACCACGTCCGCGCGGGCCGCTGCTCCGCCTGTGCCCGGGCCCGCAGTGACCCTGCCAGCAGCTTCTCCAGTGTGTTCAGTCGGGAAGGTGCTCCGCTGTCGGCGTAGTTGCCGGCATCCGGGCAGAGATTGATGGCACGGATCACCCAGTCGTTCGGCCCCACGTCCAGCACATTGATGCAGCCGGGGCTGTGCTCAATGCGGCCGAAATAGTCGTTGCCGGCGCCGAGCGCGTGCGACAGGATGACGTTGTTGACCAGCCCATGCAGCACCAGCAGCGCGCTGTCCCAGTTTGGGTCGGCCTGCAGTTCGCGCAGCTTCGGCAGCACCCGCTCCTGCACTTCGCGCACTGTCTCGCCGTTGCCAAAGCGACCGTCGGGGCCGACCCTGGGCTCGGTCAGCGCGAGGAAGGCACGCGGCAGGTCGGCCGTTGCGATGCCGCTGGTGCCGCCGGATTTCATTTCGCGCCAGGCCTCCACCTTGGCCGGTTCGCCGGCGACGCCTGCGGCAGCGAGCACGCGCGAGGCCGTCTCCTGCGTGCGCGGCAGCGTGCTGGCGTACACACGGTCGAACTTCTTCACACCCAGCGCGGCGAGGTATTTGCCCGCCGCATCGGCCTGTGCACGGCCCTTCTCGCTGAGCACCACCAGATCCGGGTCAGCCACTGGCTTGCCCTGGGCGTCGAAATACACCACATCGCCGTGCCGCAGCAGATAGATGCGGCGTCGTTGCGGCGGCGTCCACGGCGCGGCGGTCACTGCATCGGCGGTTGCGGCCGGGCGCGTCGGCGCCGGTTGCGCGCTGGCGATGCCGACAGCAAGCCCGGCGCTCAGGCCCGTGGCGGCAAAAGCCGCCAGCAAAAACCGGTGGGCCGTGGCGTGGCGCACAGATTGGTTCGATAGCGAAAGAACGGCGTGCATGGGCGCTCCACGACAGACTGAACGCCGCATTGTGGCACCCGCATGGAGCCGATGGCTCCACAAATTTCGGCCGGGCATACGGAGGCAACTATTCAGTAAAACCCGCATTCCATCTGGGCTCAGCAACCGGAAATGCAAAAAGTCGGTTTCCAGCGTTTCTCCCTTCTTTGCCCTGTACCGACGCCATTTCATCAAAAAGCTGCTTGTCTCAACGGCAGCGCAGACAGGCCACTAGAGCCACCTTTCTATCGATTTTTCGTGCAATCTCGCCAAACTTTCAGGCAGAATCAAACAATTGTTTGAATCAATCGATTCAAAGCGCGGATAACCCAAGCGGCGGCCGGTGAACTGGCTGGCCGTCCGGCAACCCCGCAACACCGCGGCAACGCATCACGTCACAAGGGGGACACCATGGCGTTCGAAATGCTGATGAATAGCAACTTTCCGGCACTGAAGATCCGCGAACGGCAGACCGGCGCGGCACGCAACGATGGTCGCGTCGCGACCAAGACGCGCATCCTCGCCGCCACCGAAAAACTCTTCATCCAGCACGGCTACGACGCCACCAGCCTGCGCGCCATCACCACCGAGGCGGCGGTCAACCTGGCCGCGGTGAACTATCACTTTGGCAGCAAGGAGGAACTGTTCGCGCTGGTGCTCACCACCCGCCTTGACGTGCTGAATCTCGAACGCGTGCGCCTGCTCGATGCACTGGAAGCCGCCGGCGCCGACGCTGCGCACAGCGTGGAGCAACTGATCACGGTGATGTTCCTGCCGGCCCTGCAACTGGCGTGCGACGCCGAGCGCGGTGGCAGTGACTTCCTCAAACTGCTCGGCCGCGCCTACGCCGATCCGTCGCCTTTCGTGCGTGACCTGCTGGCCGAGCGCTATGCCGCGCAGGACACCCGCTTCGTGCAGGCGTTTGCCAAGGCCTTGCCGGACCTGGCGCCACAGGATCTCACCATGCGCTTGCACTTCGTGCTCGACGCCATTTCATCCACACTCGCCAGCGAAGACGCACGCAAGCTGATGACCACGCTCGCCAGCACCAGCAACGGCGCGCTGGAGGAAGACGCCGCAGTCCTTGCGCACCTCGCCCCCTTCCTCGCCGGCTCCCTGCGCGCCCGCGTGAACCAGAACGCCCAGGTCCGTGCCATCCGCGCGGTGCTCGCGTTCGCCTGATCAAACACTCAAGAAACACAGACAAGGATTCAGCATGGCATCCGCCCTTCGTGAACCCATTTACGTCGTTGACGGCACCCGAACGCCGTTCCTGAAGGCGAAGAACGCGCCGGGGCCGTTCTCCGCGTCCGACCTCGCCGTCGCCGCCGGTCGTGCGCTGCTGGCGCGGCAGCCGGTCGATCCGAAAGCGCTCGACGAGGTGATCCTCGGCTGCGCCAATCCGTCGCCGGATGAAGTGAACATCGGCCGCTACGTTGCCATGCGCCTCGGTTGTGGTGACAAGGTGACCGGCTGGACGGTGATGCGCAACTGCGCCAGCGGCATGCAGGCGCTCGACTCGGCGATCAACAACATGCTCGCGGGCCGCAGCGAACTGGTGCTCGCCGGTGGCGTTGACGCCCTCTCGCGGGCGCCGCTGCTCTACAGTGAAAAGATGGTGCTCTGGTTCGCCGCGCTCGCCAGTGCGCGCACCATGGGCCAGAAGGTTGGCACCTTTGCCAAGCTGTCGCCCGCCGCGCTGCTGTCGCCGGTCATCGCGTTGATGAAGGGCCTGACCGATCCGAAGGTGGGCCTGCTGATGGGGCAGACCGCCGAGAACATCGCATTCCGCTTTGGCATCACCCGCGCCGAGATGGACGCATTCGCCGCCGAGAGCCACAAGCGCGTGCTGGCGGCGCAAGCGGAGGGCCGCTTCAAGGACGAACTGGTGCCGCTGATTGACGGCAAGGGCAACGTCTATGCAGCAGATGACGGTGCTCGCAGCGATTCGACGCCCGAGAAACTGGCCAAACTCAAACCCTTCTTCGACAAGAAGTACGGCAACGTGACGCCGGGCAACAGCTCGCAGATCACCGATGGTGGCGTATGGCTGCTGCTGGCGACCAGGGCGGCTGTAGAGAAGAACAACCTCTCCGTGCTTGGCAAGATCACCGACACGCAGTGGGCGGGCTGCGACCCGGCGCAGATGGGCCTCGGCCCGGTGTACGCGTCCACGCCGATCCTCAAGCGCAACGGGCTCGGCCTCAACGACCTCGACAGCATCGAGATCAACGAGGCCTTCGCGGCGCAGGTGCTCGCGTGCAAGCGCGCGTGGGAGGATGAGAAGTTCTGCAAGGACGAGCTTGGCCTCGATGGTGCGCTCGGTTCGATCGACATGAACAAGCTCAACGTTGACGGCGGCGCTGTAGCGCTGGGTCACCCGGTCGGCGCCTCCGGCGCCCGCATCGTGCTGCATGCGCTCAAAACTCTCAAGCGCACCGGGGGCAAGCGCGCTCTCGCGACCATTTGCATCGGTGGCGGGCAGGGCGGCGCGATGTTGGTAGAGGCCGCCTAGAACCCCTCCCCCCTCGTGGGGGAGGGGTAGGGGAGAGGGGGCGGTGGCGAAATGGCCAGCGCGAGCGGGATATCAACCGTCACCCTCTCCCCGGCCCTCTCCCCTCAAGGGAGAGGGAGCAAAACTGCGACAGACAGGAATTGACATGACTTACGAAAACTTCAAACTCCGTACCGACGAGCAGGGCATCGTCTGGGTCGGCATCGACGTGGCAGGCAGCAACGTCAACACGATGGGCACGCCGGTGCTGGCCGAGCTGGCCAGGCTGCTTGACGAATTTGACGCGCAGCCGCCGAAGGGTGTGGTGTTCCATTCGCTGAAGTCTTCCGGCTTCATCGCTGGCGCCAACATTCAGGAGTTCGAGGCCATCGGCAAAACCAACGATGTTGCCGCAGCGACCAAACTGATCCTCACCGGCTACGACCTCTACGACCGCCTCGCGGCCGTGAAATACCCGACCCTTGCCCTGATCAAGGGCTTCTGCATGGGTGGCGGCCTGGAGCTGGCCATGGCCTGCCGCTACCGTGTGGCGGTCGACGATCCCGGCACGCGCATGGGCCTGCCCGAAGTGATGCTGGGCATCCTGCCGGCGTGGGGTGGTGTCAAACGCCTGCCGCAACTGGTCGGCGCGCCGGCCGCGTTTGACCTGATGCTCTCTGGCAAGACCGTTGACGCGAAGAAGGCAAAGAAGCTCGGCCTCGCCGACGAAGCCGTGCCGCCGCGCATCATGTGGAACACGGCCAGCGGCGTGCTCGCTGCGTCCCCGACGCCGCGCACCCTGCCCTTCGCACAAAACCTCATGACCAACGGCTTCCTGCGCGGCTACGTCGCCTCGCAGGCGAAGAAGCAGGTCGCCAAGCGTGCGCGCCCGGAGCACTATCCGGCCCCGTACGCGATCATCGATCTCTGGCAGAAGTACAACGGTGATGTGCACAAACCTGCGGCGACCGAATCCTGTTCGATGCAGTCGCTGCTGTCGCATTCCACGGCGAAAAACCTGATCCGCGTGTTCGGCCTGCGTGAAAAGCTCAAGGCGCAGGCCAAGGGTATCGACTTCAAGGCAAAACATGTGCACGTGATCGGCGCCGGGGTCATGGGCGGTGACATCGCTGCGTGGTGCGCACTGCGCGGCATCACTGTCACGCTGCAGGATCTCGATGCGGCCCGTATCGCGCCCGCGATCAAGCGTGCGGCCGACATGTACAGGAAGCGCCTGCGCGACGAACGCCGAATCCGCGACGCCATGGACCGTCTGCAGCCGGACGTGACCGGCGACGGCGCGAAGAAAGCCGACGTGATCATCGAGGCCATCGTCGAGAATCTCGGCGTCAAGCAGAAAGTCTTTGCTGAACTCGAAGCCAAGGCGCGGCCGGATGCGATCCTCGCCACCAACACCTCGTCGATTCCGCTGGAGCAGATCGCCACTGCGTTGCGGGATCCATCGCGTCTGGTGGGCGTGCACTTCTTCAACCCGGTCGCGCAGATGATGCTGGTGGAGATCATCAGCGGTGCACAGACCAATCCGGACGTGGCGCGTAACGCCACCGCCTTTGTCGATCAGATCGACAAGCTGCCGCTGGCCTGCAAGAGCGCGCCGGGCTTCTGGGTCAACCGCATTCTTGCGCCCTACCTCACCGAGGCGATGCGTTGCCTCGACGAAGGCATCTCGCCGGAGACGCTCGACGAAGCCGCGCTCGCGTTCGGCATGCCGATGGGCCCGGTCGAGCTCGCCGACGTCGTGGGTCTCGACGTTTGCGCCGCTGTCGGCCAGGTCGTCGGCGGCGAAGACGCCTTGAAGAACGCGCCGAAGAAACTCGCCGCGAAGCTCGAAGCGAAGGAACTCGGCAAGAAGACCGGTAAGGGCTTCTACACCTGGGTCAGCGGCAAGCCGCAGAAAGGCAGCGCCAGCGCGGTGCCGGCAGGACTCACCGAGCGCCTGATCACGCCGATGCTCAACGAGGCGAACAAAGCCCTGGCTGAAGGGGTAGTGACTGACAGTGACCTGGCCGATGCCGGTGCGATCTTCGGTTGCGGATTTGCGCCGTTCACCGGCGGTCCATTCAACTATCAGCGATCAAAGTCCGCGTAGGCAGCGCTGAGCGCGCGCAGTTCAGCTGATGCGACGCTCGGCGATGTAGTACACCACCTGCCCCGGTCCAACGTGTTTGCTGGCCGGCGCATTGAGCGACAGGCCGTTGCCACGCGCGTCATCGGCAACGGCGACCACGGTGGCGTTGTGCTGCAGCTTGTAGTCGTTCATCAATTCGCCATACGTCGTCAGCGCGGCGTTGTCCGGAATCTTCAGACTGAACAGCGCGCTGCCGGTCATCACCGACAGCAAATCGTGATGCACGCGGGAGCTGCCAGGGTCCTGCGCGGCACGCACCAGCATCGCCGTGTCGGCACTGACCATTGCCTCCGCACGCGGGCAATGAGCGACCAGCAGATCGGCAAATGCCTGTTGCTGGAAGTGCGCCACCAGATGCCCGTCGCGGTTGTAGGCCGACGCAGCCAGCGCTGCTGCCAGGGTGTCGTTGTCATCATGCCCGAGCGCGATGATGACCGCCGCGCCCGCTGTACCCGCCCGGTCATGCAGGCGCTTCTCCGACAGTGCCGTGTCGCGGACGAACTTGACCACCGTTGGCATCGGGTTCTCGATATCCTTGGTCGAGCAGACCACGATCTCGCGTTCGGCGCGCCCGATGTCATGGGTGATCTCTTCCACCATGCGTTGGGTGCGCATTCCCTGCCAGCCAAGGATGACGATGTGGCCGCCCAGGTAGGAATAATCGGCTTCACCACACATGCGGCGCCTCCATTGGATCGAAAGATAGTGAACGAACTTGGTGATGCTGGTGGTGAACAGGATGATGCCGCCCGGCATGATCCAGAGCGACGCCAGTAGCCGACCATTGACCGTTTTGGGTGAAATGTCACCGTATCCGACCGTAGTGACGGTCGTGACGTAGTAGTAGAAGAACGCAACGATCTCCGTGATCTCTCCGGTCTCGAACAGCCACATGAGCTTCGCGGAGATCGCATAGTGCAGCACGAATGCAGCCAGCAGCGACCACCACGTGAGACGGGCGACCTGCGAGTAGAGCGTCTTGAGGAAGTGGGAGAGGCGCTGCGGCATGATGGGCGACGCGATTGTGGCATTGCGTGCTGCGGCTGCCAAGCGCTGCTGACGCCCACGCCGCAGCGCCGCCACGCGGCGATGACAAAATGGCGCCATGTCATTGATCGTTGCGCTCCGATTGCGATGTCGCGCCAGGCGGGGCGACACGTGAGCCTTGCGGCAGTTGACACGGCCCTCCAGGCGCTGCGTCGGGGTGATGTCGCGGCGGCCATCCGGGCGATCGAAACAGCACCGGCTGCGCAACGCAACTCGCAGGCCGCACAACGCACGCTGGCAGCCGCGCACGCGCAGCAGGGCGACCTGGATGCAGCGAATGCCGCAATCCAGCGCGCCCTTGCGCAGGTGCCCATTGACGCCGCAACGCGTGCGCTGGCGGGCCGCATCGCGCTGGACCGATCGCAACCCTCGCTCGCCTTTCCGCATTTCGAGGCACTGGTCAGCGCGCTACCGCAGCAGTCACGTTTTCTGCGCTACCTGTGGGACTGTGCGGTGACGCCCGATTTGGCGCGGCGCGCATTGCAGGTGACGCAGGCGGTTCGCGCGGACCCGGCGACGGATGTGACGGTGGCTTGGTCTGTATCTCGCGCCATGCTGGACGCGGGGCAGACCGACGCCGCACTGGCGCTGGTGCAGCACACGGTCGAGCGTCATCCAGACAGCCGATTCGCTCGCTGGCTTCAAGCCCGGCGATGGGTCGACGAGTCGCCGTTGACCGCGCTGGACGTGCTCCCTGCGGACCCACCCCTGGATGCGCTCGACGCAGATGCCGTCGACGCGGCGCTGATCCTGCCGGAGCACTATGCCGACGATGCGGCAGTGAGCGCGTGGCGTGCGCGTTATGAACGTGGACTGCATGCCCTGCGGGCGCGCCTTCCGGACGCAGAGCGCGACCCCGATGCGCGCGCGCGTTTGCTGCGGCACACCGCGTTCCTGCTCGCGTATCAGGGCCGTGACGATCGTGCCCTGCAGTCGCTGCGCGGCGATCTGCTGGCGGAACTCATGCAACCGCTGGCGGAAGGGGTGGCGTTCAGTGCGCGAGCGTTACGGCCGTCCGATGCGTCGGCGGCGCGATCCCGGCTGCAATCGGAGTCACTGCCGCAATCGCGTCCACTTCGTGTGGGCTTCGTGTCGAAGCACATCCGCGATTGCACGGTCGGGCAGTACTTCAAACGGTTTCTCACCGAATTGGGCGACGAATCGATTGACGTGCGGGTGTACGCCTGCGGCGAGCGCGACGCCTTCACCGATGAGGTGGCCTCACGCACGAAACTTCAGCACGTCGCCGATGACGCCAACGCGCTGCATATTCTGACGAAGGCCATCACCCAAGACGCACCCGAGGTGCTGATTTACCCCGAAATTGGCATGGAGCCATTGATCGAAAAGCTCGCGGCGATGCGCCTGGCGCCACTGCAATGCGCGCTCTGGGGTCATCCGGTCACGACGGGGCTGCCCACCATCGACGTGTTCCTGAGCGCCGCAGCGCTGGAGCCGCCCGATGCCGAAGGCCTGTGGCGCATCTACGCCGATCCGGAGTTCATGCGCTACTGGAGTTCGGAGCCCTGGGCCTCGCTGGCGCAGGCACACGCCCTGATCGAGAAGGATCAA
>ERZ650309.1559-NODE-1559-length-10756-cov-4.615550_pt1 | contig 10756 bp, 6 predicted proteins | sample MGYA00376245_ERZ650309 | MGnify/ENA primary metagenome ERZ650309 (study PRJEB26733, sample SAMN07839294) | wastewater metagenome | biome: urban; feature: wastewater treatment plant; material: waste water | place: USA: North Carolina | collected 2016-04-26 ...
CCATCACCTTCGCTCCGCCCATCATCACCTTGCTCAGTCCGAGTTCGGCGGTTGCCGGTGGTGCGGCTTTCCAATTGAACGTGACCGGAACGAATTTCGCGCCGGGATCGGTTGTTCGTTGGAACGGAGCAGACCGCACGACGGCGTTCATCAGCGTGACGGAACTGACGGCGCAAATTCCCGCTTCGGATATCGCCAGCGCCGGAACCGCGACGGTGACGGTGTTCAGTCCTTCGCCGGGTGGCGGCACCTCAAACGCAATTACCTTCACAATCAATCCGCAAGCGCGTCCGCTGCCACGCATCTCTGCGCTCAGTCCTGACAAGGCGCAGGCAGGAACGCAAGGTCTGGAATTGATCGTTACAGGAACCAATTTCGTGGCGGATTCCGTTGTTCGATGGAACGGCCAGCCGCGTCCGACCACTTTCGTCAACAGCACGCAACTGAAAGCGCAAATTTCGGCTGCGGATTTGGCGGCGGTGGGAAGCGCGTTGGTGACGGTCTTTACGCCTCCGGCGGGTGGCGGTGAATCCAATACGCTGACATTCGCCATCAATGCTCCACCGAATCCAGTGCCGGTGATTACTTCGATCACTCCAAGTTCAGTTGGCACGGGAACGGGAGCGTTTGTGCTGACGGTCAATGGCACGGGCTTCGTAAATGGTTCGACTGTGCTGTTCAATGGCGCAAACCGCGTGACCACGTTTGTCAGTTCCACGCAATTGACGGCGCAAATTCTGGCCGAAGACATTGCGGGTGCGAACACTCCGGCAATTCGTGTTGTGTCACCTTCGCCGGGTGGAGGCACTTCCAACGAAGTCTTGTTGACGGTCGTCAATCCAGCTCCGTCAATTTCCGCACTTCAACCGAGCGCGATTGCAGAAGGCAGCGCGGGTCAACAACTGACAGTCATCGGCACCGGTTTCGTCATCGGTTCGCAGATTACGGTCAATGGCACGCCGCGCATCACCACTTTTGTCAGCAATACGCAGTTGAGAGTGGAGTTGACCACTGCCGAATTGGCCAACCCGACGACACTGAATATTCAGGTTGTCAGCCCGCCACCGGGTGGCGGATCGTCAAATACGGTTGGGCTGCCGGTGCGTCCACGCAATCCCATTCCGCGTATCACGTCAATCAGTCCGTCTTCTGTGTTGGCGAGTGGGCCAGGATTCACACTGGTCGTCAGCGGAACCAGCTTCGTCAACGGTTCGGTTGTTCGTGTGAACAACCAGGATCGCCCGACGGATTTTGTCTCCGACACGACGTTGGCCGTGCAGATTCCGGCGTCCGATATTGCGGTTGCAGCTTCGTTGGCTATCAGCGTGTTCAACCCGGGACCGGGCGGGGGCACATCCGGGCCATTGACCTTGAGCGTCATCAATCCCGTTCCGCGTATCACCAGCATTAGTCCGGACTCGGCTCCGGCTGGCAGCGGAGATTTCCTGTTGGTGATTAGCGGCGTCAATTTTGTGTCGAATTCGGTGGTTCGGTTCAACGGCGTGGATTTGCCGACGACGTTGGTCACCAGTTCGCAACTGACCGCCCAGGTTCCCGGATCGTTAATTGCCGGTGGAGGCTCCGCGCCCGTGGTGGTGGTCAATCCGGCTCCGGGCGGCGGCACCTCGAATGCCGCGACGTTCTCCATCGTCAATCCTGCTCCGGCGATCACCAATGTGAATCCGACATCGGTGCTTGCTGGAAGCCCAAGCTTTGTCTTGGCGGTGAATGGCAGTGGGTTCGTGAGCGGTTCAATCGTGAGAGTGAACGGCGCGGATCGTCAAACGACGTTCGTCAGTGCCAATCAGGTAATGGCGAATATTCCGGCTTCGGATATTCTGAGCGCGGGTGTGCTGAGCATTACTGTGTTCAACGTTGCGCCCGGCGGAGGCACATCAAACGCCATTCCGATTTCGGTTAGCAATCCGGTTCCCGAAATAACCGAATTGGTGCCGAATTCTGTTGCTGTCGGCAGCGCGGCTTTCACGCTGGCGATTAGCGGGTTTGGATTCGTTCCGGGATCGGTGGTGCAGTGGAATGGCGCGCCGCGTCCCACCACCTTTGTGAATCCGGGCCAGTTAACCATTTCGGTGTCGGCTGCGGATGTGGCCACTGCGGCCAACGTGACGATTTCGGTGGTCAACCCGGCTCCGGGCGGCGGCACATCCGGCGCACGGTTGTTCCGCATTACGTCACAACCGAATCCGGTGCCGATCGTGTTGGAACTGACGCCGAATTCCACCATTGCCGGCAGCGCTTCATTCACGCTGGTTGTTGGCGGTGAAAACTTTGTGCCGAACGCTGTTGTCAATTGGAACGGCAGCCCACGCCCGACGCAGTTTGTCAGCAGCCTTGAGCTTCGTGCGCAAATCTTGCCTGCTGACGTTGCCAACCAGGGAACGGCGATAATCACAGTTACCAATCCGGCTCCGGGCGGCGGGTCATCGAACCCGTTGAACTTTACAATCAACCCACCGAATCCGGTACCCACGTTGACAGGATTGGTTCCATCCGTGGTTGCGGCGGGCGGGCCAGGCTTTACGCTGGCAATCAACGGATCGAACTTCGTTCCAGGTTCGGTGGTGAATGTGAACGGCAGCCCACGTCAGACGGCGTTTCTGAGCGCTTCGCAAGTGTTTGCGCAGATTTTGCCGGCGGACGTTGCCAATGTTGGCACGTTGTTGATTACAGTCGCCAATCCGGCTCCGGGTGGCGGTCTATCGAATTCTTTGCAATTGTCTGTTAGCTCGACACCCAATCCTGTGCCGACGCTAACCAGCATCAATCCAAGTTCGGCAATCGCGGGTGATTCCGCCTTTACGATGACGGTGACGGGAACGAACTTTGTTCCGGGCGCAGTGGTCACTTTGGGTGGCAATGCACGCCAGACACTGTTTGTCAGCCCAACCGAACTCAAAGCGCAAATCACTGCTGCGGATGTTGCCAACACAGGCGTGATTGATATTGCTGTCGTCAACCCGGCTCCGGGCGGAGGCGCGTCAAGTACGCTTCCATTCCAGATCACAGCGTTGAGCTGTCAGACGGCTTGCATGCAGTCTGCGGCTTATTACGTGATCAATATTAATCGGCTGCCGAATGGAGACATCATCATCGGCGGAGTGAACTTCAACAATCCGGTTTCCATCCAAAACAACCTGCTGGATGTGCGGCGCGCTTTGCGTGGTGGCAGTTCGCCGATGGCGATGCTCAACCAGCAATACGTCGCCACGCAAATCAGCCTGGCGGCTGTGAATGCGGGCAGCAATCCGGGCGTGATGAGCAGTCCGCTGGCTTGTTACGGAATTACCTTCGAACCGGTGCAGTTGAGCAATGGTGTGACGCTGACCAGGACGACTTTGCTCAAAGACATCCTGAATCAGGCCCGACTTTCCATTGTTGAAAATCGTGCCGACGATATGGCGAAAATTGCCGCCATCTTGTTGCTGATGAATGGCAACGATCCGAACTATCATTGCCAAGCCAATTAGGCGAAGGCTAAACACAAAATCCGCAGGCATTCTGGATTCAGATTGCCTGCGGATTTTTTTATTGGCTCAAGCAACATCGTTTGAGCTTCCAGTCAGTCCCGCGTTTCAATTCAATTGTGCTTGTCGTTGCCGCAATTGCGCCAGCAGGGTTTTGATTTTTGCAACGTCATCCGCTTCCGGCTGGCGGAGCAAATAGGTTTCAAAGTCTCGGCGAGCTTCGGCGTACCTTCTCAACGCAAAATTGGCCGTCCCTCGATCTCGAATTTCAGTCGCTGAATCCGGATTGATCATCAAGGTCCGCTCAATCAAACCCAACAGTTTGAAATGGTCATTGGCCTTGGCGTAAATGACTTTCAGGTTTTGCAGCATCCGGCTCAGGATTTGTTTTTTGGAAACCGCGTGTAGGAAGGAAAGGGAAAACGGCATCTGTCCGTCGTACATCTGCTCAATCAGTTGGCGGCAGCGATCTTCATCCACGATGCGTCCGCCATGAAACGGATCGGCAAAAATCTCCTGTTCATCGTCAACGTACTTGACCAGAAAATGGCCAGGCATTCCCACGCCCAACAGCCGCAAACCGATTCTGCGAGCCACTTCAATCATCAATACCGACATCGTGATGGGGATTCCTGTGCGGCGGTCAATGACGTCGTTCAAAAAACTGTTTCGCGCGTCGTAATAATTTCCGGCGTTGCCACGAAAATCCAGATCATCAAATAGCAAATTGCTGATCCGCATGATGCGCGTCAATGGATCGGCAAAACAATCATCTCGCGCCCGAGCCTGTTCCCCAAAATCATCCAACCGCGAAAGATATTCTGAGATGTCCAGGTTCGGGTATTCTTCGGCAGCGATCAACAGTGCCGCGCGATCCAGTTGCAGGTCGTTTTCTTCGCGCGCAACGATTTCAGCAAACTGTCTGCGCGCTTCTTCTCTAGTCATGGCTTCAACTGAGGTTTATTCGTAACGGAGCGCGTCAATCGGATCAAGCCGCGCGGCTTTCCAGGCGGGCCACAAACCAAAAACCAACCCAATCCCTACGCTGGAAATGAAACCGGCCAACGGTGCCCACAGTGGGACGTACGACGGAACGATCAGCCGAATCAGCAACGTCGTCAGCCAGCCAATGCCCAGACCGATCAAGCCGCCCATTCCGGTCAGCGTCATGGCTTCGATCAGGAATTGCCACAGAATATCGCGCCGTCGTCCGCCGATGGCTTTGCGAATGCCGATTTCGCGTGTTCGTTCGGTGACGCTGACCAGCATAATGTTCATTACGCCGATTCCACCGACCATTAATCCGACGGAAGAGATGGCGATCATGGCGATAGCGACGCCAAACGTGATTGAGCGGAAGGTGCTGATGATGCTGTCGGCAGTGGAAAGTCCGAAGTTATTAGGTTGGTCGAACAGAACTTGCCGCCGGATGCGCAATTGTCCAGTAACGTCATCCACAGCCTGGGTCAACATGCCCGGTTTGGCGACGACGGTGATGTAGACGTCTTCGGCGCGAGGCTTCAACTTCTGAGCAACGCTGAACGGCATGAAAACGATATTGTTCTGGTCGTTGCTGCCTTCGCCGCCGCCGAAAAGCTGTTCGCGTTTTTCCAACACGCCGACAATGCGAAATTCGCGTCCGCCCACGGTCAACGCTTTGTCTATTGGGTTAACGAAGGGAAAGAACTGTTCGACAATCGAAGCGCCTACGACACAGACTTCATCGCGCGAATCATTTTCCTCTTTGGTGAAAAAGCGTCCGGCACTCATCACCCAGATTCCGGTTTGTTCATAATCGGGCGTAACGCCTTGCAGAGCGACAGCGGCAGATTCCTTCCCGCCGCCTTTGACCACCAGCTTGCGGCCAAAATAATCGTTTGTGATATTCAGGATCGGCGTGGAAACCAGAACGCTCGGCAATTGGCCCAGCGCGATGGCGTCGTCATACGCCAACGGTTTTCGCATACGCTCTTCGCGAGAAGGGGGGCCAAACCGAACGCCGCGGTCGAACTTGGTGATGAAAATGGAGTTGGTTCCTACGGATTCGATCTGTTTGGTGACAGCGTAATCAATGCCGCTGATAATGGAGGCAATGGCCATCACCGTCCAGACGCCAATGACGACGCCAAGAACGGTCAGAAACGAGCGCATTTTGTTCATGCGCAACGTATCCATTGCCATTTTCAGGTTTTCCCAGATGTCGTTGCGAAAAATTTTCATAAATTCCGTGTAGTCGGGATTCGGTAATCGGTAGTCGGCCTCGGTGGCAGGAAATCAGTAGGTTGTAAGTCGAGCTTTGCTTCTACCGACTCCTGACTCCCGAATTCCGACTAGTCCGCTCTAAGCGCTTCAATCGGGTCCAGTGTTGCGGCTTTGCGTGCTGGCAAAATGCCTGACAGCACTCCAATCAGGCCAGAAACTCCGACGGCAACAATCACAGCAGTAATGGAAAGATACGTCGGAAAGAACACCGCCGAAACAATTCTGCCGATCGCCCACGCAATAAAAACGCCAACCGAACCTCCAATGGCCGACAGCGTGATTGCTTCGATCAGAAATTGCCGGAGAATGTCTTTTTGCCGCGCGCCCAGGGATTTGCGAATGCCGATTTCTTTCGTTCGTTCAGTGACGCTGACCAGCATGATGTTCATGATAACAATGCCGCCAACGACCAGGGCGATGGCCGGAACGGCAATGGCGGTGATGAAAATCGGCCCAAGCAACCGATCCCGCATTCCCATGATGGCGTCTGGCGTCCCAATGCCGAAATTGTCTTTTTCGTTGTATTTCAATTGGCGGCGAGCGCGCAGCAACGCGCGAACTTCTTCAACGGATTCCTGGAACCGGTTGTCGTCCTGGGCAGTGCCAACGAAATACATGCTGCGTTGGCGAACTGCCGGGCCGAAATGTTTGATGTAAGAATGCAAGGGAATTGTCGCAAACACATCCTGCGGCATCCCAAACACGGTTCCTTTGGCAGCGGCGACTCCAACCACGCGGTAAGGCAGTCCGGCAATGGTCACTTCCTGGTTCACTGCTGAAGTATTGGGGAATAACTTTGTCGCCACATCGAATCCCAGCAATACGACATTTTGCGTGGAACTGTCTTCGGTCTGTGTGAAATAGCGCCCTTCGGCAATGTCCAGGTTGTCAATTTCCGCACAGTTGGCGGTTGCTCCGTCTACGGAAACGTTTTCAGCGCTTTCGTTGGAATATTTGATCGTCGAAGGAGTGCCCATCGCTTTCGCACCAAGCTGCCCGATCTGAACAGCATGCTCGCGCAGGTAATCAAATTCGTCGAAGGTCAAATCCTTGTTGCGGCGCTGCGCTTCGGCAATCGTGTCTGTGTTTTTCCAATCTTCAAAACTGAACCGCCGAATGCTGAAAGATTTTGCGCCAATGCCGGCGATCTTTTCATCCACATAGCGGTTAAATCCTTGAATCAGGGAAACGACAACGACTACAGCCGTGACGCCGATAATCATACCCAGCAGGGTCAGCGCCGAGCGCAATCGGTGCGACCAGATGGCGTCCAATGCCAGCTTGAGAGTTTCTTTGAATTCCATATCAAAAAGACAGACGGTCAATTGCGGCAAAAATTAACAAGCAATTTACCGAGGTGTGATTTTCACGTCCGCTGTGATGACGACGGCGTCGCTGCCGGTCGCAATTTTCACATTGGACAGTGAATAGTTAAGTTTTTGTTTCTCAGTTGTATGGATGTTGCTGCCTGCGTCCACTTCCATTTTACGCGGCAGCATAATTTCTCGATTGAGCAGCGCGGGCAATTCAATTCTACTCAGCCAGCGGTCAACCTGCATAACTTCCGTGCGATTGATGCCCAAATCTTTTCCGGCAATGTTAAGACTGAAGCGCACGTTAATCGGTAACGTCGCGCCGGGCAAGGCGCGCAAAATCACTTTGTCGTTTTCGCTGATAAATTGCATCGGGATGGATTGATCCTGAATGACAAAACTGGTGCGGGGGGACAATCCGTACGGCACACCGAATTCACGCCCTTTGACGCGCGCATCAATCGCTCCTTGACCGCTGAGCCGCAGTTTCAGCTTGTCATCTGCGACGCTTTCCACTTTCAAATCGTTGATGTCGGCCTGCCCTTCGCCGCTTTCCACGTCTGTGTAATTGGTAATCGTCAGGCCCGCATTGATTTCGGTCGTGCGCAATCGTCCCTGCTTCAGCTTGAAATTCAGGTCCGGATTCTGTTGCGAGGCAATGTTGGTCAGCAGGGAAGTGATCAAGTTCCGGCCTATCTGCAACCGCACATCGTTGTTTGTGGTTAATGTCGAACCAAGCTGGAAAATTTCGTTTTCCAGCGTTACCGGGTTCAAATTGATTGGGACCGGTTCGGCAGAACCCTCCAATGGCGCGGACGGATTGAGCTGCAATCCCAGCGCAAGCCGTTTATCCATGACCAGCAACGACGTCAGCATTAATTTTAGCGGGGCGCGATATGCTGGCGTTGTAATTTCCATCGGCAATTGGCCCTCCGCAGTGCTTTCCACCTTGAACTGGCTGGCAGGAATTTCAATGGTTTCATTCAGTTCCAGAGGGAAATCCAACGAAGGCAATTCTTCATTCCATTTTTCCGGCTTCAGCCATTCGCCAAACAGCGCTTTTACCAGCAATCCGGAAACTCCTCCGTTAAGCAGTTTCACTTCGGTAACGCGAATTGGCATCCGCAGAAGCCCTTCGCTGATCTGCCCGCTGGCGATTCTGCCAGACAATTGCATGTTGATGGATTTGTATTGCAGGCCCAGTTTGAGGATGGCTGCGCCGGTCGCCAGGCTGGTTTCAATCGAAGTCAGTTTGACCAGCGTGCCACTGGCCATCTTGATTTCCAAACCTAGGAATTGCTGCGCGGCTTCGGCAATGGCGCGTTCGCTCACGATAACGACAGCGTCCGCCGTTCGCAGTGAATCGGTCGCCTTTAATTCATCGCGTAACCGTTGGAGTTCGGCAATTTGCTGTGGGTCAGCTCTTTGCGCGTGCGCCAAACCGACGCTGCCCAACAACAGCAGAACTGTGGCCAAAAGCCTTTTCACAAAGACAAGATTGTTCATAATGGTTGTTACGGAATGAACGTTTCAAGAAGGCGCACGGATTATACCCCTGAACCGAACCAAGTGCATGAATATGAAAATCCGAGGAAGCATCCAAACAAACTCAGAAGTCGTTGAACTGACAATTGACGACAATCGAATCAGCACGATTGCCGCCGCCAATCTTTCCCAAGGCTGCGATTTGGGAGACAGCCATTTGCGGCTGGCAGCAGGCTTCATTGACCTGCAACTGAATGGATATGGTGGAATTGACTTCAACGATACGGCGATAACAACAGAGCAAATTGACGATCTGACACGGCGGTTGTGGCGAACTGGAGTCACTTCGTTTTGCCCAACCATCGTCACCGAATCCGCCGAACACATTTCAACCTGTTTGGCGAAAATCATTCGCGCGGCTGAAGCGTCGCCAGAATTTGCTCACGCCTTTATTGGCATTCATCTGGAAGGTCCGTTCATTTCCCCAGAAGACGGACCGCGCGGCGCACATCCTCGCCAGCATGTCTGCCCGCCCAACTGGGATCAGTTTCAGCGTTGGCAGGAAGCGGCAGGCGGGCAGATTCGCTTGCTGACCTTGTCGCCCGAATGGCCGGAAAGCCTGGACTTTATCGAACGTGCTGCGGCTGCGGGAATCATCGTCGCCATCGGCCATACGGCGGCCAGTCCGCAGCAAATCGCCGATGCCGCCAGCGCCGGAGCCAGAATGTCCACGCATTTAGGAAATGGATCGCACGCCAAAATTGATCGCCATCCGAATTACATTTGGGAGCAACTGGCAAACGATGATCTGTGGGCGAGCTTCATTGTGGACGGACACCATTTGCCGCCATCGGTGGTCAAATGCTTTTTACGCAGCAAAGGCATTGCGCGCAGCGTGCTGGTCACAGACGCAATCGCCGCTGCCGGATGCCCGCCGGGCCGGTACAAGCTTGGAAACGTCGAAGCCGAAGTCACAGAATCCGGACGTGTTTGTTTGCCGGGCACGCCTTACTTGGCGGGGTCTGCGTTAGATATGCACGACGCGGTCGCAAACGCCGTCAAATTTTCCGACGTGACACTACCGGAGGCTTTGCGAATGGCTACGGCCAACCCTGCGAAATTATTCGGCTTGCAGGATCGCGGCAAACTCGAAATCGGCCAATGCGCCGATTTGGTTTTGTTCGACTGGGACGACGCGAGAAACAAAATTGAAATCGTCGCTACAGTAGTAGGCGGTAACCTGGTTTTTGAGAATTCTTGATGCTGTCGGCGTTCTGGAATTTGTGCCCGGAGCAGTTTCAGCAAGCGCGACCAGTTTGTAACAATGCCGTATTGAACATCTTCAAGTTCCGTTGGCAGAGGCATCCGATGTTGGCAAGGTTTTTTTCTTTTCCCATGCACGTGGTTGAAAACTGCTCCAGGGGAGAAAAATTTATAAAAGATTTATTGACGTTGATAGGTTTGACATCAGAATGTCGCAATAGCATTTGGAAGGTGGAAAAGCCGAGATGGATTAAATGGCAGCAAATACATGGAGCTGGCAATGGCGATTTTTATGCTTGTCCATGGCGCCTGGTAAGGCGCATCTATCTGGGATTGGGTGGTGCTTGAGTTGGAAAAAGCCGGGCATAAAGTCTATGTCCCTACGCTCACCGGCTTAGCCGCTCACGCGCACCATCTGAAAACCGCTAGTAAGACAATGAAAGTGCAGCTAGAACGTAGAGCAGGTTTTCCGACCTGCTCGGAATTTCATCGGTCGCCAACTGCGAGAACATAAGCAGGTTGGAAAACCTGCTCTACATTTCAGGAGCCAATATGCCAACGAAACAAGGCGATACAGCGATACTCGATAACCCGATTGCGCAAGAGCTATTGCATTCAAAGGTTCCAGCCCGACTTGCCTATATCTGGCCCGATGGAACGCCGCGCGTCGTTCCGATCTGGTTTCACTGGAACAAGTCTTCCCAAAATCCTCCAGAAAAAATAGCAGAACCAATGTCAAATGAACAACTAACTACAAATCAGAAAAGATTAAAGTCATATAATTTGATGGTGATAAAATAGCAAAATTGTTTAATGATTTATGATTTTATTTTATGAATATTTGTTTAATTTTTTATTATATTTTTTGTATGTATAATTTTGATTTTATATTAAGATAAAGAGATGCTTAACAAATATTTTAATGAGTATGATTCAGAGTAAGATTAG
>ERZ650309.1560-NODE-1560-length-10755-cov-18.287850_pt1 | contig 10755 bp, 15 predicted proteins | sample MGYA00376245_ERZ650309 | MGnify/ENA primary metagenome ERZ650309 (study PRJEB26733, sample SAMN07839294) | wastewater metagenome | biome: urban; feature: wastewater treatment plant; material: waste water | place: USA: North Carolina | collected 2016-04-26 ...
TGTTACGGTATCCCACAAGCAAATCTGGACACCCATTACCGACAGCAGCCAACGACTGCACAACAGCCCCGATCTGCCGCAGGGCCTGCACAATCTCAGCTTGATTAGCGTCTACTTTTGCTGCACGGCGCATAGATTCTCCAGATGTTAAAAAACCCGCGCTAGGCGGGTCTGTTGGTCGGCATAGCTTACTGCACAGTATACAGCGCAAAACTAAACGACGCTTTGTCGATTTCGTCCGCCGTGTACTCGTGGCGGTCGGTGAGTCTTGGCAGGCCACGAACACCCATAACGATCAGGCTATCACCCTGCGCAAGCTGCACTTGTGGTGGTGTATCAGGGATTGCTACATCAATCGCAAATCGTTGGCGCATCGCGTCAATTGTCGCGGTGTGCGACGGGTTAAGGCATGGGATCAGATTGCCACGCTGGTGGGCAATAGCAATCATCTCGCCTGCGGTGTCGGGCGACAACACGCTGCGAGTGATTGCGCAGTCACCGCCGAACATAGAGTCAGCTAGGGCGAAGCCGAAGTAAAGTTTGCTCATGCGCTGTGTCCTTTTGGGTTGAATGGTTTGCCGTATGCGGCTTGATAGCGATCCGCGTAGTGTGTTAGCCATTTTTGAGCATCTTGCAGGTCAGACTCTGGCAGACCTTTCCATGCCTTAAAACGCTCTACTTCGTCGTGCATTTTCTTACACTGATCCCACAAGCTACATGTTTCTCTGACTGATTGACCGTAGCGGTCGTCATAGTTGCTGTACATCACACACCCCTTGTTGTCTTGATAAGCCAATTGTATTTGCAAGCTATGATTTTTGACCAAATCACAAGCTTGCATAGCAATATAATACCAATCTAAAGACTTTTGTCTAATCAGTAATACTGATGATTAATGTGGCTAATGATCGCCAAAAAGATCAAACATGTTTTCTTGCAGCGGCACGGCTGACCGATCCCACCGCACCGCTCCATGATTTGACTCTAAAATCATGCGCATAACAGCAGCTCGAGCTTCTTTAGTTGGCGGCTGATACGATCCCGTCCAGTTTTTGTCAATGCCCACGTTGCGCCCGATGTTAGTGCTATCAGCAGACGATAGCGGCAATCTGCTAAAAACCGCAGGGTCGAGCATACGCAGGCCGTGCAGTTTGCAGATCGGGAAGCCGTCCGCGTCACAGACTGCATCCATCGCGTCCGCCATGCGCAGCCACCACGTCTTGCTGCCAACGCTGGCATACTCGCCGCTCGACCCGATGCAGACCGTGTGCCACTCAGCAGCCAGTCGTACTAGCCGGTCAATGCTTTCATGCATGTGCCAGACCGGTGCGCCATGGCGTTTGAGCGCGGCAGGCCATTCGCGGATCAGCGCATCATTGGCGTTTTCATCCCCATCAATCACGTCAGGGATGACCGCAAAAGTAAAATTGGGATACCGGCAAAGATCGGCCACCCACACATAATACGGCTGCCAGTCGGTGATCGGGCGGTTGTTGACCCACGCGGGAAACGCCCCATTATCAACAGCAAACGACTGGCAATACTGAGTCGCAATGCCTAGTTGCTGAGGATGGGCAAAAGACACAAACGCATGGCCGCCTGATACTGCTGCCACTGCAGCCGTAGCTGGTGTGACGGGCAGGCCGACATAAGGGATCATAACTCACCCCGCTGTGTAGTGATTAGCACGCCATCATGAGTTGCGGTGAGTGTCTGCTGCCCACCAAGTTTTGCATGCAAAATATCAGCGATTTGCTCGTGATATGCAGACTCAAGCAGGGCGATAGCGGTATTAATGTGCTCGACGTAGATCATTTTGCCCGATGTAGCGATGGCAATATGATAGATGATTGGCTGTCCGTTGGTCGGGCATTTGCACGCAAAGGAGCGATTGTAACGATTGATCATGATAAACCTCTGTCAAGAGTAGTCTGGATGATGCGGCAACGGTTGACTAATCCGCTTTCGAGCGCCCTCTAGCCGCCTGATTAAAATACCACCCGAAGGCGGCTTATCATATCAAATCTGACATATCATGCAGGCGGGCGGGTCGAATAAGTCGTCGTGATCGTCTGATTTTTTACCAGTCACCATTGCGTCAAGATTTTTGATCCGAAACTTTTTCGACGTGAATACATTTTTGTTTATTTCGTGCGCTAACTGCACAACTTGAATGCGCTGCGACTGTCCAAAGTCATCATGCGCGAATGCTTTGGCCTTCCAAAAATCCCCCCCTGCAAGACACGGGAAGCAGCCGACACGGTCAAAACCTTGTGAGTATAGCGGATTCAGTTCGTCGCCCATAAACTCAAAGACATCATCGGTTGACCAATCGACGATAGGCAAGCGGATAGACACACCTAGTTTGTCCAAATACAACGGATATTTTGACGGCATAAACAAATGTGGTGGCATAACTTCATCGCATACAGTCCCCGAGTAACGCTTATCACGCTGCGCTGATTCGGCACGGCGCATCCCGTACCACACTTCAAAGCCTACGCCCTGTTCTTTCGCTAAGTCCGCGTAAAACTTTTTGCCGACTTTAATCTTGAGTTCGTCGGTGCAAAAACGCGCCGCATCACTTGGAAACCGCTTGTATTTGCGAACCAGCGTAGGGACGTCGCCACCATTGACTACGCGAATATCCACGCCGTACATCTCGCGCATACGCTCAATATGCGCATAGGTCAGCGGGTGTTCAAACTTGGTATCACAGAACAGGCCGATGATTTCGGACTGGTCGAATTGCCGCAAAGCAAGCTTGAGACAGGCTTGTGAGTCTTTGCCGCCACTGATCGGCACAACGCATTTAATCATGATAAACCTCTGTCAAGAGTAGTCTGGATGATGCGGCAACGGTTGACTAATCCGCTTTCGAGCGCCCTCTAGCCGCCTGATTAAAATACCACACCACCCCGCCCTGTCTACTCAATTTTGCTTATGGATTGGTGTGGATTGATAAAGGAAAGTTTTAGAACAGGGCTGTAATGTTTACGCCATACACATCAAGCCAAGCCTGCGCAGGCCATGACTTCACCTTGCCCCACCGCGGATCAACCACTTCAATGGGTTTGATTGCCCGATCCTTGCACCACTTTTTAAGCGGCTGCCATTGGTATTCAGCGCGGGTAGCGTTTTCAATGGCGATGATTGTCGCGTGTGATTTGCATCGGCCTAACTCGGCTTGCAGCGTGTTGGCTTTGCGTACGGCATGTGATGCGGTCGCCATAGCAGTGGCTTCGCGTCGGTTGCCGATTTCGGCCTTTGTCGCTATGGCATGATCGCGCTCAATAGCCAGGCGCTCTTTATCTTCCTCAGCCTGCACCAAAGCGAGCAATGCTTCTTTGTATGTAAGCGGCAATGCCACGGCTGCACAACTTGGTTTTTAGTTGCCATCCACCAATCAACCAACTTGGCGGTATATTCTGGGCATAATTGAGCAACGACTACATAGCTGTCACGCTCGTTGATGTGGTACTCGTAGTAGGTTTGACCGTTTTGTGGGTGGGTGTACGCCGTTGGCGCATACCCCTGAATCACTGATTTTTCAATCAAGCGGTCAACCGCTCGCATCACGTCAGCATGGCGTGAGTTGACAACTTCAGCAATCTGCCTGCTGGTCATGGTCTGGCTAGGCGTTGCATTGATCAGGTTTTGCATGTCTTGCATCCATAAAAAAAGCCGTGTATTCGTGTTTGTGGTGGAAGAAGGGTCAAGCAGCCCTAGCACAAACAAAAACACACGGCGTTTTCAGCTTGAATTGTACATCATCGCCACGCTTCCACACGTTGCAACAGTCAAATTTTAGCACGAATCCGACGGACAACTAATCAATTTTAGTTATGAATAAGATCGAATCAATAAAACAAAGTTATTAGATACCGCACGGCCTGCGTGCTAATATCATTGAGCCGCCACACATGGGAGTAGCTACCCGTGTGCATGCTATCCCTGTTTGGCTTGGCGGCAAATCATCTTATAACAGGGCAAAACTTAACAGGGAGTCATGGCATGTCTAATGCTATCGTAAACCGCATCCGCTCGGCAGACCTGCCGCCAACCGAAAAGTTTATCCTCTGGATCATCTCTGATATTGCGAATGATGCAGGCTTTACTGCTGACTATGCGCCTATTCCGCGCCTACAAAAAGAGTCTGGCTTTAGTCGGCAGACGGTGATCAGCGCGATCAAGCGTCTAGAGGATCAAAACATTATCAAAGCTGACCGCTCAAATGGTCGTTTAACCGCTTACTCTGTCAATCCAGAATACAACATTAACGCAGCCAAACCAGTCAACCTGTTATACGGGTACAATAGCTATACGGGTCAATCTGTCATGCAAACCAGTCTAACTGATCAAGACAACCAGTCTAACTGGCATATGCAACCCGTCAAGGAGGTTGACTCTATCCATCATATCCATCATATCCCTCTTATCCCACAAACGCCCGATGCTGAAAAAACCGAAAAACAAGACAAGCCAAAAAAACAAAAACCACGACTAACGGCAATGCCAAAGGATTTTGAGTTGTCGGTATCGCCAGCAGTCAAAGCATGGGCAGAAAAGAACGGTCATACGAACCTAGAAGCTCACCTTGAGCACTTTGTTGGTTATGCAAAAGCACGAGGGGCAACATACGCAAACTGGGATCAAGCTTTGATGAACGCCATCCGTGGTGATTGGGCAAAACTTAAGGGCAAGACTTGGCAACAACCAACTATTAGTCAGCCAGTCAATAACACGCCTATGTCTCCTGCTCACATCCCATCGACCGATCACGTTGTGCTGGATGGCCGTGGTCGCGCACAAGCGGCGGAGTTTCTGCAAAAACTAAAAGGACAAAAGGCATGAGCGTTATTGATCAAATCGAACTGCATAATCTGCAATCTGAGTGCGTTGTACTGATTACGCTAATGACCGCTGCTGATTCATTTGAATTGGTGGCCGATACGCTGACAGCTAAAGACTTTTATTCGACTGCGCACCGAACGATTTTTGAATCTATTTGCGATTTGTACAAGCAAGGCCGAACGCCTGACTTAGTCTTGGTGGCTGATCATTTGTTGGGTCGTCACCTGTTGACTGATTGTGGCGGCGAAGTTTATTTGATGGATATGGCGCGTTATGTGTCGCCAGCGCCATACAGCATCGCCAATCACGCAAAACTAATCGCTGATCTAAGGATGCGTCGGGATGCTGAACAAGCCCTGAAAGACGCACTCGCAAAAGTGCGTGATAACCGCAACACCGAAACATGCGTGATTCTGAGCGATTGCAGCGCGTTATTGGCTGGTGCAGCCGATAGCGGTACGAATGCACAGCAAGAGGCTACAAGCCCGTCTGAGGCGATCCTAGCGATGTTTGAGCGTGCCCATCGCAAGGACTCAAAGGGATGGGGGACAGGGCTGATTGAGGTGGACAACAAAACCACGTCATTGAGCGGTGGAAAGTTGGTTGTGATTGCTGCACGGCCTGCAATGGGCAAGTCAGTAGCCCTGCTCAATATTGCCGATCATCACAGTCAAGAAAGCGGCAAGCCGTTTTTGGTCTTTCAAATGGAAATGGATGATGCATCAATGATGGCGCGGATCATCTCTAGCCGCTCAAGCGTGTGCGTTAGCAAGATCGCTACGGGGTCATGGGACGAGGCGGAATGGGCACGAGTGCAGAATGCGGCGGACGCATGGCAGCAGCAGGGCAATGTGTTGTTTTACTCGAAAGCAGGGATTGATCCGACTGAATTGTCGATGATGGCAAAGCGAGTCAGCCGAAAGCATGGCGGCTTGAGTGGGATTGGCGTGGATTATATCCAACTCATGAGGCTCAAAAACCACAAGGGCAACCGAGAGAATGAAGTAAGCGAGATCACGCGATCATTAAAAATCTTGGCGATGGATTTGGGTGTGCCTGTTTTTGCGCTGTCGCAACTTAATCGAGGGCTTGAGAGTCGCCCTAACAAGCGCCCCATGCTGTCGGATCTGCGTGAATCTGGTGCGATTGAGCAAGATGCGGATATTGTGTGGGCATTGTATCGGGACGAGGTTTACTTTCCAGATTCGCAGGCGAAGGGCACGGCGGAATGGCTGTTTTTGAAACAGCGTGAAGGCAGCACAGGGGCGGTACGAGTTGGCTTTGAAGGCCAGTACAGCCGCTTTACTAATTTGATGACTGGTTATGACTTGGGAGATGAGTGATGGACAAACTACAAGCAATCCGCGACCGACTGCCGCACTTGACAGTCAACGCACCCGAAGGCTTTGCCGACCCAAAAACCGAGCGTTTAGCGTATGCAGTAGCCAAGTACAGCCAAGCGGTCGAAACAGACGGGCAGTGGTGGCAGTTGTGGGACGTGGTGCGGGATCTGATCTGTGCTGGCTTGGCCTGCCCACCGAATACTGCTGATGCGTGTCTCAATGAGCTTTGCAAGCAAGGAAAATTTGAGCAGCGCGACGGAAAGATCAAAATTAGGCTAGACAATAGTCTTTGATTGTAGCATTATTCTGTTGTCGATAAGACAAAATGATGAATGAACGGAGTAACACAAATGAGCATCGCAACGCTGATCCTCGGCCAGTCCGGTACTGGCAAATCCACATCCATGCGCAACTTGAATCCAGCCGAAACGCTGTTGATTCAATCCATCAAAAAGCCTTTGCCATTTCGTTCTGCTGGCTGGCAGCCGCTCACCAAAGAGGGTGGTAATGTCTACGTATGTGACAAAGCAGAAAACATCTGCAAAATCATTGAAAAGACTCAAAAATCCATCATTGTGATTGATGACTTTCAATACATCATGGCGAACGAGTTTATGCGCCGAACCGCTGAAAAGGGATATGATAAGTTTACTGACATCGGTCGGGCGGCTTGGGATATTTTCAATGCAGCGACAGGCGCAGCGGATCACAAACGGGTTTACATCTTGAGTCACACCGAGCAAAACGAGTCTGGGACAACCAAGATCAAAACCATCGGCAAGATGCTTGATGAAAAAATCACGCTTGAAGGAATGGTGACAATCTGTCTTAAAACCGTTGTGACCAATGGTATTTACGAGTTTTCAACACAAAACAGCGGTAGCGATACCGTTAAATCCCCGCTTGGCCTGTTTGAGTCTGAGCGGATCGACAATGACTTAGCGGCAGTTGATGCAGCTATCGTCGAATACTACGGTTTGGCATAAGCCAGACCGTCAACCCCCAAAGCCAATCAAATGGAGAATGGCAAATGTACGCACTAGACACCCAAGCAGCCAAGGCAGCCAATGCAGGCGGTCGCATTGATACGACTGGCAAGTACAGCGGCACGATCAAGCGTTGCATCATGTTTACCAACCAAAACGGCACTGACGGCGTTGAGTTTGAGTTTGTCGATTCGACTGGCGCAGGCGCGACAATGACCCTTTGGACTCGCAGCCAGAAAAACCCAAAACTGAGCGGATATAACGTGCTCATGTCGATGATGGTTGTGTGTGGTATTCGCAATCTGAGCGCCCAAACACGCATGGTCAAAAAGTATGACTACGATGAAAAAGCTGAAATTGATAAGCAAGTAACGGTCGCGCCTGAGTTTGACAACAAGCCGATCACTTTGCTTTTGCAGCGTGAGGAATACGAAAAGAGCAACGGTGACACTGGATACCGCATGAATATTTACGCCGCTGTGCAGCAGGGGACAGACTTGTCAGCTGATGAGATCCTTGATCGCAAGACTGTGGCGGAGCAGGTGCATAAACTGATGGGACGATTGGCTGATAAAAAAGCCAAGCCGCAGCATGGTGGAAGTGCAATGCCATCGCAGCAACAGCAAAGCCGTCATGACGAACTAGATGATGCGCTCCCTTTCTGATCAAAATCAACAACATACGCGCCTAAGTGATTAGGCGCACGAGGACACACAAGATGAAACCAACCGACGAACAAGCCGCAGCCGTAGCAATGGCGGCAAAACTGCAATCTTTTAAAGTGATGGCGTATGCTGGTACGGGAAAAACTAGCACGCTAAAATTGATCGGTAACGAGCTAGGCCGTTGCAGCGGTATCTATCTGGCATTTAACAAAGCTATTGCTGACGAGGCTGCAAGCAAGTTTGGGCGCAATGTCAAATGCATGACTTTTCACAGTTTGGCATATCGCAACTCGCCAACTTGGCTCACCGCAAAACTGCGCAACCGCCGAGTATTTCCCGACCTCTTGGCGATTGAGTGGAGTTTGCGAGATTATGGCTTGGCTGTTGAGCCTAAAGAGCAAAAAACTCCGACCGATCATACACGGTCGTTCCGTGCCCGCTCGCAAGCCGTGGCTGTTGAAAATGCTGTAACCAATTTTGCAAGCTCGACCGATCTAGAGCCAAATGCTAGTCACGTCTGGGCAGTATTGCCCGCGTGGATTGAAAAAAATGCGCGTAATGATCTGGCAAAACAGTTAGAGCCTTTTGCTAAAAAACATTGGCGCAGTTTGATCAATCCCGACGACTCAAACAAAATCAGCCATGATATTTATCTCAAATATTGGGCGCTGAATAACCCGTATATCCAAGCCGACTTTATTTTGTTTGATGAGGCGCAGGATGCTGACCCGATTATTTTGGGCGTCTTGGACAAACAAAAACATGCGCAGATCATCTATGTGGGCGATGCTCATCAACAGATTTATTCTTGGCGCGGGGCGGTCAATGCAATGCAATCGCTGCAATTACCAATCGTCAAATTATCGCAGTCATTCCGGTTTGGCGACGAGATTGCAAGCAAAGCCAACGACATTATCTGCAATTTGTTGGGTGAATCCGTGCCACTGCGCGGCCTATCGCATATTGATGATCAGGTATCTATGACCGAGATTGATCATCCAGATGCGATTTTGTGCCGCACAAACGCCAAGGCTTTTGCAGTTATGATTGACAAACTCAAGGATGGTTATAAGCCGTCGCTGCAAGCCAATACAGCCGAGATTGCGCGGTTTATTGAGCAAGCCATCCGATTGCAGGCAGGTTTAAAGTCTGATCATCCTGAGCTTGAGCCTTTTAATAACTGGGCTGAGGTGCAGACGTATTGCAAAGAGTACCCAAAAAACGAGATAGCCCCACTTGTCGCCTTGATTGACAAAAACAATCCTGAGTCGTTGCTTCATGTTGCAAAAAACAGCAGCGCACAATCGGATTGTGATTTGATCGTGTGCACCGCGCACAAATCAAAAGGGCTTGAGTTTGATCGGGGGTTTTTGGCAGATGACTATTTTTACAAGTTGGAAGATGGTCATGTGATTATGGGCGACGAGGAAGCGCGGCTAATGTATGTGGCGGCAACACGAGCCAAGCGCGTGCTAGACCTGAGCAACCACAAAGAATTGTTTGCAGCCCTGCGGAGAATGTGAGATGAACTTATACGACTACGGCGACGAACTCGCCGCCAAAATTTCAGCCGTCCAGCAGATGATTGAGGACGGCGAGGACGTGGAAGGCGAAGCGGTGCAGGCTGCTTTGCGTGAGATGGTGAACGCTGAAGGCGACTTGCACGCTAAAGCTGCAAGCGTGGCGCTGTATATCCGTGAGCTTAAAGCACAGGCCGAAGCAGTCAAAGCCGAGCAAGATCGGTTAGCCAAGCGTCGAGCAAGCCTTGTGCGTCGGGCTGAATCGCTTACTGACTACTTGCTGGGTGCATTGCAGCAACACGGGATTGATCAGGTTAAGACGCCACTGGTTACGGTGTCGGTTCGTGTTAACCCGTGGTCGGTCGAGGTGGCAGATGCGAAAGTATTGCCGCCTGAATATCTGACCGTCAAAGTCGAGCCGAACAAAAAAGCACTGCTTGCGGCGCGTGAGTCGGTGCAATTTGATGGCGTGACATATCAAAAATCCATCAGCTTGCGTATCAGCTAATCAGTAAAACTGATTGGACGAATTGAGCAGTTTTTGACAATATCACTTGTGTGGCTAGGAGGCATCCGAAAGCGTGAAACGTCTAGCACGTTGCCACACTCAACACTAGACGAAACCTTAGACGGGGTTTGTATGTTCAAATTTATTCTATTCGCGCGCCTGATCACTAAAGGCGGCACACATCAAGATTGCTCGCCGAGCAAAGTGTTCAAGACCAAAGCCGAGTGCGTCAAAAACATCGAAGTCGTCGAAGCGGATGCATTTCGTGAAGGTTTTTTTGTGCGTGCAGTTTGTCAGGAGCTTAAATAATGAGCCTACAAGGACAGCTCGCAATTGCGCAGCGCAAAAGCCAAAAGCATTTTACGTTTTGCTACAACGTGGCAGACATGGCAGACGCTAGTGACGTGCGCACCGCAATGCACGGCAACGACTTGGCCAAAAACGCATGGTTGTGTAACGGCTATTTTTGGTGGTCGGCGGTTATTACCGTGTTTAGCCCAAACGCTGACGGCACGGTGACGGAAGTCAAGGCGTACTGCCGCGATACGATGCGCCGCCGTCCGCACGACTTAACCAAAGACCTGCACAAGGCGATTGAGCGGCTACACAAAGAGCATCCTGACGCTGACATGTCGATCAGCACTGTGTCGATCACTTGCAGCGTGGTGTGCCCAAAATGGAATTCTTGATTTTGCTGCGGTCGTGGCGGCGGCTTGGGATTGGCACGGTCAAGCAATTGGTGGCGGTGTCTGGGTTTTCGCGCAGCAGGATCTATGAATATCTGCGCGGACGCATGTATATCAATGAGTTTGTCGCAGACGTTTTGCTGACAAGCATGGGTGTGATTGAGCAACGGAGCATGAAAAATGAGCATTGATT
>ERZ650309.1561-NODE-1561-length-10754-cov-3.976073_pt1 | contig 10754 bp, 11 predicted proteins | sample MGYA00376245_ERZ650309 | MGnify/ENA primary metagenome ERZ650309 (study PRJEB26733, sample SAMN07839294) | wastewater metagenome | biome: urban; feature: wastewater treatment plant; material: waste water | place: USA: North Carolina | collected 2016-04-26 ...
AACAGCCCGATGAAAGCAATGTCACCGCGCGAATTCACCGCAGGCGAAAGAAAGTCTTCGAAGGTTCCACCCGAAGGGACAGCGTCACCTAGCTTAGCGATCACCTGAGTCGGGCCTGTGCCTTTGAAAAACAAACCACGTCCCGCAGCTTCTGCTTTTGCGGCGTCATAAAATCCGACGAAGACAACTTCGCCTTTGCTGTTGATGGATGGTGTTCGATTGCCAAAGCCCAGAAAGTTGGACCCTTTAATCGGAGTCGGCCGTCCGACATAAGCGACCAATTCCAGGCCAGCCGGACGCGAAACAAAAATTCCGCTCTTTTCGCCGATGCGAGCCATAAAAGCCACTTCGTTTCGGTCATTTATCGGAGTCGGATAGTAATGTTCCGAGAAAGTTTCATCGCCTCCGGTTACGCCGACTTTTTGACCACTGCGAACAACCAGACGCAACTGGCCATTTTCAACCATGAACAAGCCTTTGCCGTCCGGGTCGCTATAGGTGCCGACAAACGCCGTAACGCCTTTGCTATTGGTCGTACTATTACTGAACCCGCTGAAATGCGAAGGCATTTTGGGGACCTCTTCCCCCAACTTGACCAGATTCTTCAACCCTTGAGAGGTTTTGATAAACAATCCACCGTTCTTAAACACTGGCGCATGCGAAGCCGGATCATTCGAATCAATGGGAACGAATTCGTTCGTTGCGACAGGCTTGCCAAAGTTCGAATAAAACGTCAGATCGCCATTATCATTAAACGCAGGAACCCCAAATCCGAAAAGTGCCTCGGAAAGATTGGACGCCTTTTCGCCTTCGTGCATGATTTTCCAACTGCCGTCAGCCTGACGAACAAAAACAGCCATCCCGGAATTGTTCACCGCTCCGGGTTTGGCAAAAAGCGCCAGGAAGGCAATGTCGCCTTTGTTGTTGATAACCGGAAACCGGAAATTGCCGAAATCTTCGGGCGTGATGGTTTTTGTTTCAAATGTTTTTTCGACCTTGGTTCTGGCTGTAATCGCTACTGGCTCTTCCTGAGTTTGAGCAGCCTTTTCGCCTGGCTTCTGTTGCGCTCCCGCACTGAAAAGAGATTGACCGATCAACCCGCTGAAGACCAAGACTGAAAAGAATGTAAATTGACGATAACGCATAAAAAAATCTACCTCCGAATCGCAAATCTTTTGGTTAGTTGAGGAATGGGGCGTTGGGAAAATTATGTAGAACTGAGCGCGTAATTGATCGCGCCTTCAGCCCAGGTGCGGAAATCAGGGCGCAGCCCCGGCAGGCTATCTAACACTTTGCCGTTTTTGCCGAAAATGAATGTCTGCGGAATCGGCATGCGGGGATCTCCGCCATTGGCAACATTGAAAAACTCGAACATATCCCGCGAAGAGAAGCCCACACGGTAACTCATGGAAAACTGCTGCACGAACATTTCGACTCGCCCACGTTCCATTTGCGGATCTTCAACCGTCAACCCAACAATTTCGACACCTTTGTCTTTGAACTGCTTATGCAGCGCAATCAAGTCAGGAATCTCTCGACGGCAAGGGCCACACCACGTCGCCCAGAAATTGACCAAAACCACCTTGTTGCTGCCCACCAACTCGCTAAATTTGATGCTATTTCCGTTCAGCATGGGCAACGTCACATCATTCACTTTGGCATCAAGCTGCCCCCGTAAAGCTGTGGGGGGCTTGTAATTGCTCGTACTTGCCGAATCATTGACCACGCTTCTGCCGGAACAAGCTCCGAGAAAAACGACCGCCAGCAAAACAACACACCTGGACAATTTTTGAGGTGAAAAAGTTAGTTGAAACATCTTGAAGTGTCTGCCTTGTCGAGAAGTTATTCGTTCGCGTTCGTGGTTGGGACGAAGGCTTATGAGTTAAGCCAGCAACGAACGAGGCGTATGATAGCCTGCCCTTTTAACGAAAAACAACCACAGCTTTGTTCACCCATTTAATTTCCCTGGCTGGTGGGAGTCACTTTCGTTCCGCCAACGGCTTCCGTAACTGCCGACGCCAACATTTGCCTGCCGAGTTGATTGTTGTATCCGATCAACCGTTTCACTAATTTGCCGTCTTGGCCAAAAATGAATGTTTGCGGAATTCTCATTGCGGGTGAACCGGCATTGAATGACCGATAAAGCTGTTCGGAGGCAAAGCCAACCTGATAATTCATGCCAAATTCTTTGACAAAATCCTTCACACGTTCGCGCTGGGTATTGGAATCTTCGACGGTCAAGCCGATGACAATCAGCCCATCCTTTTTGTACTGAGCGGCCAACTCAACCAGGTGCGGGATTTCCTGGCGGCAAGGCCCACACCAAGTCGCCCAAATGTCCAAAACGACCGGCTTCCCTACTCCAAGCAGTTTGTTTAGCTCGACCTTCTTGCCGTTCAGCGTCAATGTCATGAACTTTTCAGCCTTGATCTGCTCCAAGGTTGGTTCTGTTGGCAATTGCGCCGAAGCTAAAGGCCAGTGAACCGCCATCACGATTACCGCGACGAGCAAAGAGTTTCTGATTAACCGTCTCATCTTCAAACCTCAGATTTTCTGCTTTCTCTGCTTGGTGTTTTGATTGAATTCGGGAATTGCCGGACCGGCTCCCAACTCCGTCACGGCTGCTCGTTGATCGGCAATCAAGCTGTTGATGACTTTGTTTCGAAACCGCTCGCTGCGACCAGCGGCCAGATGTTCCACCAGCATTTGCATGCGGAACCATGACGATTCCAGGTCGTCCGCCAACCGCGAAATTTTCGTGATGTCGTATGGCACTGCAATAGCTGAAACTCCCAGCCGGGCAAACACAGACAGGTAACGCGCCGTGGCCAAATCGGGACAAGCCAGTCGTCGCTTGCCGATCTTCAGCTCGATTCCCAAGAGGGTGTGCATGACCTCAACTTCAACTTTTTTTGCGGGGGCACTGAGCTGGTAACTTCGCGTGCGAATGGAGCGAACTCGGTCACGATAAATCATCGAGATAAGCTGCTCGCCCATCTTGTCTTTAACTTCCGCCATTAAATCATCAGCTTTGACTGCCTGTTCGGCCATCACAATTTCTCGTTCAACGCATCGGCAACGGTGTGAACATCTTTGTCGCCGCGACCGGAAAGGTTAACCAGAATGATTTCTTCCGGCGATAAACGCGGAGCCAACTTGACCACTTCGGCAATCGCATGCGAAGACTCAAGCGCCGGAATGATGCCTTCCAGCTTCGCCAATAATTGAAAACCAGCCAGAGCTTCATCGTCGTTGGCAAACACATACTCAGCGCGTTTTGAATCGTGAAGATAAGAATGCTCCGGCCCAACGCTGGCGTAATCCAAACCGGCGGAAATCGAATGCGTCAGAGCAATCTGGCCGCGATCATCCTGCAACACGTAGCTGCGAGTCCCCTGCAAAACGCCTATGCGCCCGCCGCCTTCTTCCAGAAACCGCGCCGCGTGTTCGCCCAATGACAAACCTCGCCCACCGGCTTCGACGCCAATCATCCTGACCGAACTGTCATTCAAGAAGTCGTAAAACAATCCCATCGCGTTGCTGCCGCCACCAACACAAGCCACCAGATAATCCGGCAGCCGCCCGATTCGTTCCAGCATTTGAGCGCGAGCTTCGCGGCCAATCACGCTCTGAAAATCCCGCACCATCATCGGATACGGATGCGGCCCCAGCACGGAACCGAGCAGGTAATGCGTGTCGCCGACGTTCGTCACCCAATCGCGCAGAGCTTCGTTGATCGCATCTTTCAATGTCTTGCTGCCGGATTCCACGCCGCGAACTTCAGCGCCGAGCAACCGCATGCGAAAGACATTCAGCGCTTGCCGCCGCATGTCTTCGGTTCCCATGTACACGACGCAGTCCAACCCAGCCCAGGCGCAAACTGTCGCCGTAGCGACGCCATGCTGACCGGCTCCGGTTTCAGCAATGATGCGGCGTTTGCCCATGCGTTTGGCTAACAGGATTTGCCCAAGTGCGTTGTTGATCTTATGAGCGCCGGTGTGGTTCAGGTCTTCGCGCTTCAGATAAATTTGCGCGCCGCCCAGATGGCTGGTCAGGCGTTCGGCAAACGTAATCGGCGTAGGCCGACCGACAAAATCCCGCAGCAAACGATGAAACTCTTCCTGAAACGTTGGGTCGTCTTTGGCCACAGCATACGCGGTTTTCAATTCATCGAGCGCATACATCAACGTTTCCGGCACAAAGCTGCCGCCGTATGGCCCGAAATGCCCGCTTGAATCTGGCAAAGCAGAAAAGTTCATTTGATTCTCTCCATCTCCTCTTTCAGTTTTTTCAGTTTGTTGACGGCTTTGATTCCCGGCGCACTTTCGACGCCGCTATTCACGTCCACGGCGAACGGTTCGACTGCCTGAATCGCTTCGGCGATGTTTTTCGGCGACAGGCCGCCCGCTAAAAACAACCGAGTCAATTTCGCAGCTTCGCGCGCGACTTCCCAATTCGCAGTCTTGCCCGTGCCGCCATAAAGAGTCTTGTCAAAAGCATCCAGCAAGATCGCCCAAGCCGGATAAGCCAAAACCTGCCGCACGTCGAAATCTTCGCCGACTCTCAAAGCTTTAATCACTCGTTCGGCTCCGACTTCCAGGCAATAAGCCGCGTCTTCGTCGCCGTGAAGCTGCGCCAATTGCACGCCGCTAACTTTCAGAATTTCCAGCACATCCTGCGGCTGAGCTTCATTGACGAAAATGCCGACTGTGATTACACCGCTCGGCAATTGTTCGATGATCGTTCGCGCAGCTTCCGGCGAAATATAGCGCGGACTTTTGCGGTAAAAATTGAAGCCCAAAAACTCTGCGCCGCAATCAATCGCCGCGCGCGCATCTTCGAGTGAGGTAATGCCGCAAACTTTCAGCTTAACCAGTCCCATCAAGACACCAACGCTTTCAATGCCGAGCCTTCATTTTCCGCGCGCATCAACTCTTCGCCGATCAAAAACGCGTGGAAGCCCGCTGCACGCAACCGGTCAATGTCTTCGCGAGTCCGAATGCCGCTTTCGCTGACCAGCGTGATCGTCTTCGGCAGTTCCGCCGCCAGTTCCAGCGAAGTTTCCAGCCGAGTTTCAAACGTTCGCAAGTTGCGATTGTTGATGCCCAGCAAACGAACATCGTAACGCATCACTTTTTCCATCTCTGCGCGGTCGTGAATTTCAACCAAAACATCCAGGCCAAGGCTGTAAGCCAATTGCAGCAAATCATCGAACTGTGAGCCTTCCAGCATCGCGGCGATCAGCAAAACAGCATCAGCTTTGGCGTGAACGGCTTCGTAAATTTGATAATCGTCGAAGATAAAGTCTTTGCGCAGAATCGGCAGCGGCGAAACGTTGCGAACGGCGCGCAAATATTCCAGCGAGCCGTCAAAGAAATCTTCTTCGGTCAAACAGGAAATTGCCGTAGCTCCGCCAGCCGTGTAATTGCGAGCAATGCTGACCGGATCGAAGTTTTCGCGGATGACGCCTTTTGACGGCGAGCGGCGTTTGATTTCAGCAATGATGTTGATGCCATCCCGACGCAACGCCGGAATCATAATTCCAGTGCCGCCAACTGTCGGCATAGACGCAGCAAGCTCGCGCAATGGAACGCGGCGTTTTGATTCTTCCAAACGCTCACGTTTGCGGGCGACGATTTTTTCCAGAATGTCACTCATAGAATTGAAAGCCGGGAGACAATCCAAAGACCGCCCCCGGCTTTTCCTTTTGCGCCAGAGTTATTTGCCGCTGAAAAGGTCTTTCTTCATTTTGGCAACCAAACGTTCCGCCAGTTTGCCCTTGCCGCTACGACTCAGGCTTCCCCACAGAACACCTTTATCGCCAGCTTCACCGACCCAGACAATTGATTTGTCTTTGACGCTGATCAGACGAACCGAGCCTTCGGCATTATCTTTGCCGCCAAGCGCAGAGTTATACCACTTGTCGCCGGACTTGGTGACTTTGCCGCTGATGATGAAATCGGCAGCCAATTCGTCTGTGACGACACTGACCGGCAATTTACGTTTAACGATTTCCGTCGCCAGCAAATCGTTAAATTCGCCGTCCATCGGAGCCACAAAAATCTTTGAGCCTTCAGCAACTTTCGTCTGGGCATTCGCCATTGAGAAAGAAGTCAAAGTCATCAGAAACAGAAAAATTCCAAAACTTAGCTTACGCATTAACTATCCTCCGTTATGTAAAGTTTGTTTTTAATTCTTGGAGAAAACATTGGGAATTCGAATTCAGCCATGGGGAAATCAGCATTCATTCTTGAACAATCAAATTGCTTAGGCGCCGTAACGAATCGAGCGTTGCCAACGCTTCGCCGTTGGATAAAACCTGTGCGACTCGTTCAGTTGCAGCCGGCAAATCTTCAGCTTGACCAGCGACAAACAGTGAAGCCGCCGCGTTAATCAAAACCAGATCGCGCGCAGAATCTTTCCGTTCACCGGAAAGCACGGCGCGAATCGTCGCGGCATTTTCTTCGGCGCTTCCGCCCTGCAAACCAGCCAGCGGAGCTTGCCGCAAGCCGAAATCGTCCGGCGAAATTTCAAAGCGGCGAACGCCTTCGGTCATCGCTTCGTGGACAATGGTTTTGCCACTCAGCGTGATCTCGTCCAATCCGTCTGTGCCGCGAACCACCCATGCACGCTGAGTCCCGAGCCGCGCCAACGCCTTGGCCACTTTTTCGCAGCCGGGTTCGGACGAAACGCCCAGCACTTGAAACGGCGCTCCGGCAGGATTGGTCAACGGGCCAAGCAGATTGAAAATCGTTCGCACCCCCAGTTCACGGCGAATCATCGCCACGCGTTTTGTCGCGGCGTGATGCAACGGGGCAAACATAAAACACACACCGATTTCGTCAAAGATTTCAGCAACTCGGTGCGGCGGCAAATCCACTTTGACACCCAAAGCGCGCAATACATCTGCGCTGCCGGATTTGCTGGTCACCCCGACGTTGCCGTGCTTGGCAACTGGCAATCCGGCGGCGGCAACGACAAACGCCGCCGCTGTCGACACGTTGAAAGTTTTCGCCGTGCTGCCGCCCGTGCCGCAAGTATCCACAAAAACGGAATGCTTCGTCGCAATTCGAGCGCTGCGGGCGCGCATGGTTTCGGCAAATCCAGCCAGCTCTTCTTCAGTTTCGCCTTTGGCCGCCAGAGCAACCAGCGATGCGGCAATCTGCGCATCGGTCGTGCTATCCCCCAGCATCGCGTCAAGCAAGGCTGCGGCTTCGACCTGTGAAAGGTCTCGATTGGAAATCAGCTTGTTCAGGATTTCTGTAATCAATTCAGTTTGAGGAAGTTGGCCAACAGCTTTTTACCTTCGGTTGTCATGATGGATTCGGGATGAAACTGCACGCCTTCGCAGGCGGGAAATTCCTTGTGTCGCAATCCCATCACCAACCCGTCCGAAGTCGTCGCCGTAATTTCCAGCGCCGCGGGAATGCTGCTGCGTTCGACAATCAATGAATGGTAACGCGTCGCCGTGAACGGATTGCCGATGCCTTCAAAAATCGTTTTGCCGTCATGCAGAATCTGACTGGTTTTGCCGTGCATCAGGTACGGCGCGCGAATGACGTCTCCGCCAAACGCTTGCCCCATGGCCTGATGGCCGAGACAAACTCCCAGCAACGGCAGCTTCCCGGCAAAGTGACGAATGACATCCAGCGTGATCCCGGCATCGTTCGGCGTGCAAGGCCCCGGCGACAACAGAATGCGTTCCGGCTTCATGGCTTCGACATCTTCGACGCCGACCTGATCGTTGCGAACGACTTTTACCTCCGCGCCAAGCTCGCCCAGGTATTGCACCAGGTTGTAAGTAAATGAATCGTAGTTATCTATTACCAGAATCATTGTTTCTCCTTGGTAATCTTGCTGTCCTTGCTGTCCTTGCTTTCCTTTTGGTCTCTGAACACCTGACAAGGAGATTCATCCACTTCAACCAATAAGGCCAACGCTAGCCTGTAGCCCAAATAGACGCTTTCGGTTTTCACCGTTTCTGGTTTGTCGTTGGAACTGTGAAGCAGTTTCGGCCAATCATTCGTCATCCCGTGTAATGTAATCGCAGGGATTTTTTTGCTTAGGAATGGTTGCGAATCCGCTCCTGCGCCGGGAATCGCTGCATGGGCAAATGGAACTTTCATCTTTCCCGCCAGATCAGCGGTGAAATCCATCATTTTCTTGCTGGACATATTGTCCGCAGCTTGCGGATAGGCAAGACCCAAACTGTCTATGTTAATCATCGCGCAATATTCGGGTACCTGCTCTTTCTTGATCTTATCCACCATCGCGGCGGAACCATACATTCCTTTTTCTTCTTCCCCAAACGCAACAAAAATAACGGTTTTCTTTAACTTCATCTCTCGCACTGAGCGGTAAACATGTGCCAGCGCGGTGATGCCCGACCAGTTATCCAGCGCTCCACATCCATCGGATGTTTTGTCCAAATGAGCGCCGATCACGATTTTTTCAGAAGCCGACTCTGTTGAATTCGCGAGTTTCACAATCATCAGATTGCTGCCGCCAGGGATTTTCTCCGCGGAAATTTCTTCCGGCTTCGCTCCCATTCGTTCAAAGAAAGCTTTGACGGCGTTCAACCGATCAGAGTTTTTGCAAGGAACGGTTTTGAATTCGTCCGCAATTTCTTCCCTCGTCGAAATACGAGGTTCGGGACTATTAACCTGCGCGGTGCTTTCTTGCGCCAAGGCCGAACATGACAACCGGCATAACCAGAAAATAAAAACAATGCATCTTAGGCTTTTGAAATTCCACATAAATTTGGCTGTTAGGGTTTAATGACGGCTTCGATCAGTTCGACACGCTCAATCGGAGCTTCTCCATTGCGCGGAACTTTTTCGATCTTGTCCAGGGTTTCAAATCCGTCAACGACTTTGCCGAAGATGGAATACTTGCCATCCAGATTTGTCGCTGGAGCCAGGACGATGAAAAACGAAGTCAGCGCCGAATCAGGATCGTTGGTGCGAGCCATCGAAAGCACTCCGCGAACATGTTTTCGGGTCTGGCTGAATTCGCCTTTGATGTTGCGAACCCACTTGTCAGCGTAATGCACCTGCCCATTGGGACGACCCGCTCCCATGCCGCCTTGAATGACAAAGCCGGGAACAATGCGATGAAACGCTGTGTGGTCGTACCATCCGGTTTGCACCAGCTTCAGAAAATTGCGGACGTGTTCCGGAGCCAGATCGGGTTCCAGCGCGACCGTGATGTCGCCCAGACTGGTGTGCAAGATGACTTCTTTCCGCATTTCGTCAACCGGAGCATCTTTGAATGGCTCTTCGCGCTTGGCTTCGATCTTGATGTTCAGGATTTTGATCGGAGTCTTAAGCTTCTGTTCGTCGTCGGCTTCGGCCAGCGAAATTTTGTCCACCACTTCAAAGCCTTCCGTGACCTGGCCAAAGGCTGAGTATTCGCCATCAAGCGCCGTTTGCGCCGAAGCACAGATGAAAAACTGAGCGCCATCGCTGTTTGCCTTGCCAGGAACGCGTACCGTTGAAACCGTTCCGGTGACGTGCTTTACATCGCTGATTTCGTCCGGCAATTGATTCAGCGCACCGCTTCCCCATTTCGCGCGCGGAGTTTTCGGGTCTTTCAGCAGCGGGTCGCCACCTTGAATGATTCCGTATTTGACCACTCGGTGAAATGCCGAGCCATCGTAAAAGCCAGCTTTGGCGTTTTTGACGAACGCCTGCACATGCTTCGGAGCCTTGTTCGGAAAGAACTCAAAGCGAATGATTCCAACTTCCGTCGTGATGACGGCTTCGACCTTCGCAGCTTCATCCAGAGAAATGGGTGGCGGTTCCGCGCCAGGTTGCGGCGCATTTTTCTTTCGTGCTGGCGGTACTTGCCCAACAGCAACCAGACAACACGCCAGCAACAAATTCAGACAAAGGACAATCCGCAATCCAAAATCCGAAATCCACAATCGGTTCATAGCTCTTTCTCCGCCATTTCAATCGCGCGAACCAACGCGCGAGACTTGTTCACGGTTTCCTGGAACTCTGTTTCCGGCACAGAGTCGGCGACGATGCCTCCGCCCGCCTGAATGTAAGCTCGATTGCCACGGGCATACATCGTTCGCAGCGCAATGCACGAATCCAGATTTCCCGAATAGTCGAAATACAACACTGCTCCGGCATACGCTCCGCGCCGAGTCGGTTCCAGTTCGTCAATGATTTCCATAGCACGAACTTTGGGCGCTCCCGAAACCGTTCCTGCCGGAAACGTCGCCGCCAATGCGTCAAAGCAATCCAGCTCCTTGCGCAAGGTCGCTTTTAACGAAGACACCAAATGCATCACGTGCGAAAAGCGTTCGACGAACATCAAGTCGGCGACTTTGACGGAACCGTATTCGGCGACGCGGCCAAGGTCGTTGCGGCCAAGGTCCACCAGCATGACGTGTTCGGCTCGCTCTTTTTCGTCGTGGAGCAGTTGCTCTTCCAGCGTGCGATCTTCGGCTTCGGTTGCGCCGCGAGGATGCGTTCCGGCAATCGGACGATATTCCAACTGGCGATCCGTGCAACGCACCAGCATTTCCGGCGAAGCTCCCAGCACCGTTTCATCGCCGCCGAGCTTCAGGAAAAACATATACGGCGACGGATTGACGACACGAAGCGCCCGGTAAATCTGGAAGGGATGCACCGTAATATCGGTTTCGAATCGCTGAGCAAAGACGACCTGAAAAGCGTCGCCAGCCTTGATGAACTCTTTGATCTTTTCAATCGCCGAAACGTAATACTCCTTCGACATATTTG
>ERZ650309.1562-NODE-1562-length-10747-cov-3.662271_pt1 | contig 10747 bp, 9 predicted proteins | sample MGYA00376245_ERZ650309 | MGnify/ENA primary metagenome ERZ650309 (study PRJEB26733, sample SAMN07839294) | wastewater metagenome | biome: urban; feature: wastewater treatment plant; material: waste water | place: USA: North Carolina | collected 2016-04-26 ...
GAAACCACTAAACAATGTATTTGATACACAAGTGGCAATGGCTTTTCTGGGTCATGGTCTTCAGGTGAGCTATCAAAATGCATTAAAAACTTGTTTGAATATTGATATAGATAAAGATCAAACTCGTTCTGACTGGTTAGCACGTCCTTTAAGCCAAGATCAAATCAATTATGCCGCAAATGATGTCTTATACTTAACAAGACTTGCGGAGACTTTGAAAAATGATTTACAAAGCAAAGGACTTTATCAATATGTTTTGGATGATTGCCAGAATCTAACCAAAGAAATTGCCATAGAGACTCCATTAGCAGAGCTTTATACTGATATTGGTAACTATCGTCATTCACGTCGTGAGTTAATGCAATTACAACAACTTTGTATTTGGCGTGAACAAATTACCAAAGCGATGAATCAACCACGTAGCTTTATTCTTAAAAACACAACTATGCTCGACTTGGTGGAAAAGAATCCACGTAATAATTTTCAGCTCTCGCAGGTCAAAGATATTCGTCCGAATGTTGTCCGTGAGCATGGTAAAATGATCTTGGACTTGTTGAAATTTCTACCACCTGAAAATGAGTGGCCATTAAGAATGGCTCGACCTGTTAAAAGTAACTCAAAAGAAGTCGCACCTCAGGTCGATGCTTTGATTGACCGTGTCGTATTTGAGACAGGAATACCGAAAGAAGTATTGCTACGTAAGAAATGGCTGAATGCAATTTATGAATACGTGGTTTTTCATTTAGATGAGCATGAATTACCAAGTTATTTATTGGGTTGGCGGTATGATATTTTAACCAAACCGCTGGTTACACTATTGCGACAAGACATTGAATACTTAGCAACACAGATGAAGAGTGCTAAGTAAATAGAGTAGTTATGAAATACGACTATTGCGTTAACATTCGTTAATGTACCTATGTTTTTTTTCATGTATGCTGTTTAAGGACTGTTGGAATTGAATGAACTACCAACAGCCTCTAAGATTGATAAGAGTTGTGAGTAAACATGCACTGCGATATTTATAGATCAAGCAAGAAAGACGAAATGTATATGTATATTGCTCGTCCAAATTATTCTGCTGATACGGAACAAGAAAATCCTTTTGAATCTGTTCCTGAGACAGTTTTGCAAGCATTTGGCAAAGCAACTTTTGTAATGCATTTAGAACTGCATAATGAGCGCAAACTCGCACGCGCAAATGTATTACATGTCTTAGACTCATTACAAACCAAAGGCTTTTTTATTCAAATGCCGCCAGAAGGATTGATCAATCCAAATGCGGTAGCACCAGAGGGATTGCGTGGTGCTTGAAACGATAACTGCAATTTGGTCTCACATTCTTTCGCTACTGGAACAATTTCCTGAAGAGAATGTTGCGATTATTGTTTATGTTACAGGTGCAATGATTGCTTTGTGGTGCTGGTATCGTTTGATGTCACGTTTACCCAATCCAATCGGCGGGATTCTATGGATTATTGCTTTTGCAATCCTTGTAACACCAACAATTTCGGAAGGGCCAAATTCAGCATTAGCACCTGCAATTTTTGGTGTGCTCTTTGGTGTGATCACTAAAGAGCATGTTTTAATCTGGTCAAATTTATCATTGATTCTATTTGTCATTGGTACAGGGTTATTGGTTGGCTTTTGTTGGTCAAAATACTCTGCAAATAAAACTGCACGTTCGGTTTAGATATTCACATAAAGTTAAAGATAGAAAAATAAGGTTTTCAAATGTCTGCTGATACACAACACTTCATTGGTACAGATCAATATATTGCAACTGATAGCTTAAAACTTGCGGTAAAAGCCGCACGTGCCTTACAAAAACCATTATTGGTGAAAGGTGAGCCAGGCACAGGTAAAACTTTGCTTGCAGAGCAAGTTGCAGAGAGTCTTGGTTTAAAGCTAATTACTTGGCATATCAAATCAACAACCAAAGCGCAGCAAGGGTTGTATGAATATGATGCTGTTTCACGGTTACGTGATAGCCAGTTGGGTGATGACCGTGTCTATGACATTAAAAACTATATTAAACCGGGTAAATTGTGGGAAGCATTTACCAGTGAAGAACGTTGTGTATTGTTGATTGATGAAATCGACAAAGCAGATATTGAATTTCCAAATGACTTATTGCATGAACTCGACAAAATGTCATTTTATGTTTATGAGACAGGTGAAACGATTACAGCAACACAACGTCCGATTGTGATTATTACTTCAAATAATGAGAAAGAATTGCCAGATGCATTCTTGCGTCGTTGTTTCTTCCATTATATTGAATTTCCTGATGAAACCACCATGCGTGAAATTATCGCAGTTCATTTCCCAAATATTTCAAACACTTTGGTCAGTGAAGCATTGCAAGTGTTCTTTAAATTACGTGAAGTCACCAATTTAAAGAAACCACCATCAACCTCAGAGTTAATTGATTGGTTAAGCTTGCTCATGGCGGATGATATGCCAGAAGATGTATTGCGTAATCATGATAAATCAAAAGCAATCCCGCCACTGTATGGTGCGCTGATTAAAAATGAACAAGATGTACAATTGCTTGAACGTTTAGCATTTATGTCACGCCGCTAAGAGTGTTTACCAATGTTTGTGCGATTGTTTTACACCTTACGCAAATATGGCGTACCTGTTACAACTCGTGAGCTGATTGATCTTAATCAGGCGGTTGCTTCAGGACTTGTGTTTGCAGATCAGGAAGAGTTCTATCAATTGGCTAAAACAATTTTAGTCAAAGATGAGCGTTTTTTTGATAAGTTCGATCGTGCTATGAAAGACTACTTTGATGGCATTGAAACTTTTGATTTGGACGAGTTACTCAAACAAGTTCACAAGTTACCCAAAGACTGGTTTGATCTTGAGTTACTTGAAAAGCATTTAACCCCTGAGCAACGTGAAGAATTAAAAAAAGCAGGTTCTCTCGAAGAACTGATGAAAATGTTGGAAGAACGTTTACGTGAACAACATAAAAAACATCAGGGTGGCAATCGTATGATTGGTACGGGGGGAACGTCACCTTTTGGTGCTTTTGGTGATCACCCTGAAGGTGTTCGCATTGGTGGGCCGGGGCGTAAACGTTCGGCTGTAAAGGTGTGGGAGCAGCGTAAATACCAAAATCTTGATGATGATCAAGTTTTAGGAACACGTCAGATGCAAATTGCTTTACGCCGTTTACGTAAGTTTGCTCGTCAAGGCGCGGCTGAAGAGCTCGATGTTGATGGTACTATTCGTGAAACTGCTAAACAGGGTATTTTAGACGTACAGCTTGTGCCTGAACGCCGTAACCGTATCAAAGTTTTGATGTTATTTGATGTCGGTGGCTCAATGGATGCCTATATTGCTGAATGTGAAAAGTTATTTAGTGCAGCTAAATCGGAGTTTAAAACCCTAGAATACTTCTATTTCCACAATTGTCTTTATGATTATGTGTGGAAGGATAACCACCGTCGTAGTTCGACCCGTATGAATACATGGGATTTGTTCCATACCTATGGTCGAGACTATCGTGTAATTGTAGTCGGTGATGCCAGTATGGCACCATACGAATTAAAATCAGCAGGTGGTTCAGTCGAATATATGAATGATGAGGCTGGAGAAGTATGGTTAAGACGTTTACGTCAGCACTTTGATAAAACGGCTTGGCTGAATCCTGAAATGGAAGGTTATTGGCATTACACCCAGACCATTAACTGGATTAAAGATATTTTTGAAAATCATATGTACCCAATGACATTAAAAGGCATTGAGGATATGACCCGTTATTTGTCTCGTTAGCGTTTATATGCATACTTTATAAGAATAGGAGGAATCATGGAACATCAAATTAATGGGATTGCTTTACCAAATGAAGCAGGTTTCTTTGGTAATTTTGGTGGTCAGTTTATTCCTCCTCATTTGAAAGAAGCGATGGATGAAATTAATGCAGCGTATGAAGAAATTCGTCATACACCTGAATTTCAAAATGAATTGAATGACTTATTTAAGAACTATGTAGGTCGACCAAGTCCATTATTTCATGCAAAGCGCCTATCCGATCAACTCGGCGGTGCTCAGATTTATCTAAAACGCGAAGACCTCAACCATACTGGCGCGCATAAGATTAATCACTGTTTAGGTGAGGCTTTGCTTGCCAAGTATATGGGTAAAAGCAAAGTCATTGCCGAAACGGGTGCAGGGCAACATGGTGTCGCTTTAGCCACAGCTTGTGCATTAGTGGGTATTCCTTGTGAAATTCACATGGGGCAAGTCGATATTGAAAAAGAACATCCCAATGTCGTGAAGATGAAAATCCTTGGCGCGAAATTGGTTTCAGTTACACAAGGGACTGCCACATTAAAAGATGCAGTGGATAGTGCCTTTGAAGAATATCTAAAAGACCCTAAAAACTATATTTATGCAATTGGTTCAGTGGTTGGACCACATCCATTTCCGAAAATGGTGCGTGACTTCCAGTCGATCATTGGTAATGAAATTAAAATCCAGTCAAATGAGCGTTTTGGGCAAAATCCTGACTATGTTGTTGCTTGTGTGGGTGGTGGGTCAAATGCCATTGGTGCATTTACTGCATTTTTAAATGTGCCAGAAGTGAAATTAGTGGGAGTAGAACCCGCAGGTCATGGTTTAGATACAGATAAACATTCTGCGACGCTCACTTTGGGTAAGCCTAGTCAGATTCATGGTATGGCATGTTATGTACTTGAAGATGAAAATGGTGAACCGCTACCTGTACATTCGATTGCATCAGGATTGGACTATCCGGGTGTTGGCCCGCAGCATAGTTTCCTAAAAGAACTTGGTCGTGTGCAGTATGAAACGGCAACTGACCAAGAGTGTTTAGATGCCTTTATGACACTTTCACGTGTTGAAGGCATTGTTCCTGCTTTAGAGAGTTCACATGCAGTCGCTTGGGCGATACGTGAAGCACCTAAGATGGCGCAGAATACCAAGATTGTGGTGAACCTATCTGGTAGTGGTGATAAAGATGCTGATTATGTGGCTGAAAAATTAAGCCTATAAGTTTTAGTTTTCCAATATTTATGACTGAAAAACCACTTCATTGAGATGAGGTGGTTTTTTTATTGTTAAATTGGACTGAATCCTGTTCTAAACAGGTTAAAGCGTTGCTTTGCTTTTCTAGGCTCAGGTAAAATAAACCGTTTTGCAATTAGCACTTTTGGAGACGCCTAAGTGGAGCGACCTACGATCAGCCCTGAACATATACAAGAAGCGGCTGAAAATTTAGTAACCATTCGAGATTTTATTCGTTTTGGTGTAACAGCACTTCGTCAATATGATGCGCACTTAGGTCAAGGTACTGAAGATTATTTTGCAGAAAGTTCAGCACTCGTTTTGCAAACCCTTTCTCTTGAGTGGAAAGCAGATGCAGAAATCTTAGATGCAAAACTGCTCCCAACTGAAAAAGCAGAGTTCTTAAGTTTATTAGAACGTCGAATTAATGATCGTATTCCAACATCATATTTATTGAATTTGGCTTATTTCTGTAATAAACCATACTATGTAGATGAACGTGTACTGATTCCTCGTTCGCCAATTGCTGAATTGATCGAACAACGCTTTGCACCATATTGTTTAAATGAAAATGGTCAAATGCTTGAAGCATTGAATAACTTACCTGAAAACACCCACCCAAAAACACCTCAACGTATTTTAGATATGTGTACAGGTTCAGGTTGTATTGCGATTGCTTTAGCGTATGCATTCCCAGATTCTGAGGTGGATGCAACAGACATTTCAAAAGAAGCTTTAGAAGTTGCATCCATTAATGCTGAGCATCATGACAAGCAATATCAAGTTGCTTTGCTTGAGTCTGATTTATTCTCAAAAATTCCTGCTGAAAATCAATATGACCTCATCGTAAGTAATCCACCTTATGTGGATGCAGAAGATATGGCAGATTTACCAGAAGAATTCTTACATGAGCCTGAACTTGCACTTGCAGCGGGTCAAGATGGCTTAGATTTAGTCCGTAAAATGTTAGCTCAAGCTGCTGATTATTTAACTGAAGATGGGTTAATTGTAATTGAAGTCGGTAACTCTGAATGGGCAATGCGCCAAAACTTCAATACTGTTGATTTCCACTGGCTAACGTTCCAAAAAGGTGGTTCTGGTATTTTTGCATTAACTGCGGAACAATGCCGCCGTTATAAAGACATCTTTCAACAATCTGTTGAGCAGATCTAGAGTCATACATCATGCCAATTGCAGACATTCTACTTACAATCAAACCTGATTTAAATCAAACCCAAATTCAGCAGTTTGAAGATGGTTTGATTTTATTAAAAAATCAGTGGAATCAAAGTGATATTGATGCAATTAACTCAGAGGTTTTTAAACAAGAAGTCTGTCAGCAATTTGATAAACTACTTATAAACTTAGGGTATGATGAATTTGATCCTGATGCCACAGAGCCATTGGTTCATCGTCTTTATTTAGTCTCGGATTATAAAAATCTGATTGAATATATTGTCCTGACTTATCGTCAACTATGTAATGAAGATGTTTTAGGGCAGGTCTATGAATTAATGCTAGATGAAATGTGCGACCGTTTTGATGAATAAAATATAGGTTAAAAAATGGCAGGAAATAGTATTGGTCAGTTATTTCGTGTGACCACATGTGGTGAGTCACATGGTGCTGGCTTGATGGCAATTGTCGATGGTGTCCCACCAGGTCTTGAACTTTGCGAAGCAGATTTACAGAAAGATTTAGATCGTCGTAAACCAGGGACGTCTAAGTTTGCAACTCAGCGTAAAGAACCAGATCAAGTTGAGATCATTTCTGGGGTTTTTGAAGGAAAAACGACAGGAACATCAATTGGTTTATTGATTCGTAATACAGACCAAAAATCAAAAGACTACGGTAATATTGCTCAGACTTTCCGTCCGGGGCATGCAGACTATACTTATACACAAAAATATGGCTTCCGTGACTATCGTGGTGGTGGTCGTTCAAGTGCACGTGAAACTGCAATGCGTGTTGCTGCGGGCGCGATTGCAAAGAAATATCTTGCTGAGAAATTTGGCATTGATATTCGTGGGCATGTAACACAAATTGGTAATGAAATTGCTGAAAAATTAGATTGGTCTGAAGTGCCGAATAATCCATTTTTCTGTGGTGATGTTGATGCTGTTCCACGTTTTGAGCAACTTGTCACGTCATTACGTGAGCAAGGTACAAGTTGTGGTGCAAAACTAGAAATTGTCGCTGAAAAAGTTCCTGTCGGCTGGGGTGAACCTGTATTTGACCGTTTAGATGCTGATATTGCTCATGCAATGATGAGTATCAACGCAGTGAAAGGGGTTGAAATTGGTGATGGTTTTGCCGTTGCAGGACAATTCGGACATGAAACGCGTGATGAACTGACAACAGATGGCTTCCTTGCTAATCATGCAGGCGGAATTTTAGGCGGAATTTCGAGTGGTCAAACGATTCGTGTAGCAATCGCATTGAAACCAACAGCAAGTATTACTACACCAGGTAAAACTATTACGATTGATCGTGAGAATACTGATGTACTCACTAAAGGTCGTCATGATCCTTGTGTGGGTGTTCGAGCGACTCCAATTGCTGAAGCAATGCTCGCGATTGTGCTAATGGATCACTTCCTAAGAGATCGTGCGCAAAATGCGGATGTTATCCCACCATTTCAACCAATCGAATCGTAATCATTTTTGCATACTTGCGCCCAAAGGGGCGTAAGTGTGTTCCTTATTTTATACAATTTAACTGTCTTCATCTGCTACTTCATAGAGTTTCAGAAATCGTTTGATCAACCGTTGCGATATGATATTGATTTCGACCATTACTTTTCGCCACATATAAGGCATGATCAGCTTTAGAAATAAACTCGGATAGACTGTCATTTAAATGCGGAATCATGGTTGCAACACCAACACTAATCGTAACGTATTTGGAAACACTACTTCGAGGATGAGCAATTGCAATGTTACGCACCAATTCCATCAAACGTTGAACTTGGATAAGTGCTTGTTCTTTGTCAGTCATCGAAAATAAGAGTAAAAATTCCTCACCACCATAGCGTGCCGCAAGATCTCCACTTCGAGATGAAATAGAACCTAACAGAATAGCAATACGTCTCAGGCATTGATCGCCTTGAATGTGCCCTAAAGTATCGTTGTATAATTTAAAACTATCAATATCCACCATCATAATGGTAATCGGAACTTCATGGCGAATTGAGCGTTTCCATTCATTTTCTAGAACTTCATCTAAATATCGTCTATTTGCCAAACCAGTTAAAGCATCTTGTTGCGATAGAATAGAAAGCTGTTGTGCTTGGCGCATCAGTTCAAGTCGATTTAACTCGATCATACAATTTTGTAGGTAATTTTCTCGATGTTGTCGATCGATTGCATAAGCTAATGCCATGCCAAGAAAACTACTAAAGGTATAGGTTCGATTTAAATAAGTCCAATCAATAGAACCGTGTAGCCAGATACTTGCCACAATACCAATGAGTCCACCAAACCATCCAGCAAACATTGCGGTATAAAACCGCATTCCAACAAAACCATAAATAATAACAACTGCATACATCATTGCAGCATGGAAGAATACATTATTATGACCTTGTTCTAATACATTAATCAGGGTAAAAGTCAGTGCAACAGCACCTGTCGACCCCAAACAAACATAATGATCAAACCATCTGTTCATTGAGGAAGCAAAAGAAAGCAACCATGCAAAAACAATGATCATACCTACCCAACCATAATATCCGATCCATTCGGAACGCATTTCGATTGGTAAAACTTGATAAGTACCAAAACTTAAATACGAATATAGTCCCAAAATGATAGGGGCACGATAGCGAAATTCATGTGCAGCTTCAGCTCTATACTGATCTTTATAGATGTTTTCTAATTCTTTAGGAAACCAAACCAAATTTAATCCACGAGAGATTAACAAATCAATTTGTTCTTGCCCCAATAGATTGGATGCTTTTAACTTCATTTTATCTTCACCGCCCCCAATGTTTTTATAAATGTAAATAGGGATTGTTTTAACTACGTTACACTGAATTTAATAAAATATGTATTAGGTTGCATAAAAATTAAGAATTTTTATGATAACTAAATTTCAGTATTCACTCTATCTTTTGGTGTAAAATAAATCTATACCAGTAATATAATGATTAAATTTAATAAAATGCTACACATATAAAAAATGTTACAAATTAAATAACAATCATTGTATATTTATTGTATTAAGATACAATTTATAAAAAGTACAATCATGGAATATGGTTGAAATAGGTCATACGAAATAGGATGCATCGAAATGACTATCATAAAGCAGCAATACGGAACAAAACTAGAAATTACAACCCATTCAGAATGGTCTCAGCAGTTCTGGGATCAGCTCGTTCCTGCAAAAGAACGAGTGAGTAAACACCCATTATTTTTGAACATGGCAGATGGTACGCTTAGTCTAGAATGCTTTCGATCAGCGCTATTAAATTTTTATCCATTAGTCGCTCATTTTCCATCTTATATGGCTGGTGCTTTAGCAAAAGCGACTGCTTTTTCTTTAGACGGTGTAACGGAAACGAGAGATTGGCTGATTCAGAACATTAAGGTTGAGGAGCGCCATTTACATTGGTATCAGGATTGGGCTAAAGGCTTTGGTTTAACAACGGAGATGTTAAATGACGTACGTCCACCAGCAGCAATGAATGCTGTTAATCATTTTTTATGGGATGTTAATTTTCGTGGAACTCTCGCAGAAAGTATTGCAGCAACAAATCTAGCGATAGAATGGGCGACAGGTGATTGGAGTATACATGTCTATAAGGGTATCCAAAGCTATACACAGCACCCTGAAGTTACTATTAATAAACGATCTTTAGCATGGTTAAGAGCTCATGCACATTATGATGATTTACATCCTTATGAAGCAATGGAATTAATCAAAAGATTATGTGATAAAGATCCTATTTTGCAAAGGAAAGCATTTTTAGCAGCGAAAGAGGGTTTGGCATATTATGAACTTGCTTTAGATGAATGCTATAAGTTACAACATAAGAACTAAAACATTAGATAAAACTGCTACTTAGTTGGGGTACTAAGTAGCAGTTTTTTATATATACATCTAGACTTTCAGAAAAACTTCCGACGAATAATCAGAATCAATCTACATTTCATAAATGTTTACGACATAAATCATGTTCAGCATAAGATTTTTCAGATAATACAAAGCATTTTGTGAAGCCTAGTCATTCTCAATGAATGAATGTTTTCTCAAATAGCATATCTGTATTAGATAGATCTGAACAACCCGAATACTCTAAGTAAATTTCAAAGTAATTCATCAAATAAGGGATATTTCTTCTTAAATACCCCTAGAGGTCTTATGCCCATATCTTGAATACAAGATGTCTAAAGATGAAGTTTGAGGCAAAATTAGAAATTTAGAAACATTTAGTTACTTAATATGGTGTGCAAATCGCACATTTTTAACCATACAGATGTTCAATTAGCACATTTTTTAGACATAATGAAACAGCAAATCACGCTATTTTATAGTTAAAGAGAAATACATCATATTTTTTGTATTTCATTTGTAGTCGTTTTGAGTTGAATTTTATTTGTTATGTCGTGTTTTTTGTTTCATTTGGGATTATTTGTTTAGAAAACAACCATACATCTGTGATCTTATTTTCAGAGATATACGGTCTTTTTAGCTAGATATTGTC